>Ga0129297_10002146_pt1 | contig 10040 bp, 9 predicted proteins | sample I18A1metaG_FD_94708 | JGI IMG/M metagenome (GOLD analysis project Ga0129297, IMG submission 94708) | Lake sediment bacterial and archeal communities from Gulf of Boni, Indonesia to study Microbial Dark Matter (Phase II) - ​I18A1 metaG | ecosystem: Environmental > Aquatic > Freshwater > Lake >... | reverse complement strand
TTCAGCAGGGGACCCGCGAAGATTACGAGAAGTTAGCTCCCTTTCATTATCGCGATGCTGGAAGACTTATCTGCCCTCAGAAAATCTTCGTTTTGAAACGTGCTGACGAGCTCTGTGGAGTTATTGTTTATCAGTCGCCTCCAGTGCACACCTTCGGTCGGAAAGCCGCCTCAGGCAGAAAATTAACCATTCAAGAGGTGAACCGAGACTTAACATGCATCGCTCGCGTCGTGGTTCATCCTAAATACCGCACCATTGGACTCGGTGTAAAGCTTGTCAGGGAGACGCTTCCTCTGGCTGGTAAGCCTTACGTGGAAACAACCGCGGTTATGGCCCGCTACAATCCATTTTTCGAGCGAGCAGGCATGAAAAAAATCGCTGAGAGCAAACCAAACGCCAAGGTCATAGAGGCCGTTGAAAAGCTCAGGCGTCTGGGCCTTAATCCGATGTTTCTCGGTTCTACCAGGTACAGCCTTGAACGAATGCGAGAGGATCCCACAGTCGCGGAGCAAGTTAGAGACGTCTTCAAGTTTGTAAGTAAGGCAGGTGGCGTATATCGCAAACGCATAGCGGGTGTCCGACAGGCCTACTTAACTCATGAAGAGTTCCTTGACCGAGTTGACAAGGCTGGTCTTGAAAAGCTCGCTAAGATGCTCCGCATCCTCAGCTTCCTCACACAAACAAAAGTCTACCTAATCTGGAAAAATCCTGCGCTGTTGATTCCTAAAGGTTATCGATAAATTATTTTTCTTGGACCTATGGCTATTATGTAGACGGCCTTGTCCCTCTCTGAAATGTTGTAGATGATTCTGAGTTTTCCCACCCGTAGGCTGTAGTTTCCTCCCAGATCTCCGTGGAGCCTCTTCCCCGCGTGTGGTTGGCTCTCCAAGCTGATTAATGCCTCTCTGACTCTAGCTCGAACGTTTTTCCGTAGTTTTTTGTAGAATTTTTCTGCTTGACTGGATAGGAGAACCGCATAGCTCAAGGGGCTTCTTCCTTCAAAAGCCTACGTAGCTCCGTTACTCTCCCAGCCCTTATGTCCTCGAGGCCTTCACGTATGGCCTCCATCATGTCTGGGTCGCTTAGAATCTCAACGGTCTCCAGAAGCTCCTCCATGAGCCTCGTCGCCTCCTCAAGCTTTTGCCTAGTCTCCAATATAAGCTTCCGATCATCCTCGTCAAGATAAAGAACCTTAGCGGTCATCAACACCACTAACTTAACTATTCAAGTCGTCCCCACTAATAAGCTTATAAGCGAGCGCTATTCTGTTTCCAGATAATGTCTTAGACGAAAAGCAGAAGCGGAAAACGACTTCCTATCATCAGAAAGGGCAAACCTGAAAAACTACAAAAGTGTCAATGCATGAATTAGAACAAGTCAAAAGATTTTGAAGAGGTTTCTAGGTCCAGCGGAGTTTATCGTAACGCATATTGTCGGTGCATGAAGCCTACCCAACCCACGAGCAATTCTACGACCGCGTTGATAGAGCTAGCCTAAAAGCTGGCTAAGATGCTCCGCATCCTTAACTTCCTCACACAAACAAAAGTCTACCTAATATGGAAAAACATCAGTCTTAGCGTTGGTCCGCCTAATGATGTTTAAATCTTGAAAGATACTTAATGTGTAACGTTTCCAAAGATAGACGGAGCTACAAGTGAATGGATGACGAGGTAGCGAAAATAAAGCTTTCCGAGAGAGTTCTTGATCACATAGTTGCGAGACATCCTGAAGTTAAAGCTTACACGCACAAAATAGTTGAAACTGTTCAAAATCCTGATATGTTGGTTAAGGGAGTAAGGGGTGAGCTCAAAGCATTAAGGTTTTACCCCGACCTACACGTAGGACCAAAATATCTTGTGGTTGTCTATCGTGAGCTCCATGAAGAAAAGGTTATTATAACCGCCCACTTCACTTCTAATGTAGCCAAAGTTAAGGGCGAAATAACATGGAGAAAGTTGCAATAAGCCTACAAAGGATCAACTTGGACTATGATGAAGAAGCCGATGTCCTTTATATGAGCTTCGGAGAGCCGAGAGAAGCCGAAGACAGCGTTGAAGTTGAAGACGGGGTCATATACAGAATAGCAGACAACGAAGTTGTAGGCATAACCATAATCGACTTCAAAGCCAGAACATCGAAAACATAAGGTCCTTTAAGCAACTCTACGAACATTAAAAGCGTATGTTGCCAGGCCGTAAAGAGTACTACACCCACAAAGAGCTTTGCAAACACGTGGAGGGAGACGCTAAGAGATCAGTGAGAATGCTCCGCACCCTCAGCTTCCTAACACAAATAAAAGTCTACCTAATCTGGAAAAAACATGAGTTTTAACGCGCGCAATACGTTTTTAATGAATCTTAAAGGTTAAAATTAAAACTAAAAAGAAGTGGTTTGAGAGAAACTGTTGTAATGATTCGCGCGAAGATGCTGGATAATGATTGCACCTTCATAATTTTTATCTTCTTTAACGTAGAGTTGACCTTCCGGGTCTATCTATGTCAATTGAAATCCGTAGTATCATGGTCGACAAGGTAGTAACGACGAAAAAGGACGCAACAGTGAAAGAAGCTGTTGAGCTGATGAACAAACACGAGATAGGATGTTTAGTTGTAGTAGAAGATGAAGAGCCTGTAGGAATAATTACAGAGAGAGATCTTTTGAAGAGGGTCTTAGCTGAATCAAAAGAAACCAAAAACATGAAAGTTGAGGAAGTAATGTCAACACCCGTCCTATATGTAACACCCAACGTGGAGGTCGAGGACGCAGCTAAACTCATGATTCAAAACAAGATTAAGAAGCTTCCAGTAGTCGAAAAAGGGAAGCTTCGCGGTTTGGTAACACTAACAGACCTCCTACGTATTCAGCCGCAACTCATCAGAGACTATAAGGTACTAAGTAGCGATGTCGCTCCCAGGCGAATGAAAAAGGTTTTTGACTACTACTTGTAAATCAGAATTAGAGTCCCGATTTAAGCCTTCCTAACCTTTATTTCTCATTCTTTCGTTAGAACCCATGTGAGAGAGAAAGGTTGCATCACACACGCGATTCCTTAAGGATTTCAATGTCGGTTTGTCTTCTCATCGCTTCCCTAAATGGTTCTTCTCCGTCAGCAAAGCTGTGATGCCATTGTGACCCTTAATGTATTCAAGACCCTTCGCGGTTGTTTTGTAAACGGTTTTCTCACCCTTATTGAAGTTTTCGAGGAGACCTGTTTCAAGAAGAATGGACAAGTACTCATCTAATTGCGCAGAGTTTAGGTTTGCCTTATACATAATCGGGGTTTTGAGAGTGCCGCCCTTCGCTATCAGTAGCATCTCCGCAATTATGCATAGGCGGTCTCTGTGATTCCACGGGTTTTTCCAGAATCCCCTAATCAACCCGGAACCTCCTAAAACTTGTTCTATAACTTTCGTGCGAAGCCTAAAAGGAAAGTTCCGTATAGAAGAATATTCTAGAACATGAAATACGTTCTTCTAGTCCATGAAGCGAATTGGAAACATCCGCGGTGCAGGAGTGGAGAAGGAAAGCCGTAGGCTCGTAGGGGAAAGAATCAGCATCTCCTGATTGAATAGGTCCCATTGGTCGTCCATGACTGCAGATAAAACTCTGCCTTCTTGTACTATACACACCCTAGATGGAGTTACCACTTGAAGGGATGCTGTTCTGCCTCCTTTCTAAAGACGTGGCTTACACAGGACCTCCTTGACCCTGAGGTCGAAGAAGTCCCTTACGTTGGCTGGCCTCAGGACAATAGCAGTGTCCCATTTGCCCACTGAAATGACGTCCTTATCCGTCCTGATGAGTCCCGAGTCAGCGGCCATTAAGGCTATCTCGATGGCAACCTTCATGCCCTCCCCAAAGATTCGTAGGGTATTAGCGATGATCTCGTCCACCTGCATTGTATCGAACTTTCTCCTCACGGCCCTCCCGATGCCGCCCAAGGCGTGGGTTGTAGTGAGTATCTTCCCCCCATTCGCCAAGATCCTTTTTCTGTTTTCCTCAGTCAACTCTATAGAGTTGGGTTCACAGAATCCGAAGTGGTGGGTTACTATCACCACGTTGTAGCCTTTGAACATCTCAGATGCCTTCACTCCAGTTTCTCCGCTGGTGGAAGCTACCACAATGCTCTTGATTCCGAGTTTCTCAGCCCCCTCCTTCACCCTTTCTAACGTTCTATCTAAGCTTGTAGGTTCTCTCTCCGAAAAGTAGATTGTTTTTTCCTCTTCAAATGACAAAATAGGCACCTCAAATAAGACGTATGCCTCTTTTACCTCATTTAAGCCTTTAGTCTTCTCAACCGAAAATCATTACAAAATTCAAAAAAGAAAAGTGAGACTCCAAAATCTTGCAGATATGAAATGTGTTGAAGCAGTTAATCATCACAGTTCTGCGCGCTCTATGGCTGCCTCAATAGAGTGGACACTAACAGACCCAACTTTTCAGGGTGCTTCATTATTTCTTCTATGATCGCTTTCCTCGAACGCAGAGGCTCAGGAATCTTCTCAAGAATTTCCTCCCCGAACTCGTCCAAGAACATCCTAACCTCCTTGATCTTTTCTTCAGGTGACTTCTCTTCCAATCGGAAAGCTGCCCCGGTCAGCTCAGGATTCCTTTTTAGAACTGATGCGAGCTTTAGCATTACACTCCTGAAGCCCTCCACGACGCTTGGAAGAAAGATATCGCCTGCGGCCGTCTCACCATAAGTTACGGCGGCAAAAGCAACCGAGCCGAAGGTGCGGCTAATCCTTTCTAACCCTTCACGTGTGAATTCCCTAAAAGCTTTAACTTGTTCGGCTGACAGCTCCTTGGGCTTCTTAGATAGCTCGTCTTCCTTCTCGGATAAAAGCCTCTCAATCGTGGCAACCTCATCTTTTGCCCTGGCGACCATCCACATGAACATCCTCGCTTGCAGGGTGCCTCTGATCCGCTTCACCTGCTTCCTTTTTTCGTTAGGAAACTTCTCCACGTAGCCCAGCCTCTGCAGCCGCTCAATCCGCAAGGCGAAGGTGCTCCTCGAAATGAAAGGCTTCACCTCCTCAACCAGCTTATTGAAGCTCTGACCCCTCCTCCCATATTTACATACTACCTCAAGGACTCGCCTATCCTTCAAGTCCAGAGGCTCCGACGGAAAAACACCTCTTGAAGGAACCGAAACCGAACTCAACCCAACCGCCAATCATTTGTGGGAAGCAGAAGCTAATAAGTCTACTGGTCATACCACCATACCAGTTGCTTCTCGGGTGAAAAAGTACGCGCGAAAGTTTCGCTATGCAACGGCGAGAGCTAGAATTTATCGAAACGATTATAAGAATTATGCGTGCTCCTCATTAGGTGGTAGCTCAGCTCGTGAGGTGCCTACGAATGGATGGTGGAAGTGATGAAAGACCGCGAAACTGTGGAAAAAGCAGGTGTAAACAAGACTTCGAGCTGGGCACAATCAACGATAAGCACCGAAGAACTTCTAGGTCTGCCAATTGAAGAGCTTTTTGTTCACTTGAACACTTCCCAATCGGGCCTTTCATCTCAAGAAGCGGAGAACCGTCTTAAGATTTACGGGCGTAACGAACTTGCCAAAAGAAAGAAACGAGCAGCTGCTGCTGAATTTCTTTTCCACCTCAGAAGCCCTCTGGTAATAATATTACTGATTGCGGGTTTAATTGCAGGCTTCCTTGGAGAGACAATAGAAGCCATCATCATATTTTCGATGGTGTTTCTAAGCGTTCTTCTTGACTTTTATCAAGAATCCAAGGCTGAGAAAGCTGCTGAAATGCTTAAGGAAAAGGTAACCACTACCGCGACTGTTCTCAGAGATAGTGTTAAGCAAGGAGCGAGGCTCTCTGAAATCGTTCCAGGCGACATAGTGTATCTTTCGGCTGGAGACATAGTGCCAGCAGACGCGAGAGTAATCAATGCAAAGGACTTATTCGTAGATCAGTCACCATTAACGGGCGAGTCGTTTCCAGTAGAAAAAACAGTTGCATCACTGAAGGCTAAAGGCGCGACAACCACCGAATGGGATAACTGTCTTTTCATGGGAACCTCTGTCGTAAGCGGAACGACAACCGCTGTTGTAATAAAAACCGGAAACTTTACAGAGTATGGGAAAATCGCCCAAAGACTTGTCGCAAGAGAACCTGAAACAGAGTTCGAAAGAGGGCTCAGAAAATTCGGTTTTCTGATGATGGAAGTCACCTTTCTTCTTGTGTTATTTGTCTTTTTCATAAATTCACTCTACAAGGGTGATGTATTAAATTCGCTTCTTTTCGCCGTGGCTATAGCAGTTGGATTGACGCCCGAACTTCTGCCAATGATCACGTCTGTAAACCTTTCAAAAGGCGCCCTCGCAATGTCTAAGAAGGGCGTTATAGTAAAGCGTTTAGCGTCAATCCAGAATTTTGGAAGCATGGATGTTTTATGCACGGACAAAACGGGCACTCTAACAGAGAACAAGATAACACTCGTGCTACACGTGAACATCGAAGGAAACGACGATGAAAAAGTGTTATTGTATTCCTTCTTGAACAGCTATTACGAAACGGGATTAAAAAGCCCACTAGACGAGGCTATACTCAGACACAAAGACGTTAACGTGAAAGATTACCAGAAAATAGATGAGGTTCCATTTGATTTCACAAGAAAGCGAATTTCGGTTGTCGTTGAGCATGAAAGACAGCGGTTTTTCATCGCCAAGGGAGCGCCAGAAGAAATCATCAAGGTGTGTTCCTACTGTGAACTTGAGGACAAGATATTCGATTTGACAAGTGTGTTACAGAAAAAGATCGAGCAAAAACATTATGACTTGAGCTCTGAGGGGTTCAGAGTTTTAGGAGTGGCATATAAAAGGGTCAGAGAGGAGAAGCAAGTATACTCTATTAATGACGAAAGTGACATGGTATTTCTGGGTTTCGTAGCTTTCATCGACCCGCCAAAAGAAACAGCCAGAGAATCCCTGCAGCTATTGAGCAAGGCAAGGGTTAAACTAAAAATTCTGACGGGGGATAACGAGCTAGTTACAAGAAAGACATGCGAACAATTAGGTTTCGAAATCGAAGGCATTGTACTGGGAAGCGAAATCGCCCAAATGAACGATGATGCCCTCGCGAGAGTCGTTGAGGAAGCAAACATCTTCGCCAGAGTCACGCCGGCTCAGAAAGACAGGATAATGAACGCGTTGAAAAACAATGGGCACGTTGTCGGTTTTCTTGGAGACGGCATTAATGACGCGCCCTCTCTAAAGAAAGCAGACGTAGGCATATCGGTTGACAACGCAGTAGACGTGGCAAAAGAGTCCGCTGACATCATATTGTTGCAAAAGAGTCTACGTGTGCTCAACGAAGGCGTTTTAGAGGGAAGAAAAACCTTTGGGAACACCATGAAATACATCATGATGGGAACAAGCTCGAACTTTGGCAACATGCTAAGCGTCGCTGTCGCATCTTTTTTTCTACCATTCCTGCCAATGCTCCCAATACAGATACTCCTGAACAACCTCCTCTACGATTTGTCCGAGTCAACCATACCAACCGACAATGTTGACTTAGAATACGTGGAAACACCAAAAAGATTGGACATCTCCTTCACAAGAAAATACATGGTATTCCTAGGGCCGATAAGCTCCATCTTCGACCTCTTGACCTTCTTCATAATGTTAGTCGTCTTTAACGCAACCGTTCCATTGTTTCAAACCGCATGGTTTATCGAGTCTTTATCCACTCAGACGTTAGTTATCTTCGTTATAAGGACTAGAAAAACGCCGTTCTATAAAAGCAAGCCTAGCAGGCTTTTGCTTTTCAGCAGTTTAAGCATTATAGGCTTTGCGTTGATAATGCCCTTTACACCATTAGGTGCGCTGTTTGGATTTGTAAAACCACCCTTAGCATTCTTTATGATTCTTGTGGGAATGATCCTTACCTACTTAATGCTGGTTGAAATCGTTAAAAAATGGTTCTACAACCGATATGCCCATCGCCTAGAACAAGTAACCCCTCCAAAAGGTTGAACTCGATCAATCATAGAAACGCTGTCTTTAGCCCGGGAGAGTTTCGCGCGCGGAAAGCTTACGTGCTTCAGATACCAATCCTTTTTCTTTTCTTCTCTATATGGGCAAGGACTTCATCTACAGCCTTGATCGGGTCTTTTTCCACACTCAACAAGCCACCGGTAACCTGCTCGCAGTCTTGTGTTAAGAGCTGGACTAAATTTGGCGCTCCTGTAACCGTTGGCACCGGGTTGACATAAGTATAGAGCCCCAAAGCCAGAGCGAAAACCGCATCAATCGTAGCCTTTTGTTCCATATACTCAGGTGCCACAGCAGCGACAGGGAGATCTGGAATGGGAACTCCCAACGCATTTGAGATCGCGGCCAATAGGTCGGCGAGACGCCCTGTGTCAGTACAGGTGCCATAGCTTAGAACCGGAGGGATGCCCAGTTTTTTACAAAGACTTCTCAGACCAAGACCCGCCAATTCCTTAGCTTCTGGGCTGCAAAGACCCGCAACCTGCATGGCTCCGTTACCACACCCCATCGAAAGAACCAGGATGTCTCGTTTAATCAGTTCCTTAGCCACACGCACGCTATGCACATCCTGGCCATGATCCCTCAGCGTTGTGCACGAAACAAGGCCTGCAACCCCTCGCAAGGTCCCATCCTTTATGGCTCCCAAGAGGGGATCAAGAGACCCGCCGAGGGTTTCAAGAATGCTTTCGGTGGAGAAACCCACCAAGGCTTCTTTCGTGGGTAACTGCGTAACAGGCTCTACGGATGCTCTGCGCTCTTTAAAGTTGTCGATGGCCATCTGCAAGAGCTGCACAGCTTGCTCTTCAGCCTTCTCAGGCTCATAGTTAACCCGGTCTGTAACGCCTTCAAACGCCACAAGTTCACTTACCGGCACAAGCCTGAACTTATATTTTTGAGCGTACAACGGATCAATCGGCATAGAACAGTTCATGTCAGCCGCGAAAAGGTCCACGCAGCCACTAGCCAGAGCCGCCTCCTGCATGATCCAGTTCCCAGTAAAACCGTAAAATACGTCATCCATATCCCATCTCTGAATCATCTCTTGACCTGTTTCGATGTTTGCAATGACACGCAACCCTTTAGCACCAGCAGCTTTCGCCTTCTCCTGCCACTCAGGTTTTCGAGCCACCTGAACCAAGGCAAACCCGAGAAAAGGCTCATGACCGTTCGGCAGCACATTAACGTAGTCAGGATCCAACACGCCTAGGTCCACGCGCATCTTGTGTGGTCTCGGTATTCCATAGAGAATGTCCTGACAATACTCGTTAACAAGCTGGCTTTGATAAGCCATCGCCAAACTAAGGCGCATGGCCTTCAAAGCCAAACTCACGTAGTAACCATCGACATTGGTGAGGCACGAACTCGTGGCCAGCATCATCTCACCGTAAATTCCGCCAGGGAAAATTTCCAGCCTTCTCCAAGCTTCTTTGCGCTCTTGTGGAGCTAACGCTTCTACGATTCGACTTGGTTCATAGTGCTTTCTGTTAAAATCGGCTTCCACAAAATCACACAGGCGAACGGCAATTTCACTTTCCGATCCTGAAGTATTTATTCCAAGCCGCTCAGCAAAATCCTTCAACTTGTCAGGTTCTTTAATCTCGAAGGGTGTTTGACCCTTTGCTGTCGCCCGAAGGGTCTTGATGGTCTGATCTGTGTGGTAATGGTAAGTGGATGCACCCATGACATTTCTGAGCAGCATCATCCGCATAGCCATGCCATCGGCGGTGATACCGCATACTCCTCTCTTGTCTTTTGACGCGTCTGCACGGCACGGCCCATCGGAACATAGGTCACACCTAACTCCTCCCATACAGAAAGGACACCTCTTGTCAGGATCTCCCCCGAAACCTTGGGCCTCGTATCGATCCCAAATGTTGTTCATGTTGTCTCTTTTGATTCTTTCAAAGACTCTACGTACAGATTCATGGTAAGAAATTCTATCTCCTTCCATTTTGACCAGCCTTTTCGAGAATAAGATGAGAATAATATTAAACTTATTGGTACGAACACTGAAGCCTAGTAT
>Ga0129297_10002145_pt1 | contig 10041 bp, 6 predicted proteins | sample I18A1metaG_FD_94708 | JGI IMG/M metagenome (GOLD analysis project Ga0129297, IMG submission 94708) | Lake sediment bacterial and archeal communities from Gulf of Boni, Indonesia to study Microbial Dark Matter (Phase II) - ​I18A1 metaG | ecosystem: Environmental > Aquatic > Freshwater > Lake >... | reverse complement strand
GGGTCACGCCGCCAAACGATCGTACGCTCGCCGCTGCTGCAGTCCACAAGGATGTAGGCAAGCTGGTTAGGGCAGTCGGGCACCACCTGCACGTCAGTCAGGTCGAGACCTTCGCGGCGCAAGCTTTCCAGTTGAAACTCCCCAAAGGCGTCCGAACCCACCCGCCCGATATATTTTGTCCTCAGACTTAGACGCTGACAAACCACCAGCGCCGTTGCCACCTGGCCCCCGGCTTGCCACTGCGTGCTCAGGAATTCGACCTTGCTATTGAAGGCAGGGTAGTGAGGGACTTCGATGACTACGTCTGTGGCATTCAATCCCACCCCTACTACGTCCACCACGTTCGCATCCTCCTCGTCGCCCACTGTACTCGAATCTAACGAGACTAAAAAGGGTCTCCTCTTTTTATACTGATTCTAAAAGCCTTGACATTCTCTTTTTTTGCAGATTGTGGTAAGTTGACTAACTGTAGGGCAGTTGGATCCGAATTTCGGTACGCTGACTCCAGTGACGGCATGCCTCTAGTTGATGCGGAAGCTATCATCTTACGCACTGCGCCTCTAGGGGAAGCTGACAAGTTAGTTAGCTTCCTGGCGCGGGGATTCGGCCGTTTGCAGGGCGTAGCCCACGGCGCCCGCCGCCCACGTAACCGATGGGGGGCTGTGCTGGAGCCACTTAGTCACGTGCGACTTTGGTTCTTTGATCACGAGCATCGGCAACTGCTCCGCCTCTCCCAAGCTGAGTTGATTGAGTGCTTCTGGCAGACCCAGGGCGATTACGCGCGCACCGTAGCCCTAAACCACCTCGCCGAGGTTTGCGAGCGATTGTTGCCCGAGCGCCAACCCTCAGAGCGAACATTTCGCCTCATCTTGATGGTGCTCGCTGCACTCAAGGTTGGTCGGGAGCCGTGGCTGCCCCTCTGCTACTTTTACATCTGGATGGTGCGACTGGCAGGCATCTTGCCATTGCTCAACCGCTGTAGCAAGTGTGAGCGCGAGCTCAGCGAGGAGGCCAGCTACGTCACTGCTGTGCGCCCAGGAATATTTTGCCGACGCTGCCGCCAGCCTGGTATGCACTCAATCAGCGCGGGCAGCCGCCGCTTGGGGCTCGACCTGCTCGCTCACCCGCTCACCCGGCTTGACTCGACCCCGTGTACCAAGGGTGAGACAGCCGACCTGCGCAATTATCTTCTTGACGTGATTGAGCACCATACGGAGCGAAGGCTCCTCACTCGGGAGCTGCTCAATGGCCTTGAATAGACACCCGCATAAGCACCGTCGTAGCCGCCGGGCTTCCCCCACCTTCCAGGAAATCGTCTTCACCTTGGACCAGTTCTGGGCGGAGCAGCAGTGCGTGATTCACCACCCGTATGACCTCGAGGTGGGCGCTGGTACCATGCACCCCGAGACCTTCTTTCGCGTGCTCGGGCCCGAACCTTACCGTGTAGCCTATGTCCAGCCCAGCCGTCGCCCCACTGACGGCCGCTACGGCGACAACCCCAACCGCTTATACAAGCACATTCAGTATCAGGTCATCTTGAAGCCTCCGCCAGATGACATCCAGAGACTTTACCGCCACAGCTTAGAAGTATTAGGCATTGACTTACGCCGACACGATCTACGCTTCGAAGAGGATAATTGGGAGGCGCCCACCTTGGGGGCCTGGGGCATTGGCTGGCAGGTCATGCTCGACGGCTTGGAGATCACCCAGTTCACTTACTTACAGCAGTGTGGGGGTCTCGACCTCGACCCCATCTCAGTCGAACTGACCTACGGGCTTGAGCGTATCGCCGCCTTCCTGCAGGGGTGCGACAACGTCTTCGACCTAGCCTGGGCCCCGGGAGTTTCCTACGGTCAACTGCGTCGGCAAGAAGAACGGCAGTTCTCGGCTTACAGCTTTGAGCTGGCCGATGTCGAGACATGTCGTCGCCTGTTCGAAATCTACGAACAAGAAGCCACGCGTCTTCTTACCCCTCCCGCCCAGGTAGAGAAGACTTCTGGCAAGCGAGCCATTCCAGTGCTGGCGGCTTATGACCTCTGCCTGAAGTGCTCGCACTTGTTCAACTTGCTCCAATCCCGCGGAGCCATCTCCACCACTGAGCGAGCAGCATTGATTAGCCGTGTACGAGCCTTAGCTTGCCGCATCGCGGCCTTGTACCTTGATCAAGCACAACTACCGGACTTGGCTCAATGAAAGGCGAATTCTTGCTCGAGATCGGTTGTGAAGAGGTTCCCGCCTCAATGATTGGAGAGGCTTGCGGTAACCTTCAAGAGTTACTTGAAGGAGAAGTTCGAGCTGCTGGCATACTCGGGGACAGGCGTGTGGAGACGTTCGCAACCCCGCGTCGGCTGATTGCCTATTGTCCCGATCTGCTCCAAGCTGAACCGGACAGGGTGGACGAATTGCTTGGGCCACCCCGGGGCGCCGCATTTACCCCGGACGGTAAACCAACAGAAGCCGCGAAAGCGTTCGCTAGCAAGCATAGGGTGCTAGTGGAAGCGCTGCAAATTGTCCGAACCCCGAAGGGAGAGTATGTGGCCGCGCTGAGACGTCTACTTGGGCGGCCCACAGCCGAGGTGCTGGCGGAGATTTTTCCGAGAGTATTTACTCAGTTACGTTTCCCCCGCACCATGTATTGGACTTCACGGAATGGCCTGCGCTTCGTTCGGCCCATTCGCTGGCTTCTAGCACTCTATGCGGGGCGCGTGGTGAAGTTTGACTTGGGCGGTGTTACGAGTTCCCGCTATACCCTTGGCCATCGAGCCCTAGGTGCACGGGCCATAGCCGTGAAGAATTTTGCAGATTACCGCCGGAAGTTGCGACGCGCTTTGGTGCTGATTGAGCCAGGAGAACGACGGGCCAAAATTCTCTGTGAGGCTAAGCGCCTGCTAGTCGGGAAAAGGCTTATTTTGCGGCACGACCCAGAATTGCTAGAGGAGCTCATCAACCTGACTGAGTACCCCACAAGTATCCTAGGCGCATTCGACCCCCGCTTCCTGCAGTTACCGCCGGAAATCCTGGTCACTGTGATGCGTGATCAGCAGAAGTATTTCTCTGTTCTCGACCGTGCCGGCGGCCTAGCTCCCCACTTTGTGGCCATCCTTGACTTGGATGGCGACGCTAGCGGGATCATCCGCACACAGCACGAACGGGTTCTCCGTGCCCGTTTCCAAGACGCAGAGTTCTTCTGGCACGCCGACTTGCGTATAAAGCTGGAAGACCGCCTCAACCAGCTTGCGGCAGTTGTTTTTGCTGAGCGCCTCGGAAGCTACGCAGCGAAAGTAGCCCGCCTAGGTCAACTCGCTAGCTGGCTAGGAAAAAACGTGTCCGCGGACGGTCGGCACGCCGACATACAAGTACTCTCCCGTGCTGCGCAGGTCGCTAAATGTGATCTCACCACACAGATGGTGGGGGAGTTCCCTGAATTGCAGGGGATCGTTGGGGGCCTCTACGCTCGCGCTCAAGGAGAGTCGGAACCTGTGGCGCAGGCAGTCTATGAGCACTATAGGCCTGGGGCAATCGATGAACCCTCCCCGACGACTCTTGAAGGGGCATTGCTAGCACTCGCTGACAAGATTGACTCGGTAGTAGCGTGCTTAGCGGTTGGGCTCGCCCCTTCGGGCTCGAGCGATCCCTTCGGTCTTCGCCGGGCCGCCCAAGGAGCAGTAAAGATTATCGTTGACCACAAGCTTAAACTCTCGTTGCCACAAATGCTGTCGGCCGCGGCAGCCATCGTGGCCAGCCAAGTAAACGACCTTGACACCCGCGGGGCCCCACTGGTCGCGTCGGTGCATGAGTTCCTTCTCGAGCGGGCTCGCTACCTTTTCCGCGAAACTCAAGGATTCGCCCACGATGAGATCAACGCTGTCCTCGCTGCTGACTGTTCTAACCTCGTCGATGTCCAGGCACGTCTGAAAGCAATCCATAAACTCCGGCCCAGCCAAGATTTCGAGCTGCTCTCCACTGCCTTCAAGCGAATTCGGAACATCCTCCAGCAAGCAGGCAATCAGGAAGTTTGGATGGCTCGTGCGGTGGAGCCCACGCAACTTCAGGCAGGTCCTGAGCGGGACCTCTTTGAAATCTTCCAGCGCCTGCGACCGCGCGTGGCGGAGCTCCGAAGCCACCAGGCCTATGAACCAGCACTCCGCTTGATCGCCTCGCTGCGCCCTTACGTTGACCGCTTTTTCGACCGTGTACTGGTTATGAGCGAGGATGAAGCGTTGCGCAAGAATAGACTGACCTTACTGGCTCACCTACTCAGAGAGTTCTCCACGATCGCAGATTTTGCCGAGATTGTTCCTGTCCCGCCAGCGGCCGCGGCGATGCCAATCCAGGAAGATGACCATGACTAAGTACGTCTACATGTTTGGTGGTGGTTGCGCCAATGGCAACGCTCAGATGAAAGACTTACTAGGAGGTAAGGGCGCAGGCTTGGCCGAGATGACTAACGTCGGGCTTCCTGTACCGCCTGGGTTCACCATCGCTACGTCGGCATGCCGACATTTCTTCTCGCATCCCGACAGTACAAACCCCGAGCTCGACCGACAAACTGACGAGGCTTTGAGTCGTCTGGAGCAGATGACGGGGCAGCGGTTTGGTGACCCAGATAAGCCCCTGCTGGTTTCGGTACGCTCTGGAGCTAAATTCTCTATGCCGGGAATGATGGATACTATCCTCAATCTAGGTCTGAACGATACCACGGTCACAGGCTTAGCCCGGCAGACCGCCAACCCCCGTTTTGCCCGGGATTGCTACCGCCGCTTCATCCAAATGTTCGGTAATGTTGTGCTAGAGATTAGGAAGGAGAAGTTTGATGCTATATTTGAAGCCCTCAAGAAGCAGCGCAAAGTCCGCCTGGATACTGACCTTGACGCTCGCACCCTCGCACACATGGTGAAACGCTACAAGAAGCTCGTGGAGAAGGAAACGGGCAAACCCCTGCCTCAAGACCCACGCCAGCAACTGCGCATGGCTCGCGAGGCCGTCTTCAACTCTTGGAATAATCCACGGGCACGCACTTACCGGTCACTTTACGACATCCCCGACGACCTCGGCACGGCTGTCAACGTCCAGGCTATGGTTTTTGGTAATCTGGGCGAACGCTCTGGCACCGGCGTCGGATTTACCCGCAACCCTGCTACGGGCGAGAAGGAATTCTACGGCGAGTTTCTCATGAACGCTCAGGGCGAGGATGTAGTGGCTGGTGTCCGTACGCCTCTCCCCCTGGTCGAGCTCCGTCACATCCTTCCTGAAGTCTATGAGCGACTTTGTCAAATCTCTGACCGCCTCGAACGCCACTACCGCGACATGCAGGACTACGAGTTCACCATCCAAGAGGGAACTCTCTACATGCTTCAGACCCGTAGTGGCAAACGCACCGGACGCGCAGCGCTGAAGATCGCCGTGGATATGGTTCACGAGGGCTTGATTACCCCAGAGGAAGCCGTGCTGCGGGTTGAACCCGCACAACTGGAACAATTGCTCCACCCCATCATTGACGAAACCCACAAGCTCCCTCTCCTTGCCAAGGGCCTACCGGCCTCCCCGGGGGCCGCTGTCGGCCAAGTCGTCTTCACTGCTGACGAAGCAGCTCTGTTGGGGAAAAAGAAACCTGTCATCTTAGTCCGTCCGGAAACGGTTCCGGACGACATTCACGGTATGGAAGCCGCAGTGGGCATCCTCACCTCACGTGGGGGGATGACAAGCCACGCTGCCGTGGTGGCCCGTGGTATGGGCAAATGTTGTGTCGTGGGTTGCGAGACTATCCGCATCAACAAGCACATGCACCTGTTCTCGGTTGAGGGAAGAGTAATCAAGCAGGGCGACTGGATTTCGCTCGACGGAACCACTGGGCAGGTATTCTTGGGCCAGGCACGCACAATCGCGCCCGACCCACAGAGAGGCGAGTTCGCTGAGTTCATGCGCTGGGCTGACGAGCGGCGACGGTTGCGAGTCAGGGCTAACGCCGATATCCCCCGCGATGCCATGGTTGCTCGCCGAAATGGTGCGGAGGGCATTGGGTTGTGCCGAACAGAACATATGTTCCTGGGGGAAGACCGTCTACCACACGTCCAGGCCATGATCTTGGCTAGGGAGGAAAGGCAGCGACGAAAGGCCCTAGCAAAGCTGCTGCCGATGCAACGCAAAGACTTCAAGGGATTGTTTAGAGTTATGGCTGGCCTGCCAGTCACCATCCGCTTACTCGACCCACCCCTACACGAGTTCTTGCCTAACCGGGAAACGTTGTTGGTGGAGATCGAACGGCTTAAAGCTCAAGCAAAAAAGAAAACCCGTAAGTTACGCGAAAAAGAGAAACTGCTAGAGCGGGTAGAAGAGTTGCACGAATTCAATCCCATGCTGGGACACCGTGGGTGTCGCCTCGGTATTAGTTACCCTGAGGTCTCGGAGATGCAGGTGCGAGCTATTTTTGAGGCCGCTTGCGAGGTAGCTGCGGACGGGGTACAAGTGTTCCCAGAAGTCATGATCCCCCTCGTGGGTCACGTACGCGAGTTCGAACTACAGCGCGACATAGTGGTGAAGGTAGCAGAGCAAGTCTTCACCAAGAAGGGGCGCAAGGTTCCTTACCTAGTAGGTACGATGATTGAGCTGCCGCGTGCAGCCCTGACTGCGGACGAAATCGCGGTCGCGGCGGAGTTCTTCTCCTTCGGAACCAACGACCTTACCCAGACCACCTTCGGTTTTTCTCGCGATGATACTGCCCGCATCATCCAGGACTACCAGCGCTTGGGTATCTTCAAGACCGATCCTTTCCAGGTGATCGATCACCGTGGGGTAGGGGAATTAGTGCGCGTGGGCACAGAACGGGGACATAAGGCTCGTCCCAACCTTAAGGTAGGAATCTGCGGCGAACACGGCGGCGACCCAAAGTCAATTGAATTCTGCCATCAAGTAGGTCTCGACTACGTGAGTTGTTCCCCTTACCGCGTTCCGGTAGCTCGGTTGGCTGCGGCGCAGGCAGCGGTAAAAGAGAGGCAAGGGGAAACGGAGCCAAAGGCGGTGACGATATAATCTTCAAGTATTACTATAAGTATTAGAGCTCACGTCTCTATGCGCAGCAGCCAGTGAGAGCCCACGAAAGCAAAAATAAGGTTGGGTCCCCAAGCTGCCAGCAGGGCGGGAAGGAGTTGGAGATTGCCAAAAGCTTCGAAGAGCGCACCCAGCACCCAGTAAATGATCCCGAGAGCGATACCGAACGCAATGCCTCCCAGCGCGCCGCGTTTCCCGGTGGTGAGGCCAAAAGGGAAGCCAAGCAGAATCATCACGAAGGCAGTGAGAGGAAAGGCAAATTTCTTGTGCCATTGTACTAGCAGTTGGCCAACTTCAAATCCACTTTGGCGCAGTTCGGCGATGTAGCTGCCTAACTCGCGAAAGTTCATTTGCGCCGATTCTCGTACTTCCTTTTTGAAGTAGTCAGGGCTCTCACTCAGGTGAGGAAATGTGGCTCGGGTAAAAGGCTGGTAGTCAATCGTTCGCTGGCCAGCGAATGCCCGCTGCCAGCCTTGTTCGAAGACCCAGCTTTGCAGACTCGGTTCCCAGCGCACCCGTCGCGCGTATATGCGGCGGCGGATGGAGAAAGCATCGGGAGCGAGCTCTAGCAAGGAAAACTCACCAAACAGGTTTTGGCGAGGATCGAAAAGGCGGTAGTTGAAGATACGGGGCTCTTGGCCGAAGATCCACTTGCGTTGCGGCTGGTAAACAGTCTGCGGCGGACGCCCTTTAATCTGGTTACGCAACGCCTCTTGTCTTTGATTGGTGTAGGCCAGGTAGTAAAAGTCCAGGAAGAACAAGCCCAGGGAGAGCATTAGGCCCACAGCAAGGAGGGGCAAGACGATGCGGTAAAGGCTGATGCCAGCGGCTTTGATGCCTACGAGCTCGTTCTGCTTGCTGAGCACGCCTAACTCGACCAACACAGCTAGCAACGCACTTAATGGTAACATCCAGTAAAGCGCTTGTGGTAACAGATACCAAAGGTACGCGGCCACAACGTCCCAGCCTACCTGGTTCTTAGCAATATCATCAATGAGGTCGAGGATGTGAAAAAGCTCAAACAGGACCAGAAAAGTTGCCAGCACAAGGATAAAGTGAAACAACAGCCCGCGGATGACATAGAGGTCAAGGAGTCGTAGGAAGCCAGATGGCCAGTGTGCGTGTGACGTAGCCGGTTCGGAAACGTCCGAAGGTATTTCCCTTGGGATGACTTTCGGCTCACGTTCACGGAAGAATTTGCGGAGGGCCAACCACCACGTCTCTCCCGCCTGTGGACGCCGCAGGCGATGGAGCAGCGCTACCCCCAGGCTCGCGAGAAGTAAGTTCGCGGCCCATACCCCCAACCAGGGCGGTAACACACCCTCACGGGCAAAGCGATCAGCGAAGACAAAGATGATGTAGTAGCCTGCAAAGAGGGCGAAGGCTAGCACAAGGGCAAGCGCACGGCCGCCCTTACTGCCCGCCATGCCCAGCGGAATTGCCAGCAGCGCGAAGACGAGACACGCGGCGGGCACAGCAAAGCGCCGATGGAAGTCTGCGCGGAAACTACGCCAAAGTGCGCCTTGCTGGCTTGCGACCCACAGCTCGGCGAGGCTTCGCTCGGCGTTACGCCGCAGGGCTATAGGTGTAAGGCTAGCTTCAGGCAGGGAGAGGAAAATGTCGGTTTCGTCGAAGGTAGAAACTGAGTAGCGCTCAGGGTCGTCAGCAGCATACTGATGGGTGGTGGCGTTCAGCAAGTGCAACCGCAGACGCTGGCGAGCAGGCTCGTTGACCACTATGCCGGCATCCGCTAACGTGAGTTTCCCGCCAGTAGAGCCTACGAGCTCGGCTAGCAAGATACCGCGCCAGCGGGCCGCGCCTGCTTCGACTTCTTGGACGTAGAGAATCAAATTTGGAAAACGCTCCTCGAAGACTCGAGGCTGCACCGTGTAGGAAATTTGTCCAGCAGCCAATTCAGTTTGCAAGGCGCGGAAACTCCGAGCAGCCGCAGGCGCCCACCAAATGCTGCTCGGTAGGGCCAGTAAGAACCCCCCTACTGCGAACAACACCGCCGGCCATAACAAGCGCCCAAGGCCAACCGCGGTCGACTGCAAAGCCATAACCTCACCGTCCGCTGCCAGCCGACTCCAGCCCATCAGTAACCCTACCAATACCGCCATAGGGATCGTCCACACCAGCTTCGCTGGCGGGATGGTGGCGCAGAGCTTGAGCCAGGTAGTCAGCGGTACACTTTGGCGAGCAAATAACTCGCTCAGCCGGAGCAACTCCGGGGTAGTGAGTACGAAGGTAAATACCACTAACCCCAGCAGCGCGTAGCCGGAAATCTCCCGCAAGATGTAGCGGTCGATGATTTTCATCCTAGCCGTGTCGAGAGGCTGCTTGCGAGCATTGCCGCAACTCGGATTCTAGCACACCGCAAAATCCATCCTCAAAGTAGGCCACGATGAGTCGTATCGTTGTCCTCCTCTGGCGGCAAGTGTTACTAACCATGCGGAAGGTTGGCTTGAGTTTGAAATGGGTGAGGAAGTCCGCGCTTGGCACGGCGTTTGACCTCTCACCATTGCCTAGAATTTTCCTCTTTGATGGTTTGGACAGCGATAGCTTGCGGCGATAGTCCCACTGGAATCAAGGTGAGGAGTGAATGCTTGGCCGTATCTACTACAGCCACGTCGTTCGAGCCCGTGTTCATCACCAGCAGCAGTGTCTCATCCGGTGTCAAAGCCATTCTCGTCGGTTGCCAACCCACCTCCACCCCAGCGAGCACCTTCCGCGTGGAAATCTCAATGGCAAACACCCGACCGGAGCTGAAATCAGATACATATAAACGGGAGCCGTCATTCGTAATTTCCACTTGGTTGGGATGCTGGCCAGCCGTCAACGTCTCCGTAGCATTGTTCGTCCAAGTGTTGATGACGGTCACCGTACCGGAACCGAAGTTAGCCACGAACAATTCACCGCCATCGGGCTTTAGCACCAAATCCGCAGGAGTCTTGCCGGTAGGAATATGAACCAATAGAGCACGCTGCTTTAGAT
>Ga0129297_10002141_pt1 | contig 10043 bp, 8 predicted proteins | sample I18A1metaG_FD_94708 | JGI IMG/M metagenome (GOLD analysis project Ga0129297, IMG submission 94708) | Lake sediment bacterial and archeal communities from Gulf of Boni, Indonesia to study Microbial Dark Matter (Phase II) - ​I18A1 metaG | ecosystem: Environmental > Aquatic > Freshwater > Lake >... | reverse complement strand
TGGCAACAGTCGGAAACTCGCTGGCCGTCAGAATTCCGAGACGGTTGGCAGATTTCTTGGGGTTGACGAGGGGGATGGAAGTTTCGGTTCATCCCATTGGAAAGGACAAGCTTGTCGTGGAGCAGCCCGGAAAGGAGCATCGTTGACGCTTTCCACCGTTCGCTCCGTAGGTGAGATCGACAATCCAAGGTCAAACGGTGGTGGTGACGGCCGTTCAGCCGTCACGATCAGATGCCGACGTGTGATCTACCTTCCCGTCAGCTGAACCGATCGCGGCGATGGTGTAGCTCAGACCGCTGATGACCGGCCAAAGCGAGACGCTCCTTGCGCGCTCAGTCAGGCAAAGATCGCTGATCGACGAGGCCTAGGGAAGCCGCGTGTGATGAGCTCGGTTGAATCTAGCCAAGCCGAGACTTGGCCGACTTCAGGTGTAGACCAGAAATCAGTACTAGGCCCTGCTTGAGTCCAATCGTGGACAGTCCAACGCACTGACTAGCTAGTCGTCTGGGCTCTGCCCTTGATATCATCGAACGACAGTCTCGACTTCGTTGTACCATTTCTTTTTCGGCCCGATTCGCGAACGCATCTTCCATTTTGTGGATTTGGGTTGCGTTTCGATTTCGGCTTTCAGCTCATCCAATCGCTTAGATACGACCGTCTTATCCTCTTGGGAAAGCATGCTGGAAGCATTCACGTATTCCTGCACTTTCTGAAGGTTTGTCGTGGCTGTGTACCAGAAGCCCCAGTTGTCTGCCAACGTCTCCGCTATGTAACTGGAGTTCACTGTCTCGATTTCAGAAGCCCCTACCGCGTGCTCGCGCAGCAGGACGATCGTGTCTTTGATGTCCTTCTCGGTCAACTGCACGATTTGCAGCTTCTCCATCAGCAAATCTGCTAGCGTTATTGTGGGAGAGTCAAGCTCGAGCCTCCCTTTGAAATCCACTATGTGGTTCATGGAGAGTCGATCGAAGAAAACGTCCACCTTGACGGTCCCGTCAGGATGTAGGTATTGATGCCTTTCGCGGCCAAAAAGCGCAATCATTCGAGCGTCGCTGACATATCTTTGTGTGTCAAAGAACGGTTTCATTTTGACGTTGTATTCGCTGTAGCTAACTAGGTCTATGTCGGTGATTGGTCGAGACAGGTTCTCGTAGAGTTTGCGAGATTTCGGACAATGAATTCGAAAGGCACAGGCACCCATTACGCGTAGGGTAATCCCGGCTTTCTGTGCCGCTTCAACCAGTCTAGAAGCTTCAGCTACCGCGGTCTCGGATTCCATCGTCTCTCCGCCAATGGATAGGGCGAATCCATGTTAGGGAATTCGGTTTAAGCTTTGTTGGACAGCCATGCTACGTTCCATCTGTTTGAATCTACAACTGCTGCCGGAACGCCGGAATCACTTGCTCTGCGAAGAGTCTGATTCCATCAAAGTTGGGATAATCTAGGAACCAGAGTGAGAAGTGCGAAACGCCGATGGCTGCAAACTTCTTGATCTTCTCAATGCACGTGTCAGGGCTTCCGGCGATGCAATCTTCGAAGATGTTCGAAGGTATGAGCTGGGTTGTGCCGATTTTGTCTGTTGCTTTGTGTTTCTTGAGGGAGTCTGCCAGTTCCTCGAATTTCTGTTGGTTTTTGGCTATTATTACGTGCCCGTCCCAAGTCTTGATGACTGAGTCGGGGTCTCTCTTCAGTTCTTTGCAGGCCTGACTGATCACCCCGAGTTTGTCCTTGTACACGTCGATTGTTGGATCGTCTCCAAGGTTCCATCCGTCGCCAACCTCTGCGACCGCCCTTAACATCCGCGGGCCTACAGCTCCGACAATTACAGGCGGTCCGCCAGGCTGAACCGGTCTGGGCAGGCAGGTTGCGTTGTCAATCTCGTAATACTTTCCTTTGAATGTTGGTTTGTCATCTCTCCACATGGCTTTCATGATCTTGATTCCTTCCTTCATTCGAGCGACGCGTTCGCCCGGGGGAGGGAAAGCAATACCGTATGACCTGAGTTCGCTCTCATTCCATCCGGCACCTACGCCAAGTGTGAGGCGACCATTTGAGACCGAATCCAACGTAGCTGCCATTTTTGCCAGTACTGACGGATACCGGTGAAGGTTGCACATGACCAAAGCTCCGAGCTCAACGCGTTCCGTCAGCGCGGCAAGGGCGCTCAGCAAAGTCCAGATCTCAAAGATCTCGCCATATCTGCCAAGGACGAAATGGTCAGCCATCCAAATACTGTCGTATCCAGTCCTCTCGGCAAGAAGGGCTGTCTCTTTGGCCGTCTTGTAGTCTATGCGCTCGTAGAGTGGCGCATCACGATGAGCACCACCGCCACCCGCGAAAGTCGGAATCTCGACACCGAACTTGATCTTGCCCATTCTCGTTTCCCCGAATGCTAACGCAACTAATCCAGAAAAACGCGGTAAGGATTTAAGACCTACCCAAGCAGGCCGAGGTCGTTTGCCCATGAGACGCGCTTTCGCAACGGGCAGCAGGATCTCCGATCATTCCCTATCGCGACACGACAATCATTAAAGGGAACTAACGTGGACGCTCCACTAGTTCACGCATCCCAAGAGCTAGGCGAACAGTTTTGTCCTATCCAGCCAGGTACTCAGTCTCCGTGGCCAAGGTTGCAGCGGAAGAGGTTCCTTGTTTCGAAGTGTACTGGATGAGCACCAAGAATACTTGGGAAATGCTTCACTTCTACATGATGATCGTTCGAGGAAACGGAATAACAGCGATCATTAACACAGGGCCACCTAGGGACGCGAAGAAGCTGGAGATACTGAACCGGGCTTTCAGAACTTTCTATGAGAGCGGCGACCGAGGAACTCTGATCGTGAAAGAGGAAGAACGCCCCGAAGTTCTTTATCCCAAGCTTGGAATTGATCCAAAGAATGTTGACTTTGTGATTGTCTCGCCACTTCAGGCGTACGCCACTGCAAACTTGGACCTGTTCTCGAAAGCGAAGATCTGCATATCGAAACGCGGATGGATCGATTTCCACGCGCCAAGGTTCCATCATGGTCCAAGGTGGACGATGATACCTGACGAGATTCTTGTCTACCTTGACACAACCGCGTGGGAGAGGGTTCGACTGCTCGAGGACGAAGACATAGTAGCCCCGGGAATAAGGGCATTTTGGACCGGCGTCCATCACAAGAGCTCAATGGCAATCTGTGTCGACACAAGCAAGGGTCGAGTCGTATTCACCGACTCCGTGTTCAAATATGACAACGTCGAGAAGAATATATCCCTCGGAATTACGCGAAGCTTGGACGAATGCGAAGTAGCATACGAGAGAATCAGACGTGAGGCCGACATTCTTGTGCCCGCGTATGATCCCGAGGTTGTCAAGAGGCATCCCGGCGGAGTAATCGCCTAACGCAAAAGAGTCTGTGCGCCGGGCACCGTGACGAGAAGCCTCTTCCGTGCCTGAAAGCTTATATCAGAACCGGGCCGAACTACGCGGGAAATCTAGGATGATTGCTGCTTGGCTAACTCGCGGCTGTTCTTCGTGACAGACCTTCACGGATCAGAAGTCTGTTTTCGAAAGTTCCTTGGCGCCACGCGTTTCTACGAAGCGCAAGCCCTTGTTGTGGGCGGAGACATCACCGGGAAGGAGATAGTCGCGTTGATCGAGCAAACCGACGGCAGCTACACGGCAACCGTTCAAGGACGCGAACACAGAGCGAAAAGCAAGCAAGAGATTGAAACGTTGGAACGTCAGGTTGCAGACTCCGGCTCCTATCCGTACCGCACTACACAATCCGAGATGGAGACGCTCAAAACAGACAAGAACAAGCTAGATGCACTCTTCTTGCAACTCATGGACGACCGGCTCAAGCGATGGGTGGAACTCGCTGAGAAGACTCTTGGAAATTCGGGAGTCAAATGCTTCATCTGTCCTGGAAATGATGACAAGTTCGAAATAGATACGGTGTTGAAGTCGTCCAGCTATGTGATGAATCCCGATCAAAAAGTTGTGCTAGTAGACGAGAAGCACGAGATGATAAGTCTCGGTTTCTCCAATATCACTCCTTGGAGATGCCCACGTGACATCCCTGAAGAGGAATTGGCCGGTCGAATCCAAACGCTGGTGAGTCAGGTAAAGAACCTCGAGAACTGCATTTTCAACTTTCATTGTCCCCCATTCGATTCAGGGCTGGACACCGCTCCTCACCTTGATGAGAATCTTCGACCCGTATTCAAGGCGGGAGAAGTGGAAATGATACCTGTTGGAAGCAAATCAGTTCGCGACGCGATAGAACGACACCAGCCTCTTTTGGGACTGCACGGTCACATCCACGAATCCAAGGGCTTTTCCAAGATCGGCCGCACCATATGCTTGAACCCCGGGAGCGAATACGCTGAAGGGATGTTGCGCGGCGCGCTCATGAACTTGCATGACAAAGGGCTCAAGAACTACATGCTCACGACAGGCTAACGGGACCAGTCAAATCATCGGGCCGCAATTATGGGGCATTGCCGTCGGTCTTAAATACGACCAAGAGTCCAAGCATTGTCAGAAAAAACTTGGAGAAGAAAGGTATCTTCGTCCGAGAATCATCTGGCCTAGTCAGAGAAATGGGTGCCTTTGAGGCATTCAGCATTGCGGCAGGTACCGTCAATCCAACAATCTGGGCTGTTTCAGCTTTCGTCGGATGGCTGATCTTCACCGCACCCGGCGCTTCGATCCCGATTGCGCTTTCCTTTGGCTTCCTAGTCATACTCCTTTCCGCCATCGTGTACTCGCTCTTCGGTGTCGTGATTCCCAGGACCGGAGGAGAATACGTCAGTGTGGGCAGGGCGCTTCATCCATCGCTCGGGTTTACTGCGAGCTGGGTACTCTGGATTTTCGTCATGCTGACGCTATCCACCTGCATGACCTTCGTTCAGTGGACCCTGTGTACGGCTCCATTTCTGGCGATGATGGGACATAGACTAAACAACCCAATGCTTCTCAGCTGGGCAGCTTCATTATCCAACCCCAATGTAGTCTTCGCACTAGCCTTCCCAACAATCCTCGTCACAGGATCGATCGTGGCCTTTGGCAGGAAATGGGTGACAAGGGCCTTCATCTTCCTGTGGATCTTCATGATCGCAGGAGTCATCGTCCAAGCCTACCTTCTTGGCACAAGCACACCTGAGACGTTCAAAGCCGCTTTCAGTCAATACGTTGGAGGGACAACCTCGGTTGACCAGATCATGCAGACCGCGGTGGAGCATGGCTGGGATCCTAACACCTACCAGATGCCGACCTGGACCGCGTCTATCGCAGGCATCGGAGTCAGCATGTTCCTCTTCAACGGATTCGGCTACGCGATAGACTGCGCAGGTGAGATCAAGAACGTGCGCAGAAACCTCCCTATCGCTACCGCAATCGGGCTCACCGTGGTCTTCCTCGTCGACCTCGTGGGAATGGCCCTATCTCCAATGGGCATCGGATACGACTTCATCTATGCATCGCAGTATGTCCAGTCTCTCGGCCTCTGGACTCTTCCGTCGCCAGCCTTCGTAACATACTTCGCCGGTGCACTGACCGATAACATATTCTTGATCTTCATTATGGGTTTCAGCTTGTTCATAGCAAACCTCACACCTGACATTGGCATGTGGTACGTTCTAACGAGACTAATGTTCGCTTGGTCTTTTGATCGAGTCATACCGACAGCATTTGCCGATGTTAACCCCCGATTCCATACTCCGACCAAAGCAATTGTCGCGACAGGAATCATCACCGTTTTCGGATCCGCCTTAGTTGAATACACACCATACGCGTATGCGATGCTCAACACGGCAGCGGGAACGGCGACCGTTTGGCTGCTTGCAGCGCTCGCAGCCGCCGTCATTCCGTTCAGACTCAAGGACACCTACGAGAAATCCGCTGGCAGATTCAACATAGGTGGAGTTCCGATAATGTCGGTACTGGCGATCATAGATGTGCCACTGCTCGCGTGGGCGATCTATACGGCAATGACAACGCCCGCCATAGGAGCGACAGGTCCGCTTGCCGTCGCCGTACTTGCAGGAGCGTTCCTAAGCGGCTTCATCGCGTACTACATTTCGAAAGCAGTCAGGAAGAGCCAGGGAATCGACCTGAGTCTCGCCTTCAAAGAAATACCGCCAGTGTAGAGCAGTCAGGGCCAGTCAACCTAGCCTCCCTTTTTTGATCTCATACCAGCCTAACATGTGCAAGGCGGCTGAAGTGCTGCGAGAAGATCGATTACGAGCTAGCCTTGCTCCCGTGGAGAATTCAGCCTTTGAATCTCGACAGATTGATTGATGATGTGTACGAGATCGCAAGCACGCCAAGTCAACAGGCTCTGAGAGAATTCTGGAAGAGATTCTATGTTTTCCAGGAGCCCGAAAAAGTCCCAGTCACTGTTGGCCACTCGAGGTGGATGTATGCTGAGCAGTTGGGCATCGATCTCGTACAAATGTTCCGAAACGCCGAGACGCACCTTCGATCAACTCTAATGATGATGAAAGCTCAGAGGCAGTGGTTCCAAGATGACGGGTTGGTGGGCGCCACATTCGGAAGCTGGAACCTAGTGGATCACATCAGTGCTCACATTTCACTGTATTTCGGCCCGCCCTTCGACACGAGCATGTTCGGAGTCGAACCGGTATTTGCCAAGGACAAGGACCCAGTCAACGGAAAGCCGATCCTGAAAACCAGTGACGACCTTGACGAGCTACATTACCCAGACTTCTACAAGAGCGGCATGATGCCGCTAGCGCACGAATTCTACGAGTACATCACAAAACGAGTCAACGACAAGCTCGAGGTCATGTTTCCGAGATTCATAATGGGACCCTGGGGAATTGCATGGGCCCTAAGAGGTCTCGAGAACCTCCTCGTCGACACCTATCGAAGGCCGGATTTTGTTCACAAGCTCATGAACTTCATAACTGAGTCCAGAATCAGGTGGGAGAAAGAGCGTGAAGGATTCCTCGGGTCAAGAATTCACCACCCACATGTCGACAGCGACGAAGTTGACTGCGGCGTCATCAGCCCTAGGATATACAAAGAGTTCATCCTGCCATACGAGAAGAGACTGGCGGACTTCTACGGTGGAGAGATTTTCTACTATCACAGCTGCGGAAACCTAACCCCGATACTCGACTCGGTGACATCCATTCCGGGACTCAAGAGGCTTGAGATCAGCCCGTGGACGGACCTGAAGAAAGCTGCCGAACTCATCAGAGGAAGGAACATCATAATCCAAAGAAGACTACGCCAAATCCCGAACACTGAAGAAGAAGTCAAGCGCCTCATGGAGGCGACGCTTCAGGAGGGACGCGGCTGCGTACTGGAAGCGGACGTGGTCGATGAACCGCTGGAGACATCTCAAAGTTGGGTCAAAGTCACGAAATCGCTGATGAGATCCCTCGGGTGCTCAGCATCCGACTGACGCGTGAAGAGCGGTGCAGCTGATAGTAATGCAGGGCCCGATGCTAAGCTGGAAGCTGATAAGCGCCGCCCGTCATTTTCTCGAATTGTTCTTAAGAGCACTTCGCATGCTATGGGGGGCTGGTCTCGAAATTGAGACTTGCGTGTACGCTACACCTGTCGCATGGTTATCTGCCGATCCCTAAAGCAGCTGAGCTCGTGGGTAATGCTGGCTTTGACGCATTGGAGATCTCACCATGGATTCCAAGAATTCTCACTGCCGCAGACATTCGGATACTCCGAGCGGCGCTAAAGCGAAATCATCTCTCATTTGCTGGTTTCACAGCCATCTATCCTCCAGAAATGATCTTGGCTTCCAAGTCGGCAGCCGCTCGGAAGAAGAGCATACTCTACACGAAACGGCTCACTGAGACAGCCAGCGCCCTAGAAGGGAGACACTTGGTCTGGGGAAGCGGACGCTCGAGGAACATTCCAAAAGGTGTGCCTTTCAAGAAAGGCTTCGGATGGCTCATCCATCTGTTGAAGGAGTCGAGCGCACTAGCCGATAGGAGTGGTGTCAAGATCGCCATCGAACCGCAGAATCGTTTCGAGAGCACGATCATCCACAACGTTAGAGAGGCGCTGTCGCTTGCAGATCTCGTGGGGCGTGACAGCGTAGGTGTCGTATACGACACATTCCACACGAGCCTTGAGGAATCGTCCTTCACCAAACCAATCCTGCTTGCGAGCAAACGGCTCGCCTCTGTTCATGTGTCCGACTGCAATAGGAAGATACCTGGAAGAGGCCACATCAACTTCACGCCGATATTTGAGAGCTTAAACAGAGTTCACTATGATGGATACGTCTCTCTCGAGGCGATCTTGGATCCAGATCCTCGTCAGGATCTGATCACTGCTAGAAAGTACTTGGAAAAGTTGATCTGACTCAGAGGAGCTATGATGTTATCGCGTTCTCTTCTCAGCCTCTCTAAGCGCTTCGTCCAACACCTCTAACGAGAAGTCAATCTGTTCCTTGGTGATGACAAGCGGCGGAGAGATTTTCAACACGTTACCATAGCGGCCCCCTGACGCATAATAGACGCCTTTCTTGAGTGCTTGATCGACGATGTGCTCAGTTGCCTCTGTAGCGGGTGTCTTGGTCTTGCGATTCTCAACGAGTTCCACGCCGATCATCAGTCCCTTGCCTCTGACATCGCCGATCAACTCGTGCTGGTTCTCGAGCTCCTTTAGTCGGTCGAGAGAGTAGGTCCCTAGCTTTTTCGACTTCTCAATCAGATGCTCTTCTTCGATGACTGTGAGGCTAGCGACACCTGCAGCACACCCTATGGGATTTGCCAAGAATGTGCTGGTGTGTTTCAACATCTTCCACGAGCTTGCGATGTCAGTTCGTGCGATAGTTGCTGATATAGGGAAGCCGCTCGCGATCCCTTTCGCGCAAACTAGCATGTCTGGAATGATGTTCGAATGCTGAAAGCAGAACATCTTGCCGGTCCTTCCGAAGGCTGTGATGATCTCGTCAAGTATCATCAGCACATCGTGCTTGTCGCAGATCTTTCTGATATTCGGAACAAACTCATCTGGGGGAGCTATGAAGCCCTCGTGCCCTTGGACCGGTTCAAGTACGACGGCGGCGACGCTTCCTACTCCCGACGCAGGGTCGCTCAGCATGTTGTCGAGATACCGCGTGCAGAGCATGTTGCAGGCTGGATACTCCTGATCGAAGGCGCATCGGTAGCAGTATCCGTAGGGAACATGTGTAGCGCTGGGAAGCAGAGGAAGGAATTCTTGCCGGTAGTAGTTTCTACTGGTTAGGGAGAGCGCGCCGTGAGTTTTGCCGTGGAACCCTCCTTGAAAGGATATGAACTGTGTCCGTCCCGTGTGTACCTGCGCTAGCTTGATCGCGATGTCGATAGCCTCTGAGCCTATGGTGCCGAGATGAATCTTCTTCAGGTCATCGGGAAGCAATCCAGCGAGCTTCTCAAGAAGCTTAGCTCGCTGCGTGTTTGGAGACATGCCTGCAGGTGCGTGCATTAGTTCGCGTGCTTGGGCACCTATTGCCTCTGCGATCTTCGGGTGAGAGTGACCCGCGATCGCCACCGTGAAGGCCGCTGATGTGTCGATATACACGTTGTCATCTGCATCAACAATATTGGCGCCAGCGGCCTTCTTCCAAGCGATTGGAATAGCGCCTACGTGTCTTCCTTCTGGGGATTCGAACTTCTCCACGATCTCTTCAACTGCTCTCGACTTGGGGCCGGGAGGTTCAATCCTTACCACGGGGAGAAGCTCACCGAGATCTCTACCAGCACTCGTGTCTGGCCAACTCCAAGGAAACCAAGACCAGACAGTCTCCATATATCAAGGTTCACTGAAATGGAAAATGGCAAAGAATCGACAGGATGTGGCTCAATACGAGTCAGTTAACAAACGACGAATTGACATGTGTCTGTCGACGCTCGGCTGACAAAGCCTCGGACAAGAAGCACCGTTGCGATCAATCTGCAGGCCTTTTGGGAAGGTTTAATTCCTGATTCGTTCTGCGATAGCGGCTTGCCGGTTCAAGTGATGTCCAGAGAGTTCAGGCATATCGTCCGAGTCGCAGGCACCGACTTGGACGGTTCCAAGA
>Ga0129297_10002140_pt1 | contig 10044 bp, 18 predicted proteins | sample I18A1metaG_FD_94708 | JGI IMG/M metagenome (GOLD analysis project Ga0129297, IMG submission 94708) | Lake sediment bacterial and archeal communities from Gulf of Boni, Indonesia to study Microbial Dark Matter (Phase II) - ​I18A1 metaG | ecosystem: Environmental > Aquatic > Freshwater > Lake >... | reverse complement strand
TTTCTTGCTCTGCCCAGCTGGCTACCGAGCCAGAGCAAGGGCGAGGGCTGCAAGCACAAGCGCAACTGATAACCTCAGCATGTGCCCTCACGAGCACGTATCGATTCTCAGCTGCCTATTAGCCTAATCGGAAACCGGCGATCATCTAGCCCAGGCCAATCGGCTCACCTAGAGGGTCAAATCATAGCGGCAAGCACCAGGCACCGTCTTAGGACGGCTCCAATTAGAACTGAGGCATCCGTTCAATAGTGATCAGGAACAGGGTGGTAGGTGGGGAGGGCAGTGAAGGCTAGGTTCACATACGTCGGAATAAGAGTGAAGGATCTCGACCGGTCCATAGATTTCTATGAAAAACTGCTCGGGATGAGAGTCACAGACCGTTTCAAGATTAAGCAAACAAAGGGAGAGATTGCCAACCTCGTCAGCGAAGACAAACGTTTCATTCTTGAACTAAACTACTATGGGAAGGACAGCCCACACAATACCAGATATGTTGTTGGGGAAGGGCTCGACCATCTGGCCTTTGAGGTCGATGACTTAGACAGAGCACTTGAGGAAGCTAGACTGGCAGGCTACCGGACCGTTCTAGAAGTGAAGACAAAGAAAAGCCGATGGGCATACGTGAAGGATCCTAATGGCATCTGGATAGAACTTCTATGAATAGCTCATGTTAGACAACCAAAAGTCCAGAGGCGTGCCGTTGAAATCAGCCGAATAGGGCACCGAGTCCTGCTAGCGCCTCTTCTTCCTTCTTCTTTTCTTCTTCCGGTTTCTTCTCTTCCTTCTTTGCTGCGGCTGGAGCGGCTGCTGTAGCTGCGACAGGCGCCGCCTGCGCTGCCTTTAGAGCTTCGTCGATCTTGACTTCAGAAAGAGCGGCTACCAGCGCCTTGACTCTGGCCTCCTCTGGCTTCACGCCGGCTGCGCTCAAAACTTTCTTCACGTTGTTTTCGTCGATTGGCTGAGCTGCGGAATGGAGCAGCAATGCGGCGTACATATACTTCATGGGTTGCACCTTGTACGGAGCTTCGTCAGCTACTACTTCTCGTTCTTTTCAACCTTTTCCTGTTCTTTCTCTTCGTAGTTCGCGCTCGGAGCGACTGCCAAGTCTTGGGCTGCAGCCTCGCTATTGACTTGAGCGACGGAGTCGGATAAGATTCTCATCTCTGAGTGAGCTCGCTTGATCAGGGTATCAATGTTCTCTGATGTTGGAAACTCGGCCTCGTTCGCCAAGTGAACCGCTTCTCGGTAGGCCCTAGCCAACACCAGTGAGACCGTCTCGGGCTGAACATATTCTGCTTCGACCGCCAAGCCAAGAGCGTTCCTGTAGGCGATTGCGAGCTCATTCTTGTATGATTCGAGGTCGAACGCAAGATCCTCTGGCTTGAGGACAAGCCCTTGGTCGAAGGCTTGCACTATGGAGAGCCCTGCTTCCATCGGTTTCATGCCAAGTTTCGACAGAAGAGAGGCGAGCTTTGGTGAGATCAGAGTTCCTTTCTCGGCCACTAGAGTGTCCTTGGCAACCCAGATGCTACCACCCTCGATCCTTGTTGCGACCTTCACCTCCCCAAACTCGCTGATGACGGGACCGGGCTGTAGACCAGTATTCCCCGCTGTGATGATGATATCGCTCGTCGCTATATCGCCAGCTTTGGCCGGAACGCGAACCTTGTTCTTGTTGAGGAAGAGAATCAACGCGTAGGGGTTCATGCCTGTAAAGAGGAGCAGGTTCGATCCAGCCAGCGCCTCGGCAAAGTCCTCAATATGCGGTTTCTTCTCGCTGAGAGCGCTAGCGGCTTTCTTTAGGATCGTGTTCTTCGCGACGAGCACCTCGGCTTGGCCGCGAAGTTTCTTTCTGATCTCCTGGATCTGCGAAGATCTAACCTTCTGAAGGTCCGCGATCGCCACGACGGGATACTCCTCAATAAGCTCGGTAAGTCGCTGGAAGATTTCCTTCTTCCACGGTGCCACCTTCGCGGCCTGTCTTGTGAGCATCAGTTACCTCCCCGAAGTTGGGACTTTCACAGGATGGCCCATTGTGGTCTTGACCAGCACTTGGCCTATGTTCTTGACGCCGCGCTCCAATTTTGTCTCGATTCGACCGAAAACGGCCTGAGCGTTCTCGGCAATTTTCTCGTCGGGCATCTTCTCAGTTCCGATCCGACATTGGACCACAGGCTGGTCTCGGACCCGGACTCGAACAAGTTTCCTGTGACCCTTGATGATCTGATCGATTGGGGCGCTGGGCGGAACAGGCGTCGGCATCTTCCCTTTCGGGCCTAGGATCGGCCCGATCGTCTTTCCAACAAGAGGCATCAGCGGTGCTTCAGCGATGAAGAAGTCGTACTCGGACACCAGTCTCCTAGTTTCCTTCTTGTCCTTCCCCAACCTGTCCAGGTCTTCTCTTCCAAATACCAGGTCTGCTTGCCCTGCCTTTGCTCTCGTCGCCAAGTCTCCACCTGCGATCACGCATACCTTCGTCTCTTTGTCAAGGGAGTTTGGAAGCTCAACAGATTCGTTGATTCTATTCTCGGGCTTCTTCAGGTCGACATCTTTGAGCTTCACAACCAGTTCGACGGACTGAGTGAAGTCGCGTTTGGCTTCCGCTTTCCTGAGGCCTCCCAAGGCTGCGAGAAGTTGATCCTTGGCGAGAGGCAATCAGGTCTTCCTTCTGGATTTTTCTGCACGCTGATATTCTGAGACTGATAAAAATGTTTGGAGAGTGGACTAGCTTCAGAAACGAGCAGAGCCAAGTAGAACGGAGCTACCGTTGCGAGAGCCTTGCTGTACAAAGCCGTGGTCGAGCCTACGCTCAGCTTTATAGTCGAGCCTCAGTTCCATAGGAGCGCCGTCCCGTTCAAGTGATGTTCATTGGTTGAAGTCAAGACCTTCAGGATCACAGGCGAAGTAAGAAAGGCACGCGCTACGATTCCTTTCGATCTGGAGATCAGGGCGACGAAAGATCAGGATGCGATCGAAAGAGTCTACGCTGACCTTGGAAGCAGACACAAGGCGCGAAGACTTGAAATCAAGCTCAAGAAGATTGAGGAGCTGAAGACTAGGAGCACGGAGACTGCGGAAAGTGGCAAGTGAAGACGAAGACATCAGACGAAGCTTGGTACAGCTGAGAATTTACGAGGGATCGGCCCGCGCGCTTCAAGCGAGACTTGATATCGTCAACGCAGCGATGAACGAATTCGCAGTGGCATCTTCCACCCTCGAAGGGATCAAGACCCAGAACCCCGATGCAGATACTCTGATACCCGTTGGTGGCGGCTCGTTTGTTCGGGCGAAACTTGCTGATGTCTCAAAGATTGTTATGGGTGTCGGCGCCGGGGTCGCCATCGAGAAGCCGATCCAAGACTCAATCAGCGAGATCAAAGCACGACTAGCCGACATGGAAAAGGCCCGCACGGCACTTCAAGACCAACTGACTCAGACTCTGATTAGAATCGAGGAAGAACGGGAGAAGCTCGGCGAAATTGTAAAGAAACGCGGAGGGGACTCTCTCACAGTCCTCTGAACGTGTTGAGAAAGAACCAAACGCGCCAAATCCTGAGTGCACCGGGGTAGCAGAAATTGTTCGAGAAACTCAGATCCGGCATAGGCTCGATAGTAGAGAAGATCTCGAAGACCGAACTCGTCGGAGAGGACTTGGAGAAACTCATGCAAGAGCTGAAGATTACTCTTGCCGAAAACGACGTCGCCTACCCTGTCGCGGAACGCATCTGCGACGCAATAAGGCAGAAAGCCGCCAGCGTTCAGGTCTCACGCCTCAGTGACCGCCGCAAGCCAGTAGAAGCGATCATTCGCGAAATCCTGCTCGATGTCTTGAAGGAGAGCGGCGAGAGCAGCTTCTTCGAGAAGATCGAAATGAAGAAAAAGATTCGTGAACCCGCGGTCATCGTCTTTGTCGGGATAAACGGAACCGGCAAGACCACCACCATCGCAAAGATAGGGTATCTTGTCAAACAGCGCGGCTACACTGTTGTGATTGCATGTGCCGACACCTACCGGACTGGCTCAATTGAGCAGCTTGAGGAACATGCAAGACGGATCGGTGTGAAGACCATCAAGCATACCTATGGAGCTGATGCGGCAGCAGTGGCGTTCGATTCAATCAATCACGCCCGCGCCAACGGAATCAACGTTGTACTGATCGACACGGCCGGAAGAATGCAAACAAAGCGGAATCTGCTTGAAGAGATGAAGAAGATCGTTCGGGTGGCGTCCCCTGACTTTGTCATGCTTGTAGTCGACTCACTGACCGGGAACGACGCTGTTGAGCAAGGAAGATCATTCAGTCAGTCTGTCAGAATAGATGGCATCACGCTCACAAAACTTGATGCCGATGCAAAGGGCGGAAGCGCAATATCTCTTGCAGCTGAAATTCGGAGACCTGTAATCTTCGCTGGCACCGGCCAATCCTACGAAGATCTGATATCCTTTGATCCGGGAACGATCGTGAATAAGATCGTCGGTTGAGCGAAGAACTTCAAGGACTTCAGGGGTATCCCTGTGACCGTTCTAGTAGTTGCTTCGAAGAAGGACCCCGCCGCTCTCAACATAGCGTCATGCCTCTCCCATGAGTACGGCTTCGATAGGTCGGCAGAGTATCCCGATCCCCGAATCACTCGAAAGGACGATGTCCTTCTTGCTCGGGTCGAAGACGAGTCAATCTATGCTGAATCCGTCGACGCGCTCGCAAGAACAACGACTGTTATCTTTGCCTCAAAACACACAAGCGAGAAAAGTGAACCATGTCTAACGGTCCATTGCACCGGCAACGTTCTCAACGAGGCCCCGTATGGAGGGCGGCCAAGAAGCCTTGCCCTGGCTGAGCCGAACAGAGTCAGATCGGCACTGCTCTCTCTGTCAGAGAGCCGCGAAGAACTCGACCTTCAGTACATGGTTTCCCTTGAAGCCACCCACCATGGGCCTACCGAACTCCAAGTGCCGTGTATGTTTGTAGAGATAGGCAGTTCTGCAAGAGAATGGGAGGATCCAATAGCAGCGAAAGCTGTAGCTCACGCAATTTGGGCCGCTGCTACTCGCCCGTCTGATGGTATCCCGTCGGTCGGTTTCGGCGGGGGACACTACTCTTGGAAGCATACAGAGGCTGTAGTGAAAGGTCGATTCGCTTTGGGGCACATTCTCTCCAAGTACTTCTTCCGAGACTACGAGTCCGTCATCGTCGAACTTGCATTTCGTAAGACTGTGGGTGGTTGCTCTCACGCAGTCATAGACAAGAAGGGCATGCGTGGAGCTGAACGAAACACGTTGGTGGAATTCTTGGAGAAATCGGGCCGCGACTTGGTAATGATATGAGCCAGGGCATGGTTCTGCTTGCAAGTGGCGGCTTTCACAGCCTTTTGCGAAGACCAAGAGCACCAGCACAGAGACAGATTCTGACCGGAAAGGAACTTTGATACCTTAAATACGGCTCCTCGATACTAGGCGGGACCGCGTTCAGGAGAAGGTCAAGAGCCAGACGGGGAAAGAGAGTTGTCTGCTGGAGGTTGGCTCGCGTCCGTGAAAAGATTGCTTCACGTGACGACGCGGCCTTCTAGGAGTGAGTTATGGCTCATGGTGAAGATCAGTTTCCTTGGAATTGGAATAGTTGGCGGACTTGGCTACGTCGTGCGCATGCTCTTCCTCTTCGTCGGGCTGCTTCCGACAGGACCTTGAGGTAGGCTCGCGTGTCCGATCAGAACCAGCAGAAGAGCGCAATCTTCGCTATCAGGACAACCAGCGGGCAAGAGAGAACAGTGACTGATCTGATAGCGTCGAAGGCCGGAATCAAGAAAGCCCCTGTCTTCAGCATACTTGCTCCAGAAGTGATCAAGGGATACATCTTTGTCGAGGCCTCGGGCGCCCATATCGTTGACGACGTCATCTCAGGCGTCAGACATGCAAGAGCTAGAACGAAAGGGGTCGTATCCCCTCAAGCCATGGAACGTTTCGTCGTCACAAAGCCGGTCATAGAAGACCTTGCCGTCGGAGACTCCGTGGAGGTTGTGGGAGGCCCATTCAGGGGATTGAGGGCAAGGATCACACATGTCGACAAGGTGAAGGAGGAAGTGACGATCGAGCTGCTTGAGGAGGGGTTTGCCACGCTTCCGATAACAGTACATGCCGACTACGTGAAGCTGGTCGCGCGAGGGGGTGGAGAGGCTGGGAGAGAAGAAACAAGTTGAGGCTCTCCTAAGTGGTGGAGAGGCTACCGCGGGGCCGCCGCTCGGACCAGCCCTCGGACCGCTTGGAGTGAACGTGCTTCAGATCGTTAACCGAATCAATGAACTCACCAAGGCCTACTCTGGCATGAAGGTTCCCGTCAGAGTCATCGTCGATGTCGATACGAAAGATTTCGAAGTTGAGATTGGGACGCCGACAACTTCGGCTCTGATCGTGAAAGAACTTGGCCTAGAGAAAGGCTCGGGCAATCCGAAAGCGGAGAAGGCCGGCAACCTAACAATGGAGCAGGTGGCGAAGATAGCTATGATGAAACTTCCAGGGAGCTATGCGTTGACAAGCGCCACCGCGGCAAAGGAAGTGCTAGGGTCGTGCGTCAGTATGGGCATAACGGTTGATGGCAGAGACCCGAGAGAGATCCAGAGAGAGATCTCGGACGGAAAGTGGGACAAGCTCTTCAAAACGTAGAGCACGGAACTCCGTACCGATCAATTTTATTCGATTGCGAGCGATCTCGTTATCGCCATCAATTCAGGCCCACTAGTCAGGGGACCCACAACCGCTCCTTTGGTGTTCGCCAGAAGACCAGCCTTGATGTAAGGAACCCCTCCATTGATCGTTCCCTTCTCCACCGGAACTTTCAATGCGTCTTCAATCACTGCTCGCTCGCGATCTGTTACCGTGTGGTGAGCTAGTACGCCCTTGTTGGTCGCGACGGCTAACGATCCAACGTAAGGAAGCCCTCCGATCGAGGAGGTGACGATGTCGACGTTCAAGGTTTCCGCAACGGCTTTCGCTAGAGATTCTGGGGCGCCTGGATGGATAATTGCCCCGTTGTCATTCGCTAGTGTGACGTTCCCTAAGGCGGTCCATCGTTCTTGAAGGACCCGAACTCTAGTTTCGAGGCTCTCCTCAATGATCTTCAGCTCATAGTCTTGGGTGATGCTTGGGAGCACAATTCCGCTCGAGTTACCTGCGACCAGTATGCCAGCTAGGGCGCATCCTCCGACATTCGTCACGCAAAGCTGAACGCCCAAGCACTTTCGGAACCTGTCAACCTTCTTCTTGGGCAAACCTGGCGGAAGAATTGCGGTCGTCTCGTTGGAGTGGCAATAGACCCCAATGTTGGGACTTCCATAGAAATCGGCACGCAGAATGCCCAACTAGGCGATCACCGGCGTCGACAAGTCAGACCACGGATGTGCTTGTCCAAATCTGACCGAAGATAGGGTTGCCGGGTTTGGCTCGTGGAACTCTATGCAGCGGTTGCAGGGTATACGATGACCCTGCCTTCCTTGTCTTTGACCAGGCGCACTTTGATCTGCCTTGGTGGTTTCTTGATACTTCTGGCCCAAAGCTCCTCGTTTACCTCGTTGCTGATCTCGACATCTTCAGTCTTCATATGGCGTCTGACAAAATCGCGTAGCATTCTCGAGGCTCTGGGTGTTCGCTTTCCTCTGGGCGTCGTCCATACTCTCCGAAATGGTATTGTGTACACTCGTTCCTCAACAACTTCTATTTCCTCTTCTTCCCCCTCTGCCTCGGCCTCCGCCTCTCCTTCTGCCGCTTCTGCCTCCTTGGGTTCCTCAGCAGTAATTTCCGTCTCATTGAGAGGCTCCTCCTCTGTCTCCTCTTCTTGAGCAGTCTCGGCGCCTTCTTCGCGCTCTTCCTCCAGGCGCTCGGAGGCATCTTCTTCCTTCTCTTCGGCGGCTTCATCCACCTGGGACGGTTTCTTGCTCATCCAATTTGCCTCCTATGCCTTCAGACCCGTCTCACGCCAGTTCTTCTTCTTAGGGTGAGTTCTGACGTGCCCTCTCGTCTTCGCGATTACCCAGGTTGGCACGGATTTCCTCATTCGGTGAGCCCTTGCGAGACGCTTCTTCTTCGCCGCGGGCTTATGTGTTGCCAACTCATATTCTCCTGATCCTGATCTCCTTCCTCTGAGACTGAAGGCGAACAAGTGCCTCCTTGAGCTGCGAATCGGATATCGGCAGCTTGACCTTGCCGGACTGGGCAAGTTGAATCAGCTGAAGCTCAAGCTGATCGGCGAAGTCAGGTCTGACCATCTTTATGTTCGTAAGCCTCTGCCTTGCTTCTGGCGTGAGGATCCTCTTCAGGATGGCCTGCTTCTGGATCTCGACCTGCTGCTGGACTTCAGCTCGCCTCCCCTCTTCAGCAGCCGCCCTTTGAAGCTCAGCGAGCCTTCTTCTCCTCAGCTGTTCCAGCTCTTGCTCGCTGAGCTCATCTCCACTCATTGCTTCGAGCCTTCTTGGAGGGTGCTACCTTTCAATATCTCTGACGCGATCCTGTTAAGCAGACTCACCCCTTCTCCCGTCAGCTTTCTACCTTTCACACCTTCTCGAGCAACTAGACCCGCTTTTTCCAACTGTTGAAGCGGCTCTCTGATCGCTGATCCCCCACTCTCCTTTGTGTGCTCTATGCTAGTTCCCCTCCTATTCCTGCCACCATACTCGACTCGGAGCCTTTCCGTTCCGATCGGCCCGTGAATGTAGAGTTTGCGTAGAAGTGAGGCGCATCGTACGTACCACCAGTCGGGATTCTGTGGTGGGCGCTCCCTGTGTGCGCCAGTCTTGGATGTGAGGGCCCACGCCGGAGGCGTTACGTCGCCAACGTTTTCTTTGAGGTGCCTAGCAAGCCTCTCGACGAGAGCGTTGGCCTCCACATCATACACCGTCGGCAACTGTAGTCTCTCCGAGTTTTTGAACGATCTTGCACTACGGAATTTCAGCCAAAATATAAGCTTAGACTGTTGTAACTTGCTGGCTCGTGCCTCGTCGCGAGCGCGCAGGCCTTCTTTGCTTGTATACAGTGAATGTTCGTCCTCTCACATCGACAATCTCAGAATCCGTCTCGTCTGCTATCTTGCCTGCAATTGTCTCGACTTCGGTATCCTCTAGAGACCCCTTCTGAACTTTGACCTTGATCATTTCCTTTGCATCGAGCTGTTTGCTGACTTGATCCAGCATCGCCTTCGTGACACCGTTCCTTCCTATCCAAACCGTTGGCTGCATCACCGCTGACCGACGCTTCAGCTCACTCATTCTTTTCTTCTTAGGCGTTTCTCCTTCACCGCCGGATACCGTTTCCTCGAACCGCATTCCAGACAAGTCACGACCACATGAGTTTCGTGGTCGCACCGTACCCTGACCCTGCAGTTTACTCCCGGTACAAGAGGGCTCCTACAGTCGTTACATATGAACTGCTTCCGTTCACGTCCTAGTCTGACGCCGGATCTCATAGCGAGTCTCTGGGCCGTCTCGACATACCTTTTGGCGAGGGCGGCATCGGATTTCACCGTCTCCCTGGCCAGCCTCAGGAGTATGTCAATGCGCTCCTGAGCAATCTGTCGCACATTGTCGCTCTTTTGACGGATCAAGTTCCTGCCAGTACTCGTTCACCCAAATGGTGCGAGGACAATTATGACTCCGCAACATCTATGACTTAAGCATGGAGCCGCGAGTCGATTCCCATGTTGACACTGATTCTTGCAGAGTCGTCGATTGAGAAGGTCCCTCCGCAGTTGACGAAACATCCGTCAGTGCTTGCCCACGCTCGAAGGAGGGGGAAGGATCCAAGCCGCCTCATCCTTGATAGAAGCTATCACCATTCGGCAATGAGAACGCTGGAAAGTCAGGACCACACACAAGGTTTCGCCAAGCGTGGAAGACCGGACATCGCGTTCCATGTCCTCCTGCAGGCCTTAGGATCACCCCTCAACCGTGAGGGGCTGTTGAAGACGTATGTTCACACAGTCGAAGACAAAGTAATCGAGGTCAACTGGAGCCTAAGGCTTCCGAGAAACTATGATCGGTTCATCGGCATACTGGAGGAGCT
>Ga0129297_10002139_pt1 | contig 10047 bp, 7 predicted proteins | sample I18A1metaG_FD_94708 | JGI IMG/M metagenome (GOLD analysis project Ga0129297, IMG submission 94708) | Lake sediment bacterial and archeal communities from Gulf of Boni, Indonesia to study Microbial Dark Matter (Phase II) - ​I18A1 metaG | ecosystem: Environmental > Aquatic > Freshwater > Lake >... | reverse complement strand
GTGCGCTCCAAGTGGCGGGAGGTCCAGCCCGTGGCCCACCAGGTGCTCTGGGCCGCCGACCGGACCTTCAGCCATCCGGAGGGTGCCCTGGTGCTGGGGCACGCGGCCCCCTGGATCAAGGCCTTACCCATGGAGGAGCGGCTGATCGCCGCCGCACGGCTGACCCATCCGCCCCTGCGCCGGATGACCCGGGCCTGGGCCTTGCCGGAGGTGGATCCCGAGGAGTAAGCCCCAGCCGCATCCTCATGAACCGCGCCAAGGCCATCCCCACAGGATCCCTCAGCTACCTGGATTCTTTGTATCGCGACCTCACGGGGTCCCGGGGAGTGCATCGGACAAGAGAGCGGAGAGCTGCTTGGAGAGCTGAAGCACGCTGAAGGGCTTGGTGATGAGGTGGCAGCTCGTCTCCGACACGCCTTTCAGGTTGATCTGGTCCAGGGTGTAGCCAGACATGAACAGGGTCTTCATTGACGGCTGGAGTGGTTCGATCCGGTCCCGGAGTTCACTCCCGCTCATCTCCGGCATTACGACATCCGTGAGGAGCAGGTTGATCCGGTTCCCGGGCTCTGCCGCGAGCGCGAGGGCATGGTTGGGCGAGTCCGCCATCAGGACCTGGTAGCCCATCTTGGTGATGATGCGCACGAGGACGTTGCGGAGCGATTCGTCGTCCTCCACCACCAGGATCGTGCCGGCTCCCATCATGACGGGAGCGCACACCTCCTCACGCGGCTTCTCGCCAACGCCCAGGTGGGCCGGAAGGTAGACCTTGAAGGCCGTCCCTTGCCCTAGGAGGCTCTGGACATCGATGAACCCTTGGTTCTGCTGCACGATCCCGAAGACGGTGGAAAGGCCGAGCCCGGTGCCTTTGCCTTCCGCCTTGGTCGTGAAGAAGGGCTCGAAGATTCTGGAAAGGGTGCCTTCGTCCATGCCTGTTCCCGTATCGGTGACGGCGATCAGGACATAGGGGCCCGGTACCGCGGTCAGGTGGACCTCGCAGAAGGCGGCATCGAGGGTGGCATTGGCGGTCTCGAGGATGACCTGCCCGCCACGGGGCATCGCATCCCGGGCATTGACCACCAGGTTCAGCACGATCTGCTCGATCTGCGTCGGATCCATCCGGATCGGCCAGAGGCCGCTGGCGGGACGGAACTGGATCCGGATGTCTTCGCCGACCAGCGGCAGCAGTCCTTTCTGGATGTCCGGGATGAGCGTGTTCAGGTTCAGCACTTCGGGCTCGATGGCCTGCTTACGTGAAAACGCGAGGAGCTGTCGCATGATGTCCCTGGACCGGTAGGCGGCCTTCTCCATGGTCTGCAGGTTCCGATGGGCGGGGTGGTCCCCGGGGAGCGCGTCCCGGACCAGTTCCAGATGCCCCAGCATCGCGCTGATCATGTTGTTGATGTCGTGCGCCACCCCTCCTGCCAGCTGGCCGATGGCCTCCAGCTTCTGGGTCTGGCGGAGCTGGGTTTCAAGCACCTGATGCTTCTCCTCGGCCTGTTTCCGCTCCGTGACATCGTGTCCTTCCGGGATCACGTAGAGGATGTCTCCGTTCTCGTCCAGCACCGGTTTCAGCGAGAACTCGACGAAATGCAGCTCTCCCGATCCGTCGATGATCGTCGTTTCGAAGCGGACCAGTTGGCCTGAGGCCGCCTTCATCGTCGTCTGGTGAATCTGCTCGGCCAGGGTGGGATCATGGCTCCACCAGGGCGTCTCCCAGAAGAAGCGACCCAGGACCGAGTCCCGGGAGGCGCCGACCATCCGAAGGGCCGTTTCATTGACGTCCAGCACGCGGCCATCGACCGAAAGGAGGCCCTGCAGCTGGAAGGTGTTGTCCATCATGGAGCGCAGAAGATGGTGGCCCCGTTCCTGGGTCCTCAGGCTTTCGGACAGTTCTTCGGCCATGCCCGCGAAGGAGGCGGTCAAGACGCGGATCTCCTCGCACCGGCTCGCCTCCGGGGGTGCGGGCACCTGCCCGGGCCGGATGGACGCGACCCACGCCTTCAGCAAGGTCAGGGGCTGGATGACGAAGGACCGCAGCACCAGGAACTGGGTGAAGGCCAGGGCCAGGATCAGAAGGACCAGCTTCAAGGCCAGGTCCATCTTCTCCTGCCTCAGGAGCAAACGAAGCGGGCCGTCGTCCTCGTAGACCGAGACCCGGCCGATGAAGGCCCCGCCCTTGAGGATGTCTCTCATCGTGCGGCGCGGGCTTCGTGCAATCAGCTGCTGATGCAGAGGATTGCCGGGATCGAAGATCGTGGGCGTCTCGGAGCCGGCGTCCTCTCGGATGACACCGCTGTAGAGGACACCCTCCTCGTCGTGGACGAGGAGGGCCTGGATGCTCTTGTCCGCCGCCACGATCAGGATGCTTTTCTGCACCTCGGCCTGATTCAGGTTCCAAAGGGGATAGACCAGACCCACCGCCAACTGTTCCGCATCGCTCCGCTGCTTGGCCAGGACGCGTTCCTGCTCGGATCGCAGGGTGTGCCGAAGTTCCAGGTAGCCCCACCCGCCGAGCACCACCAGCACGGTGATCAGGATCGAGGCCAGGATGTGTTGGGTGATGGTCTTCATCGATGCGTACCCGTGAACCTCATGGAACCCTTCCTGCTTTCAGCCTGGAGATCTCCTGGAGGGCCCGCTTCCGCCACCGGCTTTCGATCGCACGGAGTGTTCCGTTCCTCGCGATGATCTGGAAACCTTTGTTGAAGAGCGCCATGGCCTTCCCGCCCTCGGGGTGCGCCGTACTGAACCCGATGTACGATTCCAGCACGCCGCTGCGGAAGGCGCGCTTGGCCTGTCCTGTGATCCCAGCCTTCGCGAACATCAGTTCGACAGGCTTCGTCTCGTTGTGGTTCACGAGGGCCGCATCGATCCTCCCTGCAGCCAGCTTCTTGAGGTTCAGCTCCTCGGATTCCGAGGGCTCGAAAATCACGATGCCGCCCTCCTTCAGGGCCATCACGCTGGGAGGGTACTCATAGCCACTGACGACCCCTACCAGCGTGCCTTTCGCCAAGTCCTGTTCCCGGCTCGCTTTCAGAGGCTTCTTCACGGACGTGAAATACTCGGCATAGCAGATGAACAGCGGCTTGCGCGCAAATTGAACCTTTCCCGCAAGCTCTGGCGACCAGGACATGCTGAAACAGGCCACCGCCTTGCCCTTCATCACCATGTCCTTGCCCCGGGCGTAGGGAATCACCCTCAGATCGATCTCCGCGCCTGCGGCCTGGAACGCCGCCCGGACCACATCGTTGGCGTAGCCAGTGCCGTCGGATTGAGACCACGGGGCCGCATCATCTTCTGCCGCAACCAGCAGGGGGGTAGGATAGGCGGACACACCCTGGATAAGAGTGGCTAGGAACAGTGCGATGCCCCATTGCGCCCTGCACACCTTCGGCTTCCAATCTCCCGCCTCCCGGCGGTCGCCGGCCGTTCTCGATCCTGCTTCTGAGGTGAGCGGTGACATGACCTATCGGAAATGGACGACACAGGCATCGCGTCTGTCGTTCATCGGCACCCGGGGTCAGGACTTGAATCCCAGCACCTGCCCACTCCACAGCGGAATAGGGAAAATCAGCTCCGGCGCAGCACCTCCGCCACGCAGCGTTCGATCCCCACCCAGACATCGTTCAGCTTGGCGTCGTCGAACATGTAGGCGGGCGTCGTGACGAGCTTCAGGTCCTCATCGAGGACGATCTCGCGGGCGGAGGGCACACTCCGGAACGTGTGTCCGAGCTTTTCCATGGCCGCCTGGATGTCCTTGCCGTTGCCGAGGGTGAGGGTGGCTGCCCGACCCTCCTTGGCCAGGCAGAGGGCCACGAGGGCGGGCGAGATGCAGATGGCGCCTACGGGCTTCCGGGCATCGAAGAAGGCCCTCACGAAGGCCGCCACATCCGGGCGGACGTCGGCCTCCGCGCCCTTGAAGGCGAAGCCGCAGTGGTTCTTGGCCACTCCGAAACCGCCCGGCAGGAGCAGGGCGTCATAGTCCGCGGGATCGGCCTTGTCCAGGGCCAGGCACTTGCCCACCCGTGCGATGCGGCTGGCTTCTTCCAGAATGTTGCGGGCAGCGCCTTCCGCCACCTGCCCGGTGACATGGTTCACCACGTGATGCTGCGGCGCATCGGGGGCGATGCACTGGAAGTCCGCCCCGTGCTGGTCGAGGGCCAGAAGGGTGAACACGGCCTCCCGGATCTCGGCACCGTCCAGGTGCCCGCATCCTGCCAGAAGAACCGCCGCCTTGGGTGTGCGTGCCATGGGAACCTCCGGATCGGGCCCCCATTATGGCCTATTCTGGAGGCATGCGCGCTTCGTCCCGCCTGCCCGCCCACCTCGAGACCAATGCGCTCACGACCGCGCTGCGGACGCTCCGAAGGGACGGCGTCGAGATCCTGGACCTGACGGTTTCCAACCCGATCTCGGCCGGGCTCCTGTTCCCGGCGGAGACGTTGCGGAAAGCCCTGGGGAGCGAGGGCGTCTCGGACTACGCGCCCGATCCCCAAGGATACCTGGCCGCTCGCGATGCCGTGGCGTGCTGGCACGGGCGCGGCGTGGCCCACGATGACATCGCCCTCACCGCCTCCACCTCCGAGGCCTATGCTTGGCTCTTCAAGCTGCTCTGCGACCCTGGCGATGAGGTGCTGGTGCCCAGCCCCAGCTACCCGCTCTTCGAGTGGCTGGCCCGGCTGGAGGGCGTCTCCGCAAGGCCCGTCCCCTCCTACTTCCACGAGCGGTGGCACCTCGACCTCAGCGCGCTTGAAACGTCCATCCAGGGCTCCACGCGTGCCGTGGTGATCGTGAACCCCAACAATCCCACGGGTCACTTCCTCTCCCGGACCGAGTGGCATGGGCTGACGGAACTGTGCGCCCGGAAGGGCCTCGCCCTGATCGTGGACGAGGTCTTCGCGGACTACGTGCTGGAACCGGCCGAGGACCATCTACCCACGGCCCTCGAGGACCCCGAGCCTCCCTGCCCTGTCTTCGTGCTCTCGGGTCTCAGCAAGATCGCGGCCCTGCCCCAGGTGAAGCTCGGCTGGATCATCGCCCATGGAGCGCCGGCGCGGGAATGCCTGGCGCCCCTGTCCTTCATCGCCGACCAGTACCTTTCGGTGTCCGCCTCCGCCCAGGCGGCCGCCGCGGACCTCCTGGAGCACGCGAAAACCATGCAGGCGCGGATCCGGGAGCGGCTGAGCACCAACCTCTCCCACTGCGATGAGGCCCTGAAGGCTCATCCCCACCTCTCCCGGCTGCCCGTGGAAGGAGGCTGGACCCTGCTCCTGCGCCGTCCCGCCGTGGACAGCGACGAGACCTGCGCCCTGCGCCTCCTGCAGGAGGGCCATGTCCTGGTGCATCCCGGACACTTCTTCGACCTGCCGGGGGACCGCTACCTGGTCCTCAGCCTGCTGGTGGAAGAGTCCCGCTTCCGCATCGGTCTCGGCAGGGCCCTGCCAAGGGTCGATTGAAGGCCTCTCCGAGGCTCCGCTCAGCGGTGGAAGCGCGCCGGTCGGCAACCACAGGCGCCTCGTGCAACCGGGCCCGCTACCATGACAAGGTTCCCCGGATAACCATGCGCAAGCTCCTGCTCTTTGCGTTCCTGTTCCTGGTCCTCGTCGCCGCGGTTGTGGGCGGCGTGGTGGGCCGGTTCCTCTCCCCGCACATGCATGGCAAGGAGCTGTGGCTCGCCTGGAAGGCGGAGCGCATCTCCCTGGGCGATCGCTTCGAGTGGCATCAGCTGGTCCCTCCCGAGATCCCGGACGCCGAGAACTTCGCCAGGGCTCCCCTCATCGCCGCGGCCTTCGTGGACAAGGATCACATCGATCCCCGGTTCAAGGCCCTGGAGCTGCCCAAGGTGGAGGCCGACTGGGGCGGTTGGAAAGAAGGGAGGAAGCTCGACCTGGAAGCGTTCGGAAAGGCCTTCGGGACGCGCGACCTCGCCTTGGCGCTGGCCCCCTGCGAGTCGGCCCTGGCGGAGCTGAAGCAGGCCAGCCTTCGCCCTCGCAGCCGGATCCCGGTGGACTATGCGGCCCACGAGACCCCCGCGCTGCTCGGTTTCCGCTCCGCGACCCGCATGCTGTGTCTGCGCGCTCTGGCTCGGCTTGAGCGGGGGGCAAGCGAGGCCGCGCTCGAGGACATCCTGACCTGCCTCCGCATGGCGGATCACCTCAAGGCCGAACCCAGCCTCCTGGCGTGCTTGCTGCGGCAGGCCATGCTCTCGAACATCCTGCAGGTGGTGTGGGAGGGCCTGGAAGGACAGCGCTGGACCGTGACTCAGCTGGAGGTCCTCCAGTCGGAGTTCAGCCGGATCGACCTTCTCGCCTCCGCACGGCTCGCCTGGGAAGGGGAGCGGCTGCTGCCCGTGGATTCCTTCACCTGTGCTGCGGAGGGCCTGCCTCAGCCGCGGGGCCTTCAGGACCCCAAGAAACCCGAACGTCCGCCGCGACTGGGGTCCCTGGGCCGAGGGTGGTTCTACCGCAACCTGCTGGAGATCGATCGCTACTACGTCGGGGCCTTCCTGGAAGTGATCGACCCGAAGGCCCATCGGGTCTACCCCGAGCGCTGCATCAAGCCCGAGGAATGGCTCGAGCAGCGCCGATACCGAAAAGACCTCCTCATGGCCCTGATCGCGATACCCGCCCTTGGGGAGCAGGTGGTTCGCCAGGCGCACCTGCAGTCCTATCTCGATCAGACCGCCCTCGTCTGTGCCCTCCAACGGTTCAAGTCGGTGAGAGGGGTCTATCCTTCCAGCCTGAACCAGCTCACGCCGGAGTTCCTGCAGGACATCCCCCGGGAAGTGACGACCGGCGAGCCTCTGCATTACGTCTCCTCCGGACACGATTTCCGCTTGCACAGTGTCGGCTGGAACCTGAAGGATGATGGAGGCGCCCTGGCAAGGAAGTCGGACGAAGGGAAGCGCGTGCTGGACCCTTCCCAAGGGGATTGGCCCTGGCCATCCCGGTTGCCCTGACGCGCGCTCAAGGCTCCACCCACTCACCGCCAAGCAATTGATGAAAGGTCACGCAAGCATGCAAGAAGACATCCTCCAAGCCACTGCGCTCCATGTCCGCCAGGTCTTCGAGCGGGACAGCTCGGGCCATGACTGGTGGCACATCCACCGGGTGTGGCGGAACGCCATCGCCATCTGCCGGCACGAACAGGCCGACCGATTCGTGGTGGAACTGGCGGCACTGCTGCACGACCTGGATGACTGGAAGCTGAATCCATCCGCGGACGGGACCCCTGCACAGGCCCTGGCGTGGATGCAGGAGCAGGGCGTGGCCGCGGAGGTCCGTGAGCAGGTCCGGGAGATCATCACGCATCTCTCCTTCAAGGGCGCAGGGGTGGTGAACGGCATTCGAACGCTTGAAGGGCGGATCGTCCAGGATGCGGACCGGCTGGATGCCATCGGCGCGGTCGGCATCGGACGAGCCTTCGCCTATGGCGGGCACAAGGGCCGTCTCATGCACGACCCGGAGCAACCCCCCCAGCTCCACGCGACGTTCGAGCAGTACCAGTCCAGCGAAGGTACGACCATCAATCACTTCCACGAGAAGCTCCTGCTGCTGAAAAACCGCATGAACACGGCCACGGGGCGCAGGATCGCGGAAGAGCGCCACGCCTTCATGGAGGCGTTTCTCGCCCAGTTCCACCGGGAGTGGGACGACGCAGATCACTGACGTTGGAGTAAACAGCGCACCCCTTTGACAGCTTCGACGCCGGAGGCCTATCGTGACGGTCCCGGAGGCGATTGCGTGCGGTCCCTGAAGTTGAAAGGCATGCCGGGCTTCATCCTGCTCTGGCTCGGCCAGGCGTTCTCCCTGCTGGGGGGCTCCATGGCCCTCTTCGCCGTGACCCTGTGGATCTATGAGAAGACGGGCCAGGCCACGCCCGTGGCCCTGCTCGGCTTCTTCAACATGGCGCCCATGGTGATGTTCGGGCTCTTCACAGGAGCCCTGGTGGATCGTCACGACCGGCGCGTCATGATCCTCATGAGCGATCTGGCAAGCCTGGTGGTGAACCTCTTCCTGATCGCCTTCGCCCTCTCGGGCTCCCTGGCCGTCTGGCAGCTCTATGTGGCGGCCTTCGTACTGGGCAGCTTCCAGACCTTCCAGTGGCCCGCCACCTCCGCGGCCGTGACCCTCATGGTGGATAAGAAGCACTATGCCCGTGCCGCCTCCCTGCTGGAGATGGCCGGCATGTCTTCGGGCATCCTGGCGCCGCTGCTGGCGGGCTCCCTGCTGGGCCTCATCGGTCTGGGCGGGGTCCTGGGCGCCACGGCCATCGGCAGCTTCCTGGCCATCGTCAGCGTGTTCTTCATCGAGCTGCCGCCCCATCGCGAACTGCCGGAAGGGCCTCGCCCCTCGCTGCTCCAGGACGTGAAGGAAGGCTTCGCCTACCTCCTGCAGCGTCCGCCCCTCATCGGCGTGCAGTCCACCTTCCTCCTGGGTAACTTCTTCTTCACGCTGAGTTACATCCTATTGGGGCCCTATGTGCTGGCCAGGACAAGCAACAACGCCCTGGTCTTCGCCTCCGTCGAGACCGCCGGCGCCGTGGGGGGCTTGGCGGGCTCCGGCCTCATCGCGCTCTTCGGTGGCCCCCGCCACAAGGTCTTCGGCATCCTGGCAGGTTGGGTGGGGGCCGGACTTGCAGGGCTCTGCGTCATCGGAATGGGACCCGCCCTGCCCTTCTGGATCGTGGGTTCCTTCCTGGGCTCCGCCATGGGCAGCCTCAACTACACCTCCAACCAGGCCCTCTGGCAGTCCAAGGTCTCGCCGGACTTGCAGGGGCGTGTGTTCGCCGTCCGACGGCTCATCGCCATGGGGGTCAATCCCCTGGCGAGCCTCGCCGCTGGTCCCCTGGCGGATCACCTCCTGGAGCCCGCCATGCGCCCGGGAGGGGCCCTGGTACCGATGCTCGGTCCTATGTTTGGCGTCGGACCTGGGGCCGGCATGGGAGTCCTGTTCGCGGCCTGCGGCCTTGCCACGGCCCTGGTGGGGCTGGTGGCCTGGTTCCTCCCCGTCATCCGTCATGCGGACACGCTCATCCCGGACCACGACGAACGCCCCCAGAAGGGCCTGTGCACCTGATCCCCTGCGCCAACCAAATTCCTTGAGGGCATACTGCTGGCATGCTTCGCATCCTGCCCCTGGCCTCCGGCTTCCATTCCCCCTCCCAGGTGCGGGAGACCGCGCACCGCATGAGCCAGCGCCTTCGCGCTCACGGCATCGGCCACGAGTTCGTCGAGTCCGGAGACCAGGCGAACCTGCTGTTCGTCGTGACGGGCGGCACGGAACACCTGGCCTTGAAGGCCCTGGAAGGGCGCCCGGGACCGGTGCTCCTGCTGGCTCACCCAGACCAGAACTCGCTCCCGGCTTCCATGGAAATCCTGTGCCACGCCCAGCAGAACGGGAAGAAGGGCCGCATCGTGCTGCTGAACGAGCGGGAGGACGGCATTGAGGAGCTGCGCCGGCTCGCACGGCACCAGGAGATCCGCGAGCGCATGGGCTCCTGCCGCCTCGGCCGCATCGGCCTGCCTTCCGACTGGCTGGTGGGCAGCATGCCAAGCGCCACCCTGTCACGGCAGGTGTGGGGACCGGAGGTGGTGGACGTGCCTCTGGAAGCCCTGCGGGCGGCCATGGACGACGCACGGGATGACGAGGTGGCCGCCCTCCAGGAGGACTTCCGGAGCGGAGCCACCGAGATCCGGGAACCTTCCGGAAATGATCTGGTCTTGGCCGCCCGTGTGGGAGCCGGGCTGCGTCGCGTCATGCAGGAACACCGGCTGGATGCCTGCACCGTCCGCTGCTTCGACCTGGTGCTCGACCTGAAGACCACGGGCTGCCTCGCCCTCTCATCCCTTCTCGATGCCGGTATCGTGGCCGGCTGCGAGGGCGATCTGCCCGCGGCCCTGACCATGCTCTGGCTTCAGGAGACGAGCGGCCGGACCACCTTCATGGCGAACCCCCAGGACCTCGATCCCGCCACCGGGACCCTCTGGCTCGCCCACTGCACCGTCGCACGGCGCCTGCTCAAGCGCTACCATCTGCGCTCCCACTT
>Ga0129297_10002138_pt1 | contig 10052 bp, 10 predicted proteins | sample I18A1metaG_FD_94708 | JGI IMG/M metagenome (GOLD analysis project Ga0129297, IMG submission 94708) | Lake sediment bacterial and archeal communities from Gulf of Boni, Indonesia to study Microbial Dark Matter (Phase II) - ​I18A1 metaG | ecosystem: Environmental > Aquatic > Freshwater > Lake >... | reverse complement strand
GCTCAGGACTACTCGTGTCTTGGCGGTGCCTGTGCACATCTTGGCAGGGGAAGAATCCCCCAAACGAAACTTCTGGCTCAACTACATCGAGGATCTAGGCGGACACACCCGATACGGAAGTCTCAAGTCTAGAGATTCAAGTCGGTTTTTCTTTTCTCGCCAAGAGCACGCGGAGATTACGCCCAAGTATGTCTGAATACTCAAGCATGCCGACGCGTTCCAGTTTCTTAGCGGTCTCCGAGGGAATGCGATCGCGCCCAGTCGACTCCAGTATGAGACTGGTCTCTTCCTCGGAGAACACTAGGTCATTCTCCACCCAGTCTAGAAAGGGAATATTCTCCGGGCACGCCTCCTGGCAGCGAAGACACCCGACCAGGCAGTTGTGCCAAGAAGGATCTATCCAAGCCGGAAACTTTTGGTCTCGTTCGTTGTGGAATGTGATGCATCGTTCGGCATGGACAACAAAGCGGTCGGGTGTTATCGCCTCTGTCGGGCAACTATGAAGACACGCCCGGCAATCTCCACATCTCTCCATCATTGTTGGTTCCCTCCAGCTATCCTCTAAGCAAGGAATGTCGCTCCAGAAGGCTACAAGTCGGTGAAAGCTTCCTATGCCTCGGACATAGCAGATGTTGTTCCTTCCGTAATCGCCAAGCCCACTGCGAACGGCTAGCAGCTTCAAGGGCAAAGTCGCCCGTGCAATACGATAGCCCGCAGGATTCAGAACCGAGGCCAGGATCTCTTCGACCCTTTTGTCTGTCCCGTGTACATACGTGGGAGGGATCATGACCGGCTGAGGTTCGCCGCGAATAGTGAAGACAATCCTGATCTGAGGCTGCGGGGCCGCGACTACAACGAGTGATCTGACGCGCCTCGGCACATCTGGATGCTCGAATGAGAAACCGGTAAGCTCTTCTTGGTAGAACTGCTCGTCCAGCAGGCCGCGGACGCTGCTTCCCTCAATTCCTTGTTGCAAGTCACGCACATGCGAGAGAGACACGGTGCGGCTCCGGTATCCTCCTCCCTTAAGCTTGGTACGCATGTCATCTACCAGTCTCTCCTCATTCATCGCGTGTTCAACTCCTTCTAATTCAAGGGCCAGCTACTGCTCTTAGAACTGTAATAGTCGTTTGCCCGTCGTCCGCTGGGGGTAGGCTCGTACACACGTAAAGAGACATCCGAAGAAATCATCACTCTATGAGCGATTGCCTGACAGACAGGTACACATGTTCAGGCGGCGACTACAGGAGGAAAATCGCTGGTGTCTGTACGCATCGCACTCCATTATCCAAGACCGGGTAAGGAAAAGTAATTTCAAGCCCGAGACGCGCGGCTCTTCTCTGCTGGAACAAAGGCAATAGAAATCGAATTCACGCAGTGTCGAACGTCCTTCTCGGTGAACCCTTCTCCGAGGAAGACATGACCTAAATGAGCGCCACAGCTCGCGCACACTATCTCAGTGCGGACTCCATCAGGATCGGGAATCCTCTTCACCGCGCCGGGGATCTCGTCGTCGAAACTAGGCCATCCACAGCGAGCGTTGAATTTGTCTTCTGAACGGTACAGCGCCGCATTGCAGCGTTTGCAGACATATATCCCCTTCTCCCAGAAATCGTTGTACTTTCCGTTGAAAGGCCGCTCGGTCCCTTTGTAGACGATGACCGCTTCCTCCTCCTTTGTCAACTCATTGTGCTTCATCCGCTCCCACCTCACAGGTCACTTTCGACGGGCGGACCGCCATCCAAACGCTCCTGTTTATTTGCAGATTAGGCTAGTTGTATTCAGACGTTCGGAAAAGGAATCGATTTCCTAGAACAGGTACGATAGCGACGGCTACCTTGTTGCACTTCCACAAGGTATGACTGCGGCTCGGTTTGAGATGGAGAGTGGCATGGTACGATCTCGCGAAACAAGGAGTCGTTTTGTATAAGGTTGTAGCCTTCTTCTCCAAGTCAATTTCCCGACTACCGCGATCACGAGGAGTATGAGAGAAGCGTAGACAATGATGTTGATGTATCTGAAAGCTCCGACTACAGCGTTCCAGGATGATCCCAGCCACCAGCCCAGATAAACGAGAACCAGATTCCAGGGCAAGCAGCCCGCGAGGGTGTATATAGCGAATCTTGACTTGCTCATGCGATACGCCCCGGCGGGAAAAGAGATCAGCACCCTTGCAGCCGGCACCAGACGAAAGAAGGCCACTGCGATCGACCCATACCGATCAAACCACACTTGGACTCTCTGGAGATGAGCTGCGTCGATGAAAGGTAGCTTCGACTTCCCAGTAAAGAAAGCGTGTCCTATTCTCAATCCTAAGTAGTAGTCGATGAATGACCCGATGAGGGCCGCACCTGTGCTGTAGAAGATTACAAGCCAGAAATCCAAATCCCCACGCGAGACCATGTAGCCAGCGAAAGGCAGAATCACTTCACTGGGAATCGGAAAAGCCGCGGCTTCCAACAGCATTAGAACGAATATTCCAGTGTAACCCGTTTGCGAAGCCAGTTCCATCACGCGCGTCGGCACCTCCGCAATAAGTGACATTGCTCCTTCAGAGGCTCCCTGGCCGCTCGTTTCTGCAATGTCTTCCAGATACGTCAAAGAGACGAAGACGACGGGAAAGACAACTAGGACGATAATCAGTAGGTTGCGAGTCGAAAGCTTCATTGGCTAACGCGTCACCTCCGTTCGGCTTGGAAGCTGTTTAGCTCTCTGCTGGTGGGTCGTGGCTAGCCTCGTATCCGCGCACGTGAAACCCCCCATCCTCGCCTCGAAGTTTCCGTGGACACCCATGTACGAGCACACAGCCGAGTTAACTCTGTGCCCGATTTAATCAAGCAGATCCAGCTTGCCGTTCCCTCGTTGTTGTGTGGACGGGCCGCATCAGTTTCAGGTCCTTGTTGGACCACGGTTCGGTCCGAATGAGTGGCTAGACCCAATCGGACAAGCCGCTAGGGACACGCATCACTAGGATGGACCGGCGCTGTTCTCCCTACTCTGGTCCTCCATCGGACTGGGTTTTCAGTTTCAAATGACTCAGGTCTCGCAGGTCTATCTCCAGCTCCTGCCCCTCCTGGAGCCCATACTTTGCCGCGACCAGTCTCGGGAGCCGGATCACGAATTGTTCGCCCACTATGCTTACGCGGGCCTTCATTGGCCCAAATTTGCTCACGTAGAGTGAGAACTCGGCGTCTAAAGGATGGAGAATTTCAAAATCACCTTCCTTGCATCGCCACCCTCGTATCTCCACGCCTCGCTCTTCGAATATCGCGCGGTCTGCAGGGATCTTATGTTCTGGACAGATCGGGCCTTCCTTGAACCAATTCGTCACTCTATCTGCCTTCGTTGCCAAGCTCTTCTGGAGGGTTCTCCGCTTGAACTGTTCAACAGCAGGAGTGACCTTCTCGCGCGGAAAAGGCACGAGCCACTCGGCCTTCGGCGGACAAACCTCCAGTAGGCCAATCCGTTGTCTTCGAAAAAGCTGTAGAAGACTCTCCTGAATTGTGTGTGGTTCGAGAAGAGCCATCCCTACGCTAAACCCTTTACTTCTGAGATCCCAAAGATTAGATATTATCTCTGATGACGTCCGCGACCGGGCGAAGAGAACTAGGGCCTCTCCATTGGTGTCGTGGTGGAGAATGAAGTCAGCTATGCTCTTGCCTACACGGCTGTGTTGCGCAATCTTGTGGAAGCCCTGCTGAGCTAGGGTCGTCTCTATGGCATTGGAAAAGGGGCTCTCCTTGGGGTGCGTTTGTGGAACACCTTCTATGCAGGGATGATATTACGCTTGCCTATAAGATATTCGGTATGGCTTGAAATGCTTGAGATACCAAACGTCCCCCAAGTCAGGAATACGCCCAGGCTCCAGTATGATCCTGTATTGTCTGCCTTGAAACGTCGCCACCCTATCCTCGACGCTTGACCTGATCACGCCGGGCGTCCGCTTACTCTTCTGCAACATAGAAGCAACATCGTCAAGCAAGACGCCAGCTGAACGGAGATCTTGTTCTGTGGATTTGTATGGATAGAGGGGTAACCCATTGTATGTAGCAGGCGCCCAGTCCTTCCGGAACACCAATGACCGCCCAGCAGACGCCTGTAAAGACTTGAAAAGATTAATGATTTTTGAGCTAGCTACCCACATGTGTCCCTCTATATGAAAGAGACGAATAGTCGCGGAAGATTGGGAGAGGGACATGATTGGATCCTGTGCTGCGTCGAAGAAGATGGATTGTCCGTAGACGACTGGAAGGTTGGAAGATCAAGGACATCGCGGATGCGTTGCGGATAAGCGAGAAGACTGTTGATCGATGGTGGAGCGTCTACAGGAAGGAGAGGTGGGAGGGTCTACGAGTCAAATCCAGAAGACCCCACCGCTACTACAAGACTCCTCAGGAAACGGTGAGCCTCATCCTAGAACTGAGACGCAGCAAACATTGGGGACCGAACAAGATCGAAGGGTACCTAAGAAACTATAAGGTTCAAGGGATCACGCCTGTAAGCCACCGGACCATTCACGGGATCCTAGTTGAGGCTGGATTGAACAATCCAGTCGAAGCGCCGAGGAAGGTTTGGGGTAAGCGTAGATTCCAGCGCTCACGAAGCAATGAGCTCTGGCAGGCTGACTTCAAGCAGACAGAAGAAGACGACTGGATGATCAGCTATCTGGACGACCATTCACGCTTCGTTCCAGGCTCGAAGATTCATCATAACCCAACCGCCGAACATGCGATAAAGCTGCTGGAGGCTTCCGTGAAGTGGTATGGGAAGCCTGGTCAGGTCTTGACGGATCGTGGCAGCCAGTTCTATCCGGCACGAGGAGGCGTCTCGGAGTTCACGGAGTTCTGCAATGGAAACGGTATTGAGCACATCGTTGCGAGTGTGCGGAGGCCGTCTACAATCGGGAAGATCGAAGCTTTCCACAAAGCATACGTCTATGAGTCATGGATGTTTCCCACCCACGAGAACTTCGTGAACTACTGGAATTACGAGCGACCGCATCAGGGAATCGGTTATCTCTATCCGGCTGATGTATTCTTCAGGGACATATGTGGGTAGTTAGAACAAAGATTAATGATTTTGCAAAACCAGTTGTACTTGAAGTGGCCCTATTCTGCAGATTGGCAGCTTGCGACCTTCGCTGCGATGGAAGTGACTATCTCACGTAGCTCCTTGTCGCCTGTTTCCTCGACGAGCGTTTGGGCGGTGGGGATGAGTTTCTGTAGCTTGTGAAGTGTCTCGTCTTTCTTGCAGTCAAATGATGCTGCCCGTTTAGGTTTGACGGGTATCTTCAGCCGCCTCGCTAGCTTGGGTACGGCTCTTCCGTGGCGTGCGGTCTGATCTTCCGGCACGCGGGCGCGTAGAAGCACTCGCCTCCATCTGTCTGCGGACTATGTCGTAGCCGGCGGAGACAAGTCGGAAGCGTTCGACGATCTTCCTCTTTGCCACTCCGACGATCTTTCCTGTCTCGTCCTTTACGGCCAACCGACTGTAGCCGGTATTCTGAAACTTGTGTAGGGCTTCGTCGATCGTGTCGTCGGCGTCGCATGTTGCGACCGGATGAGACATCACCGCGTCGGCGGCGGTCTCCTTCCACGGTCGCCCCGCAAGGTATGCCCTGAGAAGGTCGTTCTTGGTCACTATCCCAACAACATCCTGGCCGCTTTCCACAAGAACCGAGCCGACGTTTCTGTCTAGCATGAGGTTCGCCACTAAGAAGAGGCTGTCCGATGTCGTACATAGCACGAGGTCCTTGCGCGCTATCTCAACAACCTTGAGGTCCACTGGAGCTAGCCTCTCCTTCTTACTTTCAAACTTAGTATACAAGATTTGCGATGTTGATGCTTTGTTGAATGACTCAGGTTGTTTGTGGGTTTTTTTCGCTTCTTCGTCGGGTCTTGGGTGGGTGTTAGGTTCTTGGAAACATTGCGGTGAAGAGGTTGCACAGTGAGGCTTTGATGAGCGTCTCTTTCACCATGTGGCGGAACTTGATGCGTGTGGCGTATTCTCCGAAGAGGCGCTTGAATGTTGAGAAGACGGCCTCCGCGATCAGTCGCAAGCCCTAACCGTTTTTCCGTCTCCAGACTTCAGGATTCGGCAGGTATTGCTGGGCCTAGAGCTTGCGGGGCGTAGATCCTCCAGCCTTGCTGGATACGTTCTTTCGCATCTTGATGACAGACTGGATGCCCTTCTCGGTTAGGTATCTGAAGTTCGTCTTGGTATGCGATTCCTTCGTGCACGACGACGAAACTACTCCTCCCTGACGACTCAAATCTTGTTGCCCGCACCAAAGGAAACACACACCTACTCCTACTGACTCCCCCAATCGATAGGGAGGATCCGCGAACAACCTCTTCTCACCTTCGTTGCGAAGTTCCGAAAAGTACCCAAAGTCTCAAATCGTGAACGACGGACGTAGTATACTGGCTTTCCGAGATTCACTGCTTGCCTGTTTGGGGTTCGGTGCTTTCTCTGCGTGTCAGAGCGCCGAGGAGGGGCGCAGTGACAACAAATACCCAAACCACGTCTAGCTGGACAAGGAGGTGAGTCGAATGGCGAGATTCTTGATCCTGTGGTGTTCGAATCCGGCGGCACCTTGGCCTACAAGCCCTCAGGAATCCTTGAAACTCAATGAGCGAATGTGGGCGGGCATCGATAACCTCATGAAGAAGGGCGAAGTCAAAGAGTTCGGCTTCTTCGCGGATGGGAGGTCAGGGTACGGGATCGGTGAAGGCGAAACGGCGGATACCTTCAGAAACGTGAGCATGTACCTGCCTTACATACACTGCGAAGTACACGAGATAATACCCTACGAGAAAGGCAAGGAGATCATAAGAGCAGTCCTGAAAGCTGCTGCTCAGGGATAGGTGTTAGGGCAGCGGCCATTGGGAAGATGCTTCTTTCGGTGAGCATCCCCTTGCTTTCCGCTCTTGACCTGTTTTCTTTTTCCGGATCTGTACTATCCCAAGGGAGACAGATTTCGGCGTATGCTTCTCGTAGGTGTGGGTCTCTTGGTGCGTGACGACGACATGATAATTGTTCAAGCGAAGGACAGATCGGGATGCAGACTGACTAGCCCTCAAAGGTGATACAAGCAGAACGGTCGGGAAACTCAACTCAGTGTCGTGTATTGAAACCTAGCCAGATTAGATAGACGATCATGAAGACTACGAAGACTGTGGCTGGCACCGCGGTCCGTTGATCAAACAGGCTGAGAGCTAGACCTACCGCGATGCTGTCGTTCTTTAAGGTGCCCAGCAGAATGAGACTAGTCCGCGTCTTCGAGTCGATCCTGAGAAACGCCGCCAACCCTCCAATGAGCGACCCTAGCAGAAAGGTACATACGGTAGCGATGACCGCTATCGGAAGAAGAGATAAGGGACTACTGAGGAACACTCCCCGATTCAGCGCCACAGAAGTGTATACTATTACAAAAAAGCTCCAGTTTGTGATAACTCCTCTAACCGGTTTCATCCGCTCAGCGGTCTTCGTCCAGAGCAGCACACGGGAAACGCACAGTGGAATAATGATTACCTCAATCATGATAATGAATGGTTTACCGGGGTCGAGCAAAATCGATCCAAGAAAAGCGAGGATCATAAGCGGCGTCATAATCAACGCCACTAGATAGCACCCGATCGTTCCAAAGAGAGAGAACGTCGTGTCTCCACCGAGAGAGTACGTGAAGGCGATCGTTTTTACAGCTGGTGGAACTGCGGCCAGAATTACGAATCCAGTCCAGGTAGGGTCATCATGGATAACTAAATTGTTTAGTATGAGAATTAACACTCCGAGAACTGCGTAGTTGATGGCGATACCGACCATAGTCGGAGTCAACAGTTTGCGTGGAGAACGAAATATGGTATCGGGCACTTCTATCGTTGAGACAAGCATTACCAGAGCCAATGCTGGAATTACCATATGCACCGTCCATTCCGCTCCCTCTGCCCAAAGAAAGCCAAGCGTCAGTGCCAGAAGAAGGATGAAATTCCGATTACGCCACACGTCCTTGACTTGCATCCAGGTAACTTGCCTTCCAACTATTTTGTTACTCGAATTGTTTGTTATGCTTGGACGCTAGAGTCTACGTTGTTATTCTGATGGTCACTGAGCTACTTTCGGTGTTAGCCGTACTGAGTGTGGAGAATGGATTACAGCCTATCTTCAATCTTTCTCACTACCCGCATCCACTAGTCTGTCAAACTCCTCCGGTTTCACCGCTGCGAGCGCAACTTCTCTTGTTTCCTGCAGGAGCTCATAATCTCAGGTCTGTTCTTGATCCCTAATGCTTTCACGTCGTGATGCTTAGATCGGCGTCGGGCTTCGCCTCACGGAGGAGCCGCTTCCCAGAGACTCTAATTGCAAGCCACAGGCCATCTATCGCCAGGTGACTACGTGCGCTCTCATCAACGAGGACAGGGATTTTCGGCGGCAATTCCTCGTCTCCTGCCCAATAGATGAAAAGGATGGGTATCCCGGGGCAGACTCTGAAGCACAAACGAGGAATCTCCTTTCGCCTCTGCCCTTCCGCCGATCTTCTCTCCAGCTCTGAGGAAATCTTCAGCGCTTTTGAACGCGAGCAGTAGCTCAGTAAAGTTGAGATTGTGCGCGTCGCATGAGAAGAACAGGTCGCCCCCGCTGAACTGTATGGGACTGACCCATTTGCCTACCAGCGGGTTTTCGGTCGCTCCAGTCAGACACGCTAGTGTGAGGAGCCGAGTGCCCAGTCTACGCCACTGGAAGCGACATCCTCCCCAGGGGCGATCGTCCGTGTCTTCGGAGTGATCGCGTAGGCGAGATCTGCAAGCCTCAGCAGGTAGGCTTCTCTCTCGGCGTCCCAAGTCGCCAGCGTCCGTCTACATAGCGAAGCAGGATCCTGACTCTGCAGTATTCTCCAATACGTGATTTCGCTTGCGCTCTGCTCAGGAGGTCTTGCACTCATCCCCGTCCAGCCTTCAGCCAGAGGCCAAAAAGTCGCGTCGGAGATTGCGGCTCCTACGTCTTTACGGTCGGTGATAGCAACTCGGTCAGAGCCTCATCCTCTCGCCTGAGCCGGAGGCCTTGACGCTCACGAAGCCTGATGTAGTGCTGAACCATATCACGCAGTCTACTTGGGTCCAGCTTGCCGTAGGGTGTCTCGATCTCAGTCATGCGCTTGGGAATTTCTTCCCTAGTAAGGTTGAAGCCTTCCCTGACCTTGAATCTGTAGAGCCTTTGAAATATCTCGTTTCCTAGGTCCCTCAGCTCCTTGCCAGTCTTCGGGAGCCCGATCAAGTCAAGCGCCTTGACGATCGTCGCTCCATCGTAGACGCCTCTTGCGAAGTAGCAGCCGATGAGGGAGTAGTAGATGTAGAGCCAGTCTTCCTCCTTTGCTATCTTCTCAACCATCTGCTCGAGCGATACGTTTGACTTGTTAGACTTCTGATCGATGCTGTACCCCATGTTGCTGAGATGCGAGTGTCTAGCGCCGACGAGCGTGCCGACGACGAAGCCGTATCCGGTCGCATACCCGGCCGGGCTGTTCTTCCCGATCGACACAGCGAAGTCCTTTCCGCCATACTTCTCCGCGGCCGCCCACGTTCCGAGTGCTAATCTCTTGTAGAACTGATTCTTCACCAGCGCAATATTCTCCATAACCCCGGAGTAGGTATTAGTATCTCCCCACCTGGGCTCGAGATGTCCTAGTTCCCGACGCGAAATGAGGCCCTTCTCAAAGGCCTCAGTTAGCCATGCGAGCACTGACCCCGTCATGATCGCGTCCATACCTAGACGTTCGGACTGACCAATCAGCCGCAGAACCGATGGGGCGTCCCCGATTCCCAAGTTGCTTCCAAGCGCAAATATTGGCTCGTAGTTATATGGGACCAACTCGAGCTCTTCAAATGCCTCCCTTCGGCCTAACTCGTGCACAGGACTGAAGCTTGTTCTGACGCCGCCGAGATGTATGCATCCAATCGGGCAGCCTGGACAAGAAATCTTGCGCTCCAAGAGAGTTTCTAGGAAGCGTTCCCCGGAAATGCCCTCAGCCGCCTCAAATCTTGATTGAGTGAAGT
>Ga0129297_10002137_pt1 | contig 10060 bp, 7 predicted proteins | sample I18A1metaG_FD_94708 | JGI IMG/M metagenome (GOLD analysis project Ga0129297, IMG submission 94708) | Lake sediment bacterial and archeal communities from Gulf of Boni, Indonesia to study Microbial Dark Matter (Phase II) - ​I18A1 metaG | ecosystem: Environmental > Aquatic > Freshwater > Lake >... | reverse complement strand
TCTATGCTTCTGAAAACACTCGTTGCAGTAGACTGGCCTACCTTCGGTCGGTTTGAACGGAACTTCGCATTCCTTGCCGCAATCGGAGCAAGTAGTCTTGTGCATCTCTCTTGGACCGCCGAATCTACGTCTTTCGAAACCCATTCTCTCTTCACTCCCTTTCTAGCTAGTTATACATCGGATCTTACTAGGAAGTAGTAATCCCCGGTATACTGCGCCTTGCTTGCTAACACTAGCAATTAAGGTATTCGCTCTCACCAGAAAGCATGTGTCACATCAAGATTACTGGACAGGACGACTTCCTTTTAACCTTCCACAACAGACCTTCTCCCATGCTTACAGAGGCGGAAGCAGTCAAGCTACTCAGGAAACACCTGAAGGATGCAGAAGCGCGTAAGCATTCTGTAGCAGTGGCCAAGATCATGGAGGCACTTGCCATAAGAGTGAAGATGGGCGAGGAGGAATGGCGCCTTTGCGGCCTCCTTCATGATCTTGACTGCGAAGAAGTTCTAGGTGACATGAGCAAACATGGATTGATGACAGCAGAGCTGCTTGAGGGACGACTCTCAAGAGACTGCATACAGGCGATTAGAGCTCACGATCATAGAACAGGAGTTCCAGCTCGAAGCATTGTTGACAAGGCTCTGATAGCGTCCGACGCTATGGCTCGATTCCTTTCAGAACTCAAAGAGCGAGAAGGAGCTGACAAGTTGGCAGAGCTGGGCTTAGAAGTGCTTCAGCGTAAGTTTGAGGAGAAAGCCTTCAGAAAGGTCAGATATCTGAAGGAGAGAATAGAGGTCTGCAAGGAAATAGGGGTTCCGTTAGGCGATTTTCTAAACCTGGCTCGAGAAGCTGTAGAGAGGAAAGATGCACGTTCGTAGGTTGTTAGATGTGTGAGGCATATCTTCCTTGTTTTAGGGATCCCACGACCTCTTTGACCTTTTGTGACGAGCCTTTCCGGCAGACAAGCACCGCATCATTCGCTAAAGCAATCACTAGATCCTTCACGTCAACTAATGTCACAAGTCTTCGTCCTGCAGAGACAATGTTTCCTTCACTGCCAACCGAGAAGACTGGGCCTGAAGACACGTTCTTTCCCTTACGAAGGTGCGGCAGTTCCTCCAGCGAACTCCAAGAACCCAGATCGTTCCATTCGAACCTTGCAGGAATCACGGTGACATTCTTAGACTTCTCCATGACTGCATAATCAAGAGAAATCTTCGGCATCTTGGTGAACACTCTTGTCAACTCTCGTCGGAATTTTGCCTCGGGCAGATCAAGTAGAGGCTTAGCGATTCTGTATATTTGTGGAGCATGTTCACGAATCTGTTCCATCATTATCTCGGCTTTAGCCACGAAGATTCCGCTATTCCAGAAGAAGTTACCTTTCTTGAGGTACCGTTCTGCGGTTTTCGCATCAGGCTTCTCTCTGAAACTCAGCACAGAATATGATGATCGCTTCTTGTTTGGGGAGGAGTCGCTCTGAATGTAGCCGTATCCTGTTGCCGGATACGTTGGAGTAATGCCGATGATTACTATGTTGTCGGTTCTTTCGGCTAGGAGAAGAGCGTCTATCGAGGTTTCGACGAATCGTTCTGTGGGGCTGACGTAATGGTCTGCTGGAAGGAACATTACGGTTGCTCCAGGATTCTTCCTTAATATCCATATGCAGCTTAGCATGATTGATGGTGCAGTGTCCCTGCCGACTGGCTCTACGATCAGATTGTCTCTTCCCAGGTTCGGGATCTGCTCTTGGATTATCGATTCCAGTCTTGACCTAGTGGACACATAGATATGTCTCAGACGGGTGATTTGGCGCGCTCTCCGGTATGAGTACTGTAGCAGAGATAGATTCCCGTACAATGTGAGAAACTGCTTGGGGTATGACTCTCGGCTCGCTGGCCAGAATCTTTGGCCAGATCCTCCCGCCATAATGACTACGCAGCGCGTTCAGCTCACCAGCCCTTTCGGAAGTCTTTCGATAGATCGTTCTGTTATGAATGTTCTTAGTAGGATAGTGAGTTGGGAGTTTCGCGGGTATACTATTCCGGAATCGCTGCGTATTAGCGCGCACGCTACGCTCTCGTCAAGGCCTATAGGCGACATTTTCATCAAACCTGAATAGCAGAATAGATGCTCTGGAATAGGTCATTCATCTGATTTGAATATTTATGAGCTTCCAGCTTTCATTCCAATGCAAGTATCCACCCGAGGACAAGGGGTTCCGATACATGCCGGTTTCGATTCGATGGGCCCTAATCTAGCACAAGTCTTGGGGAACGCGTTGACACAATATTTAACAGACGTTCTCCGAGAAGGAATGTTACGCTAGTCGACTTGATGGCATTCGGAAAATGATGGGTATGAGCATGGAGCAAAGATTGAAGATTCAGGTCTTTTTGTGCGGCGCCGTAGTCATGGCTCTGGAACTCACCGCAAGCAGAATCTTGGCGCCATATTTCGGGAACAGCATCTTCGTATGGGGCAGTCTAATAGGAGTAGTTATGACAGCCTTATCAGCTGGATACTACTTCGGTGGCAGGGTTGCGGACAAGCGACCTGATTTCGGAACGTTTTGCCTCATAGTCCTCACGTCAGGCATTTTCGTCCTCATCATCCCAGTTATGACCCCTGTTGTTTTTGATCGTGTTCTTTCGCTCAATCTGGGCGATAGAATCTCACCACTTCTGGCTTCGCTCGCTATTCTGACAGTGCCGAGTCTTCTTCTGGGTATGGTCTCGCCGTACGCGATAAGACTCGCTGCGAAGAGTTTGTCTGATATAGGTAACCTGACTGGCAAGTTGTACTCACTCTCAACAGCGGGCAGCATCCTAGGCACATTCGCGACTGCGTTCCTCCTGATTCCTGAGATGGGAATAGTAAAGATACTTCAGCTTCTAGGCATCGTGCTGATCGGACTTTCGCTTCTGGGACTTCGAGGGAAAATTCGAGTGGCATTAGTACTTGTTTTGATTCTGTCAGCGTTCGTCGCTCCGCCCACCTCGGTGAGCCCGAATATCATGCTCTTCAAATTGAGCTTGAACGAGGTGCTCCTTGAGAAAGAGACGCTGTACCATCACATGGCGATCCTAGAGGGAATCGACCCTTTTCACGGAGGTAAGGTTCGGACGATGGTGTTGGACGATCATCTCCACAGCGCCATGGATGTGAACGATCCACAAAGAATCATCTACAACTACAACAGCTACTTCCACATGGGATTTGTCTTCAACCCCAACATCACGACCGTTCTCTTCGTAGGGGGAGGAGGCTTCTCTGGACCTAAAAGATTTCTCGCTGACTATCCTAAGGTGCAAGTGGATGTTGTTGAGATAGATGACGATGTCATAGCCGCAGCCAAGCAGTACTTCGATGTTAGGAATGACCCTCGACTGAAGATATTCAATCAGGACGGGCGGCTATATCTGGTTGGATCCGAAAAGAAGTATGATCTCGTTGTGCTGGACGCTTACTCACGGACCTATGTACCGTTCCACTTGATGACTATGGAATTCTTCCGAGAAGTAAGCAGAGACCTTAGTCCTAGTGGAGTGATTGTCTCGAACCTGATCTCCTCCCTGACCGGTCCATCCTCAGAACTGCTAAAAGCAGAATACAACACCGTGCGACAAGTCTTCAACAATACCTACGTGTTTCAGGCTGGAAGCCGCGGGGAAGGCTCGAAGGATTATGGTATGACTCAGAATCTTGCCTTGGTAGCCACAAAGACACCTAAACGCTACTCCAAGGAAGAGCTGGTTGCAAGAGCGCGAGTAAATCCCTCCATCAGGATTGCAGATTTCGATGAATATGTGAAGACTCTCGTTGAAGATGAATGGGCCCTAAGTAGCCATATAACGCTGACAGACGACTACGCGCCAGTGGAGACACTGCTTAACCCAATTTCCGGGGAAAGAATTGAGAAAGAGGAGCGACCAGCTTCGGTGAGATCACTCAGGCCTGCCGACCTGCTGATTCTGTTGTCTCTCTCAATCATCTTGGTTGCTATGTGGGCTCAAGAGATCTTTGGACTGAGAATCGGCAAACCCAGACGAGGCATATTCCCGAGTTAACAGGAATCAAGAAGATATCCATAGGTCTTGGTTGAAGGAACACGCCTGAAACCGCGGCACATCGCTCTCTACGATCTTGAAGATTTCGCCCTTGCCATGAAAGCAATCAGAGCGACAATTCCGAAAGTTGACGTTGCAGTGCTGTACTGAAACGCAGCTGAGGCGCCCCTGCTCGTCCAAAGTGCTCCAAACATGAAGTTCGCAATCAAGGAACCTACTCCGACGAGCATGTAGTAGAGCGCATAAGCGGTTCCCTTGAGCTCAGGTTTCGTGAAGTCCGGTATCATGGCGCGTTGCACTGTCTCCGCGATGGCCAGATAGCTTCCGAAGAGAAGGGACAACAAAAATCCGTAGATAGGATTACCAGGGAGGAGAAAACCAGCTACTGAAGTAACGAGAAATATCGCATAGCTAAGGCAGAGCACAGGCACCTTTCCGACTCTGTCTGCTAAGATCCCTGCAGGGAGACCAAGAAGCACGGTGGCAAGGTTGAGACACGCATACACTAGTGGAATGCTGCCTTCAGGGATGCCTAGAGATCCAGCCTTCAGCAGAATGAAAGAGAAGTTGTAGGCACCGGTCGCGAAGATTCCTAAGACTGAGAGCAGAAAGAGGAAATCATGATTCAGCACTTCTCTGGCATTCTCGAATATGCTCCTATGCCTCACCGATCCTCTTGTATCAACTACGAAGAAGAGGAGTATCAATAGAGCTACTGCAGCAGGAACAAAGGAAAACCAGAAGACACCGCGAATTCCAATGAAAGGAAGGACAGCAAACGCCAGAAGAGGCCCTAGGATTGCGCCGAGCTGGTCGAGCGAGCGATGAAGACCGAACGCCTTTCCAGCTTGAGACTTGGCTGCCGAATCACTGATGAGGGCATCTCTGGGCGAGGTTCGAATCCCCTTCCCTGCCCTATCTGCGACCCTGACCGCGAAGGCATGGCTCCAGGAGCTGGCAAAGGCAAAAAGCGGCTTGGCGATTGAAGAAAGCCCGTACCCGAGAAGTACCAGTGGTTTCCGCCTGCCGATCTTGTCAGTTAGGACTCCGGCGAAAACTCTGAAGAAGTAGTTGACGGCTTCAGCAACTCCCTCAATGAGACCCAGGACCAGCGCGGACGCACCGAGCTCCTTTACGACGAAGACCGGCAGCACTCCAAGGATCATTTCGGTTGAGACATCGGTACAGAGACTTACGTATCCTAGTCTTACGATGTTTCTGAATCCTGGCTCCCTCTGTGGGCCTGAATTTGAATCAGCCATTACTTCTTCCTCAGGCAACTCCTCTTCTAACAGCGACTCTTCGACGAATTTGGCTCGTATATGGGTATTGGCAGTCTACTTTTCTTCGGAAACCCTGCGTAGTTCTGACCACAGCTTCTTGATTATCAGAAGTTCATCTTGAGTGCCGTCCACGAATGTTCGTTGTGACAGAGCTTTCTCAAGTTTCTGCATCGTGATGTATTCTCCTCTTGTTGCCTCTGATCTGTTCAACCTAAGTTTCTTCGCGGTCACAACGTAGAAGAAGGTGATGTTCTCCTCCTCTTTTCCTCGGTATCGGAACCTCCGCAAGTAGACAGGTTTCTCAACTATTCCAAGTTCTTCCTCAAGTTCCCTCGCCGCCGTCTGCCTTGTGTTGTCTCCGAACGCTACGTGGCCTCCGACATGTGTTTCCCATTGGCCAGGAAACATGTCTTTCGACTTACTTCTCTTCTTGATGAAGATTCTGTGTCTCGGATCCAGCACCACTACATGTATGACTCGATGAATAATCCCTCTCTTATGGGACTCCGCCCGGGTCTCCTTGCCTAGAACGCGGCCTCTTGAATCGACAGCCCAAAGATACTCATCGCCTGTATCTGAGCCTCTTCGGCATGTCTTGTGGTCGTCTTCTCTACGCGGCATGTATTCGCACACTGTTCTGAAGAGGCAGGTAATGGCGAGAGACTCGTAAATCGTTATCTTCTGCCAAGGAAACATGGACCCCAAAGTGCGATCGCTGTGAGTGACCACTCTTGCAGGGCACGAGCCTAAATGCCGCTGTCACGAGGTTGAGCAGCCAATTCTCAAAGGAAGGAAAGACGCGTCTTCTAGGCCCGCTTAGTGTCGTCCTCGCTACAAAACTCTTGATCGCGTGGATCGTCTATTTGCTGGCCACCCGTAGCGGGGCACAATTCCATACGTTCTGGGTAGACGAGTGGGGAATTTCCAAGCCAGAATGGCCCTTACTGTTTCATGGCTGGGATAGCGCATGGTACATCAGAATCGCGAAGACCGGGTACTCCTACCCCGCATATGCCTTCCTGCCAGCCCACCCGTTCATGATCAGGATGGCATACTTATTGATAGGTGACTGGATTCTCTCCTCCTTCATCGTCTCATTCCTGTTGGGAGTAGCCGCGGTTCCAATGTTTCAACTCCTTGCAGAGAACTACATGAGTAAAGATCAAGCAGCGATTGTGACGCTGTTGTTCGCTCTCTTCCCCCCAGTATTCTTCTTCACCAGCGTCGCGTATACCGAATCACTCTTCTTGGTGGCGATTATTGGAACCTGGTTCTTCTGTCTAAGGAAGCAATGGTTTCTCTCAACGGTTCTTGCAACTGTCGCTACCTTGACGAAGATCTACGGCTTCATGATCGTTCTGCCCTTGGCATTGCGTTTGGTGAGAGAGGGGAGAAAACGGGCTGCTTTTCTCGCGGTGTTCGTTACCTTGACTATGCTTCTTGGATGGGGCTACTATCTGTTCAACGTAAGTGGAGATCTAGCGGCCTTCTGGTCTTCGCAGAATCATTGGCGAGAAGGTTGGCCGTTTGGCATTTACAGCGTAGTCCGAGCGGTGGCCGAATCAGTACTGAATCCGAGTGGGACGTCGTATGTTGCGCTGAGCCAGATACTGATAATGATTCTTTGGATTGCTGTGATCGCTTTGGCCGGAATTCCGGTTGTCAAATCAATGGAGATAGACGAAGAATTCGGCCTGTACGGTACGATGCTGCTTATCTTCCTAGCAGCATTTGGTAACGTGTGGTCCTTTGGTAGGTTCCTGCCGTTCGTTCTGCCAGCTTGGCTCACAGTGAGAAAAGCCAGGAGAGCCAGACTTGCAGCTGCTATTGTTATGTTTCCAATGGTCAGTTTAACAGTCTGGTATCAGTTCGTGATTCTTGGCGTTTGGGTTGGATAGAACTTGTGCTTTTCCTGTCAGGTTCATCTCGCATGCACGCTAACCGCACCCTTGACATTCTTCAGAACTGTTGCAACATTGTCTGCTAGGAGTCCCAGGTCTCCTCCGAGAGTTATCAGTTTGAAACCTTGTTGGATGCTTCTCTCGAATGGGCCAGCTGGAGCCAACAGGCCTGGAAAGACCTTGTGAGCTTCGCAGGCGGTAACCACTTTCTCCACTGCTTGCAGGAACCTGGGGCTGTCGAACTCTCTGAAAACTCCCAGCGACAATGACAGATCCATAGGCCCTACGAAAACTGCTTCCACACCTTCTGTAGTCACAATGTCTTCCAGATTCTTCAGAGCTAGCTCTGTCTCGATCTGAGGAATCACCATTACCTCAGTGTTTGCAGTAGCTGCGTAGTCTGGATCCCTCAATGTAGGCCGTCTTGGCCCCCAGCTTCGAATTCCTCTGGGAGGATACATTGAGAAGCGCACCGCTTTTTCCGTATCTTCCTTCGAATTTACGAGGGGAACAATCACGGCATGTGCACCTATGTCTAAGGCCCTGTTTATGAGACCTAGATCGTTAGACACTACTCGAACGATTGGAACGCTTGGCGAGTAGCTTGTCGCTTGAATCATCGCTTCCACAGTCTCGGTGTCGAGGCCCGTGTGCTGCGTGTCGAAGGTGATGAAGTTCAAGCCTAGGTTGGCCAGAGCTTCCCCGACTTCCGGGCTTCCTATTCCCAGTGTAACTCCGAAGGTGGTTTCTCCTCGTCGCAACTGTTCTTTCAACAAGTTACGCAATTCTATTCCCTCAATGTTCGGATAGTGAGCAGATCTCTATACTTCACCTGCTTATCATGCTATGCCACCAAATATCATCGGATACTGCTACCTGTTGACGGGATACAGATCCCTTGCAACATCCTCTAATCCCAGCACTAGCAGCCGATCTTTGCTTGGTTTCCCCGTGTGAACATCCCAGTCCATGAGTCTGAAGTATTGTTTGACTTGAGAATCGACAGCGATTGTTACACCTTCAAGCGGACCTCTCTCTTGAGGAGGCTTTCCGATGGCTCTATCGGGCAACCGGAAGTCGGCAGGACGAAATCCTTCTCTGACATTGAACGCCTGTCTAATCGCTGCAATCCTTTCCCCTACGTCTAGGTAGTCATGCACGGTAAGGTTCCATCCAGTGACAGCGTTGAGAAACCGTTCGTAGGCTGGTTTTGCATTGAAGATAGTGGGGAATTGGCAGACGCCGAGCGCATTTACACAATGCATGCTCTTCGCCATGATTGTGTGAGCTATGGCCCGTTCCTTGGACGAACCATCGTACTTGTTTTTGATTTCAGGACTGTCGATTCCCGGTATTCGATCTCTCAGCCCCCATTCTGTTCCTTGCGTGTGGCGGGCGGGTGTGGCGTCGGCGACGTATGTCGTGGCCAGCCCAGGCGTGTATTTGGGATCGTGCATCGGAAGTTCTTGGCCTGCAACATGCATGGCATAGCGTTCGGAGCCTTTGCCGACCTTAATTGCGGCTCTCATGACTCCATTCGCGAGGACTCCACCGAATCCTTTGCCTTCGGCCATGTTCTGAGTCACCTCTATTATTCCCTGAGAGCCCCCCCATCTGAGTCTGACGCCATCAGTCTGAGAGCTGTCTAGGAGCCTCTCTTCGCTACACTCAATCGCAAAAGCGACAGCAGCTCCGGCGCTTATGGTGTCTAACCCGTACTCGTTGCATATGTCTGTGCATCGAACTATGGATTCCACATTGGTGTTAAGCAGTAGGGAACCAAAGCAGGAGGCGGTCTCATATTCTGGTCTATGAGTGGAAATGGGAGATTCTCCTTTGAGGCTCACTATGGCACCGCAGCCAATGCTACATCCGAAACATGCGTACCGTTTCTCGAAGTACCGGAATTCCGCCTCAGCTCCTATCTTGGCCGCCTCAGGAAAGTCTACCTCACCGATTCCGCCCCAGTTCTTCACTGGAGAATCCCCGTTCAAGGCGGACGGTTCATTGATTCTGGTTGTGCCGTATTTCTGAAACTCCTTGAAGTCTTCATCTTTGAGATTTGTCTGAATCCATTCACGAGTGAGCTCTCTCAGTCGGTCTGGATAGGCTATTTCTGGCGGCTTGACACCTCTCACTGCCACAGCCTTAAGATTCTTAGATCCCATGACGGCCCCGACACCGGATCGGCCCGCTGCACGTCCCTTGTCATGCATTATCGAGGATATGAGAGCGAACCTCTCGCCAGCTGGGCCAATACATGCTACTTGGGCTTTATCGTCGGCGACTTCATCCTTGATCGATTCTTCTGTTTCAGCGTCTTTCCTGCCCCACAAATGCTTCGCGTCTCTAACCTCCACCGTGTCATTCGTAATGTAGACGTATACTGGCGCGGTAGCTCGGCCCTGGAAAAGAACTGCATCGAATCCGGCATTCTTCAGTTCTGGTCCCCAGTATCCACCGCAGCGGGAGTCTCCCCAAGTTCCCGTCAGCGGTGACTTGCAGAAGACGCCGAAGCTTCCCGTGGAGAACGTTCCAACTCCAGTCAGTATTCCTGCTGCGAAACCCAGCATGTTCTCTGGTCCAAGCGGGTCGGTTTTGGGTCGAAGCTCGGAGTAAAGGAGGCGGGAGCCCAGCCCATAACCGCCGAACCAGTCCCTATAGAACTTCTCAGGGAGCGTCTGAACCGAATGCCTTCCTGAGGTTAGGTTGACGCGAAGAATCTTGCTGTTGAAGCCAAAACCCATACTCATCACATCAAGGTAGTACTGTGGGGACATGTGTATTTTTGAGTTCTCAATCC
>Ga0129297_10002136_pt1 | contig 10061 bp, 11 predicted proteins | sample I18A1metaG_FD_94708 | JGI IMG/M metagenome (GOLD analysis project Ga0129297, IMG submission 94708) | Lake sediment bacterial and archeal communities from Gulf of Boni, Indonesia to study Microbial Dark Matter (Phase II) - ​I18A1 metaG | ecosystem: Environmental > Aquatic > Freshwater > Lake >... | reverse complement strand
GCTGAGAATCCTGCGCCCGCGGAGGAAGATGACGCATGAAACTGGGCTGTAGTTCACAATCCTACGATCGGGCCTTCCGGCAGCAGCAGCTCGATCTGCTTTCTTGGGTTGACCATTGCGCCGAGATTTTGCAGCTCGACGGAGTCGAACTCGAGGCCAAACATTTTCCTTCCACCGCCGCTCAGTTCTTGCGCGGCTTGCGGCAGCGACTGGCCCTGCGCCAGCTCAGCCTCTCCTGCGTGGATATTGTCAACAACTTTGGCCTGCCCACCCGGGAGGAACGGGAAGCCCAACTGGCTTACGTGCGCCAGTGGCTCGAGGTGGCGCAGCTATTGGGCTCTCCCATGCTCCGTATCTTCGCTGGCTGGCCCCAGGCGCAGGGAGGCGAGTTGCTGTGGCACGACATGATTGACTGCTTGAAGCAGTCCTGCGCCTACGCGGAACAGGCGGGTGTAGTTCTAAGCTTGGAAAACCACAACCACAGCGGCTTCGTGCGCGTGGCCGAAGATGCCCTGCGCATCATCGAGCAGGTCAGTTCCGACTGGCTCCGGCTCAACCTTGACACCGGCAACTTCCTCGATGGCCTGCGGTCTATCGAAAAGAGCGTGTGGTGGGCAGTCCACGTCCACGCTAAGCTCCTCGACTTGGCTCCGGATGGCTCAGAGCGGAGCCTCGACTACGGAGAGATTCTCGCTCTCCTCAAGCGAACCAACTATCGCGGCTTCCTGTCTTTGGAGTACGAGGGCCCGGAAGACCCCTTCGCAGCCGTGCCCCGGGCCGTCGTCCATTTCCGGCAACTCCTGCGTGAACTATAACCCCACCAATGCGCTCGGTAAGCCAAGCCGGGTTTTGCATATTCTTGGACTAGTTCCGCGCCGACCCCGAGCAAACTCTGCCGTCCCGGTTCAGTGAGGTTAGGGTGGGTGAATGCAGTGAAGAGCAGAGATAACAGGGCCAGAAACAGAAACCTGAGTGACAGTTCAAAAGACAATGTGAGAGAGTAAGAAGAAGTGAGCGCAAGCGATAAGTCTCGCTTGAGATGGTTCTACTGAGCGGTGCAGGGGTGTGGTACTGACGCACACAGAGGAGTTAGCACTTAGCTGGGCTAGCACAGCAGGGTTATAGCACAAAGTACGTCACACGCCGCGTTCATTGTCCGAGGGGTACCCCTTGTGCCGACGAAGGAGACCTAGTTGATGACGGGGTAGTTGGAGGCGGCGGCGAATCGCTCCGTGTGACCAACAATCCAGGCGGTGAGCACGCCACCACCGCTGCCCCCGTACACGAACAGGTTGCGTTCGTCAATGTAGCCGCGAGCGATCACCTCATCCACACCCTTCGTCAGGTCGTCGAAATCCTTACTCGGGTAGGCGTTCTTGATGGCATTTCCGAACGCGCTGCCGTAGCCCGACGAGCCCCGTGGACGTTCTTAAGGCCATGCAGGGTAGCGGCCTGATTCAGGCGGCGAGTACGTTCGACGAAAAACGTCAGCAAACTCCATCTAGGCGACAAGCCACCATCACTGCCAGTACCCCAAGAAAAGTTCCATCGTCACGTACGCGAATTCGCTTGCTCCGAAGGTTTGCTTACCAAACCGAGCTAATCCGCGTTCTCTCTAGCGAGTTCTGCTTGCCTTTGTAAGCTTTCTATAACCAATTCCCGCATAAGGAGGTAAGCATGTTTCTCCGAGTGATCCTCTCTCTGATTCTGCTCGCGTCTGTGGCAACTGCAGTACCAATTCCGTCGCAGCTACTGCCGGCATCGGGTGCCTCTGTTCTGCTGTCCGACGAAGTGGCACCGGTGTCCCCACCGACACTGCTCCCGACATCAGGACAGCCTGTTCAGCCGGCCGATGGAACGGGTCCGACCCCTCCGCCGATTCCGCCAGAAATCGGTGGCTGAGTCCCTGCTGCATAGACTGGGCCCAAAAGGGGGGCGTGGCGCCCCCCTTTTTGTGTTACCATTGAACGGATTCAGAAGTGGATTGCGATGCTTACGCAGATTCTCTGGTGGGTGGGGAACGCACTGCTGACTCTTGTGTTGGCTCGAGCTGCTATGGCAGGATTTTTCAGAAAGTACGCCGCGTTCTATTTCTACGTCAGCTACGTGCTTTTGGAATCGCTCCTGCGCTTCTTGGTGTACATTTTCCATCCCAACGCCTACCAGATTTTCTACTGGAGCACACAGTTTCTCAGCGTTGCCCTAGGCTACTGCGTCATCTGGGAGATCTATAGGCAGGCGCTGGTAGACTACCCGGGCGCGGCCCGGATGGCACGCTGCCTGCTCTCGGTTATTTTCATCGCGGTGGTAGCCAAAGTTTTTGTTAATACAAGGAGCGGCGCTGTCTGGTCGCTGGCTGAGACCACGGCAGTGCTTGAGCGCAACTTACGCACTGTGCAAGCAGTTCTGCTCATCGCTATCGTGGCTTTGCTTTTCTACTATGGGATCCCGATCGGGCGCAACCTCCGAGGGATGATCTTGGGATACGGGCTCTTCATCGGGGTGAGTGTGATCAGCTTGAGCGTCCAGTCTTATTTTTGGGAGAAGCTTCGTCTGTGGTGGGAATACCCTCAGGCAATAGCCTATTTTATTACCTTGCTTATCTGGTGTGCGACGCTCTGGTCTTACCAGCCTAACCCTGAGCCAAAAACGGAGGTACAGCTCGAGCGGGGCTATGAGCTACTTTCCACACAAACCGCAAAGGCCATTGCCCGGGCGCGGCGTTACCTTGTGAGGACAGTGCGGCCATGAGCGAACTGCTTATCTTCGTTGTCGTCGGTCTGGTTCTCGTACTCCTGTTGCTTTGGATGCAACGCAGTGCGGAAATCACTGCCAGGAAAAAAGAACTTCCAGAGACTCGAGAGACCTTAAGCACCCTGCAATTGCAGCTTCCGTCGCGGGCCCTGGTGGATAGAATCTTTGCTTTGGCAGATTGGGATTTCGTTTCGAGTCAGGCTCCAGCGCGACTCCAGCGCGCATTTCTTCAAGAACGTAGGGCAGTTGCGCTCTTATGGGTGCGCCAAACACGTATGAAAGTGGGACGACTGATGGATTTTCATCTGAGAGCAGTCCGGCGTAACGTTGCCCTGAGCCCTGCAGTTGAGATCATGCTTGCCATCCACTACATTCTATTCCTTCTGATCAGCGAGCTTCTGCTCGGTCTGATATGGCTGCGCGGGCCTTTCTGCGCGCGAAAGATGGTTGGCTACGCAGCCAGTGTGGGAGAGGACCTGGCGTTTACATTCGGAAGCCTCTTGGCGCGTCTGGATCCTGTGCACCTTGGCAGGATGAAAGCAGATTGGCTCCGGAGATCGGCGGCAAGCTAGTGTTGGCTTTATGAGCACTGGCATCAGACCCATGGACGTTGAGGCAGCGATCGAGGATCTCAAGAACCGCACGCTGGCGGCAATTCCTGGAGAATTCGCTCGACTTGTCTATCTCGCGTCCACGCGCGACTACAATACAGGCCAGTACTACCACGCAGGACTTGCTTTTCAGTTTACTGAGGAGGTCGCAAGAGCAGCTCTCGCAGCGTGTCATCAAGAAAGCTTCAGCAGGTTGCTCCTAACCCCTCTAGAAGAACTCGTCAAAGAACTGGACAGATATGTGCACCTTACAGGTACACGACCCGCTGAATTCTTTGAGGCCTGGAAGAAGGTCGAGCCGTACCGCGTAACGGTTCCTTTGGACTGCGACCAACTGTCGGCGGAGTTTTTCTTTTCAAATGTCAGAACCGCCTTGGCAATCTCGCAGACTCGTCAGGAGACCGGTCGGGATAATCGACAATGCGCATAGCCACCGCAGTCACCTGGCCAACAATCTCCGCATCTCTGGGGTAGGCAAACTGACGGATACTGCAAGGCGAAAGCGGATGGGGGACTAAACTCAGCGTATTCTCACGTAGATCGCACCAGGAACATGCATAGCCATGGCGGAGTTCTACAAAGTAGATGGGTCGGTCAAACTCAGACCGCCAGCCAGTGCGTCGGATCTTGTTCAGGCGGTCGTCGATCTGAACAAACGAGCCTGGGCGTAACAGGGGATAAAGTGTGTAATCTTCAAGGCCGATGTAACCGTACCTGCGGTGCCTGATATCCAGGTGCTGGATAAGCGAGATGGGTACCTCGCCCCAGATTTCTACCATGCGCGACAAAAGGTCGGTCTTCTCCGGCTTGAATCCAGGATCGAAGCGAACGGGAAAGGCAACCATTCGGTCCCTGTCATAGACTTCAAGCGTCGCCAAATGAGTTCTTTGCATTGGCGTCGCCAGTTGATACTTGCTGATCTTCTCTAGATCCAAGCCGTAGAGGAGCAGGAGATCCGTGAACTTCGTGCGGTAGATGATGCTCAGACTATATAGCTTGTAGATGCTCGGAACGGATTGCTTGTTCTCTATTTGCGTTAGCCACGCATTTGAAATACAGAACTTTTTGTTCCTCTCAGCCTCGGCGATCTTCCGGCTATGTGTCTCGACTTCACGTGTGGTGATGCCGAGCCGGCGCCGTAGCTCCTTGAGCTGCCTGCCGGTGTCCATTATTCCCCCTGGGCTAGAAGCCCTCTTTCCATTCTATCGCAGAATCCTCAAATTTGCTTAGTAAAGCAAGCAGAATGACGATCCTTCTCGCTGAAAGCCACCTCGCGAGGGATAAAACAAGTGTATATGTGGGTGTGGCTACTCCACCAGTGCTTGGCAGCTTGCAAAGGGAATGGCAGTCGGCAGATTTTGCCTAGGGAGGGTGTTCGCGGGTACGTAAAGGCATCACACGAAGAGCCCAGGTGGGGGACTCGCGTAGGAATCACGGGGAGCGCCGACGAGCTTGTTTTTCAGGAAAATAGATTGCCTAGCGGATTTGCTTTCTGCCGGGCAAGTCGAATTGCCAAGCTACCGGTCGGTAAGCCTGACGATGCAGGAAGAACCAGGAAGGAAATGCGAGTCGCAATCGCAACCATAGAGCTTCTGGCTTTGACATTCTTGGCCAGTGCTCCTACCCGGGCACAAAGTGCGCACGGTTCGCTGCGAATTTCCTTCATTGTGGAGAGCCGATTCGAGCTCCACGTGGATCAAACTGCGGGACAGGTGACACTAAAGGCCCCGGAAGCGGTAACGATCATCCGCAGCCCTGCCTCTAGTAGTCTCAGCCTCGATGCCGCCCTCGTCCAGGTCGCTGGCACAAGTGGGCGAGGCATGACCCCGACGACCAGGCCGGTCGCAGGGGTCTCCCTCCCGGCAGTAAACCTAGAAATATTCGCCAAGTAGTGGGAAAGGCACAAAAGCATTCCATCCTTTCGCGTAATCCCGGTAAAATCCTTCCCGGGCGAAATGCGAGCTAGTGGTCTTGACGCGGCACCCATGAATCGGAGATTCGCGATGCGACCTGGAGCAAGGATTCGTTCTCATAAGATGGTACACGTTCTAACGCGGCATCCAGCGGCTGCCTAACGAGAAATACTGGCAGCGGGAGATCCCATCCCTGACACACACCTTCCCTGAGGCGAATGGCTCTGATGGTCTGGCCGCTCGAGGCCGTCCTGCCAAAAAATCTTTGGAGATGCTGGAAACCCTTTTACTGCACCTCAGCTCGGGATCACAGTGGTGTTGAATTTCATCGACGACAACCACATTCATTCTGTAAATGTTGCAAGGGCTTTCGTAGAACCGCTTTATGAAAGCGTGGAAGAGGCCTACAGAAGATGGACTATGGCAGGCCACCTATATTCATGATACAACCGTCTTTCTTTTTTTCATCCCTCTCTCCTACAAAAAATTAATGTAATATCTTCCATTATTTTGCTTGATTACATCTATTCCTTTGGCTCCCAACTCTTTTTCCAGATTGCTTATTACTTCGCTAAGAGGGTACACAAAATATCCGCCGCGTGCTTCAAGCCTCTCGTTCAATTCACTTATACTATAGCCTCTTGCTATTTTTGCCATCGTTTCAAGAAAGGTCTCCATTTCCGGCGTTATATAAGGATTTATTTCAGATAGTCTCATTTTAAATCTCACGACCTATTGTTCTGCGAAATCTCATGCAGTTTGCATTGTTGTTATTATGGTCCAAGAATGCAAATTTTTCTATGTTTCTGTAAGCTTTTTCTACTGCCCTTTTAAGTTCGAGGTCGCTGGCAACAACATGCAGAACCCTTCCGCCTTTTGTTACAAGGCCGCGCTCCGGATGTGAATCAACGCCTGAAAAGAATATGGCTACGCCAGGATCTAGGGTCCTGTTCTCTAGATGTTCCAGGCCTGTTATTTTATAGCCTTCTCCATAACGTCCTGGATAGCCTGGGTACCATCCACCACTCTCATCTTTCGACCTTCCAACCATGGCAATAACATCTACATAATAGTTCTTATTCCATACAGGTCTGATTGTATCCAACCTTCCCTCACATGTAGCCATGCCAATTTCAAAAAGATCGGTCTGGAGTTTTCTAAGTATCACCTCTGCTTCAGGATCACCATGCCTGACATTGATTTCAAAAACATCTAATCTGCCATAAGGGTCCAGATTAAGACCAAAATACAACACCCCTTTATATTTCCAATATAATCTATTATAAATTGCATTCACCGTTGGATTTATTATTTCTTTTATTATTCTATTCGTTAACCAAGGTTTAACCAATTTATGCGGGCAATAGCAGCCAGTACCTCCTGTATTCAGATTCCCACCAAGCAATTCTATGGTTTCTTTGTCATCAGGGTCGCATGCAGGCTTGTAGTCTTGTGCAAACATACTCAATGGAAGCACATGCTCTCCATCTAAGTAAGCAAAAAAGGAAATCTCAGTTCCGTATTTTCTCTCTTCTATGACGACTTGGTCGCCCGATTTTCCAAATTTCTTTTTGACCATTATGGTATCTATCGCAGCCTCTGCGTCATCGACACCATTACACACTATTGCTCCTTTTCCCGCAGCCAAGCCGTTTGTCTTCACAACAACCTGATAGCCTATATTTCGGACATATCTTTTGGCTTCTTCTGGATTTTCAAAGACCTTATACTCTGGTTTTGGGACACCAATCTCACGCAGTAGGTCATCTGTGAATGCCCTGTCGTTTTCGAGTCTAACATATTCTTTCCTAGGACCTACTGTTGCTATTCCAGCTTCGTTTAAAACGTCTATCAGTCCTTCGTCCAAAGGGTTTTCAGAACCAACATCGACCAAACTAACTTTATTCTCCTTGCAAAACTTCGCAACATCAGAAAAATCCCTTATAGGAACACGTTCTATATGTTTTCTCCGGCCTTTTGCTGTATACTCGATTCCAGGATTGCCTGGTACAAAATAAACCTTTCCCACATGTTTGCTTTCTATATACTCATCAGCTAGGCAGTGATCTCTTGCACCAGTTCCATAAACGAGAACCCTTTCTGATTTCATCTTTTATAGGATAGTAATAGTTTTTTTAACCCTTCTTTTTCCAATTTCTCAGAATTAGAATGTAATGCTTCTGTAAGTGGGCGGCCACCATTTTTATTTCTCAGCACAAAGAGACAGTCTAATTGCTTTACTCATATACTTCAAAATGAAATTTATGACGACAACAGATATCATGCCTGAAATCAAGGAGAAATTGAGTGTTCCTGCTGTTAGTTCTAGTTATCCGACATTAGGAAACGCTTACAAGCATGGCGGCTACACTGTAAACTACTCACAGCTCTTCCCCGCAGTTAGTTGAAGCCATCTTCGACCATTGGGGCCTTGATAAGCGGGACCGCGTCTATGACCCATTCGTCGGTGCCGGAACAACACTGCTGAGGACACGCCAGCGGGGTATCCCTAGCGCGGGCATCGATCTGTCGCCGCTCGCAGTCTTTGTCTCAAGGGCGAAGCTGACGCGGTACGATCAAAGGGGGCTGCGCGCTGTTTCTGGCAATTAATGAAGCTCTTCAGGGACACCCCTTCAGAACGCACGCACTGCCTAAGCCCACCGCCAAGACTTCAGCTGCTCCAGAGGTGGAACGCATGTGTCATGAAGAGCCAAGTGGCTAGCGCCAGGCTGGAAGCCTGGGCGGGCTAGGGGGATGCGGGTATCTGCGAACATTGTTCGCACTTTTGGTATCGTGGTCGTAACCGGAGGCGGTGGCGCGGCGGAGTATCGCTCCGTCCCGTCTGAACGACTCAGCTGGTTGCACATGTCACGCTTCGAGCCCCACTTGAACCACCTCACCGAAGTTCCACTCCCTAATAGAGAGATTGCCGGAGCGTTGGGAATCGCGGAGCGCACGGTCAGGTTCCACGTTGCCAATATTTTTGCCAAGCTGCGGGTCAGCGACCGTCGGCGCTTGCTCGCGGCCCTCGAGAAGGTAAGGTTTGAGCCAGCCTAACACCTAGCGAGGTACAGGGGCTTGCTAAGAGGGAATTCTCTTAGGGAAGGGAGCGTCAGCTTGAGCAAACCGTCGTTGCAATAGTACTTCCGAGTTCGGTTTAGCTCATTGCGACACGGCGGGCTTGGACGGAAATACATGCTTTCGTGCATGCTGGCCCAGCGCTGACACTCACCCATCGAAGCGCAAGTCTTGGAGCCAGGTTGCCCACCGCCTTTAGGTTCGCGTTCATGCGGATGACCTCACCCTCGCATTGCCTTTTTGCCATCTGGTCCTGAGAGGCTTAAAGCCAAAGCCTCCATCTATCCAAACGCTCTTAATACACTAGGAGACCATATCCGCAAGAAAAGCCTAGACTTAGGGCTCCTACAAAGACAGGTTGCAGAACAAATGGGAGTGACCGAAACCACCGTTTACAACTGGGAAGGCAACAGAACCAAGCCGGCGACAAGTTTGATGCCGCGCGTCATCCAGTTCCTGGGTTACGATCCCGATGCGTAATCATGGCCTCTGGTATGAGCAACCAGACATCGCGCCGCTACAAGAATGTGTACCAAAAAGCCCCGATCTGACGCATATCCAAATTGTTAAAAGGCAGAGAGGTCTTCTAGCCGAATCCCGTGAGTCAAAAATACACCTTTTCCGACAGGCTGAGACCAGCAGCGTCAATCGAGTCACTCTGAACCAAAGTCGGCTTACGGGGCATTTATAATTTATTTTTATCGTAATACTAAAAATTATAAATTTGACTTCCGAACCCTTCTGTGCTCTTCTCTTCCCTCCCAGAAGAGACAAGTCCTAGAAGGGCATAGCGCCGATGCCAGCGCTGGCCATCTTCGACACTACCTTGCGCGATGGCGAGCAAGCGCCGGGCTTCTCTATGAACGTGGCCGAAAAACTGCGCATAGCCCGGCAGCTAGAAGCCTTAGGCGTGGATGTCATCGAAGCCGGTTTTCCCATCGCCTCGGAAGGAGAACGCGAGGCGGGGCAGACCATCGCCAGAGAGAGCGAACGTGCCACTGTGGCTGCCTTAGCGCGCACCTGTAAGCCAGACATCGACTGCGCCCTACACGTGCTCCAGCATGCTCGCCACCCACGCCTGCACGTCTTCATCGCCACTTCGGATTTGCACCTCAGATACAAATTGCGCAAGTCGCACCAGCAGGTACTAGTGGCCGCAGTGGAGGCTGTACGCTATGCCCGCGGCTACTGTGAGGAGGTGGAATTCTCCGCCGAGGACGCCACCCGCACTGACCCGCAATTTCTCTGCGAGGTATTCGCAGCCGTCGCCGAGGCGGGCGCCACCATCCTCAATATCCCAGATACGGTCGGCTACAGCACGCCCGCAGAGTTTGCCGCTCTTTTCCGCCTAGTGCGCGCGCACTTGCCCGCGCCCGATAGTGTGACCTTGAGTGCGCATTGCCACAACGACCTGGGCCTGGCGGTGGCAAACTCCCTGGCAGCCATCCAAGCCGGTGCCCGGCAGGTAGAGTGCACGATCAACGGCATCGGTGAGCGCGCCGGCAATGCCGCCTTGGAAGAAATTGTCATGGCCCTCAAGGTGCGGCAAAACGTTTTTGGGGTTGAAACTAACATCCGCACCGAAAGCATCTACGCCACCAGCCAACTGCTTTCCCAGATCACGGGCGTCCAAGTTCAACCCAACAAAGCCATCGTCGGTCGAAACGCCTTTGCGCACGAAGCCGGAATCCACCAGGACGGCATC
>Ga0129297_10002134_pt1 | contig 10064 bp, 8 predicted proteins | sample I18A1metaG_FD_94708 | JGI IMG/M metagenome (GOLD analysis project Ga0129297, IMG submission 94708) | Lake sediment bacterial and archeal communities from Gulf of Boni, Indonesia to study Microbial Dark Matter (Phase II) - ​I18A1 metaG | ecosystem: Environmental > Aquatic > Freshwater > Lake >... | reverse complement strand
TCATTAAACTCTGGAGTGTAAGATGTGATCCTTGAAACGTATACTGAATTTGACTCATCAAAAGGGACGGTTACGGTCAGATATCCTCCCGGATCCACACCAGCCTCATTTAGGGACAGCCTGATCATAGAAAGTCGCTCTCCAGCTGTGAAGGGGTTCGTCTCCGTGTGGCTGAGTTGAGCATATCCGATCACGATGATGACTTCATCAACCTCTGCTAGGATGCTCTTGACTGCTTGAAGATGGCCATTATGGAACGGCTGAAACCTTCCGATATAGAGTCCCACCTTTCTCTCTTTGACCATCTGAGCCACACTTGATGTATTGTAACGTAGAGTGAAAAGCGTTTTATGCAGCATGATCCATCCATGTCTTGAGCAGACACGCTAGATATTTTCGAAGTAAAAAAGGCTTAAAGCTCAAAACCTACGCTTAAGCGGGCAGTAGCTGATCTATCAGAGTAAGAGGAATTCGCGTTGAGCGTTGATACCGGCACCCCAATTGATTTTGTCAGGTTGGCATGGGATGCGGTCGAAGAGGCGAAGAAAGCGAATGTAACGCTGAGAGTTTTGGGTGCTACCGCTTTCAGGATTCACTGTCCGAACAACCTTAGGGTGCATGATGCGCTCGGCCGAGCCCTTTCGGACGTGGACTTCATGAGCTACTCAAAAGAGAGAAGCAAGATTGAACGTTTGTTCACAGGACCGTTGAAATACGAGGCTGTACGGGCGGCTGTGACTCCCGGACTGTTCGTTGGAAGGTGCATATTCATAGACAAATCTGGAGCCCGGCCGCATGTCGATGTCTTTCTCGACCGGCTCGAGATGAACCACGTAATAGACTTCAAGGATAGGCTAGAAATAGACTATCCGACGATACCTCTAGCTGAGCTTTTGCTTGAGAAGCTACAGATTGTGCAGATCAATGAGAAGGACATAAAGGACTCGATCGTTCTTCTGCTTGAACATGACGTGGGAGAAGGGGACAAGGAAACGATTAGCATGCCTCGCATCGTCAAGATGATGGTTGAGGACTGGGGCTTCTACTACACAACAACCGCCAACTTTAACAGGATAAAGGAGTTCCTTCCGAAGTATGAGGTTCTCAAACGAGAGCAATGCAGCAACGTTGCATCAAAGATCGACAGGCTGCTAGAGGCTATCGAGAAAGAACCGAAAAGCTTCAGGTGGAAGATGCGAGCAAGACTTGGACCTTCGAAGAAATGGTACACCGATGTCGAAGAGGTCGAGCGTGTAGAGCATCCAAGTAGCTTTCAAGCATAGGCCGGAAGGAGCGCCTGAAGGCATCTCAGTTTCTGGAAAACCAAAGCCCTTTGAGACGAACGGCACGCCAATGTCTTTTCTTGAGAAACGGTACCCGAGTTTCGCTGGGGGCCTTCCCATCGCGTCTAAGTCTTCTGAGCTTTCCTAGCTTTCTCCTCGATTTCCTTCTTCAACCAGTCTGTGAGTGTTGCTCCGTGCACTAGCTTTGACAATTCTTCGTCAACGTTCCCTGTGGGCCGAATCTTCATAATCCAGCCCGACGAGTACGAATCCTTGTTAACCAAGCCTGGCATCGTTCTCAGTTGGGGATTCACTTCCTTAACTGTGCCTGTTACTGGAGACTTCAGTCTCTCAACCCACTTCATAGATTCAACGGTGCCAAAATCTTTACCAAGCGCCACCTGCGTTTCGGGTTTGGGCAGTCTGACGAACATAACCTTTCCAATGAGTTTCTGGGCCATATCGTCGAATCCGACCGTCAAGGTACCGTCGCTCTCCTTCTTCACCCAGAGGTGTCTGTCGGAATAGTACAGGTCCTCTGGCATGTTGTACCCTTCGATCTCTACCAAAGTGGTTCCCCAAGAGGTCGTTTATGGGTCCCTGAAAATTTTAAAGGCTTTCTATCTATAGCTCATCGATAGGTGTGTTAAGTGGAGTCTAGGTCAAGCACCGCCACATCCTTTCGAAAGCATGTTCTAAACGCGGATCACCCTGCGTTTGATAGACTTCGTTAGAAATGAAAATATACTCCCCGCCTCATGTATCTGATCAACACACACAGCAGTTCGGGATCCGCGCGATGTCGATCGTCGTCACCGCGAAATTCCTTGCGAACGTCGAGATCTTCATGGGCAAGAGAGAGGTCAAGCTGAGGCTCGACGATTCAAGCAAGCGGACAGTAGGAGACGTTATCACCGAGATTACCAAGTTAGAAGGCAAGGACCTAAAGAGCATGGTCATGGACGAGCAGGGTAACTCTCGCGCAATGGTCAGGATCGTTTTGAACGATAGACTGCTACTTCAGAATCCATTCGAAGCCCCAGTCAAAGACGGTGATATGATTCTGATATTTCCTCTGCTGGCTGGGGGCTAGCTTTTAGAAAACGACAGATATCTACTATATTGCAAAAAAAAGAAATGGGAGACCGGCCTCTATTTCGGCCGATCTCTTATAGCGAACTCTAATCCCAGTTCTCTCAGTTTGGCCTCGCTGGGTACGCCGTTCGGCCAGTCCTTTACCTTGTAGTATTCTTCAAGCATCTCTCTAAGCGGAGGCACCTTGCCTGCCGCTCCGCCAGCTGTGTGCGCCTGGAAGAACCTGTCCGGTAACCAATCGTCCTTCTTGGGGTTAAGTCCATGTTTCAGGTTGAACATTCTCTGTAAGTTTATGATGCGCTCCCCCGTCTTGAGAAGTTCTTGTGGAGTAAGGTCCCACCCGGTAATCGCGTTCAGAAGTTTTGTTGTGTAGGTGAAGTTCACTCCCGAGAACTCGTAGAAGAAGCACCATGGGAGAGAGTTGTTCACAGCCTGTCGGTCTTGGAATTTCGCTGCGGCAAATCCCTTCTTATCTTTGTCGAACCTATCCAACGGTTTCGAGAGTTCGGGGCCAGCTTCTGGGAATGGTACTCCAAGTTCGATAGCTTCTGGAAAGCCATGGAGGTGACATGCTCCTCTTGTCGATGTGGCCGTTTCAACTGCCATCGAGAAAAATGCCCGAGGATCATGCGCAGGCACGACAGCGCCGTTCACATGCAGCGCGACCTCTGGGCAACCAAGCTCTTTGCCTGCGGGTCTGACGCCTTCACCGAGCAATCTCGGAACGCGTCCTTCCCTCTTAACAACTTTGTGTAATAGAGCTATCATAGCGTCTCCGTCGCCCCACTTGAGCTCTATGCCACCCAAGTCTTGCTTAGTTATCTTTCCTTTCGCGTAGGCTTCCATAGCGAAGGCGCATACGCCTCCCCACTCGATCGTGTCGATGCTGCATCGGTTGCATAGATCATTGGCCTTGTTTATCGCAAGCAAGTTGTCGATCAAACAATCGGAGCCCATCATCCCCAACGTCTCATATTCAGGTCCGTACCCGTCCATCGCGTACTTTTCCGGAGAAGTTATCGTCACTCTTCGGTGGCATCCCATCACGCAAGGAGTACAAGGTTCTGGTTTCGGCTTTAGAATATCATTGAATTTTCCGGGTCCGCCAAGAGGCGCTCCTATAGCTATTGCGCCTTCTTTCCAGTTGTCTTGGCCGAAGTTTCTCATTGGCAGTAGAGCGTTCTCTTCTCGCGGAATGACCGCCATCGCTTGGCCGTATTCACGATTGTTCTTTGTGAACTCTGCATCTCTGATTATCGGTGCAAGTTCACTGATCAAAGCCCTGAGCTTTTCAGGATCAGCGGCTTGTGGTTTCATCGTGCCACGGAAAGCTAACGCCTTCAGCTTCTTCGATCCCATAACTGCACCCATTCCTGTCCTTCCAGCGCATCCGTGGCCGTAGTTAGTGATCAGCCCTGCATATCTAACAAGGTTCTCTGCAGCTTGACCGATGGGAGCCACTTGGATCTTCTCATCGCCTAGCTCCTTCTTGATCGCATCCTCAGTTTCGAAGGAGTCTTTTCCCCATAGATGAGATGCGTCTCTCAGTTCCGCCTTCCCGTCATGAACCCAAATATACACGGGCTTCTCGGATTTTCCTGTAGCCACGATAGCATCATATCCCGCTCTTTTCATCTCCTCAGGGTTGTATCCCCCGCCCAATGACTCGCCCCATACACCTGTCAGAGGAGATTTTGCGCAGGCTGCGAAGCGTCCGCTGCCCAGTATTCCAGTAGCTTGGTATGGGCCGATCGCGAAGACGAAGACGTTATCTGGGCCTAGCGTGTCTGCGCCGGCTGGCACCTCGTTGTAGATGATCTTCGTCGCTAGGCCGACGCCGCCGATCCACTTCTTCGCATCTTCAGGCGAAAGGCTCTCGTCAGTCAACTTTCCCTTTGAGAGATCTGCGCGTAAGATTTTACCCCAATATCCATTGAAAGGCAAGTTGTTCACCGGCTCAAACTAGTAGTCGATTAAATTATAAAAGGCTTCTCGGGTGATTCGATTCTTGACTGATGTAAAGATAGAGATCACTGATGACAACTCACGTTTAGAATTAGGATTCAAGTGCATCGAAAGACTTCAGAGGTTTGGCGATGTAGTGTTAAGCAAAAACAATTTAAGAGATCTTCAAAAATCATAGCATGCTTACAGGAGCTACGGAAGTCCGATTAACTTATAATAGCCTCCATAGCCGACTAGCAGCCAAACCCTAGGTGCTGTAATTGGTTTCATACAGGAAGGTTGACGAACGGATAGTCAAGGAGCTGGAGGGCATGGTAGGCGTTGAGAGAATTTCCACGCGTGAGGAAGATCTTCTCTGCTACTCGGTCGATTCGTCTCCGTGCCGACATGCTCCTGACGTGGTCGTCAGACCTCGGACGACTGAAGATGTAAGCGCTATCATGAGGCTCGCAAGCCGGGAGAGGGTTCCCGTCACTCCGAGGGGCGGCGGTTCAGGTGCGGCTGGGTCTGCTGTCGCTATTGCAGGTGGAATCCTACTCGACATGACTGGCATGAATCGAATCCTGACAATAGACGTTGACAATCAGATCGCCACGGTGGAAGCTGGCGTAGTTTGTGACGATCTTAATGAGGCGTTGATGAGACACAGACTCTTCTTTCCGCCAGATCCTTCTAGCGGACCAGCATGCACGATAGGTGGCATGGTAAATACTAACGCTGCTGGCAATCGAGCCGTCAAGTATGGTGGGACAAGCGAGTATACGCTCTGGCTCGAATTGGTCTTGCCCTCGGGAGAAATTGTTCATACCGGGTCCCAAACGCTGAAGTCTGTTTCAGGTTTCGATCTGACATCTCTCATAGTAGGTTCAGAAGGTTCGCTAGGGATAGTCACAAGAATCTGTCTGAAGGTAGTGCCACTGCCAGACGCCTATGCCACAGCAATGCTAGTGTTCGACTCCGTCGAAGCTCTAGCCCGATCGGCCGCGAGGATAAGACAGTCTGGGATAGTTCCAGAGATGTTAGAGTTCATGGATCGGAAGACCACACGTGTAGCCACTGAGTATGCAGGTCTGAGCGGCGTTCCAGAAGGGAACTTCATGCTCGTAGACTATGGCGGAAGTAGAGAGTCAGTGACACCCGCCATAGAGAAGATAGTTGATATATCCAAGTCTGAGCGACCTAAACATGCTGAAACGGCCTCGCGACCTGACTATCGGACGAAACTCATTCAGGCAAGGAAAGCAGCACTTCCTGCTCTTGCGAGACTGAGACCATCCGTCCTAATGGAAGACTGTACAGTGCCGCTGACAAAACTTGCAGAAGCCGCAGCGAAAATCGAGAGGATTCCTGAAGTAATTCACGTTGATGGATTCGACCTGGGGAACTTTGGACATATAGGAGACGGCAACATGCATCCTACATTCGTCTTTGATGATCAAGATCCAAAGCAAATGGCAGCTTTCGAGAAAGGCCTCGACATGCTGTACAAAGATATAGTTCTTCCGTTAGGTGGAAGCATAACCGCTGAACATGGGATAGGCCTCGCCAAGGCAAAATACCTACCATTAGAAATAGAGCCGAGAACCCTCCAGCTGATGAGAGATATCAAGAAGCTTTTCGATCCGTTGCTGATACTGAACCCCGGAAAAGGGAAAGGCGGGCCCTACCCGCTGGAGGCCGCCTGACAACGACCATAAAAGAGTACCAGATGCAAGAGTATTACCCAGATGCTCACAAGTGTATTCGATGCGGCTTCTGCGTCAACTGGTGTCCAGGGGGATTCACAAGTTGGGAGTCCTACACGCCTAGAGGACGAATGCAAATAATCAGAGGGCTAATCGAGAAGAGACTGGAAGCCAACGAGAACATAAGGGATGCAATGTACAAATGCGTTCAATGCGCATACTGTACTTGGCGTTGTCCTGCAGGAGTGAGATGTGCTGATGCGATAAAGGCTGCCAGAACCTTCCTTGTAGAAGAGAGACTGAACCCTGAAGTTGTCAACAGCCTCGAATGCGCTGTCGCAGAAAACAGGAATATATACGCTCTTCCTCTCGAAGCACGAACGGAATGGGTAGACTACTTCGACCTTAAGGATCAGGTGAAGGTCGGAGGAAAGGCTGAAGTAGTTTACTTCGCAGGATGCGTCGCCTCACTCTTTGGAAGGGCTCTGAGCATATCTGCTGCAACCGCCCTCATCCTAAACGAACTCGAAGTCGATTGGACCTATCTCGGGGCGCAAGAATACTGCTGTGGCAACCCCCTCTTCCAGACCGGAAAACTTGAACATGCCGAGAAGCTTGCAAAGCTCAATCTCAAAACTATACACGATACAGGAGCGGAGACACTTGTTACAGCATGCCCAGGCTGTTACCGTGTCTTCACGCATGAGTATCCAAGACTGATCGGAGATGTCAGAGTACAGGTAATGCACATATCGCAGTTACTAGAGCGAGAGATTAAGGAAGGCAACCTCAAATTCACCGAAAAGGTCGAGAAAACCATTGCGTATCACGACCCATGCGAGTTAGGCCGCCATATGGGGGTGTACGAACCACCTCGAAAAGTGCTCAGCGAAATTCCTGGCGTGAAATTGGTTGAGTTCAGTCACAACAGAGAGTTGGCGCAGTGCTGTGGAGCTGGCGGCGTTGTCAAGGGGACCAACCCTCAATGGGCCCTAGAACTTGGCAAGGAGAAACTCGACCAAGCCCATATGGTGGGAGCCGAAATGATCGCGACCGCATGTGCCTCGTGCAAGATGAACGTCCTGGACTCGATAGCAGAGAATAAAGACACTCTGGAGACTTTGGATTTAACGGAACTGGTAGCCAAGGCCATGGGCTTGCAGGTATGATAGCAACTCAGGGGCCTTAGTGGAGCGGATCGGGTAGTGAAGAAGTACGGCAGGAGAAGGTTTCCTTTCGTGTTTGCCGTTTTTACACTTGCCATCGCGTCCTTTGCGATACTGTTAACCAGAAACCTCGTTGAAGTTTTTCTCTTCGCCGAGCTTATCTCTGTAGCACTCTTCTACATCTTCTTCACGGTTGCAATCCCAGCGACGTTCCCACGAAAGAAAGATCCTGAAGCGATCTTCATAGGTGGCGCAGGTAAACCTCCCTATGTTTCCTCGAGAGAGTTGTTAACTCCACAGCTCTCTTTAATCCCGGGCTGGGTCGAGCAAGAAACTTCTGGAGAATCTGGGCATGGCGCCATGGAGGTAGCCATGAAGAAGGACCCAAAAGGTGCATAGCGTGAGTCTAAGCCATCAAGTAAGAAAAGAAGTCCAGAACATTCTAGGTGAGCAACTCGTAGTTGAGAAAGTGCTCGCTAACAATCGTTACACCTTCCGTATACCGGCAGGTAGGATTGAGCACATGGCTCAATATCTCAAAGACTCGACAAGGGCAAGACTAGCCCACATATCTGTAATAGATTTGGGCATCGATGGATTCGATGTAGTATACCATTACGCCCTTGATCACTTAGAGAAGAAGTTGCATCTGAACTTCAAGGTGGGCATTCCAAGGGAAGATCCACAGCTAAGCTCCTTGGCGAAGATAGCTGAGGAAGCGATCTGGCCGGAAAGAGAGATGATGGATTTCACAAGGGTGAAGTTCAACGGTAACCCAATGACAAGACGCTTATGGCTACCGTACGAGTGGCCAAACCCGGTCGAGAGCAGTTCTCAGGAGAAAGACCCTAGCAACAACGGGAACGTCGTAAGCTTACCTCAAGATCCACTGATAGCCCAAGAGTCTCTGGTGCTTCTTGGCCCATACCATCCCGCTCTAATCGAAAGCGTCTACTGGAGACTGAAGGTTGACGGAGAAGAGATCATAGACGCGGAGATAAAGCTTGGCTGGAACCACCGAGGCATAATGAAACTTTTCGAAGACAAGAGCTATCAGAGGGCCCTCATGCTTTCGGAGAGGATCTGCGGCATCTGCCACATATCCCATACCTCTGCATATACCAACGCGGTTGAACAGATCGCAGGAGTAGACCTTCCACCCAGAGCCCGATTTCTGAAGACGCTGCTCAACGAGTTTGAACGGATACACAGCCATTTGCTTTGGTTCGCTGTAGCGGCCGACCTGATAGGATTCAAAACCGTCTTCATGCTTGCGTTGAAAATTAGAGAAGAAGTGATGGACATATTCGAGAAAATATCAGGTCACCGAAGAACGACAAATTGCATACAGATCGGCGGGGTCAGGTTCGACATCTCAGATGAAGATCTGACGCATATTGAAACAAGACTAAGGTACCTAGAGAAAAAGACAGGAGAGATGATCGAATGGGCTCAGGATCATCCCGTTGTGAGGAAAAGGTTAGAAGATGTTGGCACGCTCCCTTACGAGACTGCTGTACGGTTAGGCGGCGTCGGCCCCACGGCCCGGGGAAGCAACTACAAAGTCGACGTGAGGTGGTCTGACCCATTCGCAGCCTACGGCGAAGACTACACGACCTGGGATGTAGTACTCGAGAGTGGGAAGGATTGCTGGGCCCGAACTCTTGTACGACTTAGAGAACTCCTAGTCTCATATGAGATATGTTATCAATGCATCGACTACCTCGAGAAGAAACAGGGGCCCTACCTGCTGGACATGAAGGATATTCCTCCTGGTGAAGGTCTTGGAAAGAACGAGGCCCCAAGGGGAGAGCTTTTCTACTATGTTGTTTCCGACGGAACAAACGTTCCGTCATCCGTAAGGATACGAACACCTAGCTACAGAAACAATTCACTATTGCCTGAAATGTTAAAGGGCTACACAGTAGGGGACGCTCCAATCATCATAGGCAGCATCGACCCCTGCATGTCATGTTCAGACAGGCTGGCAAGAATAGAGGATGTGAAAAAGAACAACGTAGCGATTATGTCGTTGAGAGAGATTGCAAGAAGGTCTGAGAAAAATGGCAAGCTACTTCTCGACTAGTTGGACTATCGTCGCTTGCATCTTGATTCCAGTCATCGGTTTCGTCCTAAGCGTTATCTATTCCTACGAGTTGAGGAAGATCGCTGCGCGTCTTCAAGGAAGGCGGGGGCCATATTTTATCGTTCCCAAAGAAGCGCGCTCCATTTTAGGTGTGAGCAGGATATGGCAACCCCTCTATGATATACTGAAACTACTTTACAAGGAGACGAGGATTCCTGCAACAGCGAACAAGCTTCTGTTCAAAGCTGCGCCTTATGTCGCGTTGTCAAGTCTCGTAGCCGCACTGTACTTTGTCCCCGTCGCAGGATTCTCACCGTTCGCTCAATTCGAGTTTAGCATAGTAGTGGTGTCTTATCTTCTGCTTCTCATACCACTATCCCTAACTGTCGGAGGGGCAGCCAGCTCGTCACCTTGGGGAGCGATCGGATCGCAAAGAGAAGCGGAATTAACACTGGCCTACGAAGTCCCTCAGATACTTGGAATATTTGCCTTGGCCATAACAGCTAATACCCTGTCAATCTGGAACCTGATTGAATTTCAAAATCAAAAGGCTCCCTTCATCTTCTTGAACCCGTTGGCAGCGCTCACGGTCTTTATCTCTCTGCTGGGGAAACTGCAGGTCAAACCTTTCGACATACCCGAGGCTGAGGTTGAAATTGTATCAGGCCCAGCGACAGAGTACAGTGGAAGACTACTAGGCATACTCGAGATATTGAGGACGTTCCTCGTCTTTCTGGTTCCTACACTCTTCATAGACCTCTTCCTTGGCGGAGCGATAGTTGGG
>Ga0129297_10002133_pt1 | contig 10073 bp, 8 predicted proteins | sample I18A1metaG_FD_94708 | JGI IMG/M metagenome (GOLD analysis project Ga0129297, IMG submission 94708) | Lake sediment bacterial and archeal communities from Gulf of Boni, Indonesia to study Microbial Dark Matter (Phase II) - ​I18A1 metaG | ecosystem: Environmental > Aquatic > Freshwater > Lake >... | reverse complement strand
GCCATGAGGCTAGGATTCACCAAGAAATCAAGTGTAGTGATGGGAATTCCCATATCGGCCAAAGGGAAATCCATCTACTTTGATAGGCCATAGACGTTATATCTATATATAGTCAATCTAGCATTCATAGATATGCCTTGACGCTTGTTGAACGGTGGCTGGAGGGTCTTGCGCCTAGTGGTAGGCAGAGCTATCAGTCTGGTCTGAGGCTGTTTGAGGCTTGGCTTAGGCGTAGAGGGGAGTTTTCGGACATTGAGGCGGCGGTAGAGTTTCAGAAGCAGGCGACTGGTGATGATCGGTATCGGGTTGTGGATCTGCTTGCTGAACATGTTCGGGAGTGTGGCGGAACCTACAAGGGTATGATGTGGCGATACGCCTCAGTTCGGAGTTTCTTTCTGCATATTCGAGCTGAGCTTCCAACTATCAAGGTCAATCTCGTGCCCAACAAGGATGCAACGGTTGGCCGGCTGAACCTAGACACGTTTCGTGTGCTGTTGAAGAGTTCTGATCTCAGAGATCAAGCTGTTTACATGACCTGCTTTCAAGGGCTAATAGATCAGCATCGGTTCTTCACGTCTTTCAATCCGAAGGGCTACGAGCTAGGTGAACACATCAAGAATGAAGGGGTAGAGAAGCCTTACCGCATAGATTTCCTCAGAGGCCGCAAAACCAATCTACGACCATATAACAGCTGGATCGGGCGCGACGCGCTTGAAGCCTGGCGTCTCTATTTTGAGCGAGATAGAGGCTACCCAAAGCAGGGTGAAGCCGCGGCCTTAGACCGCTATGGCAAACCTCTAACTAAGGAAGGCTTTTCTCACGCCCATTCTCGCCGTCTCAGAAAACTAAAGTATGTCAAAGGCACGGGAACCAAAGGCACACGATATGGCCTTAATCTACACGAGCTACGCGACCTAGCCAGAAGCGTACTCGAGAAAGCGAAAACTGACAACCTCAACGTCTCAAGCGCAGAACATTGGATGGGCCACAACGTCGACCCACTTTTCTACAACAAAATCTGGAAACTCGACCCCGAGTATAACCTAACTCAGTACAGAATCGCTGAGAAGTATCTCAACATCCTCTCAACGCCCCTTGAAAGCGAACAAATCCAGCAACAACAGGAAGAACTAAAGAAGATGCAGGAACGCCTAGCGAAACTAGAAGCGGTCTATTCAGAGACGCTGAAAATCAAAGAAAGCTAAGACCCTATCGTCCTGAACGATGAGAGAAACAGAAATGACTCAGCTGGAGACGCCGAAGAGGCTCAAGATTGGGCACAGAAGGACATGCAGTTGCCCACCGACCCACATCAACTGCCTGACCGCGAAGGAGTGGGTAAAGAGCCAAGTGATAATACAGGAGTTTCCTTACGAGAAGCGCGATGTTCGTGACAAAGACGTTCATCCCGCTGTCTTCCCAATCGCCTTGCCTGCTCACTTCATCAGACTCTTCACACATGCCGGTGAACTAGTCTTAGATCCATTTGTCGGCATTGGAACAACACTCCTCGCCGCCAGAGACCTGAGACGTAATGCTGTAGGATTCGACTTGAAGAAAGAATACGTTGACTATGCAAAGAAGCGTCTGAGACAAGTCACCTTGGCTGATGACACTCAACAGCTTGCGATGTGGAGCGACGCGCGAGACATCCCTGAATATCTTGAACCGGAAACTGTTGCTCTTTCGGTCACTTCCCCGCCATACGCAAACATGCTCAATCACGAAAGGAAGAACAAGAGCATCAGAGGAGACCTCAGAGAGAATAAGCATTACTTGAAGGTTCAACAGTATAGTCAAGACCCTAGAGACCTTGGCCAGATGAACCATGAGGAGTATGCAGAAGCACTCACGGAAATCTACAAAGGAATTTGCCCATTGATGAAACCGAAAGCTCACGTCGTGATAAATGTGAACGACGTTTGGGAGAACAACAGACGGATACCAACCCACGCCTATGTCATGAAAGCATTGCAGGATGCAGGCTTCGAGTTCAGGAATACGATCATTTGGGACAAGAGAAATCTGGTGAACAGGGTTGGCATTTTCGGTTGGCCAAGCAATTTCATAACGCTAGGGGCGACTATGGAGTTCATATTGGATTTCTGGAAACCAGAAGAATGATTCGTGCACGATCAGCGCCTATGCAACGACAATTACCTGCCGGCGTGTGTGGGGTCAGATTTCTGGCCCGAGTTAGTCTCCGGAACTCGAAAGAAACTCCTTAGGCGCGCTTCCCGCATGGCGGCTCTCTTCTCCTCCCTATCCAAACGCTTCTTCAGACGCATCAGTTTCTTCTTTGCCCTTGCCTCATTTGGCTCCATTTTCGATTCAAGAGATTCCTGCAGAGCGTGAATCTCCCATCGCAACTGCGAGAGGCGGCTAGGTTGAGGTATCCTAGTTCTGCCCTTGGTTGACTTGCCGAGCAACGGCTTTCATCCTGTTAGGTCTTAGTGGACGCCCGCATAAAGACTTGGTGCGATGCAGACATGCGCACGGGCTGAGCAAAGCCTCTAGGCAGATCAGAGCTTTTGCATATTGACAGGCAGACACACGCTTGGCTCGTTGTGCATTAGAGTATTTGCTGAATTTTCTCAAAGCACGAAGGAAGGTGTTTTGGCAGTATTCTGAATCCAGTGCCATGATCATGAGGCCTTCCATTTGGATAATGGCCCAATCTCAAGTCTAGTTTCATCTCTCCTGAGCTAATCAAACGCAAGAACTTCTCAAAGCCAAAGCCGTCGAGCAGATAAGCCTCGTTGAAGTGAAAGAACTCTTTTCCTGCCTGCTTTTTGTTGTCGGCCAGAACGTAGGCGAGTCTATGATATTTCTTGTCGAACGCTCCTTTCAAGACAGGTTGATCGTAATATGCCTCAACATTGCGATCATTCGCGATGTAGACTCTATCTTGTCTTACTTCAAGCTTCAGGCCGACACTGTTCGGCTTGACAGAATCGACAGTGACATGCAACTCCTTCTCCCGTGTAGGAACCAATCTCTCAGCGGATTGGCCGGTCAAAGGCATTTGCTTACCTCGTACGCTAGGCCGTGTTTTCCTTTCCGGATATCCAAAAACCTCAAGGAGTCCTTTGTTGGCTCCCTTTGGCAGAGGGGCCTTCGTGAACAATGTGAGCATAGAACTTGAGTTCTTTCTTGCGGCCTTCAGCTCATAGTTGGCGAAATCAGGGCCTGATACGTTGTTCTCCCTTATTCCTAGCAGATCTTCAAGAGTCTTGCCGATGCCGGTGTCGCCAGTTCTGTGCGAAGGAACGTACCCCATTTGCCTGATTTCCTGCAATCTTCGCAGGAATCCCTCATATTCCATGGGATGGACTATGGGGGGTTACTGGATATTATCTTGCCGAATAGCATAGGATTCCCTTGAAGCGGACGGTTCTATAGGCTCCAGATTATGATGGATTCTTTGGCCATCGTTTCAACTGTGCGCCCCGGAACATTCTCTGGAGCATTAACCCAAGGAATCCTCTTTGTCGGTATGTCGCGGTACTTCGTCTCCACATGCTGGTATGCGTGTTTTCGACTCATTTCAATCAATATGCGATCAGCTGGGATTTTCACTCTTCTCATCGTCCGATTGCCTAACACAAAGCAACAATGACTTCGACCTCCTCGCAAAGCTCTTCCTATCTGCTTCATACAGAGATCAATATCATAGAAGAAGGCCAAGAGTTCCTTCGCCCTTACTTCGTCCCTTTCTTTCACTTTCTCAAACGTCTCCGTCAGAGTCGCTGAATCCAGACTGGAAACGTCTGACTCTATGGATTGGCCACCCAACCCAGTGTCATCTAGGTCGAGAACCTTTTCTTCGTCAAATCCAAGCCACAGAGCAGGGTAGCGAGAGAATTGACCATAGGCGACAGTTGTATGTGCGTCGCCGTAAGGAGGTGAAGTGACGACAAGGCTTGCGCATTCGTCATGTAGGATGAGCGGATTAATTTCGTTGAGTCTCCTAGTATCTCCTTCTAAGAGGGATGTCCTTACATCGAAACCTTTGACTGCATTGTAGTAGTCATGCATCTTGGATATGTTCTTGTCCACAATCTCTCTGAAGACGGCTAGCACATCGGGGTTATGCGTTGGCAGTTCATCGTCAGCTATTCTGTAGAGCTTGTACTCTCTTGGTCTCACACTGCTTGTCTTTCTCACCGCGTAGGAGAATGCACATGCAAAAAAATCGTAGACGTTCTCATCAACTGCCTTCAGATCATCAAGATGATGCCTGATGATGTTTAGTTTCCTTATTATGGGCGTCTTGAACCAGAATTTCACATTCTTGATGTCTGGAACACCATAGTCGACCTTTTCCAGAACATCTTTCTCCGTTCGACGGAACAGTTTCCTTGCGTGTTCCCTTAGAACCTTAGGATCAATTGGTTGCGTCTTAGCTCTTGCTATCAATATGGCAAGAGGATTGATGTCGACGCCAACTGCGTTTCTATTATGTAGCCTAGCTTCAACCAAAACGCCGCCAGAACCGACAAACGGATCCAGTATTACGTCATCTTGGGACTGAGCGAACCTGCGGATAAGTCTCTTTGCGATAAGAGGCATCATTCTTGCCGGATATAGATGGAAGCCGTGGGTCATGTAGCGAGTGTCTTCTCCGGCAAACGTCCAGTCTTCTTCGATTCTATCCTTGATTCCTATGAACTCAGTGAGCTTGGTCAACTGTTGCCACCTCCTTCTAAGGAGGCACCCACATATTAACTTCCTCAGTCTCGGGGCCCAATTCAGCGGATGATCTCAGAAGAGGGTAAGGCAAAGTCGAGCATTGATAAGAATCAAAGACGGGGGATTAGCTCGACCTCAAGAACTCTTAAATCTGATGCGGCATATCACGCCAAGAGGGCGAACATTCTTGGCGACACGCATAGAAAGACGACACTACAAATTTCTCAAGGCGACTTCTAGACGAATGGTCATGGGCCCCTTCGAGTGTCCGAAGTGTGGATCTGAGCTCTACTTTCGGAGAGATCCATCTTCTGACATGATTCAAACGAAATGCGAATGCGGCCTAACCGGAGAGTGGAAGTATTCGGACAACTTGCAGCCTATAGATTACTATAGTAGGCTGGTTGATGAAAACAGATCGAAATGAGTGAGATTGCCTTCGGCTAAACCATTTCTGCAGGAAGATGGCGCACTGCTTATAGGGTCACGGTGATTAGATTCTTCTGATACTCAATTGACTCATCCTCAGAACCTGAGAATCGACATTCGAGTGGTGGGTCGGAGAGGAACTCGCATTGACAGATCTGATATAGAGGGGATCCTGGAAAGAAATGGGGCGACTTTCGATACAGACTTGATCATTGAGACTGACGAGAAGAAATTCGCAGTTCTCAACGTCCAGTTGAATGCTGTCGGGGCCGAAGACCTAGCACCTTGGTTGAATGCAATAGACCAAGAACTGCATGAGCTAAGGGCACACCTGAGGATCTCGGAAGACACTAAACTAGCGTATTTGTGGTATGACGATCTCAAGTTCACTGCCCTAGAGATTGGCCTTAGTGAAGAAGCATTTTCAGCAAGGCCGATTTTCGCAGGCGAGATTGATGCTGATAGAGTAAGCGCATTCAAGGCAGACATATTTGATCAAATGGAGCAAGTTACAAGGACGCTGGGCGTTGCGCAGGGAGCCTCTCTTTCTGAGATATGCCCGCAAGACAGGGCCAATTTCCTATTCCTGAGATCCCTTTTGGACTATCAAAGCATAGGAACCTCAGAATCATTGGAATCGTCGATCCTAGACATATATAGAAGAACTCGTTGTCTTTTCGAGCCCAGCAACGATTTCTGGACAGAAATGACTACTGAGAGACAGCGCTTGCTGGCAATCTTGTTGCTGAAACTCAGCGGCATGTTCCGTCGGTCATTCAGTCTTGTGGTAACGGATTGGAGAAGAATGATTGAATTTCTTCGAGAGCAGTGTCATTCGGATGCCAGCAATTTCTTCGAAGCAATGGCCGAGAGACTGGGGCTGAACAGGAATGATCCGCTAGCCTTGGAGAAAATGCAGCTTATCCTAGAGAAAAAAGGGGTCTTTCCATTCACATATTCGAAGAAGAATGGCCGTTTCCTATTAACAGTGATGTCAGAGAATCGACGCGGACACGGCCTGCTTAAGAGTGTGGTACGAGAGCACCTTTCGAACTTCAATCTGCCGGTAGATTCGCAAGTAATCCGGGTCAGTCTAAACACAGGTCTCATCAAAATGATGAGAGTAGCCGATAGAGAAATTGTCATCAAAAATAGACTTGGGAGAGGTCTCATGATCAAGAGATCTGATCTTACGGAACCTTGTCAGCGGGCGTGGAGGTTGGTCAGCAGCAGAGTCGGACTTCTTCCGGTGGAGTTGGATATCTATGTGTGGTCGGGCGGTTCACTGTTTTGTAAGCATTTTGGCGAGTATTGTTTCGCATGCCCACTAACAGTTGTATGTGACAGTTGGGCGACGAAATTGGTAAGGGAGAGCAGGGGTGCCGATTGGGACAAGGGAACGTTCTCATTTTGCCGGCCACAGACAGGCGTCGACAGGCTGATTTTACGCGACGAGAACACTCCACACGCGACTGAGAAATACAGAGTGAGGACATTCGGTCATGAACAGGAATTGCTTGATGTGGCGTCTCTGAAGCCGGCGCTGACAAATCCCGGAGGCCAGAGTCCGGTATCGCAGTAAGCACGCGCTGAGTGACTTATTGGGTCAGATCGCTTTGAAGCAGTGGGATGAGTGGGATATTGTCCCTTGATAACATAGGGGTTAAAATGACTTCAGGGCTTAGCTGTATAGCCACTGCTTCATCTGAACGCTTGTGACGCCTTGAAGAAACATATTGTAAATGGTCAAGTTCGGAACGTTGGTCGTGGTGTAGTATGCTGAGCCCATTGGCATACCGTAGAAACGTTCTTTCACATAGCGCAGATATCCACCTTGCGTTACCGGAGGCCTGAACAAGTAGAAGTCGATAGTGATGTTCATACGTGTCCCGCCGGGAGTTGAGAGTTGCCAGTGATTCGCCGTCCATAGCCGAGAGTTTCCTTCATAATAAATGTTGAAAGTATGGCCGGCGTCGCCGAATGGAGTGCCTGCCCAAAGTTTGTACACATAGTTCGTAGGGATACCTACTGACTTGAGAAAGGCGTTGACTAAGGTAGCCTGATCATCACAAACACCGAATCCCATCCCAGTCTCCAAGAAGTACTCGAAGAGAAACCTCGCATTGTGTATGACGTAAGGGGTGACCAGTTCGCCGTCGACGGTAACCAACTGCCACCTCCTATCTAGAGTTGCAGTATAGTACCAGTTTGGATTGCTTCTACTTGGGAGGAAGTACTCCTCCACTCTCTGGTAAGTTGATTGAATGGTTGAAGCGACCCATTGACGTTGAAGCATAGTCGCCCGCATTCTTCTCAGTGTGGCTGTATCAACGCTGTTCCATCGGTAGGCTTTCAGATGTACCCGCCGAGCTGTGTATTCGAAAATGCTGTGAGGGGCTTCTGCGCCGACTTCGGTGTGCGGACCATGTCCGACTTTCAAGGCATTGTCTCCTGTCCAGGCCAAGAGAATCTTTGCATCCAGTGGATATTGTTCGAGAGGATGCCAGCCTATCTTGCTTTGAAAATCACTTGTGTCTCTGAAGAAGTCGAGAAGGAAGTTGGTTTCATTCTTGAGAACCTCTTTGACCTCTCCATCACCCATTGTGACCCAGAGCCCGTTGACCATTGCGATGGCCAATGCCAAGGTGTCATCTTTCTTGAACTCATTTTGTAATGCTAGCCAGTAGAGAACCTGCAACTGCGTATTGTAGTTTGGAACCGAATAGATGAAGTCTCTAGGGTCTGGCGTTCCCCCTTTCATCATGAGCTCGAAAGCGTCTTTGACTTCCGGGTTCGTTGCGTTCATTGCTAGGTAGGTGATCTTGGCTACCGTAATGGCATTTGTCAAATCGGGAAGTCTACGAAGTTCCTTTGCCAGTTGAACATACGGTTGAGTTCCATTCGTTTCAAGAAGCGAAAGGTAGTAGTTCAGGGGCCTGACTTCGCTGATCTTGATCCACTCCGTTTGGCGCTGTGGAGTAACAATGGTCTGAGAACCGGTCACGGTCATTACAGTCGGGGTGACTTGTATTGTGATCGGAGGGGGTGTTGGTGGCGGTAGGCTTCGCCAACCAATGATACCGAGTATAGCGAACGATACAATCGCTATTGCGAGAAGCCTCAATCTACTTCGAGAAGACATCACAGACCGACTTTTCTTTACTCAGTTGAGAAATGATCCCATCTATCGTTAGCATCATGAAGGCCAAACCCGCAAGCAGTATTCCGATGAGTACATAGAGTGCAAGCAACGGGGTTGCGGTTCCTGTCATGTTCGAGATACATGTGTAATAGAGTGACGCAATGAATCCGCTCAATGACATGAAAAAGGCCAGAAGAATCCGTCCGTAGCTGAACCCCACTAAAGGCTTACCTAGCCTTCCTAGGACGAAAAAGAGCATGGAGAATGACAAGGATGCTTCCATGGACAAGGCGGGGGTAAGAACTCTAAGTACGTTCTCGGTGCTGAATCGTCCGGGTGTGAATATTGCGCTGACCTCACCCATTCCATGTTCTCTGCCGATGTCTATCGCAATGGGGACGACTACGGAAAGTGATAGTAGAACAATGAAGCAGTAGAAGAAGGCGGTTTTCATACTCTCTTCATCGTACAGATTTCCCATTCGATTGATTTCAGTCTTTCACCGACGTGCTCCGTGATGAGATTGACCTAGAACAACGGAGTTAGAGAATGATAAGGCGAGTTCTTGCATTATACGCTCCTTGTTGAGATCTTCTCCGGATGGATTTGTTTCGTTCCAAGCAGAACGTGTTGGGCGTGACTGTCAATTGCATAGGCTTCATATCCGTATGCCTGTGGTAGAAGGTTCTTCGGTCGCTTCGAGGGCCTCGTGTATCCCAGAATGAGCAGGAATGCGCATTCCTCCCCAGCCGGTCTTTGGTTGAGAATATGTCGCTTGGCCTTCGTGACAATCGCTTTGCTGTCATGCTCTGGCCATGCGTAGAAGACCCCGACCCTTAGGTAGGCGTCGCTCTTTACCAGCTTCTTGATCTCCTCCTCTATCTCCTCAGGGTCTTGCTTGTTCTCGCTTTCGAGTATGAACATAGGTTTCTCTTCCATCTGGTGGTCCACATTGTGCCACACGACCATGTCGTGTCTATTTGGTCTCTCGAAGCTGTACCCCCAGCGATTTCTGACAGCTATTTGCCGGAAGATTTCTTTGACGATATGAGTGATCTCGGAAGGTTGCTTCCTATCCCAGTATTCAGGTCTCATCTCATCAAGAAGATCTGAGCTTGAAAACATTCTCCATAATTCTCGGGGGCTCAGCACTCTCTTCAGCCTCCTTCGCCTCGATGTATCAGAATGAAGACCCAAAGCTCACGTCCACGTTGTGTTTTGCGTTTATCGTCTAAAATACTGGCCTCCAAATCCTGTGCCTATCTTGCCTCTGAGCAGATCCTGTGCTTCGCTCAAGGACTTTCCAGCCACTGCCATTCTCTCAAAGAACCTATCAAGGTGAAACATGGCCTCCAAGAAAAGATCATCTACGATCCTTGTGTAGCCCATCTGGTTCAAAAAGCAGTGTACAAACTTATCCTCGTGGAACTGCCCTTCCTCGCTATCCTCGGAAGGCACCATACAAGATCTCAGGATTTCCCTCCGAGCCTGAGAATCGGAAGTATCACGCAGTCTTCCTAGCGTGTCCTTCTTGAGTAGACTGACTCTGCTTCCATATTCAAAGAATCTATGGGTGATTTTCCATCCTTCATCACCAAAGCTGGATTGTTCACCGTGGTAGTCACAAATGTCAGAGATCCGAGACACATCTGTCAGACCAAGTTCTCTCAGTTTGTCCATTATGGCTGGCCTTATTCTCCGGACAACCTTGTCTTCCTCCGCAAGCACCCTGAATAGTATGTGAGCACGACCATTCTCTTCGAAGAAATGGAACGACTCGAGCAGGTTCTCTTTGTCGAACATATCAACT
>Ga0129297_10002132_pt1 | contig 10074 bp, 9 predicted proteins | sample I18A1metaG_FD_94708 | JGI IMG/M metagenome (GOLD analysis project Ga0129297, IMG submission 94708) | Lake sediment bacterial and archeal communities from Gulf of Boni, Indonesia to study Microbial Dark Matter (Phase II) - ​I18A1 metaG | ecosystem: Environmental > Aquatic > Freshwater > Lake >... | reverse complement strand
TGGTGTGACGACCTCATTGCTTGCAGGTATGAAGACCATCCCTTCCTTACACCCTTCCGTATGTTTAGGAGGGAGATGCAAACCTTTCCCTTGACATGCCTCTTCGCTGAGTATCTTGTCAACTGCTATGAGCGATGGAACTACGGTCGGGTCTAGGAGCTCCGCTTTCACATACGCCACTGGCCTTATGAAGAAGAATAGGGCGCCCCAAAAAGTGAGGCCTAAACCGATGAAAGCTAGAATAGATGAGGAGAAGACGATTGATGATATTAGGGCGACTGCGCCTAGTGCTAGGAGCGAAGATGCAATAAGAGGCCCAAACCTCTGTTTTCGAAACTTCAGCCTCAGGTCTTCCTTTTCACTTTCAAGTTGCTGAATCTTCCGGACCAAAGCTTCAACCTCGGCATGAGGGGTTTGGGGAATTGCTTCAGTAGGTGGAGTAGGTTTGGGCTTTTCAAGTTGTTTTGGCATGATGATAACCCGGACTTTCTCTTTTATACTTATGATAGTGTTTGCAGAGAGTTTCAACATGAGCCTTGGTTTTTTCAGGTTCCAATACCTTGGTTCGCCTTCTGAGGTTAGCGATCGGTCTCCTCTGCGTGATGTCAATTCAGTGCCGCATATCCTACAAAATCGATCACGTTGATCCGCCTTGGCGCCACATCTCTGGCAGTAGGGCGGAGATTTACTGGTATTCTGCCAGTGACTGGGCAAAGGTATTCCTTCTAGAAGCTCCTCTTCCTCTCTGAAGTAATGGATGTCCCTGCCGGTTAGGATGGAGCCAATACAACTCCCAAGGCTAGGCGCATCGATATAGACACAAAAAATAAACAGTTACAAAATTGCATGAGAATCGGCAAGTTCTGATCGATATCGTCGAATGCTGGGGTAGTGACTTTGCTGGCGCTTCCTTAGTCAGATTTCCGCGGCCGGCAACCGAGGAGAACCCGCCACCAGAAAGAACCAGCAAGAGAATACTTCTTTTTGTGAGGAATAAATCTTTTCGTACATATGATTCTGCGCATTTCTCTGGTGCGATGGGACAGATCGCTTGTGAAGAGTTCATAGATGTGTGCCACAGAGAAGCGCGTTTGTATGTCTCGATATGTCGAGAAGCTTATCTATGTGCGCCAGTGTATAATCGATATGGCTACATGGAGAGAATGGACTTGTGGAGGGGTCCTGTTTAAGGATTTCGCAGTTTCCTCGATGGAGGTGTATATCGACTTAATTCAGCGTTACCGGTAGTTGTTGTTCTTGGTTACACTCGACTAGAATTGTCCGTGTAACCTCTGGATAGTGTGGAGAGAGGGAGACAACTCTTTCTCTCTGATTCAATTTCCGCGGCCGGCAACCGAGGAGAAACAGCGTGAAAAAAAGGATACTAATACTGACGTTAATCATTACGTTAATAATGATTTCCTCTTTCGCTTCTTTGACCGAATCATCGGTTCAAGACATTAGTAAGGCCTCGACATTGACAGTTCAAATGAGAACGACTGCGCAGAATTTTCTCGTATATGGCAGCACTACTGACAGTGGTTTCAGCCTGAAGGTTGCGATCGACGGAACTGGAGATTTCAACTGTGACGGGGTTGCGGATAACGTCGAGATTAATGCGGCCCTTCAGGCGATAAAGGCGCGTGGCGGAGGGTCACTCGAGCTTCGCCCTGGTACGTACAATTTGGCCGGACCCGTCCGAGTCTCTTCGCAGACAACTATTGTTGGTTCAGGCCTCGCCACGGTTTTGCGCTTTCAAGGCGCCAAGGGTTTCAATCATTTGATTGAGAACGAGAACTATGACAATTCGTCCGCGAGGGACAACAACATCTTGCTAACTGATTTCGTGATTGATGGCAACAGGGGTCAAACTGGGACCGCTGGAATAGGCTTCAGGAACGTCGACCATGTCTCGCTCATCAACTTGAGAGTGTTCAACTGTCACGGCGACGGCGTAGTCTTCAACCCCTCAACTGCAGGAGGCGGCAAGGCGACAGACGTCTCCTTCAGCAATGTTCAGGTGACTGGATGCGGCGCAGATGGCTTTGCGTTCAAGGGCATGACTCGACTTAGTGTGCAGAATGTCCTCCTGCGCTCCAACGGTGACAGAGCAGGTGGATCTGGTATCACCATCCTAACGGGCCCAAACATCAATGACGAATACAACAACTATCTCTTCTTCGAGAACGTCACGGCAGATTACAATCAGAAGTCAGGAGTTAGCATGAAAGCGAGCTACCATGTAACTTGGAGAGACAGTTCCTTCACGAACAGCAAAGAGGAGGATGGTTTCATCTCCAGCTCAACACTCTCAAAGACCACCATTCTGACCTCTCAAGACTCATTTGCCGCTAGCGGATATGTGGATTTCATCAACTGTAAGGCATCCAAGAACGCAGGATGGGGGTTCCACCTCACCGGCGGCGGAATACATGATTTGCACTTCACGAACTCTGCTGCGTATGAAAATGGAAGAGACGGTTTTCTTATCTATAATACAGGCCAAAACATCGTCCTAACCAACAGCTCAGCTTGGCATAATGGTTGGAACGGGGTCTACTTCTTGGGAGAAACACTGAAAGCGAACGCCACGATAGCGGGAGGGATGTTCTACGACAATTCGTTGCAGACTCCACAGAAGTACAATGGGATTTGCCTCCAAAACTGGTCGAATTCAACTGTCACCGGCGTGAAAGCATTCGACGATCAGAACCCAAAGACGCAGAGGTGGGGTATAGTCAGTACCTATGGAGACTATAATGCATTTGTTGGAAACGATCTACGAGGAAATGCAGCCGGACCAATTCTAACCAAAGGTCCACACGACAAAGTCCAAAGTAATTTAGGATAGCCCGTATCTCGATTGGAGTGGACCCCTGCTATTGAGAACGCTTTTTCGGTTTTTGAACGTATGGTTCTATCCGTCGTATTGGGTCACCTTCACTCTTGTCAGGAACTCGTAGGGTGTCATGTATCCAAGAAATGAGTGGATCCTTCTCTGGTTGTAGTCTATATAGGCTTCTTGGATGGCTTCGGAGGCCTCTTGGAAGTTCTGGAAGTCTCTTGTCCAAACATATTCGCGCTTCAACGTCTTATGGAAGGATTCCATGTGGCCGTTCTGTTCAGGCGTGTTGACGGCTATGAAGTCCTGTTTGACGCCTAGGATCTTCATGCTCTCCCTGAAGGCTTCGCTATGGTATTGCAGGCCACGATCGGTTCGGAGCCTTACGTCTATGGCTTCTGGATGCTTGATGAGGGCTTTCTGGACGTTTAGGATGGCATTCTCTCTTGTGGCGTACTTATCGAAGACGTAGCTTACCCATTCCCTGGTGACCACATCTTCCACATTGAAGAGGTACGCCCAGCCGTCTATACCGCAATGGATGTAGGTGAGATTTGTCTCCCAGAGCTCGTTTGGTCTCGTGGGTCTAGGTCTCCTATCGTATGCTGCTCTGAGGAGCTGCTTCTTCGTCTTCTGCGGTTGAATCCAGCCTAGGATGCGGTAGATTCGCTGGATACGTTTCCGGTTAATTGGTCTACCCAGCTCCCTTGCAAGGGTGACTGCCATACGCCTGGTCCCGTAGAGCGGTCTCTTCAAAGCTTCCTCTCTAACCTTCTCGAGGATATACGGATCTGGAGGGATGGTTCTCTTTCTGGTTCGGTAATAGTGGCTTCTGCGTGAGCATGCGGACAGGCGTAGCGCCTTTCTGAGACTTGCTCCTTGATCTCGGATGATATTTGCTACCATCTTCCTTTCTCTCCCTGCAAAATTTTTTTGAACGCATCATTCGCTATGGTGAGTTGGCCGATCAGCTGCTTCATACGCTCATTCTCCGCCTGGAGCTCCCTCTCCCCTCCTTTTCTTCTGGATCGGGTAAGCGCCTGCTTTCCTCCTTCAATGAACCTCTCTCTCCACGCATAGAATACGACTGGGTTCACAGCATATTTTCTGCACAGTTCAGCTACGCCTATGCTGGTGTTCAATGATTCGAGAACTATCCGAATCTTCTCTTCAGGCATCCAGTGTCTACGCGACATAGCTTACCCCTCTCAGTAAGTATCTGTTTTCAAGTGTTCTCATTCTAGAGGGGTCCACACCACATCTATCACCTTCTGCAAGAAATCCTCGAGCTGGTTCTGAGAAAAAGTCGGTCCGGGAGGGAACTTGCCAGAAAGGTCCTGCATGGCAGAATGGGCAAGTCATTGTCGGATACTGTTGTTACGACTAGGACCGAGACCCATGCCAACGTACTGAATATCTGCTCTCATGAATCCACTCGCACTGTATATTCTCCTGCCGTCAACCAGAACGGGTTCCCGCATTCGCTTGACGAAGGTCTCACCCGAGATACTCTTGAATTCTTGGTTCATCGAATCGCGACTCAGCATTTCGTATTCTGTTCACCCTATAGGGCAGACCCAAACACCTCCACGTCGAACGTCACGATCGAGAATACGCTATTCTACGACAATTCATTCAAAAACCAAAGCGATACAACTGCATTTACACAGAGCGTTGCCTCAATTCGGCTGTCAGCTCGGTCAGAGCATTCGATGACCAGACTACTGAGACTCAGAGAGAGGGCATTGTCAGCCTATCTGGAAATCACAACAGAAGCAGGTAACGGCGCCTGAGGTATCACGCTAGCAATTCCCCCCCGCTCGTTGGCGCTTTCCTTCTTTCTACTGCCTTCTTGTGGCGATGCTCACGATAGTTCTGCGTCTATTCAGACAAAGAATCACGAACGATGGATGGAGGTAGATGTGCGTACAAATTGACCGAGAATTCGGTGTTGAACCATTCTATGAGCTCCCTCAAGCCCTCTTCTAAGGAATACCTGCACTTGAATCCAAGCCCGATGATTCTGCTTACATCCGCGACAAGAGCCTTAACGTCTCCCTTCCATGACGTTTGGGTAAAGATTACATCGGGATGTTGGCCTAGGATGCGCAAAAGTGCCGCAACGACATCCTTGACCGAAGTAGATCTCCCCGACCCGACGTTATAGAGTTCCCCATGAGTTCTTGCATCATCTGCCACGAGAAGCAACGCGTCGACGACATCATCGACATAAATGAAGTCCCGCTCCTCGCGGCCCGTACCCAAAATCTCGAGCTTGTGGCAGTCCCTGAGGAGCTTCAGTAGCACATCATGCATAAGATATTTTCTTTGCCATGGCCCGTATACGTTGAAAAGCCTCAGAATCGTTGCGCGCGTGCCATATAGATGCGAGTACAGTCTCACGTACGTTTCAGCGCATAGCTTAGAAGCTCCGTACGGCGAAGATGGCACAGCCGGCGCTTCTTCCTTTATCGGGGCGTTGGCGTTTTCACCGTAAACAGCCGCGCTGGAGGTGAAAACTAGCCTCTTGTCGTGTTTCCTGCATTTATCGAGTACGACGAGCGTGCCTCTACAGCCGACATCAAAATCCGAGAGAGGGTTGTCAACGGAATACCGTACCACGTGACCGATCCCCCATGTTGCAGTCTCTGGGATGAATTCTGCCAGATGGAAAACAGTGTCGGAACACTTCACTAGGTCATCGACCAACCCTTCGTCCCTTACGTCTCCTAACACAAGTCGCACATTTCCATCCGAAATGTTCTGCCTACTACCGGATGACAAGTTATCTAAAACGAGCACTGTTGTGCTTCCCTTGGCAAGTCTCGCGACCAGGTGTGAACCGATGAATCCCGCACCCCCTGTCACGAGCACAGTGCTTGCAGCAACGCCTTCAGGAGACAAAATCCTTGCCCCTAGCGTCGGACCTGCGTTGTGTTCGTTGCTACTACCTCTATCATGGCCCTAGTCGATCTTGTGAAGTCGAATCTCTCCACGATCCTTCGCCGAGCCTGGCGCTTTATCGACAATACTTCCTCTCTCGGAAGACTCATGACCTGCCCCATCTTTGTAGCCAAGGCTTCCGGCTCACGGGGAGTTATCAAGAACCCGTTGACGCCGTCATCTATGACAGCGGAGATATCACCTACCCTCGAAGCAATGCAAACGCAGCCGCACGACATTGCTTCCGTCAATGAAAACGGCAATCCTTCCTGGTAGCTTGCAATGACGTAAATGTCGGCAATGTTGAAAAGCTCTAGTTTCTCGGTCTTATCCACGAAGCCGAGGAACGACACATCCTCCTCCAGCTGAAGCTCAGAGCACAGTTGCTCGAGTTTCACTCGTTCCGGTCCATCACCAGCTATGATCAATTTCAAATTCTGTCTGTGAGTATTCTTGAGTATTCTGAAGGCCCTAATAATATCGTCTATGCACTTTCTAGGAAGCAACTGGCATAATGTTAGCACGATGATGTCGTCCGTTCTATATCCATGCTTCTCCCGCAACGAGACCTTCCCGAGCGGCTTGAAGCAATCAGTGTCCGCGCCTGTCGGAAAAACCAAGGCACGACAACGCGTTTCTTCCTCAAGTTCGCGCTTCAACCTGTTTGCTACCGCAAAGACGCGCTTGCTGTTGGCGCAAACGAACTTTCTAATGATTCGCCAGACCACACCTTGACTAAGTTCCAGATCTCCGCCACTTACTATTACGAAGAGAGTAAAGTTCAGGACTCTTCTCAACAGCGCCAGAGGATACGCATGCAAGATGTACTTCCCTATTATGGCGTCGGGCCTGAACTTGTTCAGAGTGCGAAAAATGGCTGCAAAATCGTGCAGCATAACGAACGGATTCAGGAGGTTTGAGAGACGGTCATCCGTTGCCCGTAAGAATATCGGCGAAAATCGCACGTTCGATGACTCGATATGCTCAAACCGGGAGAACTGGCGCTCATATATGGCCTTCTGGTGTAATGGAACTAGCGTGACAATAATGAAGTCATGATCGAGACGCGTGAAGGCGCGCGCGTAAATGAGTACATTCCATAGCTGTGAACTAAACAACATTATCCTCAATTGAGCCGGCTCCTATGTCTGTGCGCCGATATGAGGCATCGTGCTAGATGAGGACTAGTAATCTCAGTCGCGCCAGTCACTAAGACACTGGTGGATCCAAGTAAGATAGCTTTGTGCCTTTTCGTGTGATATGTGCGATGAGGGTATCCCGGCCAATCGGAAAATCGTCTCCGCTAGCTAAAGGAAAACCAGAAGATCGTAGTGGAACCGTCCGAGAAGACAACATTGGCAGTTGGCGTGCTTTTTGCTCTGCCAAGGTCGTGTATGGCTTCGAACGTAATCCACTCCGTGCCATAGAGAGGATTCCTGAGATTGCTCCTGTCTATTACAAGATAATTGGGAAGAAATCCAGAGCTCTGGAGTGTCACTCTCAATGTTCTGAGATTATCCGGCCCTCCGTAGTATAGGAACTGTGTTTGGTTTGCACTTGTGAACATCTTCACACTTGTCTGCTGATGGACGTTCGCGTGAGAAGCCGCCACAAGAAGCCTTCCAGCCGTGGCAACCTCCGCAACGTACGCCGCTGGACCCCACGGGCCCGCGAGATCCTGATGCTTCACTATCCAATCGCTCGCAGATTGGCTTTGAAGTTCCGCTTGCAACGTTCCTCCCCATGGGCCGGAGACGATCCAAGCAAACTTGAGTCCCGCGACGATCAGGATTGCTGACAGGCAGATACAAGTCAGTACTTTCTTCCGGGGAAAGCACGAACCGATGCTGACCATTCCCAAGAGCGAAAATACCATATAGACATATTTCAAAGCAATATGCCCAGAATAGACAACGTAGGCAGCCGTCTCTGCTATGCCCGTAGCCAAGAGGGCGTAGAAGACCGGTCTTTCTTGGATTCGAGCACGAGAACCACGCAGAACAAAAATGCCGATAGGAACTGTGATCAATACCAAGATTACCAAGTTGAAGTATGTCTCCTCTGTGGAGAAACCAATGAGTGATGAACCTTGTGTGTCTCCCCCCGCCAGTCTACCAATCCATTGTCGTAGGACCGCCACCACTAAATCAAACGCGCGGGCGGGCCTTGCATGTCTTAGGACCCAGCCAATTAGTGCGTCATAAAGCCACGAAAATGTGAAACAGATGATGACAACAGGGACAATTCGACTGCGTGTTTGACGCAGCCCCACCAGGGCTAGGAACACAAGGTAGCATAGTGCGTCGAACTCTGCCGTAGGGTAAGAAAATGCTGCGGAGACGAAGAGAAGGATCACAATCATGAACCAGGTCCTTCGACGGATCGTCACCCCTGGGAACAAGAACAAGAACAGTGAAGCCATCACCACTAGCAAGTAGAACAAGTAGCCGAAACCCTCATTGTATACGTTGTATGTATGAGAGGAGACGCTCGGTTCTACAGCTAGAAAGCAGCCATACCCGAAAGCAACTAGCTCAGAGCCCGCAAGTCGACGCGCCAGGATATACCCTACCAAGGGCAACATCACCCCTGTCAAAGGCAAGAAAAGGAAAAGATCCAGCGGAATATCCGCAACGTTCTTCAAAAAGACCGGCACCAAGGCAACAACCAACCTCCCTGCTCGATATTGATTGTCTGCGATACCCGGAGAATACTTGAAAGGATCGGAGACAATTCTCCCGGCACGTTCGTCAATGATTGAGATTGCGATAGTGCGATAGGCGAACTCTTGGGTTCTACCAATATCTATCAGGATTCCCCTCGTGCAGAGCGTAATGAGGATTAGACAGAGAACTGCTACCCATGCCGGATTGCGGCCGACAAGCCTTTCAAAGGCTTGTGACGCTCGGATTCTTCGATTCCCCATGAGACTCTCACCCAATTATGTCCGGTCCTGTCTCTCTTGATTCATTCATATCGTCGACAGCATCGACCGCAACTTGTCAGTCTCCAGACCATTTTCATCTCTAATTCTCTCGTACGCTGTTTTCGCAATCAACCAGAACCCGTCATCAAAGAGTATCCTTCCCCAACAAAGCGCATCAAGAGCCATCAAATCCAAGCGGACTAATCGTTGCAAGAACTCTTCCCTCCCGAAGCCGTGTGACTGAACACCGAGAAACAGTGGAAAATCGGACAGTACAGTCCGTCTGATCAGCGGGTTCATACGATGGGTTCCAGGTAAGCCGCTGGCTATGACGATTATGTCCAAATCACTCGCCGGATTCCACCGGCTTTTCGCCCTTGAACCTGAAAGAACCACTGTGTGCACTCTAAGTCCTCTTCTCCTCAGAAGCTGTAGATAGCGTGGGAAGTTCGCGCCCATGTCTCGTCCAAACTCGTCCCTACCTATGTTATGATCAGTGCCTCCGTTGTGATGGGGCACGGCAGCGTGATGGGACACCCGCACGCCTATCAGGCGGTATAGTTGTCTATTGACGAGTCTCTTCAACACGGCCGTCGACACGATCGGTCCATTCTTCATCTTCTGCCATCTGAGACGCGCCTGGAGTCTGCTTTGCAGCTGTCTATTGATGTAGTCCATCGCAAGTAGCTGCATCCCTTTCCTCACTTCACGTGTCATCTGCTCATGAACGACCTCGAATGGACCCGAAGAGTCGATGCTCGTGATTCTCAAATCCTGAGCGATCATTCGGTAGTATCGCCTACGAACAGCCACGTAGCCGTAGTCTGGTATGTCGGCCTTTCTCAGCAAGGCGGTCTGCTCTTCCACGTCCAACAATAGCGTAATCGTGCTACGAGGTATCAAACGGAGCATGGTTCTTCCGACGAGACGGTTGCAAAGGTGGGGATCGTTCACATCGACCATAAGGTCCACGAGTATGTCAATGATGAATCTGTCCAGTACAATCAGATGACCCCGCTTGAGGGGCACAAAGATCTTTGCAGCCGTAAGTAAGAGGATGTCAACCAGTTGCACCCAAGGCCACAAGAACGCAATACACTTGTTGCGGTAGTATTGATGTTCCACACAACTCTTGTTGTCGGTCACTCGGCATTTCTTGGCGAGCCCCAGAAGGCGGGAAAGGGCCATGAACGGGTATGAGAGAAAATTCGCTGAACCAAACCAAATGTATCTGCTCGTGTGGCGGTTTTGTATCTGACCGGCAAGCCTTCGAGCGTGTGTACTTTTTCCCGATCCATCGATTCCAATGATACAGATTGGGCCTATTTGTCGCAATCAGGCGGCCTCTCGTCTTTCAGGGCTC
>Ga0129297_10002131_pt1 | contig 10075 bp, 12 predicted proteins | sample I18A1metaG_FD_94708 | JGI IMG/M metagenome (GOLD analysis project Ga0129297, IMG submission 94708) | Lake sediment bacterial and archeal communities from Gulf of Boni, Indonesia to study Microbial Dark Matter (Phase II) - ​I18A1 metaG | ecosystem: Environmental > Aquatic > Freshwater > Lake >... | reverse complement strand
GAGACTCTCGTCGAGATTCAAGGGAGCGAAGGGTCAAACGACTACGGAAGGGGACCCTTCCAAAGCTAATGCGTAGCTGCGATCTGGCTGCTAGCTTCGTCATCGGTGCACGTGCGAGTCCTGCACCTTCAAGATAGCAACGGTCTCGGACCTCCTGGGACTCGCCGTTCTGGTCGTAATCGGACTTTTCCTAGTCAGCCTCGTTTCGTGATGTCGAAACCACTCATCTTCCAAAACTACCGATCTCAAGGAGGTTGAACAAACCATCCTCTCACTTCACATGCAGTCTTTAGAAGGCGCCACGAACTAGCTGTCTCCGCGCCTTTTCTTATAGTGCATGTGATCATTAGAATTCCTAGCTGGTGGTCGGGTTCGATGACGAACATTCGAGTTGGGATGGCGCAGGTCAACCCTACAGTCGGTGACCTAGACGGCAATGCTGAGCTCGTCGAATCGTACATGAAGAAAGCAGAGGATCTAAAGGTAGACCTTCTCGTCTTCCCTGAAATGGTGATCACTGGCTATCCACCGCTGGATCTACTTCCTCCAAGAGAGATCCGAACCCCAGACGATGAGTTCCCCAGTGGGCCGCTAAAATTCATCGCAAGGAACAGACTACTCGCCGAACGAGTTGCCCAGCAGGCGCCCGGATTGGCCTCAGTCTTTGGGTTCGTCGACCATGATCGATCGAACATCTACAATGCGGCCGCAGTCTGTCACGCGGGCAAAGTCGTTCGAGTCGTTCACAAGACACTTCTGCCAACCTACGATGTCTTCGACGAGCTGAGATACTTCCAGCCGGCGACGAGCAATGAGCCCATCACCCTCACCATTTCTGGGAAGCCCCTCACGCTGGGAGTCTCGATCTGTGAAGATCTCTGGGACGAAGAACTTCGATATCCCCGCCATGTGGTTGCAGAACTCGCACGGGAAGGAGCACAACTCATCATCAATATCAACGCGTCGCCGTTCTATGCTGGCAAACGAGTCCTGAGGGAGAAGATCCTCAGATCCAAGGCCACAGCGCTGAAACGCCCACTCTTCTACGTGAACATGGTCGGCGGACAGGATGAACTCGTGTTTGACGGGGAAAGCCTTGCCATTGACAGTCAAGGGGAACTCATCGGAGTCGGGAGGCGCTTCAAAGAAGATCTCATTGTCGTGGACCTTAAGACCGAGTCCGGCACGGCAGCAGCGGTACTTCCACCACCATACGATAAGGATGATGCAATATTCTCGGCGCTCGTACTGGGCGTCCGCGACTACTTCAGGAAGACGGGATTCAAGAAAGCCGTCATCGGACTCAGTGGAGGCATCGACTCCTCACTCACAGCGGCGATAGGCGTTGAGGCTCTCGGTCCAAAGAATGTCGTCGGCACATACATGCCGTCCCGATATTCGAGCGATCATAGCAGACGCGACGCTGAAGCGCTCTCAAGGAACCTCGGCATCACGTACTTGGTCATCCCGATCGACGAGATCTTTGGAGCCTACGAGAAGACGCTTGAGCAGCCCTTCGAGGGACTGCCTACTGACGTGACCGAGGAGAACGTACAGGCAAGGATCCGGGGGAACATTCTGATGGCTATCTCCAACAAGTTCGGTTACCTCGTGCTGACGACGGGAAACAAGACTGAGCTAGCGCTGGGCTATTGCACGCTCTATGGGGACATGAGCGGCGGCCTCGCGGTAATCGGGGATGTCAGCAAGTCCGAAGTTTACGCACTAGCCCAGTATTACAACCGCCGTCGCGGATTCGAGGCGATACCTAAGAGCAGCATCCTGAAGATTCCGTCGGCGGAATTGAAACCTGACCAGTACGATCCATTCGACTACAATACTGTCTCGCCGTTGGTGGATGAGATAATAGAGAACCGACGATCCTTCAAAGAGCTCACTGAGATGGGCTACGGCGCGAAACTCGTGGATGACATCCTGAGCCGAGTAAGGTCCGCAGAGTACAAGCGTTGGCAGGCCGCGCCCGCCATAAAGATCTCACGAAAAGCATTCGGCATCGGCTGGCGAATGCCGATCGTCAACCATTTCCGAGAAGAACTCTGACTCCTCTTCTCACGTAACTGTTCTACGTTCCCGTCCTTGCTTAGGAATTGGCAACCTATATTGGGCCCCTCAGAGATCAAATTGCAGAGAGTGGGTTGAACGTGGCCAATTCAATCGAGAACTTGAAGAATGCCTTTGCCGGCGAATCGCAGGCGAACCGACGATACTTGGCGTTTGCTCGGAAGGCTGAGCAAGATGGCTTCCCCCAAGTTGCCAAGCTCTTTAGAGCCGCTGCAGAAGCCGAGACGGTTCATGCCCTAAACCATCTCAGGATAATGAAAGAGATCAAGACGACAGTAGAGAACCTCGACGCGGCCATTTCAGGCGAGACTTTCGAATTCAAGAAGATGTACCCCGAATACCTCAGCATCGCCAGACAAGAACGAAAGAACGATGCGGCTTGGAGCTTTGACATGGCGAACAAAGTTGAGCAAGTACACGCTGGTCTCTTCACGAAAGCACTTGAAGCTTTGAGAAGCAAGAGGGAATTGCCGAAGACCGATTACTATGTCTGCAGTGTCTGCGGGTACACCCCCGAAGGCGGTCCACCGGAGAAATGTCCGATCTGCGGATCGCCAAAGGCAGCTTTCTTCAAGGCACCCTAGGCTCACAAGAAGACCACGATGATCTCATTCCTTTGGCAAGCCCCCTATTGACGGGACTGTGAATATCTCCAGAATCTTCGCATTATTCACCAGGTTCCTGACAAAATGTCGTATTGATTCACACTGGGAATCCGGAAAGGCTTATTTTCTGGCGGATTCGAGGTTTCCGTCGATCGACCATGCTGAAGTTATCCGTGAAGACAAGATTGGACCCATTGGAGGCGCTAGATCGTGCCAAGAAGTACTTCGAGGATACTGGACTCACACTCATCGAGACAATTGCCCACCTTCATGGCAAAGGAGGATTTACGGAAATCAGAGTCTCAGGCGGGAAGCTCGTAGGCAAGGCTGAATATGATTCCAAGGCGGTTTTGGACGAGCTGACGAGAAATGCGGAGGAGAAATTCGGCTTTGAGCCAGTCAGTCATTCGCTGCATTACCACACTTCTATCGGCTATGTCGATGTCCACGTTTCAAGCGAGAAACCGACCGAAGTCACACTTGAGACCATGGAATATGAACCTCAAGTCAAGGAGTTCGCAGGTAGCTTACCCAAGGCATAGCTCGTGGAGCACGTGACAGAGTCGCGTCTAACTAGCCAAGGGACGCATGCAAAGTATTGAGACCGCCGCGCCCCAGTTACAGTCCCAATATTGAGCCGGATGGAGACGGCTGGATTCGCGACCAGCCAAAGTCAGAATGTATGCGTCTCGCCAGAACCTCTAGGCTGCTTTTGGAATCTCACGGCCGCAGGCAAAACAGAACCTTGCACCTTGAGGATTTCTCTTCCCACACCTGATGCAAAACAGGCCCTTTCGCTCAGAGAATTCATCTCTCAGTTCCGCGAACGCCCTTTCAATCTCTTCTCCCGCCGTCTTGAGCGCGGCCTCTAATTCCCTCCCAGCGGTTTTCATGGCATTAGTGATTACGCTTCCAAGATCCACAACTTCCCTGTGTGTGGCTGTTCCGCATTTTGAGCAGAAGCTCGCGTCATCCGAGAGTTTCGTTCCACACTTGGCGCAGAATGGCATCGAATCGCCTACGAGATTGTCACGGGGGTCGGTGAGGACTGAGGAGGAGAACTAGTGCTCGCGCCACGATGGACACTCCTACCAGAATTATGAAGGCGCCGAGGAAGGAAAGCCGAGAGAGCAGGCCTTGGGATACCAAGCTCAGGATGTAACCGGCTCCAAACCAGAATATGATGCTCGAGAAGGTCTTCGCTTTCCCGTGAGTCGACGATCGCCTTGCAAACCTTAGACCAAGTATTCCGATCTGCACCACACCAAAGACGTAACAGAACCGTTCCGCCGCGGTATAGACCACTGGATGACTGCTCGAAGGCAGGGGCAACCAGAAGTTCCGGAAAACCTCGACGAGCTGAAAGTCGCGTAGGAAGGCCTCAACTTCTTGGGCGATATTTGGCGTGATGAGATAGATCACTGAAGCGACTATCAGGAAGGCGCCGAATGAGATCCAGCCAGTATCGTCTTCCCGATAAGGATCACGCCAGTGGCCGACAGGTGGCCGTGAAGTCATTCTACTCTCTCCTTTCCACCGCTATCGTGCATCTTGTCACTAGAGCGGCGATCGCGCCGAGCGCAGCGAGCCAGGGCGCCAGTATGGCTCCAACCACACCTGCCGTCGCTGGCACCTCAAAGAGCACCTTGCCTTGCTCATCTTTCACAATGATTCTCGTCACGTTTCCTTCGTGTAAAAGATCCTTGACCTTCTTGACTAGATCATCGGCGCTCAGCGAGAACTCTTCTGTAGACACTCTGCCGACACGTGATCCACACTTGAAGCAATACTCAGCGCCGGCTGGCAGATCGGTTCCACATTTCTCGCAATGTACCAAGAGTATCCCTCCATTGATTGTCTTAACTATGAGAGACGCACGAACTGTTCATTAGGGTTTGCCTGACAGAAAACGATCGGCTATGTGATTCACATATGGACCGTGATTCGCGCATAGATCGTGCATCCCCTCGGCACGTTGTAGGGAAGATGTTATATTCCATCTTGGTGTCCGTCAAGATTCAAGGAAACGTGATGTGAGTTTGGTTTACTGTGTCAGGTGCGGCGCAAAGAATCCTGACGACGCTGCGATATGCGCGCAGTGTGGAAAACCGGTCATGGGCGTTGAGAGAGGAAGGACCCGACGAGAGGAGGAGATGTGCTTCGGCATGCCGTCCCATTGGGGCGGTGTCCTAGTCGGGATATTCATAGTCATCCTGGGACTGATGCTGTTCTACCAGCAGTTCGCGCGCGTAAGCTGGGACGTCTTCGGACCTCTCGTTCTCGTATTCATCGGAATAGCAGTTCTGCTCGGCGGCCTCTACCGATACTCACGCCGGTGAGACGGCGAGATTCGCGAGAGAAGCCAGAAGATAGCAAGCAGTACAACGAACAGGTCAGCGATCAAGTTCGCGGTCAGAACATCAGTAGCGACTAGCATGAGGCATGTTCCCAAGGCAAAGACAGCGGCGAGAGCGAACCTTGCCGGGGCCTCGATCCTCAACCCAAGAGACGGAACCAAGCCTAAGATGACGCCCACGACTCCGAGAGAGTATAGAATGTATGCGAAGCTACCGTCCCTCCAACCTGAAAGAGCGAAGGCTGCGATCACGGTTAGTGACACGATGGCGCCTGTCAACAGTCCGTAACAGGTTGCGCAGTAACTCTTCCCACCGAGCCAGAGCTCATGCCTCTTCTCGTCCGACGTAGTGGGATGATGCCCGTGAAGCAACAAGAAGCTGAAGACCCTTGATGCTCTAATCTCGAGGCTTCCGTTGTCTTCCGGTAGCGACCTTTGAATTCCATGAAATCCAGAGCAAGCGACTGGGAACAACGCTGCCAAGATGCCTGCGACACAAACTGCCCCATATGCGAGCGTGACAAGTGCTCTTCGTCCGGTGAATTCCGAAGGGAACGGAGCCGAAGTGCCCAGCAGACTAGCTGAGATAACCAAGCCGAAGGCTGAGACCGCCAAGAAGAATGCAACAAGACCGAGCCGTGTCTCTTGGCTTCTCATCTGGCTTGACAGATCCGATTAGGGCTTGAGTTGCTTGAGGAGGGATTCGCTTGCTAGATAACGGTAGGTCTTCCTCTTGAGCTTGTTCGATGAGAAGAAGCCACCAAGCCTCCGAGCCCACGAGCCGTAGAATTCGGTGTAGCATCTCAGCAATTCCTCTTGTAGCTCTTCCCTGCTCAGCGTCTCCGTGGGCATGATTGGGTGGACCATGTCGTAGTTTGCCCAGTTTGAGTCCTCAATCCAGCCATTCTTTCCGGCTTCTTCGTAGACTTCGGTTCCTGGAAATGGTGTCAAGACCATGAAGATCGCCAGGTCGGGATCGATACCGTTGACAAATTCCCTCAAATCGGAAAGCGCCTCGTGCGTGTCCTCTCGGTGCCCAATGATGAAGGTCGCCTGGGCGAAGATGTCGTTCTTCTTCATCAACCGAACCGCATCGCGCGTCTGATCAGGACTGATCTTCTTGCCGAAGTTCTGTAGGGCCGCTTCGCTCGCGCTCTCCGCACCGGTGAGGATCCACATGTTCCCAGCAGAACGCATCTTCGGAAGCAAGTTCTTCTCACGGACTATGTCGTCGCATCGCGCTTGCACAAACCACATGATCTTATCACCAAATCCCCGGCCGATCAGTTCATCGCAAAGTTGTCTCGCTGACGGACCGAGAGGGAAGTTGTCATCCGTCAGCCAGAGAAACTCAGCCCCGAAGTTTCTGTAGCAGAACTCCATCTCGTCCGCGATGCGCTTTGGCGATTTTGACCTCCACGTACCTCGCCAGTGCCTCCATTGGGAACAGAACGTGCAACGGTGGGGGCAGCCTCTTGATCCCTCGACAAGCCCGTAGATCGTTTTCGCGCCAGCCATCATTGTGAAGTGATACTTTCGAATGTGATCCTCAACGAAATGGTACGCAGGCATAGGGAGCTGATCAAGGTTCGTTATCATCGGGCGATCAGGATTGTGAAAGATTCTGCCGTTCCTTTGAAACGATATGCCGTTGATGTCAGTGAAAGAGTTGGAGTCCTTGACCGCTCTTACAAGGTCTGCTAATGTCTCTTCTCCTTCCCCTCGAACAATCACATCAATCTCGGGATAAGCCCTAAGCGATTCGTCAGCTGTCGCCGTGAAATGTTGTCCGCCCACGATGGTCAGGATAGAGGAATTCACTTTCTTTGCTGTGGCCACCGCTCGAACGGTTGTGTAAGCGTTGCAAGTGGCGAGGCTGCTGGAAGCGACGATGTCAGGACGAGAGGACTCGATGTGTTTCTCGAGACCGTCCCATTCAAGCATCCTTGCCTGACAGTCGAGCACCTCGATCTCTACGTCCGGCATCCTGCTTTCGAGGTATCCAGCAAGTTCCAAGATTCCCAGAGGCGGTGGGAGATATTCTCCCATGACAAACCAGAAACGCTTTGGTGGCTCGACAAACAAGACCTTCAAAGTCTATCAGCGTATTGCCCGAGAATAGCGCGTCCAGTATCTCGCCTCGCAATACCCATTTTCTTCTCGTGATGGAGGTTTGCACCTAGCCCGATCTGTCCGATCCTAGCGACGGCCGTAACCCGTTGGCCAACGTTTCCTAGGGAACGGATCAGAGCTTGGTTCCGCAGTTGTGGCAGAACTTTGCGCCAGTTGGGAGTATCTCTCCGCAGTTCTTGCATTTCTCGGCAGGGACCTGACTTGGCTGTATGGGCATCGCGGAGATGCTCTTGCCGCAGTTCGGGCAGAACTTCGAGGTTGAAGGAATCTGGGCGCTGCAGCTCGGACATACAACCAAGGCAACCGCTGGTGCACCAGGCGCCGTGGGGGTCTGGAAGAGTGGTGGAACGAGGACCATACCCGTACCGAGGGCTGCGCCCGGAGATTTGCCTAGTTCCTTTGCGGCTTCCTTCACGGTCTCCATCCTCAGGACTTCCTCGGGCGTTATTCTACCCGCCCTGAGCCAGAACAACCTGTCACGGTACTCGGGAGTTGTGTCAACGCCCTCGAACTTCAGATCCACAAGCTGGAGACCCAGCCGTCTGAAGTACTCCACGAGTGAAGCTTTCACCTGTGCGGAGGTTTCATCGAGTTTCGTGAAAACCGTCGCAAGATCGTACTTTGAAAGGTCGTCGATCATCCTCTCGTTGATGAAGCCTCTGATGAAATCGCTTACACTCGCGGTTGTGTAGGCGTTCTGTCCACCTATGACCTCGTTGACGAAGAGCTCGGGGCTCTCCACCTTTAGCCAGAAAGATCCGAAGGTCATCAACGGCGCAAGCTCGGTCGTCTGCGCCCTGTTGCCGAACTTGCCGGCAAACTGCTTCATCGAGACGAACACGACGGTTGCCTTGAAGGGTGTCTGAGTGAAGCCGGCAATCCGCGAGAATGCCGCGGTTAGGAGAGCCAGGTTCAGCGTGGTCAGCATGTGCCGTCCAGGTCCGAAGCTATCATAGCTCTTTCCGTCCCGGAAGAAGACGGCGGTCTCATATTCGTGGACGATGAGCTGGGCACCCCACGTTATGTCCTCGACCGGATATCGCCAAACGATATCTTCAGGGCTCGCACCGGTCCACTCAATGACTTGCGGCATACTTAGCCGACCTCCACTCCCTCGATCACGTCCTTCCTTTGATCGAAAACCCTCTCGAATTCTTCGACAGTCCTTCGCAGCTCATCTCCATAGGCTTGTATGCTGTCGAATTTCCGCGCTTGAACCTGGGCCTTGAAGCCCTTGACCCTCTCGGCCAATCCCTTTGCACCGTCAACAAGCTGCGTGTCAAAAGTGATCATCCTGTCAAGGTCGTCCTCATCTATCTTGATCGCGTCGAAGAATCCAGCATACCCGTAAGAGGCGTGATTCACCCTCTCGGAGACTCGATCGAAGATTGCCATCAACCGGTCTATGGGATGAAGAGCATCAGGGACGTTACTTTGCGCTAGGGTCTGATAGATATCCTGAAGTCCATTCCTGGCCTCTTGAAGCTTTGAGTAGAGAAAGTTGCGAATGATCTTGTCGGCTTCCCTTCGTTGCTCCCTCGCCTTGTAGCCGCTGAACCCTGGAACGACTAGCATGATCTTCTCGAGGAGCTTTTCATCTTCCTTTATCCTCTCCAGAGGCGTTTTCTTGCTCAACCCTCTCAGCTCGCAGCCCTAACGCTACAGATACTTCGCTAATAAGTAACTCGTTTGAAATCGCGCCTACTAGAGGAGCTTGAACTCCGGCGGTGGCAGGTCGCCTTTGATGACTTCTCCATTCGCGCCGTCAAGAAGGACTCGGTTTCTCTGCCTCTTGTACTCATAGCTGAGGAACCAGATTGGGCTGTGGAGATAAAGTGAATTGCTTACGTTGAACTCTGTGTCGATCTGGATTATCTTGTCCACTGTCTCCTTCGCTAGGAACTCGTGCAGGTTGCGGATTTCCCTTTGAGCGACCTCCGTGGCCTCCCTTGTGTCCAGCTCGGCGTTGAGTACCTTCGCGTTTGCCTCTATCTTTGTGAAGTCGTATGGTATCTTTGCCTCGAGCGGGATCTCGTAGGCTCGGGTTGGAAAATCTGAACCTCGCCTCGCTAGGACCAGCCAGCTGTAGTTGTTGTGTATGTCTGATTCCTTTGTGATAGGCGGGCTGATCCTCTCGAAGAGTCCTTTGAAGTGGCTATGTGCCTCGGTGACGATCACCCAGAACGGAAGATAGAATAGACTGTTCTCAACGATCGACGCCTTAGAGGCCAAGTCCCTCGGAGCGGAGAAGCTATGTCTCATCCAGCTTCTCACACCGTCAGCGACCTGTACGTCTGAATATTCGTTGACGATCAGTGAATGCTCAAATTCGAATGGTTTCCCAGTCTCTATTACGCTGGTGAAGCCGCAGTACTTGCAGGTCACGAGGATCTCGCCAGGCTTGACTGAGAGTGGAGCGCCGCAGTGGGAGCAGCTGATTTCCTTGAGTATCTCGCTCAAGCCTAGTCAACCCGAGGAGCATGCGTTTTATGCGGATTTGGTTTAAAGTTATCCGGAACAGTATATTCTACTCGGCTAAAGTCGTCGTGGGTCGCGTTGAAGGCAGTGGTTCTAGCGGGAGGAAAAGGAACACGCCTGAGACCGTTGACATACACCAAGCCGAAACCTCTCCTTCCACTTGCCGGAGAAGCGGCAATTGTGCATCTGATAGAGAAACTGGCTCATGAGGGAATTGACGACATTGTTGTGACGACCAATTACTTCGCCAGCTGGTTGCGCGCGGCCCTTGGCGATGGCTCCAAGTACGGGGTACAGGTCCGCCACGTTGAAGAGAAGTGCCCGCTTGGCACTGCTGGCTCAGTGAAGAACTCGGAATCCCTGATCGACGAGACATTTGTGGTGGTTCAAGGCGATAACCAGTTCGAGTTCAACCCGAATG
>Ga0129297_10002129_pt1 | contig 10086 bp, 8 predicted proteins | sample I18A1metaG_FD_94708 | JGI IMG/M metagenome (GOLD analysis project Ga0129297, IMG submission 94708) | Lake sediment bacterial and archeal communities from Gulf of Boni, Indonesia to study Microbial Dark Matter (Phase II) - ​I18A1 metaG | ecosystem: Environmental > Aquatic > Freshwater > Lake >... | reverse complement strand
CGAGCGCCAAGGCCTGCGGCGTTAAGGGCACGGGCATCGGGCTGGCCATGGTCAAGCACATTGTAGACGCCCATGGTGGGAAGGTCATTGTCGAGAGCGAGCCGGGCAAGGGCAGCACCTTCTCCATCCTGCTGCCCAAGGGGGAATGAGAGAATGCCAAAGATTCTAATTGTTGAAGATGATAAGGACATTGCTTTTGGTCTCGAGGAAGACCTCATCCGTCACGGCCACCAAGTCGAAACGGTCGGCGATGGCGAGCAAGCTGTGCGCCGCGGCAAAGAGGGAGGAGGGGACTTGATGATTCTCGACCTCATGCTGCCGCGAAAGGACGGGTTCGAGGTCTGCCGAGAGCTGCGGCAGGCCGGGTTCAAGACGCCGATCATCATGCTGACAGCCAAGACGCACGAAGCCGAGAAAGTCCTCGGCCTGGAGCTTGGAGCCGACGACTACATCACCAAGCCGTTCAGCCCAAGAGAGCTGCGCGCCCGGATCCAGGCTGTGCTGCGCCGGGGGGCGGGCGAATCCCAGGGCGTTTACCGGTTCGGAGACTGCGAGGTGGATTTCGACCGCGGCGAAGTCCGCCGTGGCGGGATGCCCATAAACGTAAGCGCCCTGGAATTCCGTTTATTAACGGCCTTCGTTCGCCATCGCGGCCGGGTGCTGAGCCGTGATCAGTTGATTGACGCCGCATGGGGCCGGGAGACCATCGTCACCGACAGGGTGGTGGACACGCACATCCTCAACCTGCGCAAGAAGATCGAGCCGAAGCCGGCGAAGCCGCGCTATATCCACAGCGTCCGCGGCATGGGCTACCGCTTCGAGGGTGAGCAATCTTAACAGACTCTGGACACAGCCTGGATATGATTTGGATATCGGGCCGTTATTATGAGAGCAGGAGGTAAGGTCCGATGAAGAACACAACAAGGAAATCGATAGGTGTTACTTTTCTAATCGCAATTCTGGGCGCTCTGCTATTAGTTGCCGGAATCGCCCGCCAGGCCGAAGAACCCGGTGTGCTGCTCCGGGCGGCCATAGAAAAGGAAGAAGTCGAAGGTGATCTCCCGGCCGCCATCGAGCTTTATAAGCAGATCGTCGCAAAGCACGGCAAGAACCGCGCCATCGCCGCACAGGCCCAGCTGCGCATCGGCCTCTGCTACGAGAAGCTGGGGCTGGAAGAGGCGCTCAAGGCCTTTCAAAAGGTCGTTGATAACTATCCGGATCAAACGGACGCTGTCAACTTGGCCAAGGAAAAGATCTCCGTTTTTCTCCGAGCCCGGGCCCTTATTGAGAAAGGCGATCGAGAATTCAAAATCACGAAAGTCCACATGGATAAAGGCCGGCAAGGCTATTTTTCTCCGGACGGGAAAAAATTAGCTTTGATCGATCAGAAGGGAAATAACTTGAATATATGGTTAAGGGAGATCGTCAGCGGCAAGGAGGTTCGTATCCTGAGCACGACGGGCGATCTTCATGACTCTTGGTGGTCTCCGGATGGTCAGTGGATCACCTATATGAACGGCACCAACAGCGTCGTCATTCTTCCTGCAGAGGGAGGACAAGCCAAGACCATTATTGAAGGCCATCCCATAGTCCAAGCCGGAGATGATTACATATGGCCCATGGGCTGGACTTCGGACAGCAAGAAACTCGTCGTCCAAGATTCAGCCAGAGGTCTGTTTGCTGTGCCAGCCTCTGGGGGAACGTGGGAAGAGATATATAGGTTTCCGGACCCCAAAAAAGCAAAAGAACGTGACGAATGGCTGACTCTGTCACCTGATGGAAAGCTGATCGCTTTCCAGTCCACACAGGGCGGCAATCAGGATATCTATGTCATGCCTGTCCAGGGTGGTGAGCCTGTGCGGATTACCGATGATCCGACAAACGACAGCTGGCCTTTGTGGTCTTATGACGGCCAATGGCTCGCGTTCGATTCGTCCAGAAGTGGCCGCAATGAAACCTGGGTGATCAGAATAACGCCTGACGGCAGGCCGGGAAGCCAGCCCATTCAGGCGACAAGGGGAGGGGGAGGCGGCGTCTGGACGCAGGATGGCAAGATCGCCTACTCGACAAGTAAAGAGATCACACATATTTTCACAGCCAATGCCGACGGCAGCGGTGAAGTCCAGTTGACGAAAATTAATAATTGGAACGTCGGACCCCGCTGGTCGCCCGACGCGAAGACTATTGCCCTTGCCACGGTGACGGGAGAGGGGATGCAGGGACGACCGGCGGTCTGGACAGTGCCTTTGAACGGAGGAGAAGAAAAATTCTTGGTTCAAGGACATTCTCCCGCTTGGTCTCCGGACGGAAAGAAGATCGCTTTTATGCCCTTCACGGGTTATCCCTCAGCTCAGGCGATCATATCCATTATCCCGGCGGAGGGGGGAGAGGCCAAGGCAGTGATGAACTATGATGGAGCCATAACGAACTTTGATTGGTCACCGGATGGCCGATCCTTCGCCTTTTCTTATTGGCGGGGAAAAGACGTCAAAAAACCCATTCCGGACTCCCGATTGGATATTGAAGATATCTACATAATATCCGCGAACGGTGGCGAGCCGAAAAGATTAACCCAAATGGATAACAAAGGATTTCGGTTCACTTCCCCCCGCTTCTCTCCCGACGGAAAAAAGATCGCCTTCAGATCCCTGGATTACGTAGGCTTTGAGAAGGGCCGTCTCAGTGAACCCGTTAGTATATATACAATGGATATCGGAGGAGGAGAGCCCGAGCTCGTCACCAATGAGTTCGAGCAGTGGTGGTTTTGCTGGTCTCCGGATGGCAAGAGCATCATTTTCCCCAAACAGGAAAAAGATTCCCCCGGGCCTTACGGAGCGGACCGTAGACTTTATAAAGTTTCTGCCGAAGGAGGAAAGCCCGAAAAAATGAATATTATGGGGATGATGCCGGATTTTTCTCCAGACGGTAAAAAAATAGCCTATTCCCGGCTTTCAACATCCGGTATTGAATTTTGGCTGGTGGAAAATTTCCTGCCGCCCAAAAAATAAATGGAAAGGCGGGCGCCGTTTCCTCCGCACATAATACAAAGCAAATATGGGGACGGGTTAAGCGCACAGGGGTTCGTCCCTGAGCCCTATTTGATGTTCCGGTCGATGAAACCCTTCCTCAAGGTCATCCAGATGATTTTCAGGTCAAGACCCAGCGACCAATTTTGAATGTAATAGAAATCGTATTCGATCCTTTTTTCAATGGACGTGTCTTGCCTGAGCCCGTGAACCTGGGCCCAGCCGGTAATCCCCGATTTCACTTTCTGTCGGAGCATATAGTTGGGGATCTTCCCGGCGAAATCCTTGACAAAGGAGGGCCTTTCCGGCCGGGGCCCGATCAAGCTCATCTCCCCTTTCAGGACGTTTATGATCTGGGGAACTTCGTCAATGCTGAACTTCCTAAGAAACCGGCCGACTTTCGTTACCCGGGGATCATCCGGCCTAGCAAACACGGGTCCCGTCTCCTTCTCGGCGTCGCAAATCATTGTCCTGAACTTGATCATCTTGAACGGCCGTCCGTCGAGCCCCATCCTTTCCTGGCGGTAGAAGACAGGGCCTTTGGAAGTGAGCTTAATCAAGACAGAAACGATCAATATCAGGGGGGATAAAATAACCAACGCCAGCGCAGAGACGACCAGGTCCACGGCTCTCTTGACGACGCTTTTGAAACCCTTCAGAGAGACGTCGTCGATCGAAATCACGGGGAAACCGTCCAGGTCCTGGACGTTGGCCTTGAGCGTGAGGAGCTGGAAAACATCCGGGATGAGCCTGATGTTGACGACAAACTTGCTGGCCGTCTTGATCATCTCCAAAATCTTGCCGTAGTTGCTCAGGTCGAGAGCCACAAAGATCTCGCTGATCTCGCCCTTCTCCAGAATCGCGCCGAGGTCGTCAATGCGGCCCAGGATCTCCACTCCGCCGTCAACATCGATCTTTTCTCCCACAGCTTTTTCATCGTCCAGGAAACCCCGGAGAACAAACCCCAGGTCTTTGTACTGGCGGATCTTCTGGGCCACGGCCTTGCCCATTTCTCCTGCTCCGATGACCAGGACATTCTGCAGGTTAAGCCCTTTGGCATATCGTCTCTTCATGAAAAAGTAGATCTGGTTGCGGAGGAAAGAGATCATGAAAATGATGACTATGAAGTAGACGAACAGGAAGCCGTGGGAGATTTTAAAAGTCACCCGAAAAAGAGGCCTCAGACCCTGGCTGTAGCTGTAGAGATAGCTCATGACGGCGAAAACGACCAAGATGGTCAGGACGGCGTTCAGGCTGATGGCCAAAAAGTCATCAATTTTCGTCCGCTTCAGCTTGGTCTTGTAGAACCCTTGAAGATAGAAGATCAAGAGGTGAATGGCCAGGAAGAGAGGGAAGACATACACATAGTCCTTGAATGGAGGGATTCCCTTGTTCGGGTCGACAGGGATGATATAAGCGTAAAAGCGGAAGAGATAAGAATAAAAATAAGAGATAAAAATGCCCACGACATCACTGAGGACAAATAATCCAATGAGCCCGAATCTCTTTTTTTGGATCACTTTTGGCCCTTAAATTCGGCCCATTTCTTCTCGATATAAAAAGCCATCTTCTCCTTGAACGTGGAGCGGGAGAATTTCATCGCTTGGGACCGAATAATGGCTTTATTAAATTCCAGACCCTGGAATTTGTCAAGGCCGCTTTGGAGGCCCGCCAGCGTCAGTTCGGAGAAGAAAATTCCGGTCTCGCCGGGGAGGACAGTTTCTTTGGCGCCGCCGCAGCCATAGGCAATGATGGGCGTGCCGCAGGCTTGCGCCTCTAATGTTGAAATCCCAAAATCCTCCTCTCCAGGAAGAAGAAATGCCCGAGCCCCCTGGTAAATGGATCGGAGCTCGACGGGCGGGACAGCGCCGAAGAACTCGATATTCGGCTTGGCAGCTTTTTTCAGTCGCCGGTATTCCGGGCCGGTGCCCACGATTTTCAGCGGCCAGCCCCGCAGGTTAAACGCCTGGACAGCCAGGTCGATTCTCTTATACGGAGCGAGCGCGGAGATGATGAGATAATAATCCCTGGCCGGTTCTCGCGCTGCTGGCCCATAAAAATCGGTGTCAACAGGAGGATGAATGACGTCGGCATCCCGGCGATAATATTTTTTGATCCGCCGCGCAACATTGGCGGAATTGGCCACGAAATGATCGACCCGGGCCGATGACGTCACATCCCAAACCCTCAACCAATGAACAGCCGGAGGAATAAGGAACCGCGAAAAAAAAGAGAGCCGCTCGGGAGAAAAGTAGGCGAAGTATTGATTCCAGGCATATCTCATAGGCGAATGAATGTAGCTGATGTGGAGGGCGTCGGGATGGGGAATGATACCCTTGGCGACACAATGAGAACTCGAGACGACGAGCTCGAAGTCGCTGAGGTCAAAAAGCTCCGCCGCAAGCGGAAAAAAAGGCAGATAGGACCGGTAATTCTTCTCGAGGAACGGGAATTTCTGGAGGAAGCTAGTCCGGATGTCCCGATTCTCAATAATCTGCGCCTGGCTTCCCTTAAAGTGAAAGAGCGTATAGATCGGCGCCTGGGGAAAGATCTCGGCGAGAACCTCCAGGACTTTTTCTCCCCCCCGCTGACCGGTCAGCCAGTCATGAACAAGAGCAACTTTGACCTTATCCATCGGCGATGATTATAAAAACAGGCTGCGGAATTGTCAATGAAGACTCGGGGCATGGGCCCGGACGCAGGTGTAATTGCTATCCAGCTGAGGCGGGTCCTGTCGCGGCATCCCCCCGACATCCTCGCGGTCCATTTTGTTGATGGCGCAATTAAGAGCCCGAGTGGCATCAAACGCTCCGGATTCGGGGGGCCCCCCAGCCACGCCACCCGCCTCTTGGCGGCCCGAGAATCAATTGCCCTTTTCGCCGTTGCGCCTCGTCGCGAGTCAGTAAGAGCTAAAAGAATTTCCGGCTATAGAGCTCGAGGTAGAGGCTCTGGGTTTGCTCAACCATACGGCGAAGCGGAAAACGCGGCGGAATTATGGCTCTCGCCCGCTCGGCCAAGCGTTTAGCCCTGTCCTGGTCGCGCAACAAGGAGATGATGGCATCAGCGAGCGCCCGCGGGTCTCGGGGCGGGACGAGCAGCCCTGTTTTCCCGTCTTCGATGACTTCCATTATGCCGTCGACAGCCGTAGCAATAATCGGCTTTCCGAGGGCCGCAGCTTCCACCAGGACAAAAGGCAGGCCTTCCCAGAGAGAAGGAAGGACAAAAATATCAGAAAGGCCCATAAGAGAGGCTGCGTCTTTCCTCGCTCCCAGGAAAAGAAACTTGCCTTCGAGACCCATTTTTACGGCAGTTTTTCGAAGCGTCCGGCCGAGAGGCCCATCCCCGACCACCACGATTTTGACGCCGGGAAAAGCGCTAAGAACCCGGCCGGCGGCCTTGACAAGATAGACAATTCCTTTCTGGCGGTGAAGCCGCGCCACCGTCCCGATGACCGGCTGGTCGGGCTCCGCGCCGAATTCCCGCCTCCTCCTTTGCCCGTCCTCCGTGCCCTTTTCAAGCTTCAGGTCGATGCCGTTGGGGATGCAGAACATTTTGCTTTCCGGAGCAAGCCTGTGCTTTTTTGCACGGCTGAGGTCAGCTTGAGAAACAAGGATCAACCCATCGCTCCGGCATGATAAGATTCTCTCCTGGAGGACGTAAAGGCCCCGGAGTAGCGGATTCCGGTAGTGAAGGTAATGGATCCCGTGGAGTGTGTGGACGGTGACCGGCGTCCGCGAACGCCGGGCCGCCCAGCGGCCATAGAGCCCGGCAATTCCCCCGTGGGTATGAAGAATCTGGATCCTATTTTTCTCCAGGCCGGCCCGGACCTGATTGACCGGGCCGAGGCTCAAGGTCTTAGCCAAAGAAACTGGAATATGCCTGAACCCGCGTTTCCTGATCTCATCCACCAGGGGGCCCTCGCTCCCGGTGCAAACAAACACCTCAAAACGCTGAGGATCCAGGTTCTCGGCCAGCAGGAGAAGCGCGGTCTGGCCTCCACCGAGCGTCGGCCGGTCGATCATCTGGCAAATTCTTATTTTTTCCATCGATTTACTATAATTTATTCCCGTCCCCAAAAATGCGCGCCTTCTCGGACCAGATGAGATCTCTTTCCTCGGGCGAACGCGCTTTTAGGATTCCGGCCAGGCCAAAATTCAGGTTCAAGAATATTTTCAGCAGTGTCCCCGAGACTCGAGAATTATGCTTCCGATAAAAATAGACCTGGCTTCTCCGGTATTCCAGGCGGGTTTGAAGCCTCAGCCTGGACGTCGTGGCGGCGCCTTCGTGAGTGATTCTAACGCTCGGAAAAAAGACGATCTTCCAGCCTTTTTCCCTCATTCGCAGGCACAGGTCGATATCCTCAAAATACAAAAAAAAGTTTTCGTCGAAAAAGCCAGCCTCTTCAACCGCTTTTCGCCTGGCGAGAAGACATGCTCCGCTCACCCACCGGACGTCCCGAGGTTTTGTAGAGTGCCCCAAAACATTTTTATAATAAGGGTTGAGGAAAAATTTCTGCCCGATTTCAGAGAAAAAGTTCCTGCTCCCCCCGAAGGAAACCTGAAAGCGCCCGTTCTCATGAACAAGAGCGGGGCCGGCCGCTCCCACCTGAGTCCGGGCCCTGATCTCGGCGACAAGCGCGGGCAAAGCCTCGGGAGGGACGACTGTGTCCGTGTTCAGAAAGAGGAGGAATTCTCCGCTGCTCGCGTTTATCCCGATGTTATTGGCCCTGGCGTAGCCCAGGTTTTCCTTGTTCTGGATAAGCCTGACCCAGGGAAAAGCCGTCCGGACAAGCTCCGGGCTTCCGTCCCGGGAATAATTGTCCACCAAAATGACTTCCGCAGCCAGCCTGCTCGTCCCCTTTTCGAGTGAGGAAAGGCAGTCTTCAAGATGCGCTTTGTCGTTGAAATTAACCAGGACAATTGTTAGCTCAGGGTTCATGTTGATTTTAACGCCCGGAGAAGAAAGGTCAGCTCCCGGGCTACCCTATCCCAGGAGAATTGAGCTCTTTTTTGCTCAAACCTGTTGAGGAGTCGCAGGCGCATCTGCTCCTCGCTGAGGACGGTTTCCAGAGCTTCCATGACCTTTTGCTCATCCAGATCACTGACCATAACAGCTACGTCGCCAAAAATCTCTTCCAGAGAGGAACTCTTCATTATTACGACCGGCGTTCCGCAAGCTAAAGCTTCCAGGGGCGGGAAGCCAAATCCTTCATATTCAGAGAGATAGGCAAAAGCGTCCAGGCTGGAATAGAAAAGGGGGAGGTCTTCCTCAGGGAGCATCTCCTCCCATCTGATCCATTCCTGATTGAGAACGTTGGCCATCTCGCTCGTCTTAAGCCCGGTTAAGTCCTTCCCCACGACATAGAGCATCGTCCCGGAAAATGTGTCGCGCAGAAGGCCGACCGCGCGGACGAGCAAGGGAACATGCCGCCTGACAACAAGAGCCCCCAGGTAGCCTATAATTCTTTTCCCCGTCAAGCCTTTTTTTTCTTTCCAGGCCAGGATCTGGTCTTGGGATGCCCTGCGGAACCTGGCCTCAATCCCCCAGCCGAGAACTTTCACTTTTTCCGGGTTCAATTCAAAATAGGTCACGACCTCTCTTTTGGTGAATTCTGATGGGACGATCACCACAGCGGCTTTATTTAGGCTTCTCTTGATGAGGAACCGACGGGTCCAGGCATACTTCGGCGAGTACCATTCGGAATGGGAGACGACGGAAATATCGTGCTCGATCAAAAGAGATCTCCATGGATGGATGAGCGGCAGAATATAATTAGAGCCGACAAAAACATCCGGCCTGTCTTTTTTGAGGGCTTTTCTCAAGGGCCCGTTCTGCCAGCGCAAATACCCGCCTGAAGAAAGGAGAACACGTTCACTGACACGAGGCCGGGAATATTTCCCGATATTCTCTTTGGTATAGATGAGAAACTCGTCTTCGGGAAGAAGATCAAAGAGAGGGATCAGGATATTGTCAATGACGCGACCGACTCCCCGAGCCTCCCGGCCGAGCTCGTATCCGTCAACAGCGATTCTCATTTGCGTTCACTGACGAAAGCGCATTTGTTCATTTGTCTTTAAAAGAATAATAAAACTCAAGGGTCTGGGAGGCGGCCTTCTCCCAGCTGAAAACGGAAGCCCTTTTCCTTCCTTTGGCGATCAGCTCTTCCCTGGCCTGGCGACTCTCGAGAAGCAGGAGAATTTTGTCAGCTATGCTTTGGGGGTCTTCGGGCCGGAAATAGGCCGCCGCATCCCCGCAAACTTCCGGGATGGCCGACGTGAAGGAAGCCGCTACTGGAACACCGCTGGCCATGGCTTCGAGGAGGGGCAGCCCGAATCCTTCATAAAGTGAAGGAAACACAAAGACCGTGGCCAGGCGATAGATGCTCCTGAGGTCCTTTTCAGGAAGATATCCCGTGAATCGAATCCAGGGCGCCAACCCGATTTTCTCAGCATACGTAAGAAGCTCGGCTGAGTCCTGGCCTTGCGGACCGGCAAGAACGAGGGCGACTTTATGACCCCGGAGATGGACGATTCTCAGGACATTGAGCAGCCGGAAAAGGTTTTTCCTCGGCTCCTGGGCGCCGACGAATAGCAAGAACGGCAAGGGAAGGTCATATCTCTTTTTTATTTCCTCAAGCTCGTCCGGGGGAACCTCCTCCAGGAATCTGCGGTCAAGGCCATGGGGAATGACTCTGATTTTCTGTTCCCTGATGCCAAACCGGGAAACAAGCTCATGCTTTGTGAAAGACGAGAAAGTAATAATTCCGTCCGCTGTGCGCCATGCCGTTGGTGCATGGCGCGCAAAAATCTCTCCCGCCTCCTCCCCAGCCAAGTCCGGAGAATCCATGAAGAAAAGGTCGTGCACGGTGACGATCTTCTTGCCTCCGGCTGGAAGGATAAGAGGCGTTGCCGAATGGGTTAGGTCCAGAGGTCTCCTGAAAAAAAAATCAAGGCGCGGCCGGCCTCCCTCATACCAAAAAAAATTGAGCACCTTGACGGGGATCCGGGCATCGCGAAATTTCATCTTGGCGAAGACGGGAATCTTCCGCGCCGGAAACCGG
>Ga0129297_10002127_pt1 | contig 10091 bp, 9 predicted proteins | sample I18A1metaG_FD_94708 | JGI IMG/M metagenome (GOLD analysis project Ga0129297, IMG submission 94708) | Lake sediment bacterial and archeal communities from Gulf of Boni, Indonesia to study Microbial Dark Matter (Phase II) - ​I18A1 metaG | ecosystem: Environmental > Aquatic > Freshwater > Lake >... | reverse complement strand
TCACATACAGCACTGTCGGTTTGGCTTATGGCGTTCTAGGGCTTCTAGCATCGGCACTATACTACTTCTTCTCAAGAGAACCCTCGACCTAATTTCCCGTGTGGACTGCGCTTTCATTGCAGCGTTGCTTGCCCATCCAAAAACGCAAACGCCCAATTTCGCTAGGCACGCTTCGGGGATTCGGTAATTGGTGCGGGGGGTGGGATTCGCGCACGAGTTTACCAGTAAAATCCGCGTTGAGCGGCAGATCTACGGCAACCTGAACCGCCAGTGGCAACCGTTCGTGATTTGGGAAACGCTTCCATGAAGCAGAGCCCAAACGAAGAGTGACCAAACCCCGCAGGGCTGCCAAGTACATAGGCAGATACATACGGCATCCGCCATCGCCGAATTCCGCATAATCAACTTCGACGAGAAGGCGAACACAGTGTCTTCTGATATGCGCGCAACGGAAAGCGAGTGGAAACAACCATGCCAGCTCTGGAATTTATGGACAAACTCGTCAAACTCATACCTGACAAGAACTTCAAGATGATACGGTACTACGGCGTCTACTCACGCAAGACGCGAAATAGATGTCACTATTTAGTGCGCGCTATTCTGAACCGATACTTGCTTTTGAAATCATAGATGTTGACCTGATAGCTTTTTGCCAACACCTTTGCAAGAACTTCAGAAAGGCACTCTGTCTCAACACTTATGAACTCACTCAAGACATCAAAACCTAGTCCAGCAAGAAGTCCGCCGGCAGCTCCAACTGGTCCCGCCACGACGTTGCCCAGAGCAGCCATTGAAAGCGGAATTCCGAACTTTAGACCTTTAATTCGTCTTGGAATAGTGGGATCATTCCACAAACTGTCAAGAATTTGAGAAAGCTCATTTGCCTTCTTCTGCAGGATGTCTGGATGTTCTAACACTATTGCCTGATGCATTGACTCTAACAGTATGTGTAGGTCATAAGAGTCGTATTCATCAATCAGTCGTTCGCATGATCTCAGTCCTTCAGCGGCAAAGGTCAGCTTCTTGACAAGAAACTTCCCAATTTCGCATGCGAATCTCATCTTTGTAGGTAGGTGACCTCCTGGCATTACAGTGGACGTTTTGACCTCGCTGATACTGTAGTTGTACAAACCTGAGAGCAAATCCACCCTAGGTGTGGTAATGAATCTTTGGCAAAGATCCATCATACCATATGCCTGTGCGGGGCCATCAACCATGAGGTTCTCTATGTCTTCCGCAATTCGAAAACCACCCAATGTGAGTAACTCGTATACTTCATGACTCTTTTCAAGAAGGACGCGGAAATATCTTGAGTCCCAAGAATCTGTGAGTTGTCTTAGGTATCTAATGTAGTTGACTCTTGCCAAAGCATCGAACCTAGCACGAATCCCGTTCAATTCCTTCTCAGTCGCCATATACCTAGGCGAAAACCCGAAAAGGCACGGTGGATTAAGCTCAGTGAAAATCGGCTCTAGAAATTCAAGGCCTTCATAGTACATCGGGTTTGCAGTAAGACCTATTTGCAGTCGACCGGTTTTCTTCACTAGATCAATTACTTCGGGAATTTCTGAGATTTTGAAATAGTTCTGCTCGAAGTCTGTCATCGAGACAGGAGAGAGAAAAATGACGAGGGATCCACAGAACGGTATCTGAGACCAAAGATTGATCGGGTCGGAATGATCGCGGCTAACTATAGCCACAGGTTTGTTAAGTTTGACAAAACGTTCCGGTGGAGGATACGTTTCTTCTCCAAAACGAAATTTTCCATCTCTGATCTTTGCGATTAGGCATTGGTGCTCAAAGCTTTCTCTTTGCGTGTAGTCTTCAAGATACTCTTTCTTCAAAGTCAATCTCCTAAGGATGTCTCCGGAAAGCGCTCTCCTCTCTTGTCGCTCCCCAGGGAAAGCCTTCTGTCTTAAATGTTGATCTTCTTATAGAGTTCAAATCCCTTATCTTTCTGCTATACATCTCTTAAAGATTCCATGTCACGGATTCTGCGCGTGTTCGTCATGGACGCGCTAGCTGTCGTAGTCGGTAAGGGTAGCAAACTTGAATACATCGTTTTCTTCATGTAATTTGATTGTGGAAAGTTGACCATGATCACTCTCTGCTCACCAGGATACCTCGTCGGAACGAAGTTAGCCGGTGAAGAAAGAAAATTCCTGCTTGATTCACTCCTTTTTCCTCGCATCGTCATCGATCCCCTTACTGCATTTTCCTTCTTCACTCTTCACGAGGACCTCGCAAAGGAGAGCGTTGAGATCTGGGTTCGTAAGGGCTGTCATTCCGCGGTCGACGAGATAGATGAGAGCTATGCCGAGATGTACATCGCTGTTGCGAATTCCTCTTGGGAGCCATGTACATCTCGTGACACAGAAGTCAAGAGGTTCTTATGCAAAGCTCCAGATGTGGCCACTGCTTACTTGATGATGAGTCCATTCACTCGTTTTCGAGTGACCAGTCTTCTTCAGGTCAAACATCCAACAGTTGTTCTTGAAAGGGTAAGGGATTTCTACTCTAAGACCAGACACTCATGTTTCGAGGAACCAATTGCAAAAGGCGATCTGCAGAGTCTACTGTTGACCATTGACAGAAATGCGGAGGATATCTTGATGAAGACCGCAGACCGGTTTGCTCGAATGGCCCTTCCGGAGAACGACGCTCTCTCCGCAGGAAGCTCTGTTCGGGCTCTGGCCCTTGCTAAGCTCTTCTCGCGACATGGATACGCATACATGGAGAGTCTGCCTGACGAATTCTTCAAGGGATATCTGTCCGTCTTTGAGAAACTGGCAAGCTTAATCTCAAATGAGGATTTCAGGTTGTTCGCGCAACTTCGAAAGGCATCTGTCGCAGATCAGACATTAGCTTATCTTCTTGAAGAAGGAATCGGAGGCCTAAGTACACTCGTGGGATTCGTTCCTCTTGACCCCATGAAGCTTCTTGAGAACTTGCCGGATCCAACCGAAGATCTTGAAAAAGCCATCGAAGCTAGAAGAGAGGTCGACAAGAACATAATTCGCATCAGACAGAAGACTGACAGCTTCAGGAATCTGGTGGAGAAAATCCATTCCAAGTGCATGGAAGGTAGTCTTGAATATGCAACAGACGCAAAGAAGAGCCTGATGGATTCAGCGCCCAGTGAATCGATAAACCGGATTATGTTCGATCATTTGTCTCAGTTCTCAAACCAAAGCACAATCACTCAGCTAGAATCCAGACTCAACACAGAGATTGGACGCAAGGATATGATTACATGGTTTGGCGGATACTTCGGAGACGTGAGACTTATGATTTCGGGATTGCTGCTTGCTGCCCGACATCTTGGGTTGAATGATGAATTCAACAAGATCCTAGATGCTGTCGCCGTGGGACTGTTGGCGCCAGCCCTAGTCGCCCGAATCTTTCGATCCATTATGTCGTCTTTGCCTGGTTTTGACATCTATGCAGCCTTTCACAAGTGGCCTAGAGATAGTCAATCCTCTTCCAGAACTAACCCGGATTAGTTTGCATGCTGAATCTTCGATAAGATGTTCGTCTTCGGCTTGCCAATGGCTAGCGCGCGCCAACTATATGGAATCTGCGCGCACCAATTAGACACACGCAATGCGCTTAAGGACATCCACAATGCCCACGAAAACGTGGCATATCGGTGGTATGCAAACTTAGCCTATGGTTTGGTGCGGGGGGTAGGATTCGCGCACCAGTTTACCAGCAAAATCCTATGTATCGCTTTGACTTCGCAATGAACCCATTCTCTCAAATAGCGGTTCAATGGGCTCACAGACCCTAGTCTCAGTTGCTGCTGGCACGCGCCAAGGGCCGTGGTTCTGACCGGTAGCGCATCGGAGGCTGGCCTACATATGCGCCGTGGGTTGAAGCAGCAAGACAATACGTGGCTCAAGCGCCAAGAGAATTGCTTCGTAGAATGCCTAGTCGAAATGCCTCCGAATTTGTGAAGCTTGTGCCTGATATTGCCGCAAAGCTAGGGACGATAAAATATACATTTATAAAACTGCCAACATTCATCTCATGAAATGAGGATATTTATGACAACCATAAATATGCTCACAAAAGAATTCGGTACGAACAAAGTACTCGCACCACCATCTGTTCTTACACTGCCCGTGGACTACACCGCAGTTCAAATCATCGGCGTGCAAGACGCACAGAATCAGATACAAAACTACCGTTTTTGTCTTTGGACGCTCGGAAGCAATTTCCAGATCGACCCCAAGATACAAATCAATGCTGCCGCAGCAGACATCACAGCAACTGCTTGGTATTATGCCATTGGCGGCGGTATCTCAAAAAAGACCTACGCAGTTGGATGGGCATTTTCGGTGGATACAGGTGAATTTCTGGTGCATGAGGTTCCCTTTGATGCCGTTAATCCGCCTGACGGGTGGACTTCCACTGATTCGGCGGTCGAAACCACAAACCATGATGTTGATATTACGGCTAAAGCAATGATTCAAAACCAGTTTTTTGAAGAATGGTATTCCTTGAATCCCGCAGCCACAACCGTTAGTGGCCAGCTGATTAAAGTAAAGATCGGAAATAGTGCTTGGATAATCGCCAAATACAAGACCGTGTCAAGGCTCCCGCTTGGTATTGTAGAACCAAGCGCTATGACAATACCAGGAGAGGACTCGATAGGCAAGCAAATGATGAAATGGCTTTGGACTGCAAAAATACCTCAAATGATAAAGGAGTTTGGGCTGCAGCCGATGTCTGCCGAGGACAGAAGAACCTATTCTACTCAGACCCCAACGCAGTTCCGATGTGCAATAGGAGCTCCGCACCTTCATTATAGAGGAAACACGTATCTTCTGAAGCCAAAACAGTGGAAAACGTTTGCTGCCAATGTTCAAAAGGAGCTCAGCAAGAAATTGACAGGTGCGAAATCTGTGAACTTCGACAAGTTAATTGAGATATCTAAAGCAGTGGAAGAACTTTCGTAGCCCATAGGGACGATTATGGCAGATTCCCTCCCCCCTTTTTTTAGTTATTCCAAGTTCCTCAAGTGCACTCTCTTCCTTACCGACGAATGCAATCTAGCTTGTGGTTATTGCTACGTGCACAAGAAGAATTCCACGATGTCGATAGGAACGGCGCAAAAGATTGTAGATTTTGTTTTGTCAAACTCAAAAAAAGATGAGAGAATACAATTTGGTTTTTTTGGTGGCGAACCTCTACTTGAATTCGACTTGATAAAAGGCGTCACTAAGCTGATCAGAAGCCACAGGTCTTTCAGACCATATCAAACAAGCATTTCGATCGCAACCAATGGAACAATCCTTTCTGAAGAAGTCTTCGATTTCTTCGTTGAAAATGACATCACACCCTGCTTTAGCTGCGATGGTCCACCAGAGATTCATGACTTGAACAGGCACTTTCCGGATGGCAGAGGAAGCTCGACGTTAGTTGAAAGCAACATCAAGAAAGCAATCAGTCTGTTTCCGATTTTGCCAGTGAACGCTGTATATTCTCCTAGTACCCTTCAATTTCTTCCTGATGTAGTGGAATACTTGGCGTCTCTTGGCATCAAGAACATTGCCCTGAGCCACGATATCTCAGCCAAATGGACCCAGAAAGAAGTCGAAATGGTTCCGAAAATCTATGACCTCATCGGCAGACAATTCGTAGATTTCTATTTGCACAATAAACCAAGATACATAAATTTGATTGACGCCAAAATCGCAGCGATTTTAAGGGGAGGATATACACCTTATGAAAGGTGTAGAATGGGAAGAGGCGAACTCGCGTTTTCCACTTCCGGCAAGATTTATCCCTGTGAACGACTTGCAGGCTCCTCTAACCCGACTGTACACTGTATCGGAGACATAAACGGAAAGACTCCTATACAAAGAAAGCACAGACCAATTTCGAGTGCTGCCAAAAACAGTGAGTGCCTAGTTTGTGGGCTGAAAAAATACTGTGTTAATTGGTGCGGTTGCTCCAATTTCTTTGCCACAGGATGCTACAACAGAGTCGGGCCGTTTGAATGTGCAAGTGAAAAAGCCGCTATAACAGTAGCATCTAAGGTTATTCATAAAATGAAGGATAACTCGGCAATCTTTTCTCATCACCTTGATGGGACGCCATTAATGAATGTCATCAGAGAGGTTTAAAGGAAAAAACTAACCCCGCACGTCCTCCCTTTTTTTGGGAGCGTCATTTATGTTCACAGATCAGTGGGCGACGCTGACACGGGAGTAGAGGTCGGCTTACTCTCTTCCCTTTCCCATCTACATTCAAAGAAGCTATGTCCGGAGACCTATCCATATTTACCACCTATGTGAGTATTCCCGTTTTGTTGTTGATAGGTTTTCTTCATCTGGTGTGATTGGAGCGGATGCCTGCCACCTATTCGACGCTTTCCGTCAGTAATGTGGTTCTTCGGCACCATGCTAAGGGGTTTGACTGCATTCAGTAAAACGAGGCTTCCTCTCAGGTAAACTGTTGCAGTTCAACGGCCCTTAACCATGATAGGGCGCTTCTCCTTGAGAAGCCAGTATGCGATCTTGAGGAGTTTGGTTGATGCTGCGACGATTGCTCTCGCGTCTCCTTTCCGTTTACCTAGCTTCAGGTAGAATCTTGTTATGTTGCTGTCAGGGTTGAGGCGGATGTGGGTTCTGGTGCATTCGGTGAGGCCCCATTGTAGATGTCTGATTCCAGTCTTGGTTATGTGGCCATGGTAAGTTGCGCCTCCGGATGAATGGGTGGAGGGCGTTAAACCGGCGTAGGAGCACAGATGCGCTGAGTCTGGGAAACGGTTCACATCACCTATCTCACATGCCATCAACAGGGCGGAGTAGTACCCTACGCCTGGGATCGTCACCATAGCCTAGAGGCTTCATCGCCTTCTGTTGTTTGTTTGATCTTGTTTGAGGTTTCCGTTATCTGAAGGTTTAGGGATTCGAAGATCTTGAGGTATCCGTCTATTTTGTAGTCTCCTAGCGCAGCCAACGTGGCGTTGTAGGGTTTGGTGAAGGGGTAGGCATCAATGCGTATGCCTCGCTTCAGCAGTTGGGCGTGTATCTTGCTCTTGACTATGGTTCTTAGTTTGATGAGGCTTGCTCTGTTCCTCGTATCTTTCGTGTCTTGCTATGCTTGGAAGATCCATTTGGCTTGTAGGGCGTCGCATTCGCAGAAGCCGAGAATCGCTCCGTCCGAATACCTTTGGATTAGTCTCCAGCGCGAGAGCGACATTGGCTAATTCATAAGTGGTCACCAAAACTGCACCTCCATCTACATAGTAGTCGACCACAATCGAAGGTTATCCGGTAAGTTGGTGACTTCAGACATGAATACAAGAAACCCTTAATAGGTTCCGGAATTCTACTTAACCCCATGCCAGAATCCATATCTCGAAAAATAAGGATTAGTAACCTTTCTCTTGCTGCCGCCCCGCCCGCAGAGCCATATATTTCTATCGGTTATGTCATAATCGATACGCCACAACAATTCAGTGGCAGTATCGTTGTCAGCAAGACAGAGCTCAAGAAACTAAACGTGATGGTTGGCGACGAATTGAGTCTGGCGCTGACCACCTCAGAACGATAAACCAGCGACCTGTCGTCCATTGTAAGGACCAGAGTGCGCTGTCTTTTGTCCACTTTGGTGCTTCTTATCCCTTATATCGGAGGAATGCTGCTCATTTCTGACCGACAGAGCACCAAATACAATGGAACAAAGGAAGAGTGGAATAAGATCTACCTACTCGATAAGTTGAATACAGTTGTCGGTTTTTCTGGAAGTTCCGAGGGCTCCCGAATGATCGCTGAGACATTGAGGGCGAACCCCAGTGACCAGAGTTTTGTGGAACAATATTGCGCCGCTTATCGGAATGTATGCACTCGTTCATTGACGGCACAGGAAAGAGAAATCCAAGCGCTATGTATTGTCAAACGAATTGATTCAATCGAATCCTACAGGTTTACAAGAGATCTATATGAGTTTGCAGTTTCGCGCAGGCCAATTGGCATAGGCAGCGGGGAGCACATTATCCGCCCTCAGCTCGCAAGAGACACAGATTCAGTCAATCTTGAAACTGCAATCGACTTTGGCAAAACCCTAGTCGAATACGCCTCAAGAGTAGATAGCGCGGTTGGTCCCCCTAGCCAATTCGGCTTCTGCCTCGCGACCGTTCCTCTAAACGAGAAAGTTCAAGTCGGGACCTTGGCCCCCCAACAGGTGTCTCTTGATAAGATCCTTTACTCGTTCACCTAGGGCTACGAAGGTTGCAGGAAAGCACCATGAGGGGGTAATTCCACACGAGCACGATATTCGTAGCGTGTTTTCCTCTTGAAGACTGTTGCTTTGTCATGATCTAGGCCATGCCACTCAGTTTTGTGTCTAAGATTTAATACTTAGAGATGTGCCAGGAATTATAGATGTCAAGCTTGAAGAGTTCAACGGAGCTATTGCTTTGGAGACTGGTATGTGTACTGGTCATGATTTGGATGATCTATTTCACTATATTTCCAGTTCTGATCTGGATACCCAATAGCCATATAGAGCTTTATTCAACAAGTGAATTGAGTCAGACCTCGTCATCTGTTCTACCGAGTCCACCAACAATAGACATCAAGGATCTCTCGAACGGAAACAAGTTGTACAGTGTCAACATTGTCGAGAACCTTGACATATCAGCAGCTTTTCATGGCATTAAGTCTTCCTCACTGCCGTTTCCAAGGAGGACGCATTGGAATCTGTCTTTAGGACTGCAGGAAGCTATGCTGCTCTTGGCAATTGCTGGGTTAGGTCGCGAAATTCTTTCTGTATTATCCCTTCACGAGCGGTTCACGATGGGAGAGATCTTCCTTACAGGGAAGTAGAGAGCAGATGATGACGTGGCGCGTTACTAAGAAATGAGAGAGCGCCACATACAAAGGCACGAAAAGGATGATTGTGCATTTCGCTATTGCCGTGATGACGAGATACTTCTCCTCTGATAGGATTCGGCGGACCTTGATCCAACTTGCAGCTTCACCAAGAAAAGGTGTGGTACCGACCCCGAGAAGACGCATACAACAAGAGAACAAGAAATCAGCCGCTAAGAAGTGGGTGGAGATCTTCTCAAGATGTGGGGGGGATAGCTGTAGAACAGGACAATGAGCACGACAAGTACAGCACTGTACCAGGGGGAAAACTCTCTTGTCTTTGGAGGCTTCGACATTTGTGTTCCTCGGTCGGCCGTCCATAGTTACGTAGCGCAAGACGAAAGCAAGAGTCTCTGCGAAGTAGTACAGACGAGGGAATGTTTTGGCACCATCTATTCAAATCCCAGGACCGGGAGCAGCGGCTTCATTGCTGCAGGGGTTTGCGGATACGCGGCTTCGCTGGCTGGAATACTGGACAACGTTTCCGGCTGGATTGTTCGAGGCTCGCTTGTTGCGTCTGTTTTCTATCTCGGGCATCTTGGATTGAAGATTGAGGAGATACACACGACCATGCGTGCCGAATCCATAACTGACTCCGCAGGACGCATGAGAGTTGATGAAAACTCGAAGTTCATGGAATCCATCTTGATCGGAATAGTATTCGCCTCTCTCTTCTCCTACTTCCTTGGCAGCTTGTTGGAATGGATCACCAAAGAGATCATGTCCAAGGCGTACGAAATCCCCTCGCAGCCTGAGATCCTGCTTCTTCCCTTGAAAGCTGCCGTCTTTGTGGTCATAGATATCGTGTGTTTCGTTGTATACTTCTGGGCAGCTTATTACAAACCTATGCTGGACAGACAAGTAAGACACGAAAAGGGACTCTGGTCAGTCCTATTTGACCTTCTCATTCTTCTGCCCGCCTGTGGCATCCCTTGGGCTACTCTTCGTCTACTTGTAGTGTGGAAATATCCAAATGAGTTCAAATACATCTCTCAAGTTTTTCTGTTCTTCCTTGGCACACTTCTGATGTTGGCTTTGAGGATGATTCGCATCAAGAAAAAGTGGAGACTCTAGTAATTGAATGTGCGGGGGGTGGGATTCGCGCACCAGTTTACCAGTAAAAACCCATTCACGAGGTATCCTCTAGGGTATCTTATTGGCGGGCCTAGAGCGATATTGACCCTCGATAACGCACGGGTTGGAATG
>Ga0129297_10002124_pt1 | contig 10096 bp, 6 predicted proteins | sample I18A1metaG_FD_94708 | JGI IMG/M metagenome (GOLD analysis project Ga0129297, IMG submission 94708) | Lake sediment bacterial and archeal communities from Gulf of Boni, Indonesia to study Microbial Dark Matter (Phase II) - ​I18A1 metaG | ecosystem: Environmental > Aquatic > Freshwater > Lake >... | reverse complement strand
CGTTGTTCGCCACGCTGATCGCCACCGCCCCGCCGATCCCCACACCGCTGCCGCCCGTCGCCGCGCCGCCGGCCCCGGCCTCGGTCACCACCGTGTTGTCCGACGTCGCGCGCAAAGTCAGATCCTTCGCGCCCGTCACCACCGCGCCGTCCGCAACCTCCGCCGACGTCACCGTGTTGGCGATGTTCAGCGCCAAAGACGCACCGATCCCCACGCTCCCCGCTTCCGCTCCCTTGTTCGCAGGCAGCGCCTTCACCGTGTTCGCCGTGAGGTTCTCCGCCGAAAGCGTCACATCTCCGCCGCCCGTGAGCGTGACCTGAGTTCCGCTCTCGATTTCGGCCGTTGTCTTCACTTCTGTGACATTCAGAGCCAGAGCTCCGGCGACCGCCGTATTGGCGGCGCTGGCTCCGGATGTCGCCGTTGCGGAGGAATTATGGGAAGGAGAGGCTCCTCCCGTTTCGGCGGCAAGCCCCGCCGAAACGCTGACCCCTCCTGCGGTGACGGCGCCGCTTCCCCCGAGGTAGGCGCGGTTGCTCACCTTGGCGAGGTTGATCGCCACCGCCGCGCCGGTACCGACGGCGCCGCTGCCAACGGTGCTGCCGTCGGCCAGGGCGGAAGCGTCGGTTTTGTCCAGGGAGGCTATCGACAGGAACCCCGCCGCAGTGACCGTGCCGCTAGTGTCGATATAGGCACCGGTGCTGCTGCCATGCAGGTCCGTGACGGCTACGGCTGCGGCAAAGGTGACACTCCCCTCACTGGTCTCAGCCTGGTAGTCTGACAGGGTCTGCTCAGCCTTGGTGGCCCCGCCTGTGGACGAGGCGCCGCCGGAGGAGGCTTTCGCTTCGGTCTTGATATTGTCGAGCTTGGCGGCGGTCACCGCCACGTTACCGGCCGCCACAATCCGGGCGTTGCCGTCGAGACAGGCCCTGGTATCGCCCGTGACCACGGCCACGGCCGACGTTGCCCCGCCGCTTCCAGGCTCAACGTCGGCAACCGTGGTGACATTCCGTGTATTCCCGGCACCAATGAGAAGGTTTCCGCCCACATCGAGAACGGTGCTGCCGCCGACATGGACCACGGCGGTGCTATCGACAACCGAAGTGGCCACGGCACCGTCTACTGCGGTATCGATGACCGACGACAGGGCTTTTGCCGTTGCATTGGTGGTAACCGTCGATGTTGCCGTCAGTTTCACATCGCCGGCGGCGGTGAGGATGGAGCCTCCCGAGATCATGATGTCTGCGTCGGCGTTGACGGCAATTACGGCCACGGGGAGCGGCAGCGCCATTGCGGAGACACTCGCGCTGGCAGTCAGGGTGATGCTATCGGCTGTCAGGTGGGCATCGGAGATCGTTATATGCGACTGGGCATCGCCAGTGGTGCTGTTATCAACGGAGACGGCGGTCAAGACGAGGCCACCTGTGGCGGTCAGCGAGACCCCGCTGTTGATGGCAATGTTTTCCGCAAACAGGGAGATTTCACCAGCAATGATGGAGACACCGCTGTTGATGACCAGGCGGTCATAGCCGGCGCCGTCAAGCAGGCTGAAGTTGCCGGCAAACCCCTGATCAAAGCCGAGGATGGTGATGACGTCGTCGCCGGCGCCAAGGTCGACGGTCAGCCCGTCGGCAACGCTGAAGGTGGTCCAGTTGAAGCCGGCGTCGAGGCTGTAGCGCATCAGGCCGTCGGCGGCCGTGCTGTCGTCATCCACCCACAATTGGTCGTTGCCGTTTGTCGCAAAGAGGCCGCTCAGCAAATGCGAATAGCCGGTCGAGTTCAGGGCTCTGGTCTCGATCAGCCCGTCAACCGCTTCCAGTTCCCAGTCACCACCCATGGCGGTGCCGCCGGTGCTGTCGCCGGAGGCAGCCACATCGAGGCTGGTGGCGTCGGCCATTTTCCGGACAAACGCAACTCCCGTCTCACCGTTGGCGATGTCGCAGCCGTACAGAAGCACATCACCGCCGACAACAAGATGCTGCTTCCAGGAGGCAAGTTGCGCACTCTTCTGGTCGAGATCATCCGCCCCGATGAGATTTCCGCCAACCCGCATGAAGCCGGTGCTGCCGTGGGAAATGATGTGAACTGCGCCGATCTCCTGCTCTTTCGACAGGATGTCGGTGATCTGGTCTATACCGTCCTTTTGGCTGTCAAGGATGTAAACGTCAAACGCGGGCTTCGTGAGATCGCTCCCGGCTTCAGCGAACGACCGCGCCGTATCCGGCCCCGAACCGGGTCCGAACACGTTGACCGATGAGGCATCTTTGGTAATGGCATCGACAAGTTTCTGGTAGTCGGCAACCGCCGGATCGATGATAACGAGCTGTTTTCCAGGCTGGCAGGATACGTTCCGAGCATAAAGGATATCTGCGGGCAGGGTATTTGCTGAGATCGCGGACCCCCCGGCAGCAATGGCCGGCAGGGCGTCCGCGCCGGCGACCATCGGCGGGAGAAGATCTGTATTGCTTGACGCGGGAGTGAAAATCTGCTGAGGAGGGACAAGCGTGTCTCCGGAGAGCAGCAGCCTGCTCTCCAGCGTTTCGAAATGCACCTGCCGGTGCTCATTCACCCTGGCGGGAGGAGTTTTCTGTCCGCCCGCCTTCCTGCTGATCGCCCGCAAAAACTTGCGCCGCATGCTCATGACACGCGCCTCCCCGCCAGCAATTTACCGAAGCAACTCGTTGACCCGCGCGATATCGCCCTCGCCCAACATCCCAGCCACGTGCCGCAACCGCATGGTCCCGAGAATAAAATCATGCCGTGCCTGGCTATATTCCCTTTTGTATTTGTAGAGATCCTGGGTCGCATCAAGAATAGCCAGGCCGATCATCATGCCTGACCGGACACCTTCCTCCTTGGCTGAAAGAACCAGTTGCTGGGCCTCCACCGATTTTTTCATCGCCATAAAGCGGTTGATGGCACTCAACACGGAATTCTGCAGCGAACGTGCCTTGCGCTCCGCCTCACGCGTAACCTTAACAACGCCTTCCCGGTCTGCGGCTTCGAGGCTCGCGGCCTCACGCGTTTTCGAGACCGTGAGTCCGCCTTCGTACAACGGCAGCAACAGCTTCACACCAACGTTGTAGACAGCCGTATTGCTGCCTCCGCCGTAGAATGAATCGGTCGCATCCTGCCAGGCATAATCCGCCACCAAATCAACCGTTGGATAATGAGCCGCCTGCTGGCGTCTGGTCTCAACCTCGGAAACTTCGGATTTATACTTCTGAATAGAGACATCGAGATTCCCCTCCACTGCCGCATCAACCCAGTTGGCAGCATTATCCGGCAGAGGGGGCTCCAGCGGAATTTCCTCCTGCAACACCTTGATCTCCCCCACCGGTACAGCGCATATCTCTGTTAAAGCCTCTTTTGCATCGTTGAGGGCAAATTCAACCTCGCCCCTCTGGGCCGTGACCACCGCCAGGCGAGCCTCACTGTCATACCGGTCCATGATTGGCGCCAGACCTCTGTCAGTTCGCTCCCGCGCCCTCTCGTAATGGGAGGTCAGGGCGGCCTCCTCAGCCATGACTTCGGCAAGCTTTTCCTGCATCGCCAGCACTTCCACATAGGCCTCGACGACTCTCAGCATCAGGTCCTGCCTGGCCTTCTCCAGTTCAGAGTCCGCCTGCTTCAGCACCGATTTTGACTGACTGACGGCAAGAAAGGAGGAATACCTGAAAATTGGTTGCGTGAGCGCGGCGCCGTATGACTCGGTTTCGTAATCGGCCGTACCTTCTTCGTAAACCGTATTTTCCGAGCTAATGACGTCCTGATAGTTCTTGTTGTAGCTGAGGAATGCATTTACCTGGGGGAGGAGCCCGGCATATGCCTGTTGCAAACTCTCCTTGTTCGCCTGATTTTCGAATTGCGCCGAGCGCAACGTGGGGTCATTTGCCAAGGCAGCCTTGTAATAAAACATCAGGTCCTGAACTTCCGCCCGCACCGTCCCTGGCAGCACGCACCAGGTGAAAATAACCAGGGTGAGTGCGATACACCTCCCAGACAATCTGCACATACATTACCTCCACTTACATTGCGACCTGGGTATACCTGCCATCATCCTTTACCGCAGCCATGCACCGATCCCGTGACTTTTTGCCGGCATGTCTGATCCGACCAGCGACCGTGCGCACAACTCGCTGGTCATAGAATTCCAGCCTGCGACTATAGCTCATGGCCACCCCACAGATCACCCACAGATTTGGAGAATCTTCAATATTTTTATGTTTTTTCAGGTGAGGAGGCGGGGGGACGCTTTGCCCCCGACGGGAGAGGGGAACGCTAACCGGATTTGTGGATAATGGCTTTATACAGGGCGGTGGTCTCCGATGATGGGGCGACTCCAAGATCGTCGCGAAGCTTGTCACTGCAGCGACTGTATGTTCTGACGGCGGCAGCATCGTTGCCAAGCCTGCGCTGGCAGGTCATCAACCCGCGATAGAATGGCTCAGCAAGGTCGTCGGCATCGATCCCCCTGGAATAATAGTCGGCGGCCAGTTCCCATTCTCCAGCCCTTTCATAATGGCGGCCGACCGCTTCAATAACCCTGCAGAGCCTTTTCACCTGATTTTCTCTCCGTTCCATAACCCAGACAGCATTCTGCGATACGGAGAGGAAGGGACCCTTGTGCAGGTCGATAGCCTTGTCGCACAGCCTTCTCAACTGTTCGGGCGAGGCTTTCTGACTCACCTTAAAGAGCGAATCAAGCGCCAGGGTATCCACCCAGCAGTAAAGGGGGTTCAGGGTCAATTGCCGCGCCTGGTATATGATGCGATCTTCGCCGCCGATTAGTTTGCGCAGGCGACCGAGTGTGGTCTCGAATGATTTGTTGGCCTGATCACCGTCGGCAGCGGGCCAGAGCACGTCGCTGACCAGGTCCCGCGGCACCCTCCGGCTGCCATAAGCTATCAGAACTTTAAGCAGCTCCAGCGGCTTGGCCTGCTCCTTGCCCGAAAAAGTCAGCGGCACCTCGTCGAGCAGGACCTCGAATCTTCCGTGAGTATAAATTTTCACGGGATAGGGCCACCCCTCGCGAGTGGCCGCCAGAAATTCTTCATCGGCTTCTGTCTCCGGAGGGGTGAGTCTGAGCGCTCTGATCAACCGCTGCACATAGCCGGTCTCGATATTTTCCTCCAGGGCCCGCGCGAACAGGCGCCGCACCACCGCTGGCTGGTAAAACTCCAAGTGCACATACCCTTTCGCCCGCCCCAGGGAAAGCCACCGGTGCAGAGCAAGCAGCCCCTCCGCCTCTTTCCCCTCCTCAAGCGAAAACCACGCTCCCAGCAGATGGCAGTACCACTCCATGACCTGGCTCTTCATGGAGAGACTGACGTGGCGCGCGGTGGACAGGTGACCGTGTGCCTCTTCGCCCCTCCCCTGCAGGAAATCGACCTGAGCCGCGCCGAGATGCCAGAGTACGCGATAATACGGGGTTCCCATCTGCTCCATCGCGGGATATGCGGTTCTCAAGTGTTCCTCCGCGCGGGACAGTCGATTGTCCAACAAGGAGTACCAGGCGGAGTTCACCTGATAAAAGAAGACGGTGAGAGGACTTTCGGCTCCCATAAGAGCCTGGCCCTGCCGCTTAAGCGCCGCCGCCGCGTCCCCCTGTCTGCCGTTTACCATCTCTATGGCCGCCAGGAAGCTCCACATCAGTGAGTCATACAGATGAATTCCGTACCGTTCCGCCAGTTCCAACCCCTCGGCAAGCACCTGCATGGCCACGGCATACTCCGCGACCACCCACTTCTGAATCCCCGTCATCAGCTTGATGCGGATGGCCGCGAAGGGCGATGCGCGGTACTGAAGAACCTCTTCCGCAGCACGCTCGAGCAGGACGGCATTCCGATCATAATCCCCTGTCCACAGGTAGTAGACGCTCATGCAAAATACTGTGTCCATCCGGATTTCGAAAGAAGGACGCTCCTGCAGAAGCGCCAGCACCTTTTGCAACCACGACTCGATCAGAAAGGCCTGGTCCGTTTTCCGCAGGGTGAGGCAGAGGAGGATTCTGGATGACGCGACCAATTCATCTTCAAAGGACGCGAACGTAGGATAATCGGCCCGCAGAACCTCCACGTCGGCAAGACAGTCATCCAGAAAGCACCAGCCATCACTGAAGACGTGGGTATCGACGACTCCCGCCCAGGAAAGATAGATACCGGAGCGGTCGCCATTCACCCTGAACGTGGAAAGAGCCTGTCCGAGAAGCGCCCTGGTCCGCGGGAGATCTAGAGGAAATGAGCTGAGTCCGCTCCAGTAGAGCAACCATGGGTCCTGCTGCAGGTGTTCATCCGGGAAGCATGACAGCCACTTGGCCAGCGTCGCGTTTCTTCCTTGCAGCAAGAGTTCCCGGGCATGAGCCTTCACGATGCGGGCTAAGCCAGCGACATCCCCGGCACTACAATACATCTCGGCGGAATCCTCGATCTTCCCTTCCTGCTCCAGCAACTCCGCCGCCATTAGTCGAAGAGAGATCAGTTCGTCAGGGCGATAAATCTCCCGCGTTTTGCTTAACAGAAACTCCCGGAACAACGGGTGATACTGGTACTCCTGCCCGGCGCCTTGAAGCCTGTCGGTAAAGAAATGACGCATGTTCAGAACCGAAAGAATGCGGTCCGCATCATCGGTGCCGCTCAGCAGTCCAGCCGACTTCACCGTCATGGTCGGCAAAAAGGACGTCTTGAGCAAAAACTCTTGTACTTTGGCATCAACCCGGGGAAAGGTCTCCAAAGCAAAGTAATCGAAAAGCACCGCGTATGAGAGCCCCGGCCCGGCCTCAAGGCCCTCATCCGTAAGCCGGCTGTGCTCCAGGGCCAGCACGATCCCTGCCGCCCATCCGCGCATCCGGCCATGTATTGCGGCGATCCCCGCCGGTTCCATTTGCGGCAGGCGGGCATGGATCAGCGAACGGCTCTCCTCGAGAGTAAATCTGACCTCGTTGAAATCTAGAATTTCCATCTTGCCGTTGACATGCTGCCGGGCCAGAGCTTTCGGCGGAGCCTCGCGACTCATCACCACGAAACACACCCCTGGAGGGATCTGGTCGAGCCCGGCGGCCAGCGTTTCATGGAGAGGAGCTGCGACCGGCACCTCATGATAATCATCGAGGATGATCGTGAAGGGATGCTCTTGGGAAGAGTGGTTTATCCCAGCGTAAAATGCCTCAAAAAAACGCCGGGTAAACGTAGGGATATCGCCAAGGAATTCATGGGTCAGCAGGGGGAGTGGCCCGTTGCCGGCCGGCAGGGCCTGCGCTGCGGCCAGCCCCAGGTAATAGAAAAACGTCGCAAGTTCAGCATCGCCGGCATCACACCGATACCAGATGCCAGCGAGTCGTCGGTCGTCAAGGTAGCTGGCAACCAACGTGGATTTGCCGGAACCTCCTGGCGCCATAACCCAGACCGCAGGCTTGCCGATCCGGTCATCAATCCTTGCAAAAAGCCGGTCTCGCTGCACGACCCCGGTGACAGACGGGCGCATTATCTTGGCGGGAGGGGAATTGGTGATCATATGTGCCGGCTGCAGGCGGCGAGCATCGCGTCGATGTTCCGTCGGGCTTCGGCTTCCGGTGTTGGTGGCAAAAAGACCCCCTGGAAAGCAACACGGCACGCGCCGATTGACGAAGCGCCCCTCGAACCAAGATGAATCACAGGCCGAACCAGCCGAAAACAGGACGCCAATCGCTCAAGACTAATGATTTATAGGGGTTCGGTCAAGGAGAAGCGGACGAACCGAGTAGCAGTCAACGCTACACTGTCGAATTCGATGAACCCCAACGCCGTCGCCAAAGTTGACTCCCGCTCCCCCACCGAGACCATCGAGAACGTCGCCGCGCAAGAAAGAATTTTTGAAGAGACATTGAGGAAATTGATCATTCATCAATTTAAATAACGGCGGCTGCTATTTAGCGGTCGCCGTTTAATTCTAGCACCTAATAATCTCATCTCACACGGAATTTCATGGGGTTTATTCACATGCCCTATTTTTCATAGTAATCCTCATCTTCATAAAATTCTGGATCGTTTTCGTCATATTCCTCGGTCTCCCATTCTGAAATATCATCGAGTGTAATTTCTGAAGCGTTTAAATAGACATAAATGTATTCTAGCCCGCCGATCACCTTGAATCGCTGGATGTCTGAGCCAATTCGCCAGCGAAGGATCGCTAGTGCTGCTTCTGGGGTGTTCGCATCGACGCGCGCACAAAGCCCCATCGGTCCTTCGTCACTATCTGCAACATTAAACAAGTAGCTAAACTTTGGCATATTTGCCTCCTTGAGGTGGTGTGTGTTCACCTCATTTCGGTAGACATGCGTGATTATTTAGACCCCTTTTAAAAATATGTCCTTCGTAACCGATTAAAACATCACCAACATATGCAATATAGCGCCTCCGATCACAGAGCCCCCCAACAATAATAAACGATTCGCCATCGTTGCCGCTTTCTTCACCGACAACCCACTCTCCACGTGTGTGCATGATCAGACCTCCTTATGTTGCATTTAAACAACTCATCGGTATGCACACTTGAAGATTTATGGCACTTACGTGATGCATGAAAAATTTTGGTTTAAAAGTTGGCCTCTATCCTGAGAAGCCCCCCTAAAACTTAAACCAGCACATGCCGATGATGTCATATCAATCTGGATAAGGAGATTTGGCATGCTGAAAATGAACGCGCAGGAACAATTCATCTCAGAATTTTTCCGTGTCCATCACATTGGTAATGCGACTGTTACAAGTTACACTGTCCATGAATTGGAAGCTGCAATCTGGGGATTGATTTTTGGAAAACTATTAAAAAATGTAGCGTTTATTTTTGAAGAGCGAGGAGAAATTACATGTAAGGATTTTATTGCCACGGCCCAGAAAAGAGTTAGACGAAACAGAAAATCGAAGAGAATGCATTCACAACATGTCGCCGCAGAGTGTTCTGACAATAAAAGGGCGTTAAAGAATATTAAAATCATAACGTCTTTGAGTGAAACAAATTTGAGAAGTTTTGATTACTTGAGAATTTATGAGAAGGAAACCGCTTTTGTTGCTGAGATTAACCTGAATGAACTTGACCCTGTCGCGTGGGCTAATCTAATCACTAGCAGCGTAAAAGCTGTAGCTGATGGGCAGAAACGAAACGATCCCAAGCACAACGACATAATGACGATGTTCAGATTATGTCTTTATGAAGAAGATTGCTAACACATAAACATGGTGGAGACAAAAACAGCCTGGCTAAATATAAGATTGCGGCTAAAGTAGTGCATCATACTGAAAGCGTGTGATGCTCTCAGAAAGGCACTGGCTTCCTTTGATTTTTTAAACATGCGGACACCCGCCAACTTCTGACTAAAAAGTTGGCAGGTGTTTCGACATGAGAACATGGTAGGCTTTGTTCAGGGCGCTTCGATGGCTTCAACGTTGCCAGTTATTTGAGACAGAGCCACAAGAAGTTTGTCACACATTTGCTGCAATGCTCCTTCTTTCGCAATAGACGCCGCGCGTTCTTCGGAAACGCGATAGAGTTCTTGCTCAAGCCGGCATTTCTCATCAATTAGAGTGGCGTTCGCGGCTGACATCTCGGTCAACTTTACTGATTGCTCGCCGACGTTTTTATGAAGCGCACTTAACTGCTCATCGAGATCAGTAACCTTTTTTTCGATTTTTGACTTTTCGTCCTCAATTTCGTTGAGCATAATAACAGCTTCATCACGTTGTGAACGCGCGCGATCTAGAGCCTGCTTACCCTCCTCGTTTGCGTTTCTGATTGCCTTGGCGATCCCTACCTTGAGTGACCTGAGAAGATCTGCGCTAATTTCCGGTGACGCAGCTTCAATCTCTTCGCGTTCAAGCCATTCAGTCAGCAAAACGTGCACAGTCGACATTGAACCGCCCGTGCGGATGAGAATATTCCTGGCTGTAACCTTCTCGCCTTCTTCGCGGAGTCGAATGATGACCTCACCGACTTCGTCAAGTGTGATGACCTGCTACCCGAATTTCGGGCCATTGGATCTGTTAGGTTTGGCCATCTCGGGTAGCGGTAGCAATCGGTATTGGCCGGCTTCGGCCGGCGTCCTGTAGTTGAGCGAACTGTGTGGCCG
>Ga0129297_10002123_pt1 | contig 10098 bp, 3 predicted proteins | sample I18A1metaG_FD_94708 | JGI IMG/M metagenome (GOLD analysis project Ga0129297, IMG submission 94708) | Lake sediment bacterial and archeal communities from Gulf of Boni, Indonesia to study Microbial Dark Matter (Phase II) - ​I18A1 metaG | ecosystem: Environmental > Aquatic > Freshwater > Lake >... | reverse complement strand
TCATTATTGTTTTTGTCGCAAGGTCCACTTTCCGGATCCGGCCGTTGTTGTGTTCTGCTATGTAGAGCGCTTTCCTGGTTTCGTCGATCGCAAGTGCGATCGGGAAGTTCAACGCAGCCGATTCGGCAGGTTCGACATCCCCCGAGAATCCCGGTTGCCCGCTTCCGGCAAAGGTTGTGATGATCCCGATATTGGCATCGACCTTACGTATGCGAATGTTGAAGGCGTCGGCGATGAAGAGGTTTCCGTCGCCGTCTATGGCAACTCCTTGAGGATTGTCGAAACAGGCGTCCACTGCCTTCCCGCCGTCTCCACAATAGCCGTATTCTCCACCGGCGACGGTCGTGATTATTCCGGTCGAAGCATCGACCTTGCGGATACTCCTGCCACTCGTGACATATAGGTTTCCCGCGGCGTCACATGTAACTGCGTTGCAAAGCACGCCGGCTGCCGTAGCGAGCCCATTGTCTCCTGAATTCCTCGATTCGCCATTGCCCGCCACTGTTACGATCGTGCCGGTATTGCGGTTGACCCTACGGACGCGGCTATTATAGACATCCGCAATGAGGATGTTTCCCGCGGGATCGATCGCGATACCCTCGGCTGTCAGGGCAACTGCCGTCGCCGCCGAACCTTCGCCGCCGAATGTGCTCCCTCCCGCAACCGATGTAATGAATCCACGGGGAAGCTGCTCGAGCGGAGTGGGAGTCACCGTAAACTGCGCTTGCGCCAGGCCGGCCCGGTTCTGAACCGTCAGAATGTTGCGGCCGCTCGGAAGCGGCGGTGTGATGAAGGAAATCGTCTGGGTATCGGGGATGTCGGCGGAGGAGATCACCGCACCACCAACCACCACCAGGCTGTCGGGAGCAAAGTTTCGCCCTTTGATCGCGACCCGCGTTCCTCCCCTGTTGCCGGCTTTATCCGGTGTGACACTGGTGATTTGAGGCTCCCCATAGCTGATCTGCCGGACCGGCTGGGTGCGCTCGGCGACGAGGACCTTTCCGCTCTGGCTGATAGCCAGGCCGGTAGGTGCCACAAAGGATCCCCCTTGAGCGGCCGAGACGACTTCACCGGTCCGCAAAATCACCTTTACCTTCCTTGTGCTGGGCTCGCTGACATAGACATTGCCAAACGGATCAACCGCGATTGCTGCTGGGGCGGTAAAGGCGACGGGGGCCGCGGCAGCATATGCGAAAGAGGGGGATGCGGAGCCACTCGCTCGGATCGTCTCGACATCCCCGGTCTCCTTCACGCGGCGAATGCTGTTGTTGCCGGCATCGGCCACCAGAACGCTCACTGCCGGCGCCGGCAGTCCCTTTCTTTCACGCTCGATCTGTGCCGCCAGCGGCTCGGTTTCGAGCGCAATGCCGGCCGGGGAAGAAAAGCGTGCGGCTGCTCCCTTACCGTCCGTCCATCCCGCGCTACCCGCCTGGCCGGCAATGGTCTCCACGGCGGCTGATGCGAGATTGATCCGCCGGATGGTATGGCTGCCGCAATCGGCGACCCATAAATTGCCGCGGTTATCCAGGGCTAGGCCTTGCGGGCTGTTCAAACCGCTAGCGAGCGTCGAAACCCTTCCAGAAGGGCCGGGTTGAACGGCCCTGATGGCGCTGTTTCCCGAGTCGCTTACGTAGAGAATCGCCTGCGCCTGATTGAAGGCAAGGAAGGCCGGAGCGCTGAAAAGCGACTGCAATCGGGCATCGTTTTTGAGCCCGGCAACTTTCGAGACGCCGGCGTAGATCTCCGGCGCCTGGTTCAGGTCCTGCGCGCGCAAAATCGTATGATCGGCCGAGTTTGCCAGATACAGGCGGCGGGCCAGATCCTGTACCACACCGGTAATCTCGAACCCCGTCACGCCGGAGCTGATTGTGACGACGGTAATTGTCCCTGTGGCTAGCACGCCACCTGAAGCAGCCGTGAATGTTGAGAATCCGGCTTTCTTCCCCTGGATGTTTCCTGTGCTGTCAACGGAAGCGATGTCGGCGCTGAGGCTGCTGTAGCTCAGGTCGAAATCGTCGCGCGTGAGGCCGGTACTGTCTTGGATGAGAAAACCGGGCCGAACCGACTGACCTTCATTTACGATGACCTCTTTTGTAGCGAGATTGGACGACGGATCGAGCAAGGCAATGCTGGCGATTTTGGCCGTGTTGCCCGGCTAAAGCTGCCTGCCGCCCCCTTCGGCGACCTGGTAGGCAAACTGGCTGTCGGTCCTGCTTCCCAGGGGCACGGTCATCGCCGTGGCGTCGGAATTGAAAAAGTTCAGCCTGCCGCTGGCGACCTTGCTTTTATTGGTGTTGATGAAGATGAGGCGCGTGGAGAAGCCTCCGCCGATGGCAATGTGAGCGAAGACGACGGAGGTCGCCGTTGGCGGGCGTGTCAGGTCGGCGACCGGGAGCGTGGTCAGGATAAGGTCGTTTCTTTCGTTGGTGATGAGTTTCAAGGTCACGGGAGCGACCGGTACCGGGCTGTTGATTTCCATCAAGCCGGTGAAACTGCCGGACATTCCGGGAAAGAGCTGATTCGCGAAGATCGCAATGTGACCTTTGGCCGGAAGATTCCGGGTAGTACTGTCGAGAGTCGACCCATAGCGATCGAGTAAGGTGAATGTGACCAGCGCAGGCTGAGCGGCGGGATTGGCCAGGGCGACTCCCGTGGAGGTGCCGACGTTGTCGATGAATATGCGCGCGGAAGTGGTGGGGCTGGTTGCCGCGACGCCGGCTTCAGTGACCAGGGACTGGTTCTGCCTCCACAGAAAAACCACGGAACCGGCAGGGGCGGGGGTACCGGGGTCGGGTGTGAGGAGGGCATAACCAGCCCTGGTGTCGGCCGCGCGGTCGAAATCGGCTCGGAAGGTTCCGTCGGGATCGATCGCATAAGAGAACTGTGAGTCGACAATTCCTCCCGAGCTCAATCGGAGAGGGTTGCCATCGGGATCGGTTAGGGTAATCCTCCCGGTGAGTTTCTGAACCGTGGTGTTGATAAGAAGGAGTTGAGAAGTGTAACCGCCGCCTGCGGCGATCTGAGGGAAGACGACGGGCTGGTAGGAAGGAGGCGAGGCCAGGTCCACCACCGGAAGGGTCGAGTACAGCGGTTCGCGCAGGGCGTTGTATGACTGGCGCAGAGCGATGGCCGCGAGCTTCTGATTGCTCTCGAAGGTGAGGCTGCCGGTGAACGAATCGGGAAGGTTGCTGAACAGCTGATAGACAAAAGTTGGCAGATGGTAGCCCGCCTTGAGCGGTTGGGTTCTTCGGCCGACTTCTTGACCCTTGTTGTCCCGCAGGACGAAGGTGACGGAAGCGTCTTGCTGGGAAGGGTTGACGATGGCGATACCGGTCTGGGGTCCGGACTCATCGACGAAGAGCCGGCCGGAAAGGACCGGCTCAGCAGCGGCGACGCCGGCCTGGCTGATGATGGTGCCTTGGGCATTAGCATAGGTGAAAAGGGCGGTGCCGACGGGAACAGTAGTGCCGGAGTCAGCGGAAAGAAGTGTATAGCCGACCTGTGTCTGGGACTGGGGAAAGATCCACGGGCAGGTGCCTACGGCCAGACTAACAAGGGAGATGCCAAGCTGCCGGACGAATCTTCCTCCCATGACTGCTCTCCGTCACGTCGGAAGATCGATCACTGCAGCATTGAGGAAGACGGACGAGCGGCGCGGCGAGCGACCTCCCGATTGGGCTCTCTTTCCCACCGACCGTCCACCCTCCGCGAGCGTGCCTGAAGAGAAAGGCGACGCGTATTATCGTCTTGAGAGGGATCCGGAAACAACCGAATTCAGGCAGCCGGGATCGGCACGGCCGCCGTGTTTGGCGCCTGGACTGCGAGCTGCCGCCGGTACTGCCGGAGGAAGTAGTCGATCGTCTCCACCCGGAGCTTGATCGAGCCGGCAGGCTTGTTTTCGTCGATGTCCTTGAAGGCAAAGTAGGGGGTGTGGGACTGCTCGATGATCTTCTCGATGGTCGCGTAGATAGTGGCGTCGTGCCCGCATTTGAAGCTGGAGAGCTCGAGTGCGATCAGGTTCGGGTGGCGCGCTGTGAACTTCGCCGCCCACAGCTTCAGCGCGCTGCTGGCTGAGAAGGAGTTTGCCCAAACATCCTGGATCTCAAGCGGGTGGCCAATGTAGCCGGCTTCGAGGTCGTCGAGGAAGAAGCGCCGGAGAAACTCGGGATCGACGGGGAGCGTGTTCTGGGAAAGGATGGGGTACCCGCGCTTCTGCAAGGCGTCCAGGATGCCATTGTGGATCGCGGGATCGTGATGGTACGCGCGCCCCAGGACCACGATGCCGACGCCCCCTTCGCGTTCCAGACGCTCGATGAGTTCTCGCCCCTGACGCCGGAGCTCCGTTTCGTAGCGCTCCAGCGCGTCGAAGCCGATCCTGACGGCCCGGGCATTCTCCTTCTCGGAAAGCCCCAGGATATCCTGCCATGCCCCGAGCATCTGTCGCGCGAAGAGATCGGGGTGGGACAGGTCGAGGAGCGGGTTCACGTATCGGACTCCGTTTTCCGCGAAGAGGTCCGACTCCTTGATGAACGCCGCCTTGACCACCTCGGGCGTCAGAGCGGTCGTTGGACACGCATTGCTTCCGCGGAGATTCACCAGGGGGGAGCGCAGCACGTCGAGCATCGGGAAGAAAATGCAATCCAGCCGCCGGCTCCGGTGCTTGACTGTGAGCAGGTTGTGCACGTGGGCCAGGCCGAGCTTCGAGGGGAAGCAGGGATCGATGGAGCCCCGCTTGGCGCCTGCCCGGTACATTTCCTCGCTCGAGAAATCCGAGAAGACGATATTTCCCGGCAGCACTCCCAGGCTTTCAAAATATACGCTGAACAGGGGCGCATAGGCGTACATGCCGAGCACGCGCGGGATGCCGATGCGGATCTGCCCGCGCTCCAGCATCCGCTCCCGCCGCCGGCGCTGCGCGGGCGTGATCGGCCAGGCCGGTATCGGATCGGACACTTTCCTGTCGGCCCTTGCTTTCCAGACTTGGCGGGAGGCACAGTCAACCAGGTTGGGGGTTGCCTCGCGCACGGCCGCGATTTCCGCCTGTATGGCCCGCACCGACTCCAGGTCTTCCGCGCTCCCCTTCTCGCAGGCGGCCACGATCAACCGCCGTACGTCGGCCGCCTGTTGCCCGGACCCGTTTGTGGAAATATCGATGAACGTGCGGACGCAGTGGTTCTTGCAGAAGTTGCACCGGGTCGATTCGTCGGCCGTAGTCCGCACGTGGACGCGCTCGACGGCGTCAAGTCCGATGAAGGTCGTCCGATGTCCCTGCCTCCAGAGGTCCATGGCTTCCATGGCCGCGCCGATGGCGCCGGCCTCACCGGCGTGCCTGTGGACGATGATCTCGGGCGTCCGGCCCGTGCCTTGGAATTTCTCCCGGATGAAATCCACCTGGGCCTTCACGGCCGCCAGATTGTTCTGTGTTCCCCCCTGGAGGATAAATCGCGTCCCGAGGTCGGCAAGGTTGGGGATCTTGGCGACATACAGCCAGACGTTCTTGGGGAGCACCGAGGCGAGGCCGGCCAGGATTTCGTTCGGCTGCCACCCCTGGCCCTGGAAGCTGACGATGTCGGCCTGCAGGAAGACGGCACAGCCATAGGGGAAAACGGGCATGGAGCGGGCGCTGAAGGCGATGTCGGCGAACTGCTCGACCCGGAAGCCGAAACCCTCGGCAATCGCCTGCAGGAAGTAGCCGTTCCCGGCCGAACACTGCGTATTGAGCTTGAAGTCCTTGACCCGGCCGTCCTTCATGATGATGAGCTTGATGTCCTGGCCGCCGACGTCGCAGATGGCGTCGGGCTGGTCGTAGTAATAGAGGGCCGATCTCGAGTGGGCGACGGTCTCAACCAGGGCGACGTCTGCGCGCATCACTTGGTGCAGGATGTCCTTGGCGTAGCCAGTAGTGGCGGTGCCAAGCACTTCGATCCTCGCGCCGTGCGGCTCGATCTGCGCCCGCAGCTTGGCCAGGATCTCCTTCATGTCCTGGACCGGGTTTCCCTTGGAGAGCTGGTATGCCTTCGCGAGGACCTCGCACTCTTCGGACAGCAGGACCGCCTTGGTCGAAGTGGAGCCCGCATCGAGCCCGATGAAGCCCCTTACCACCGATCCCGGATGGAAGACCGGGGGCACGAACGGCGGCGGGGCGTACTCGCTCACAAACTCCTCTGCCTCCTCGTGCGAGCCGACCAGCGCCGGTGCGCCGCGAGATTCGCGCCCCGAGTAACGGCCCACGGCGAGGTAGCCCTCCAGGGCGCCGGTTCCCTGGTAGCGGCCGACAGCCTCCTGTTCCTCTCTGCCGTACTCGGCCGCGCCGAAGGCGCCGTAATACTCGGCGTCCGGGGGAGCGTAGACCAGGTCCTCAATCCGCGCGTCGGTGGGCAGTCTGACGCCGCGTTCCTCCCACATCAGGGCGATGTTGCGCTGGAATGCCTCCCGCATCCCGGGAATGAACGCGTTGGGCCCGCCCAGGAGAATCACGTGGGGAAACAGGGTATGGCCCCGCGCCAGGACCTTCAGGTTCTGCATCACGAACGCTTCGAACAGGGACGCCATGAGCTCTTCGGGCGGGATCCCCTGCTTCTGCAGGCTGTTGATGTCCGTTTCGGCGAAGACACCGCATTTTCCCGCCACCGGGTGCAGGCGGAGGCCGTTGTAACGCGCCCGCGACAGGGCGTCGCCCCGCATGCCGAGCTTTGCGCTTATCTTGTCAAGGACCGACCCGGTCCCGCCCGCGCACTTGTCGTTCATGGAAGGGATCTTCTTCTTGCGCTTGGAGTCGGCCTCCCTCTTCAGGATGACGATCTTGGCGTCCTGCCCCCCGATCTCCACGATCGACGCTGCCTCGGGGCAGTATCGATCCACGGCGAGCGTGGCAGCGAGGACCTCCTGCACGAAGTGTGCGCCGATCAGTTCCGCCAGTGCGCCGCCCCCGGTGCCGGTGACGAATGCGCGGCTGTTGGCGGGGCTCACTCCCGCCTCGCGCTCCATCCGCTGGAGGAAATCGAGAACCATCTCCGCCTGGCGCGTTTCGTGGCGCCGATAATCTTTCCAGACGATCGCGCAGGCATGCGCATCCGCGACAACCGCCTTAACCGTGGTGGAACCGACATCGATCCCCAGGCAAAAGCGCGTTCCATCAACCACGGCTAACTTCCTCCGTTGACCGGCCGCAGGGGCGCCCGGCCGCGCATCAGGTCGTCCACGTGATAGACAAACCCGGCCGCCACCCCCGCCACGCCGGGGCGTCGGGGCACGAGATAGAAGGGATTGCGCAGGTCGGCATGCTGGGCGGCGAATTGCCGCACCTCTTCCAGCGTCCTTCCGGTGGCGACCAGCGCCTCCTGGAGTTCCAGCTTTGCCTTTTCCTTGGCCTCCCCGAGCGCCATCTGAGCCCGGCTGCGGGCGTTGATCTCCCCTTCCCCCGAGGTTTCGATGGGTAGATAGATCATGTCTTTACCATGGCTCACAACGGCGGATTGCACGCCGTCGGACTGTGACGAGGGCATGCAGCCGAAGGGCTTGAGGCTGAGCACCATATGGCAAAGGTGGTTCGAGGTGTAATAGATGTTCTTCGCGACCTCGAGATACCCTTCGCCGCCGCGGGCCAGCGTCCTGTAGTAAGGTTCCGACAGCCGGGCGAGCTTCTCCTGCGACAGGAGGCGGCCGGCGAGGCCGCCGAGATCATCGGCGATGCGGTGATAGATGCCGGCGTACAGGAGCTCCGCGATGCGGAGCAGAGCTCTCTTTTTCTGGAACTGCAGCTCGTTGGCAATCCGGCGGCCGAACTGCCACGGGCCCGGCTCGCGGAGGTTCGCGTCCAGGCCGCGCCGCGGCTCCAGCTGGCGGCGCGCGTGTGACAGGAGATAGGCGATCCATGTCCCGATCGGCTCGGTCAACACCTGCGCGCCTTCGCGCTCGAGGAACTCGAACATGCGGTAATTGCCGTCGCTCTCGGTGGTCTGCGCCCAGAACTCCCCGATGATCTTCACGACCGGCTTGAGGCGCGTGCGATCTACCTCGACGCCGGCCAGGCGGCGCCGGCAGTGCGCCAGGACCTCACGGAATGCACGGCCGCGGAGATACTGGTGCAGCTTGAGGGAGACGCTGAGCGTGCTTCGCAGCATGCTCCGCCCTTCGATGGTGCGCACGATCCAGCCAGGCATCCCGGCATACGGGTCCACTTTGTGGTCGCACAGGTGCGCGCACAGGTCCTGGACGCAAACCTCCATGACGCGGTCGGTCTCGCCGGCCTTCACCTCGAACGCCCGGATGCGGGAAGCCATGTCGTTGAGGGCGTCGGCCAGGTGCATCGCCTTGAGCATGCCGATGCCGAAATCGACCGTGTACCGGAGCCCCGGCTCCTGGTGCTTCTGCTGCACGCCGTGGTCCTGCTGGAAGCGGATGACGCGGAATCCCGGGAAGCCGGCGTGATCCAGCACCATCCGGTACTCCGCTTCGTACATTCCGAAGCGGCAAGGACCGCAGGCACCAGCAGTGAAAAAGGCGTAGCGGTCGCTGATCACTTCACGCGAGATGCCGCGGCGCTCCAGGTCGCGCAGAAACTGGATCAGGCTGCCCGCAGTGAAGTAGGCGGGACTGCACTGCCCGTTGTTGCCGTACTCCTTGCCGATGCGGAACGACTCCATGTCGGGAGGCGGCAGGATGTCGCAAAGGTGGCCGTCCCCCTCAAACACGGCCCGGATGAAACGCTCGTGTTTCGCCGTGAGGCCCCCGATGAGAATCGTTGTCCGCCCCTTCTCGGAGGCCGAAAAAGGGCGCTCCATCGGCCTGTGATAGTGCCTCGACGCGGGCGCGGGAGCTGCGGCAGTCATGGCGTTGTGTGTTGTGGCGCACAGCCGCACATCAACAGGATTCATTCTTTCCTACTCCGTTTCCCTCCCCCTGGGCGGACGGGGTCAGAGGGCACTGCGGTCGAGGGATAAGGGGAAGGACAAACGTCTTGCCCCCTTTGCCCCTGAAGCAAACTAGAACTTCGCAGCGTGAATGCATTTATTAGCATATAGTAGTGCAATTTCAAAGCTCTCGTAGTTAGAAACTGCCAGTCACCCCTCGGAACCGATGCGCTGCCCGCTTCACCGGCCACTTCAGCACATTGAACAAGGATGCGCCTGAGACCAGAGAGGTTCAGCTGAACCAATTCGCCCCGGATTCCGTATAGAAGACATGAGATCGTCACCAGCATCGCCGGCAAGGCAGTCCGGGGGCCTGGGTCATCGGCATTTTGTGGGTCTCAGGCAGCGCGGCACAAGAAGGGGAGGTTGATATGGCTTTTTTGAAGAGGATGTTCCCATGGAAACGCACTCAGCCTGTTCGCAGAGTCCGAATCTGCGTTGAGTGCGGCATGCCTGTTGGCGAGCATAAGAACTGGTGCAGCATCCTCAAGGCTATCCGGGAAAATCCAGCGCTGGCGCAGGCAAGCAAATAGTCTCATTTCCATCCCGGCAGGGTTATGTGCCGAAGGCGATTTTATAGACGTCTTCATAGCGGCCGGCGAAGTGCACGCGCAGGTTCTGCTTCAGATAAGCTGGCAACTCGTCGAAGTCCTTGCGGTTGGCTTCCGGGAAGAGCAGGATCTTGTAACCTGCGCGGCGCGCGGCAATCACTTTTTCCTTGACCCCCCCGATAGGGAGCACGTGACCGGTGAGGGTGAGTTCTCCGGTCATAGCCAGTCCCTTGCGGACCGGCCTGCGCGTGATCATGGAAATCAGGGCGGTAGCCATGGTGATCCCTGCCGAGGGTCCATCCTTGGGCGTGGCTCCCTCAGGCACATGCAGGTGCACGACGTGCTCGTCGAAATAGGTTTCCTTCGCACCGTAATCCTTGAGATGAGCCATGACGTAGGAATAGGCGATATCTGAGCTCTCCAGCATGACGCTGCCAAGCTGGCCGGTCTGCTTGAAGCCTTTGTTCTTGCTGGGCACCGCGTTGGCTTCGACCTGCAGGGTCGCGCCTCCCATGCTGGTCCAGGCCAGGCCCGTAACCACGCCGGGAGTACGTGCAAGCTTCTCGTCGGGCGAGAAGACCGGCTTCCCCAGGTAAGTTTCCACGTCCTTCCTGGTAACCGTAATCCGTTTCGCG
>Ga0129297_10002122_pt1 | contig 10098 bp, 7 predicted proteins | sample I18A1metaG_FD_94708 | JGI IMG/M metagenome (GOLD analysis project Ga0129297, IMG submission 94708) | Lake sediment bacterial and archeal communities from Gulf of Boni, Indonesia to study Microbial Dark Matter (Phase II) - ​I18A1 metaG | ecosystem: Environmental > Aquatic > Freshwater > Lake >... | reverse complement strand
GGAAAACGATTTGTGGACATAGTCATGTCCTGTCCATAGGTGAAACTCTAGAAGAAAAGGCTTGACAAGATTTTTGGAATTTGGTAGAAAAAAATCGAGCGCTTGCTCTATATAATGTCGAATGTTGATGGCGGGTGATTGGGATATGCTAAAGAATTTTAGAGTTCTCGATTTAACCTCGGAAGAGGGATTATTGTGCGGAAAGATACTTGCCGATTTAGGGGCTGATGTCATTAAAGTCGAAAGGCCAGGAGGTGATTCTGCCCGGAATAGAGGGCCTTTCTACAAAAATATGCCAGATCCGGAGAAGAGTCTATTTTGGTATGCATTGAATGCCAATAAGAGGGGGATTACTTTAAACATCGAATCGTCTGACGGGAGAGAAATAGTAAAGAAATTGATTCAGCATGCTGATTGTGTTGTTGAGTCATTTCCTGTGGGGTACATGAAAAATATGGGGTTAGATTACCCGAGCATTAAAAAAATAAATAAAAAAATTATTATGACGTCCATTAGTCCTTTCGGGCAGGACGGGCCATACAAGGATTACAGAACCTCCGATATTGTTTGTATGGCTATGGGAGGCTTCCTCTATCTCTGCGGTGATCCTGATCGCCCCCCTGTTGGCATTAGCCTTCCCCATGCCTATTTCTTTGCAGGAGGAGATGCAGCTGTTGGGACGATGATTGCTTACTATCATCGGGAACAGACCGGGGAGGGTCAATGGGTTGATGTCTCCATACAGCAGAGTGTTGCTTTGACCTCGTTTAACTCCGTCCCTTGGTGGGAATTGGATCAAGTGATCCAGAAACGAATGGCACCTTTCAGGAAAATTGGTTTAATGGGTGGATTGGTCTTGCGACAGACCTGGCCCTGTAAGGATGGCTTTGTCGTTTTCATCCTGACCCCAGGTGCCTTTGGTGCCAAGACGAACCAGTTATTGACGGAATGGATGGATAAGGAAGGAATGGCCCCTGAATTTATGAAAAAAACGGATTGGAACAAGCTCGACGGCACAACCATGACACAGGAATTCGTAAGGGAATTTGATGAATTTACTGGGAGATTCTTCTTATCCCATACCATGGAAGAACTTTATGAAGGCGCAATCAGAAGAGGGATGCAACTCTATCCTGTTTCCAATTGCAGAGCTTTGGCAGAGAGTCCGCAACTGAAAGATCGAGGTTTCTGGGAACAGGTAGACCACCCCGAGTTGGGTACCACGATTACCTATCCGGGAGCTTGGGTGAAGATGTCAGAGGCCAAGTGCAATATCCGTCGCCGTGCTCCCCTGATTGGCGAACATAATCAGGAGATATACAAAGGTGAATTAGGTCTTTCTGACGAAGAGTTAGGAATTCTAAAACAAGCCGGGGTCATCTAAATTAGAAGGTTTGTGATGAAAGAAAAGGGAGAAAAAAAAGAGGTTTTTGAGGGTTTAAAGGTTGCCGATTTCGGTTGGGCTATCGCAGCTCCTGCAATATGCTGGTATCTTGCAACCCATGGGGCAACAGTCATTCGCGTTGAATCAAGTACTCGGCCTGATGTATATCGAGTCAGTGCCCCTTATAAAGATAGAAAACCCGGGTTGAATCGGGCAGGTTTTTTTGCCTATCCAAATGTGAATAAATTGAGCATTGCCCTCAATCTAAACCTACCTCAGGGTATCGAGGTCGCTAAAAAAATCGTTACCTGGTCAGAAGTTGTCGTCGATAACTTCCGTGTAGGTCCTATGGAGAAGTGGGGTTTGGGTTATGAAGACCTCAAAAAGATAAAACCAGGTATCATTATGTTACGCACAACAAATCAGGGGCTCACTGGGCCACATAATGCACATCCGGGATGGGGATGGCAATTGGTGGGACTGAGTGGGATCTCGAATCTCAGCGGTTGGCCGGATAGGGAACCCCTGTCATTTGGTATGCCCTATACAGATGTCATCGCTCCTCGTTTTGGAGTCGCTGCTTTGATGGCAGCCCTGGTCTACCGGAACAAGACAGAGAAAGGACAATTAATCGATCTCTCCCAATTGGAAACGGCGATTCAATTCATTGCGCCAGCGATGCTTCATTATTTTGTAAATAATGAAGAAAGCAAGAGAATTGGAAACTCCTCCCCCTATGCAGTTCCCCATGGAGTCTTTCGCTGCAAGGGTGATGATTGTTGGTGTGCCATCAGTGTGTCCACGGATAAAGAATGGCAAGGATTTTGTAAAGTTATCGGAAATCCAGTCTGGACAGAAGACCAGAAATTCAGGCTCTTGTTGAATCGAAAGAAAAATGAAGAAGAGCTCAATCGACTTATTGAGGAATGGACGACCCAGCATATGGCGGAGGAGGTCATGGCTCTGATGCAAGCTGCGGGTGTACCGGCTGGAGTTGTAAAGAATGGAAAAGATGTATTTGAAGATCCACAACTTAACCAACGAGATTATTTTTGGACATTAAATCATTCAGAGATGGGCCCCTTTGCCCATTTGGGTCAACCATTTAGATTGTCAGAAACCCCTGCTAAGTCACGCCTTCCGGCACCTTGTCTTGGTGAACATAGCGAATATGTCTGTACGAAGATGCTTGGCATGTCCGATAAGGAGTTTGTTGAATTACTCGCAATGGGAACCTTTGAATAATAGCAAAGCTGAAAGGAGTTGATTTCAATGGCTGTGGAGATACGGAATTCTATCTGCTGGGGCTGCTGGATGCAATGCGGCGCACTCGTGCATGTTGATCAAGGGAAGGTCATCAAGCTGACGGGCGACCCAGAGTTCTACACGAAGGGCTTCTTTTGTGACCGGGGCGCCAGGTTTGCAGAGCACCTCTATCATCCCGATCGGCTTAACTATCCGCTAAAGCGAAGGGGTGAGAGAGGCGAGGCAAGATGGGAGCAGATATCGTGGGACCAGGCATTGGATGAGATAGCCGTAAAATTGAAAGAGCTGAAAGGCAAATACGGAGCTGAGGCACTTGCAACGACTTGTGGCACGGGAAGAGGACATCAAGAGACATTTAAGGAGCGATTTCTACACCTCTTTGGAAGCCCAAATCACGCCAATGCAGGTCAGTTTTGCCGGATTGAGACAAGAGAGATAGACTATGCTATTTATGGGGCCGATATCGTTGCGATGAAGCCTAAGCTTGTTGAAAGGGAGGGCTGTATTGTCATATGGGGTCACAATCCTAAGGAATCGGTCCCTGTCGAATATAATGAATACCGTAATTTCAAAAAGAGGGGTGACATCAAGTTCATCGTTATTGACCCAAAGCGCACGGAAATTGTGGACGAGCTTGCTGACCTCTGGCTTCCGATCAGACCCACTACTGATGCTGCTCTAGCTCTGGGCTGGCTAAACGTCATCATCAATGAAGAACTTTACGATAAGGAATTTGTAGAGAAGTGGTGTTACGGTTTCGATCAGCTAAAGAAGCGGGTGCAGGAGTACCCTCCGGAAAAGGTCGCCGAGATAACTTGGGTTTCCAAAGAGAAGATTATCGAGTCGGCCAGGATGTTCGCCAAAGCCAAGCCTTATACCAATATCCCCTGGGGTGTCAAAACGGATATGCAGGGGAGGAATGTAACCTCCATTATACACGCGATCGCAATTCTACGGGCCATAACGGGTAGTATCAATGTAAGCGGGGGGTCGCCTCTTTCTGGGCCTTGCTTGAAAGCGAACGGTGGCTCTGATTTTAACTATATCGATATGCTCTCTCCGGAGCAGAGGGCAAAACAGTTGGGCATCGACAGGCATAAGTTCTGGACCTTTCCGGGGTACGACCTCATCTCCCAGGCGATGAGGCCATACTGGAATGGTAAGGTATGCTCTTCCTATATGCCGGGCTGTCATATACCGGATGTATGGCGGGCTATACTCACTGAAGACCCCTATCCCATCAAGGCATTGATCGTGGGCGGGAATAACCCTCTCATGGCGTTTGCAAACACACCGCAGGTCTACAGGGCATTGAAAAGTCCAACTCTCGAATTTTTTGCAGTGGTGGAGCAGTGGTTGACGCCTTCAGCCGTGCTTGCCGACTACGTCCTTCCAGCGGCCAATTGGCTTGAGATGCCTCTTTTACATTTTGGCACTTATACCGGGTCTCAAGATTTCGTGGCTGCTTCAGAGCAGATTGTCCCTCCTTTGTTTGAGAGGCGACCTGATTACTATTTCTGGCAGGGCCTGGGCATAAGGCTGGGGCAGGAGAAATACTGGCGTCAGACGTTGGAGAAAGAGTGGGAATGGTGCATTAAGCCCTTACTTGACGAACTTAACATGGAATCGTTTGAGGAATTTGCTCAGAAACAGCGATTTTGGTTCCCACCCTTTGAAGAGAGATACCATGAGAAGATCGATCCCAATACAGGGAGGCCGAAGGGATTTGGGACGCCTACCGGAAAGATAGAGTTTTATTCTACCATTCTCGATAAATTGGGCTATGATCCAATGCCTTACTACAAAGAACCATTAGAGACGCCAGTGAGCCAACCTGAACTGAGTAAGGAATATCCCCTAATCCTGATAACCGGATCGAGGTTTAGGCCTTTTTATCATTCGGAACATAGACAACTCCATTCAGCACGTAAACTCTATCCAGACCCAACCGTAGAGATTCACCCAGATACGGCCCGAGAAACGGGCGTTGAAGAAGGAGAGTGGACGATTATAGAGACGACCTGGGGAAAAATAAAGCAAAGGGCCAGGTTCTCGACAAGGATTGACCCGAGGATGGTGGATATCCAACATAGCTGGTGGTTTCCTGAGGAAATCCCGGACGATCCGATTCTCTATCGGTCATTTGAGTCGAATGCAAATATGCTTACGACAGATCAAGATGAATATTGTGATCCTCCTACCGGAGCAATGCGCCTCTCTCCTTATTTGTGTAAGGTTTATCCAGCCAAGAAATATTATTGATTTTGGAGGCGAAAATGAAATTGAAAGGTAAGGTTGCCATTGTCACAGGAGCGAGCCGAGGCTTGGGACGTGACTTTGCATTGGATTTTGCCAAGGAGGGTGCGGATGTCGTTGTTGCAGCCCGGACAGAGTCAGAAGGGAGGTTACCAGGCACCATCTATAAGACTGCAGATGAGATTCGAGCCTTGGGAGGCCGGGCACTTCCAATCCGATGCGACGTAACGAGCGAGGAGAGTGTCAATGGGATGGTTCAAAAAGCGCTCAAGGAGTTTGGCCGGATAGATATCTTAGTCAATAATGCCGGTGTTGCATGGTGGCCTCCCATTACGGAAACGCCTTTGAAACGCTTTGAACTCGTCCTAAGGGTAAACTTAATCGGTGCTTTCCTTTGCGTCAAGGCAGTTTTGCCGACTATGATCAAACAGAGAAGCGGCAGCATCATCAATATCTCTTCTTATGCTGCCAACAAGAGAGTACGGGGCTTCTCTGGTATATCCTATGGTGTTTCTAAAGCGGCCCTTGAACGTTTTACCTGGGGGCTTGCTGCAGAGCTTGGGCAGTACAATATTGCAGTCAATGCGATTAAGCCATTAAAAGTGATTGGCACCGAGGGGATAATGGCCCAGGCAGGGCCGAATGCGGATAAGTCAGATTGGCAGACCTCGGAATTGATGGTGAAGGCCTGTACCCTCTTGGCAGCACAAGATGCAACCGGCGTTACAGGAATTGTGGCTTCTGATGATGAGTTTTGCCAATGGCATGGATTAATTTAACCTGATCTCATCAAATGTGCAACCATTCATATTAAGAAAGGAGGATGTGAATTGGCCATTAGAACCCCGCAGCAATATTATGAGGGATTGAGAGACGGTAGAGTTGTTTATATGGGAGGAAAGAAAGTCGAAGATGTCACCAAGGACCCTATCATAGGGATTGCCTGTGATTGGTGCGCTATGGACTATGTTCTCATGCAGGACCCTCGCTACCAGCCTCTTATGACACGCAAGAATGAAAAGGGAGAATTAGAGAGCGTTCTCTTTTACCCAACAAAGACGCTTGAGGATCTTCTGAGGCGGAGGGAAATCATACAGGTCGGCAGTAGAATATGCTACGGTAAGTGCCCGAGTGCCAAATTCACCGGCATAGATGCATTGAACGCATTAACTGTTGTCTCCAGACGCATGGACAAGCGGTTCGGCACTCGCTATACAGAGCGTGTTGAAAACTTTCGTAGGCATTTATTGGAGCGCGACTATGCTGTGGCTGCAGGCATGACCGATGTTAAAGGCAACAGGACCCTTCGGCCTGCACAACAGAAACCCCATCAGGACTATTATGTCAGAATTGTTGATGAGACGGATAAGGGCATCGTGGTGAGGGGGGCTAAAGCCCACATCAGCTTGGCACCCGTTGTTGACGAAATCATTGTCATACCCACCCGTAACATGCATGAGGAAGATAAGGACTATGCTGTGGCTTTTGCTGTCTCTCCCAGTGCGAAAGGCATTACATTAATACCAGCCAGGCCGGATATTACCGAAGAAGATGTGGGCAATTTCTTCGACCATCCGATTACTGCTAGTATCTACCTTGCTGATAGCATGATTATCTTCGATGACGTTTTTGTGCCGAACGAAAGGGTGTTTATGAAGCGGGAGTGGTCTTTTGCCGCTGATTATGCTTATGTGTTTGCCGATTTTCATCGGCTCAGTTCCGATGCGATTCAGGCGGTAGAGAATGAAATGCTTCTTGGAATGGGAGCTCTGATGGCTGAGTATAACGGCCTTGAAAGAGCCCCAGCCATTCGGGAGATGCTCACCTGGTTGGCTATGTACGCTCAAATAACAGAAGCCTTGGGCAGGGCTGCTTGTGACCACTGCATCACAGAGCCCGAATCAGGCCTCGTTATTCCTAACCCGATTTACTCCAATATGAGCAAGCTCTATGGATCCGATCATTACCATCAGGCGACCAAGTATGTACAGGATATAGCCGGGGGTATTGTAGCAACGATTCCTTCATCCAAAGAGTGGAAAAACCCAGAGACGCGCAAAATGATGGAGAAATATCTTGGTGGAAAAGATGGTATTCCTACTGAGAACAGGCTTAAGCTAATAAATCTCATTAGGGATTACGCATCTTCATACGAATCGGTTCTCAGAATTCACGCTGAGGGTTCTTTAGCAGCACAGAGGCTCTCTGTTTATAATCTGGCTGATTTTGAAAGATGTAAAGCAATGGCCAAACGGGCGGCAAGAATTAAGGATGGAACTGAACATCCTCTATTTAATCAATTGCCAGACTTTCCAGTACGATGGGAGAAGAAATAATAATATAAATAGGAGGATTAACATGGGTTACGCTGATTTAAATGAATGGATCGAAACCTTGGAGAAGGAAGGAGAGCTCTGTCGAGTTAAGGCAAAAGTAGACTGGAACTTGGAAATAGGAGGAATCGTTCAGGAGGTTTTCAATAGACAAGGGCCTGCTTTACTCTTTGAGAACATAAAAGGCTACGAAAATACATTCTGCAGGAGACTTTTTACTGCTTCACTTTCAACTTATTCCAGAATTGCTCTAGCACTCGGCCTACCTAAGGATACTCCGCCAAAGGAGATCATAAAAGTATATATGAAAAGGATAAAGAAGCCGATTAAGCCGGTGGTGGTTAAGGATGGTCCGGTTAAGAGGAATAAACTGATAGGCGATAAGGTCAATCTTCTCGGAATACCAGCTCCCAAATGGCACCACCGGGACGGAGGGAGGTTTATCGGAACATGTGATGGGGTTGTGACCAAGGATCCGGAGAGCGGCTGGGTCAATATCGGGTTGTATCGCCGGCAACTTCATGACCGAAATCATACGGGACTGGTTGTCGTCCACGGACAACATATCTGGAGACACTGGAGAACGTATAAGAAACTTGGCCGAAAAACCATGCCACTGGCAGTGGTCAATGGCTGGGACCCAGTTTTGCCTCTCGTCGCCTGTTCGGCACAACCGCCTGAGGTTTGTGAATATGACATTATGGGAGCACTCAGGGAGAAGCCTGTTGAGCTTGTTAAGTGCGAGACAGTGGATCTTGAAGTGCCGGCTAGTGCCGAAATAGTCTATGAGGGGGAGGTCTCGTTAGATTATGATACATTTAAGATGGAAGGTCCCTTTGGTGAATATGCTGGGTACTACCAAAGGGATGCTAGTCCAAAGCCGGTTTTTATGGTGAATTGTATTACTTATAGAGATGATCCCGTTTTCCAGGGCACCTTGGAAGGTGTTCCTACAAATGAAGATCATATGATGGAGTCCATTAATTTCAGCGCTTTAATCTGGGAATATTTGAATGGGCAGATGATTGGGGTAAAGGGTGTCAATGCTGATCCGAGTACGGCGTGGGCGAATCTATTTATTCAGATAGATAATAGCTATGTAGGGCAGGTATTTCAGGCAGCCACATTGGTTTGGGGATATGATAAGTCTAATTTCGTAGGGAAAAATATTATTGTGGTCGATGAGGATATAGATATTTTTGATCTAGGCAAGGTACTTTGGGCTTGGGCTTATAGAGTAGACCCTAAGAGGGATTATCATTTTTTCCCGGGTCTTTATGGTGCATCAGACCCAGTGATCCAAGCAGATGATCGGATAGGAACAACTGTTTATTTAGGGACGAAAACACTTGTCGATGCCACCAAATGGATTGGTCATCCTCGCGACCCCAAAATATGGAATGAAAAATTTCCACCAAGCGCCTATCCGGATGATGAGACCATGAAGTTTGTGAAGAGCAGATGGAAGGAGTACGGGATTAAATAGGTTCGGGAGATGATCCAAAAATTTTAACCTAAGTCATTAAATTAGGGGAAGGAGGGGAAAAAAATGAGTTTATATCGTGAAGAGAACAGGATTGATTTGGGACGGTTGAGAAGGGAAAGGGTGGAGAAGGCGAGAGCCCAAATGGAGAAAGAAGGCATCGGTGCTTACCTCTGTTTTGATCCGGCTAACATTGGCTACTTGACAGATACCTATACCTATAGGCTGGAGCCCTTGTTAGCACGAAACGTACTGTTTCCAAGAACAGGTGATCCTATTCTGTATGAATGGGGTTTCCGGTGGCAGAGGGTCAGGGATGAGCTGGCTCCGTGGCTGAAAGGGAATGTGAGGCCCGGATGGAGATTGCGCTTCTTTCTAAATAGAGGGGTCAAACCAACAGAATTTCTGGAGGATCTTAAGAAGGTCTTAAGGGACCATGGGGTGTTCAATGAACCTTTGGCTGTTGATATGCCCATCGTGACGATAGATTTCGCTGAGATGCTTAGAAATGAAGGGCTGAAGGTGATCGATGGGTTTCCTTCTTTAAACCGTGCTAGGGCAATAAAAAGTCAGGATGAAATACAGTGTATGAGGATATCGATGTCGATCTGTGATGAAATCTTCTATGAACTCCAAAAAGCCATCAGGCCGGGTATTCGGGAATCCGATCTGGCGGCAATCGCAGCGGAACTTTCGGTGAAACGTTTTTGTGATGGTCCGGTAGATATTGTGGGTTGTTCTGGCGAGAATACGAACCCCAATATGCTCGGTTACAGTGATCGACCCATCCGACCTGGAGATATGGTCTTTGTGGATCTTCCTGGCGTAAAATACAAGGGGTACTGCTCCTGTTACTACAGGACCTTTACCTGTGGTAAGGCTACTCAGAGGCAGAAGGAGATCTATGATGAATGTTACGATCTGTTACGCAAGGGGATGTCAAAGATAAAGGCTGGAAATACAACGGCTGATGTTTGTAAGGCATGGCCAGGGCCTGAACACTGGGGTGGAAAGACATGGAGGGATGTTTCGGATTGCGCAATAGGTCATGGCATAGGCCTACATAATCAGGAGGCACCAACGATCACTCCCCTGTTTTCAATTGAGAACCCTATTACTTTAGAGGAGAATATGATCATTGCAATCGAGACGTTCTATGGTTCCAAGCCTGGTGAGCAGCCCAGGCAGGGGGCTCGGATTGAGGATCTGGTGGTCGTGACCAAGGACGGCTATGAGAATTTGGCTAAGTGGCCAGAGGATAAGATCACTGAGTGCTGGATTTAATACAAACGCATTAAATCTCGTTACGTTCAACAGAATCGCCCCTCACCCCATCCCTCTCCCCAGCGGGGAGAGGGATGGGGTGAGGGGGCCTC
>Ga0129297_10002121_pt1 | contig 10099 bp, 7 predicted proteins | sample I18A1metaG_FD_94708 | JGI IMG/M metagenome (GOLD analysis project Ga0129297, IMG submission 94708) | Lake sediment bacterial and archeal communities from Gulf of Boni, Indonesia to study Microbial Dark Matter (Phase II) - ​I18A1 metaG | ecosystem: Environmental > Aquatic > Freshwater > Lake >... | reverse complement strand
TCTATCAACTGTCGCGTTGGATTGTCCTCCATGCCTAGCCCGTTCGGTGTGGTTGTTGCTGAGTGGACGTGCATTCGACCAACCGTTTCTTCTCCCGCCAATCCTGGAAGGAGTATCTTGGCCCCGGCTGCCCAGCCAGCGTTGAAGTGTGGGATGAGGCTTCCAGTTGCTATTCGGATGTCAGCTTTCAGGTAGTCCTTGTTGATCCATACGGGTACGTCGCCAGCTATCTTTCCCAGATACTCAAGCTCCAATTCGTCATCAAAGGCATGATTGATCACCTCGTAATCCTCGATCACTGGGGCTCCATATTTCTCCCTCATCTCTTGATCAGTCATCCGTCTATGGGTTCCGAGGGCTACAATGATCTTGATGTCCTCTCTCCTCGCCCCCGTCTTCTCCAATAGTCTTAGAATTGGTGGGAGGAGAGTGCGTGTCGGTGTCACGCGAGTTATATCATCGACCGCGATGGCTATGGTCTTCCCTCGTGGGGATAACTCTTCGATCGTAGGTCCATCCGTAGGATCTTTCAAGGCTTCCTCAACTTCTAAATCAGGATTTTGTGAGGGAGCTATCTCTGAGGGGCTGATGATCCCCATCACCCGTCTTTCATCTGTCTCGAACTCAACTTCACTCTTACCATAAGGAATTTCTACACGCATACCATTCTCACTATCCTCAGGAGTCTCCTGAAGGATTCTTCTTCTCCAGAGTTCTCGTTTCCGTTTCCTTCGCCGTCATTTGAGGAGGGTGCTCAGGAAGCTGCGAATAGTTCTCACCACTAGTCCAGTATACTGCAGATCTGAACGTGGTGATTTCGACTAGTTGCAGGAACAGAAAAGTGGTATGTGAGCTTTCAAGTTCCCTCGACGACGATCATTGTAAGCGTCGATCTGACCTTGTCGAGCCTACGTATCTTCCAGGTTACAACTTCCTTGAGTTTATCCATGCTCTCCGCTTGAACCTTCGCAACTATATCGTATACTCCGTAGACGACGTAGGATTCCTTCACGTTCGGCAGCTTCTTCAGTTCCTTTAGAACTTCGTCCTCAGATCCTATCTCAGCGTTTATCAAGACGAAAGATAGAGGCATCTTCAACCAATCTCCGGATGAGCAACTTTGCTCCTTAGAATGTTAAAAAGGTTACCCCGATAGCTTTGCGTATCTCTTGGCGGACCTCTTTGAAAGCATTCTACTCGAAAGAACCGTGATCCCCAAGAGGAGGGTGAGAACTACTTGCAGCGACGGGAATTCTGGGATGGGTGTTAGAGATATGGTCAGTAGACGAGAAGCCCTACCGTACCCGGGCACTGAGGTCCGAACCCCGATCGAGAAGATCGATATACCCCTAGAGTGCTGGGCAGTCCATTCAACAGCCTCACCATTTGTCGAGTTGAAATATCCACCGTCGCATGTCCATGTGTACTCTGCTACGTTGCTCAGGACTCCATTGACATACGTCTTCGCGGTAATTACGTATGAGGGTTGAGCAGTTTCACCCATCCGTTGGAGTACGACCGTAAGCTGCACTAGAGAGAATGAGGTTCCGTCTTGACTCAGGATCATGTTGACTTCTGTCTCCGACGACCCGAAGACTGTAACCATGTATGACTGGCTCACGTATCCGGGAGCTGAGTAGGTGAATGTGTATGTTCCTTCAGGAACATAGATTGCGTATGCTCCGTCTTGCGAGAATGCCCAACTCGGAGGCGATTCTATCGTCACCCATGAGAGTGGGACTGGAGAACCTACGGCGTTCAATCCTCTGACTGTCCCAAAAATCTTGCCCAGCCTGTTGACGTCAAAATTTACTGAGACGATGAAGTCGATTTCAGGAAAGTCAACTGAAACATCCAGTATCTGCCTATACTTGTAGGTGTAGCCGAAGTCCAATGCTTGGATGGAGTGTGTTCCTTTTTCCATCCCGTAGTCATTGTGCCGCATGCCGTCCGGCGCAACGTAGTAGAAATGGTTAGGCCCGCCGGAGAAGCCGTAGACTTCGAAGTTGAAGCCTAAACTGTTGGCCAGTACACGCAACGTTGTTGCGCCTGACAGGAGCAAACTTGGATCCCGAACCTCAACCCTAGCGAAGACGTCTTCTGTCAGCTGCGTTGAGTATAACCCGTCTCTCTTTATAGAGACACTTCCAACCACTCCGGCGCCTCTTTGAATGATCACGCTTACTCGCGCCCCTATCCCTGACGGTACCCATACACTGGCCGGTATTCTCTGAACGTAGCCGTATGTGAACGCTTCTACTATGTAGTCGCCTTCTGGAATTGTACTCGGCACACTTCCTTGATAGATGATCAGGTCGAGAGGCCAGTTGTTTCCTGTGTAGGTAACGTTCACTCTAAACTCGTTCACGTCGGGGCCGGGTGAAAGCGCCTTTTCAGCGTAGCCTATCGGTATCATCGTAGCTGAATCATAGTAGTATATTCTCAGCCGATATCCTTTCAACCCGAAACGCCAAGGAGTTATCGATTGAGGGCCCCCACCCACCGGCCTAGTATCCCATGAGACCACACTTGTCTTCACGGCACCGCTCCTAATAGCCCAGACATCCACCGTTGAGTTGCCGCCTTTCGGAACGGATACGTAAACAATACTCTTTTGAGTGTAGCCTCTCAACCAGATGCTGATGTTATATGTGGAAGCTTCAAGGCCGTAGTCCTTCTGCCTCCAGAAGCCTGAGTATGTCTTGTTTTTCAGTTCACTGAAGCCAAGCATGTAGAACTTGAGGGTTTTAGAGTTGGCGTAAAGGGTCTTTCCATCGCTTCCTGTACCGTTTATCAATGTCACGCCTTTCAAGAACCCTGAAGGATCGTAAGCCTCGATGATCACATGCCCACCATAATATGTATCGGTGGCAGTGGATAGGGTCGCCATCTCAGATTCTCTAGGCGTCTCGGGCAGCCGTATCTTTCCTGAGATTACCCCGCCTTGAACCAGCGTGATGTTGGCGGTGACGCTGCTTCCAGGCATAGCAAGCGTGGGAACGGTCGTCACGCCTTGAGTATAAGCGAAAACCTGGGCTTTCAGGTTGTAGGCACCCGGTCCGAAGCCCTCGTAATCTAACCCTGTAATGGTGAACTTGTCTGACTTCTCGTTCGCTGAAACTCCGGAATATCCGCCTACGAGTTTTCCGGTGGAATCGTAGGCTTCAACCGTATAGTTCAGCACGTTGAAACCTAGGTTCTTAAGCCATGGGTTATCGAGTGATCTTATGCTCTCGCCGCTAGGGGTCGTGTAGAACACTGTTCCTTCGATCTCGCATCCTCTAGTCAAAGTAATATTGAGGTGACGAATGTTCTCATTCTTCGTCAACGTGATGAGATAAGGAATCTCGGTCAGAAGATAAGCGAAACCAGTCTCAGGGCAGTAGCCCGCTGAAGCCTCAAGCTTGTATGTTCCTGGCGCCCAAAGTCCTGTCAGATTGTAGTATCCCGTGTCAGGATTGACGTAGGCTCTCGCTTTCGCGCCTGTATTCACCTCAGTCGCGTAGACTGTTCCATTCGCTGTGATAGGCATTGTATGCGGGTGATCGTATGAGGGTGGGTCAAGTATGTATCCCGAGATGCTGGAAGGATCCTCTCTCATACTGACTGGGACTGAGAGGTTCTCCGTCGGTCTAGGAGGGAAAATAGGTCTTCCATACGGCGATAGGCTATCAGCGACGTATACTGTGAAATTGTAGATTCCGGCGACGCTGGGAGCATGAAGGTCCTTCATGAAGATGTATTGTGGAGGATTGAAGGTTACGTATTGAGGGGTATGTATCTCAACTCTGAATGGAGCATCATCTTTGTACGGATAATGCAGTGAATCATCTGTCACCAGATAGTAGAAGTAGTCATCTGTTATTGTGGAGGAGAGGAAGGCCGTGTCATTCTCAGGATGCGGCTCAATGAATTCCCTTGGTACTTCAACTTTGACAGCTATCCCCGGCTGGTTGACCGTGATCGTTATGTCGCCTGCCGTTCCGAAGAAGACCCCCCAGTAACCTGAAGGCGTGATAGAGGCTGCTTGAGCTTGAACAACCGTGAGCCCTAACGACCCGACTAAAACTATTGAAACCAGAACTGCTAGTAGTGGATGAAAGGCTTTGCTGTTACCTACGCCCGTAAACCTCTGTCTGCAAGGTCGCAAAGGGAGCTATTCCCCAGAACCTAAATATGGTATTTAACAGGCAAGAGTATTTAAAGACTATAAAACAAATCGATATAACCGATTAGACAAAGTATTTGAACACCAGAAGACTTGCGAGAGTAAGCACTACTGCGTGTTTAAGCCCCTGTTTCATTGTGCCTGAACTCATCTTCCCGCCGGCGAGGCCGCCGAATATGGATTCAACAACCGATATGTAGAGGAAAATCTGTGAGTAGCTTTCGACTGAGATGACTCTCGCCCCGAGAAAGCCGAGTCCGCCGCCCATCGCGCTTACGATGGAGAGAAACTGTGTCACAAGTATGTAGACTGTCAGTAGGAAGATTAGGAATGAGATGTAGACTAAAGCGATGTATGGGCGGATCTGACTCTTCCTCTTCCTCTCTATACTTTGAAGCTCCTCAACATGCGTGTTCACGGTGTCGATACTTTCCTGTATGTCCCCCCCAGCCTTACTTGCCTCCTCGATAAGAAGCGTCGTCCTCCTCGCCAAAGGCGTATCGCACCTCTCCCCAAATGACTGGAGCGCTTTTTCCAAAGAGATCTTCCACGTCAGTTGAGAAACGGTCTTTCTAAGCTCTTCAGTCAAAGGCCCATAGTCCCTCTCAGCGTTCACTTCAATAGCGCGAGTCAAAGTCATCCCCGTCCTCCCAGCATCAGCTATGTCACGTAGTAGGTTCGGGAGGTTGTTGTCGATCGAGTCTTTCCTCCTAGTGTCGAGGTAATATGCTACGGAGGGAAGGATCAAGGCTGAAATGAACCCGATGATGAGGAAGTCGTCCCAAGAGGCTGAGATTATCCGCCTGTAAACTAGAATTCGATCCAAGTTAACGCGAACCTCTCCATTCGAGGTTGAAGCGGGATAATCGTTGAGATTCAGCCAAAGCGCGGTGATCGTGCTATTAGTGTACTCCTTCAGGTTTATCCGCTCGGCTGTCGTAGCAACCTGAGATGAAGCTGAGAAGATCTGTCTTACAGCCCCTTTCGACGTCTCGATCGAGAGGCGAAACGCAGCATTCTGCGTTGTTGAGAATTCTATATCCAAGTAAGGATACCTGCTTGTGTCTATCGAGACTTGGCGTTTGTAGCCCACCGACTCTAGATCTGTGCTGTTGAGTTTCAGCCAGATCTCTCCCTTCGCGATCCCATATTGAGTCTTCTTGACTCCCTCAGCGGAGCCGAAAGACCACAACGTTACATTTTGAAAGTCGTCTATCAAAGTCGGATTGGACCAGTCGACGACCAGGATCGGCTTATACGGGTAGGTGTAGATGAAGCCGACTGCGAAGATACATGCCCCTATGAGGATGGCCGCGGCCCAGACGATCCTCAAGGCTCTCCTTGTTACTCTTATCGACCTTCACCTAGCCTTTCGGCTGAATCATCTCAATGAGGACGAGAAACATGACGCCGAAAATAGGAATCACCCCGAATATCAGGAAGTACATCATGGAGAAGACGTCGAGCCCCCATATCGTTCCTCCAATCGCAGCCATTATCGCCAACATGATGACGATGAGAAGTGGGAAGACCACCAGCATTATAACGTAGATCTCAGACACTATCCCCAGTGTGTCGAGAAACTGTTGGAGCTTGACTCTTCTTCTCTCCATGAGCTGCCTCGTCGTGCTCAGGAAATACTCTTTGACATCCCCCCCAGTCCGTATTGTCGCTGCGAAGCCTCTGAGCACATTTGAGTATAGAGTGGAGGGGGATCTCTCAGTTTCAGAGTCGAGAGCTGACAGCGTATCGTATCCCAGAAGATCTATCTTTCCGACTATAGGCTTTATCTCGTTGGAGAGGACGAACTTCGGGTCTTTCATAGCTGTTGAACGCAGGATCCTCTCAGGCGACATCCCAGCGCAGGCCAGAACACTCATATAGCTGGACGTGTGGACCAAGTTCTCTTCAAGCGTCTCCTTCCGGGTAATCTTCTTGTACGTCGGGAAAGAGTAGACGATGAAGAACGCTAGACCTCCAGCCGCGAGCGAGAGCATCAAGCTGAAGAGTATGAAAGATGGAAACTGCAGAAAATTCTGGAATACAGGTATCATGCCCATCAGCCAAGGAAATAGAGTGAACAGTGTGACCAAGACAACGAAGGATAGCAGCGTCGATAGTATGAATGAAAACCAGATGAGGCTTACGTAGGCTTTGAATGTAGCTTTTATCCCTGACTCATTCAGCGCAGGCGTAAGGTTCTTGAAGAGCGGTAAGGTCCTTCCCAACCTTTTTCCGAGAAGGTTGTACGTGAAGTGGTAGATTGTGGAACGGCTCTCTTCGTCTTCTGCTTCACGCACCCTCGGCTTTCGCTGCTCCTTCGCTTTATCTGACAATTCCGGCTTAGTTCTCCTTCCGGATCTTCTCTAGAACGGTTGCTGGGTCGAGATAGTAGAACCTGATCGTTTCAACTACGTCCTTGTAGTCACGTACCTGATTCTTGGCCATCCATTGAATCAGAAGCTTCCTGTTCTCAATCTCCTTTACAGCAGCATCGAAGACAAGCCCATGCCTCTTCACAAGCTTCTCAAGTACATAGCTTCTGCCGGAGTAGAGGAACGAGTCCGTCTTAGGGTCCCATTTGAATACCTCGTTCGTCAAGATCTCCTTGGTTATAGGGTCTATCCCAACGATCTCGCTTACACTGATGATCCGCCTAACAGACTTGTCGCCCAATCGGACGCGCGCTTGAACAGAGATGACGTCCATAGTCGTGATCAATGGCCGAGGTATATTCATAGGTTCAGTCTCAAGTCGATGTACAGCAGCTTCAACAGAGTCTGCGTGGAGAGTTGCCAAACCTCCGTGGCCTGTAGCGATCGCTTGAACCAGCGTATAGGCCTCCGCGCCTCTGACCTCACCGACTATTATGTATTCAGGCCTCTGCCTCATCGCGTTCCTGAGCAGGTCGTACAGCGATATCTCTGAGACCTTTCCGCTTACACCGAATCCCGTCCTAACGACAGAGGGAAGCCAATTCTCATGCGGTAGCTGAAGCTCCGCTGTATCCTCTATCGAGACTATCTTGGCTGTAGGCTTGATGAACATGGAGATCATGTTGATGGTAACGGTCTTTCCGCAAGCTGTTCCCCCGACGACGAGGGCTGAGGCCTGCCTCTCGATGATGTACCATAGGTAGGCTGCTATCTCAGGCGACAGCGTCTTGAAGATTATCAAGTCGGTTATTGTGAAAGGTCTCTCTCGAAACTTTCTTATCGTGAACGAAGAGCCTTTCCGGGTGACCTCTTTCTCGTAAGTCAACTGTATACGCGATTGATCCGGCAGGCTTGCGTCGACAACCGGTTGAGCTATCGAGATAGCTCGACCGGTCATATAGGTCAGCTTCAGAATGAATCTATCGAGCTCTTCGGCTGTCTGAAATGCGATGTTCGTAGGAATCGACTCGTACTCTTGATGCCAAATGAATATTGGAACCCCGGAACCGTTGCAGGATATATCTTCTATCTTAGGGTCCTTCATCAACGGGTCGATCTTGTCGAAGTAGATGTAGTCCCTAACAATGTAATATGCGATCTTCTCGAATGATGCAGCGTCAACCTTCAGCCTGTAATTCTTGATTATGCTTTGAATCTGCTTCTTGAGGTAGCTGACGGTCTTCTCGCTTGACCCCAACTTTTTGAAGTTGACGTTCAATTCGTCTGTGAGGAGCTCCTTTATCTGGTTCAGCTGCGTCTTCTCAACTTCTGAGAGAGAAACCTCTGAGACTAAATATTTGATCTGTCCAGTACCCTCCTTGACGATGGTCGCATCTGCAAAAGGCTTATTGAGGTAGTATTGATCTAGGACAGCTACCTGAGTCACGCTGGACGCGGGCTGATTCCTCTGAGCTCCTATGATGCTGTTGTAGAGTTGTGCGACGCCGATCCTCCAGTCTCCCTTCGAGAAAACGTTGCTCAGAAAACCTTTCTTCGCAGCTTTAGCTGCGGATAGGGTTTCGATCTCGTATCGAAGTCTCTTCTTGCCTTCTTTCCCGTACATCTTCTCGTAATAGCTTTCCAGTTCTCTCCGAATGAGCTGCACCTCTTTCTTATCGTAGCTCGCCTTCAGGTTGACCGCTTCTCTCAGCACTAATTCTTGACCCATGATCTGTCAGCTCTATACAACCCGCTTATAAGTCTCCGCCAATATCCCTCTCTCAGTTATTGAAAAAGGAAGGAAGAGCGGTTCGATACGCGCTCTCCTCAGCTTCCAGAAACGTATCCTCCCTTCAAAGTAGGTCTCCCCTATCGAAAGGTCGATAACACAATCTGCAAGGTGAGAGAGCGTAGCTATCGTCTTCTCATCATGCACAGACTGTATCAAAGGGAGAAAGGCTAATCCTTCACTCCTCCAGACTTGCGCTGAGAGTATCTCGAGGAGCTCAACGACGTAACGGAGCTCCTGCTCAAGAAGCACGTCGGAGAGCGAGTCCACTACGACTACGTCTTCACTTCCCAGCTTCGACAGGATTTCAGCTCGAATCGATACAGACAAGTCGAATCGTGAGTTCATCGTGCCGTTAGGTGCCTTCAACAGGAGGGCATTCACCCTCGCGGTGTAGCCGTCGACGAAGCTCCATCTCTTCTTCTCTTCAAAGTCAGTCGTACTCCAACCGTAGAGATCCATCTCCTCCCTTATGTACTGAGGTTCCTTCAGGATCGTTAGGTAGAAGACCTTATGTCCGGTACACGCGAAGTTGTAGGAAACTTGTTGACAGAACATTCGAAGAGCCATTTCTGAGTTGCTCAGAAGCAGAACTAAAGTTCCGCTAGGCAACCCTCCTCCCAGTCTCTCGTCAAGGCCTCCAATACCCGTCTTCATCCTCGCCTCTTTCAATTCCCGCCACTTCAGATTCACTCAGCCGGCTGGGTCTTAAATACTGCTCTTCTACTCCTCCTCGTTACTTCAGGATGGCTTTCCACGACTATGCCGTCTTGAGTTATCGCGAACTTATGCAGGTCGTGGGAGTGGTCGCTCCCCCTCATCTTCAAGACCTCCATTCTTCTGGTGCGTGTTCTACTCCAAGATTTGGTTTCCTGCAGCAGGTTTCCCTCCACAGGCCTCTCGTCCAGAGTCATCTCGTCCGAGATCTTCTCATCCAACGCATAATGAAGCATCAGTGTGCCGTCGATGACGAACTCTTCAACTCCATGTCGGCTGGGGGACTCCAAGATCAGTAGGGAGGTGCATTCGAAGGACTTCAGGACCATGGCTAATGTGAGGAGAGAGGTCCGGAATTCTTCCCGGTCTTTCGCATGCAGACCCATTGCATCTAGGCAGTCGATTGCAACTCTTCTGGCTTTTATGCTCTCGATGCAGCGGTTGATCTCGTAGAGTAGTGCGTCCAGGGTGAAGGGTCGTGGGACAGTATATTTCTCTTTGCTGCCGAGGCCGATTCTGCTGGAGGAGGCGTCTAGGATTATGAGTTTACCCTCGTTCTCAAGTTTCTTCAGGTTCCATCCGAAGCTGAACATGTCTCTCCTGAGCTGTTCAGGGGTTTCCTCCAGAGTTATGTAGACCCCGTTCTCCCCGAATTTTGCAGCTCCGCTATGGATGAACTGCATAGAGAAGATTGTCTTACCCGTCCCAGCTGTACCAGTGACTAGATAGGCTCTATTCTTTATCAGGCCTCCATTCGTCAACTCGTCGAAACCCGGAATCCCGGATCTGACGCGATCCTTAACGCCACGTACGACCCGTGAAACTGCTTCTTCTCGCTTCTCAGCTACGCCATCTCCAACGCTCATCTCCTTCTTCACCTTCCATGCTAAGTCGGAGTGTTGGTCCGGATCGCTACGAAAGGAATCGTAGCGCCATAGTCCTCCCCTTTATACACGTAGAAGAAACCCATCAAGACAAGATACTCGTTCTGTATCTGCCCGGACGCTGTGTATAGCGAGTTAGGGTCGGCTGTTCCTACTGTCTGTGCGC
>Ga0129297_10002120_pt1 | contig 10099 bp, 3 predicted proteins | sample I18A1metaG_FD_94708 | JGI IMG/M metagenome (GOLD analysis project Ga0129297, IMG submission 94708) | Lake sediment bacterial and archeal communities from Gulf of Boni, Indonesia to study Microbial Dark Matter (Phase II) - ​I18A1 metaG | ecosystem: Environmental > Aquatic > Freshwater > Lake >... | reverse complement strand
GATTTCCGCATAACGATCATTCCGCCCCTCGCCGCTCCGGGCTTGTTCAACACCGCATTCCGCCGGTGGAGTTCACGCCTGCCTCGCACTACCGGATCGCACCGGCGGAATGCTTACTGTTCTGTGCCCTTTCGGACGAGGAACTGGGGACTTTCCGGCGCGCTTTCGAGGAGGAGTTGGCGGCGTGATGGGGCAGGGCAGACCGGCTTCGGCGAGCAGCGCACGGAACCCAGGGTGTTGCACCAGCGGCGCGATGCAAGGGTCCACGCCGCTGAGGACGCGCCAGCCATCCCGCTCCACGACGGCCTGCCGGAACCATCGCAGTGCGGAGGCTGACTGCTTCAGGGCCACGTAGACTCGCGCGATCAGATAGGGGGAGACCCAGGCCTTGCTGCGGGCATGCACGGCCTCTTCGACGAGGGCCTTGGCTTCGGAGGCCTCCCCCGCCGCGGCCAGTCCCCGGGCGAGGTGGAGGCGGAAGAGCGGGCTCCCCGGCACCCGGGTCTCCGCCTCCCGCAGCGCGTCGATGGCTTCCCTATGCCGGCCCAGCTCGGACAGGACCCAACCTGCGGTTACCAAGGCCAAGGGGAATCCCGGGTGATCGGAGAGGGTGCGCTCGATCCGCCGCGACGCGGCGGAGAGGTCGCCTGCGAAATAGTGGGCGATGGCCAGCATGATGCCCAGCTCCGGGGCTGAGGGCTGGAGTTCGACGGCCCGGCGGAGGGCTTCGAGGGCCTCCCCATGGCGCCCCTCGACCGTGCAGACCTGGGAGAAGCCCAGGTAGGCGCGGGGCAGGCTCGGGTTCAGCTTCAAGGCACGGCGGAAGGCCGTCTCCGCCGCCTGGAAGTCCGACCGGTAGAGCAGTTGGGTCAGCCCGAGGACGACCTGGGTCTCCGGCAGCTCGGGGTTCAGGACCATGGCCTGGGCAGCGAGGCTCTCGATGCGCGGATAGACCTGGCTCGGCGGGAGCGGGCCGAACTGGGCGGTGTAAGAGTAGATCAGTCCCAAGGTGGCGTGGGCCGGCGCGAAGCGGTCGTCCTCTGCGATCACGTCCTGGAGCAGTTCCACCGCTTGGCAGAGATCCCGCTCGGTCGCGTTGGCGAAATGGTGGAGTGCGCGGAGATACTTCTGGTAGACCGGCGCGGAGGTGGGAGCGCCAGGCCCATTCCCTGAGCGGGCCGAGAGATGGTCCTGGACAGCGAACGTGGCGCGCCGGACAAGCTCTTCCTGGAGATGGAAGAGCTCGCTGGACGCCCGCTCGAGGGATTCCTGGTGGAGACATGCGCCACTTTCCCCCGCACGGAGCCGGAACCTCAAATGGATCCGAGTGGCGGAGCGCCGCAGGCTTCCCTCCAGGACCAGATCGTGTGGCTTCCCTCCCTCGTCTGAGTTCATTCCGGCCCGAGCTTTGGCGGCCGTCGGTCCCAGCACCACGAGTTGCGGGCATTCTTGGCCGAGCCGGGACGCAAGCTGTTCGGCGAAACCCTCGGTGAATCCAGCCTCGGGGACGGCATCAAGATCCTCGAAGCGGAGGACCACCAGCCGTGCGCGCTCGGGTCTGGATCCGGTATGTCCTCCCGATGCCTGCGGGGCCACCAGCCGATAGCCCAGGCTTCCGAGGGTTTCGAGCCGCGGACCCTGGGAGTCTTCGGGACCCAGGGCTGCCCGCAGCTTCTGCATCGCGGTGTTCAGGCAGCGGCTGCGCTCCACATGGGTGTCCTGCCACAAGGACCGGAAAAGGGATTCACGGGTCACCACGCCATCCTGGGACTGGAGCAGGAGCATGAGGATCTGGAAGGGCTTGCCCTGGATGGGGATGCGGACCCCGTCCCGGTGGAGCTCCTGCGTCTCGGGGTCCGCTTCGAACCGGCCGAACCGGATGCGTTTGCTGGCGGCAGGGAACACCATATGCAACTTCCATGAACAGGGTGGATTTGAATCAGATTATCCAAAGGTTATCCGGAGATGACTGGAAACAAACAGCGGCCTGCGCTACACCTGTCTCATTGTTCTAAGCCATCGCCGAGGGCCTTTGCCCGAAAGCTACGCCTAATCCGGTCTTCCGGACGCCTACACTCCATGCCTTCGAATCGTTCCTGCGGCGCACGTGCCACGGACAGGTCGGGAGTTCAGTGAGCACGAGGGTGCATGTGCGGATATCCAGGAGGGCCCTGTTCGTGGACAAGGAATCGATGATGAGAGTCTTCCATGACTGAGCCCTGCCTTGGGAGTGGCTGTTCGCTTGTGCGCGCCGTGTGCCTGTGCCTTGTGGCGGCGCCCCTGGCCGCCCAGACGAGCGCCACGGTCCGGGTTCCTGGCCAGACCGGGGAGCCCGTGCGGATCCGCGTGGAGGTCCCTTCGACCACCGAGTGGGCGGCGATCTTCTACCGGCCAAAGGGGGCGCCCGACTTCGAGTCGTTGGTGCTGCGGCGGGAGTCCGCGCAGGTCTTCACCGGTGAACTGGACACGACGGCCCTGAAGGCGGGCCAGGTGGACTACTACATCGCGGTGAAATCCGGCGGCGGAATCGGCTACCTTCCCGCGGGCGCACCGGGAAACCTGGAGACCTTCACCGCCCCTGAGGGCTCGGGTACCCACGCCTCCGGCAGCAGGACTCCGGAAGGAAGGTCCACCGCGACCTACCGGTATCCGGTCCACGTGCAGGGCTCCCTGGAGCAGGTGCTCCACCACCAGGAAGCCGTCCATGGCGAGCGCCGTTTCACGGCCTCGGGCCAGCTCCAGGTGGGTTTCGAGCGGGAGACCGCCGAGGACAAGCTCATCTTCGATGCGCAGGTGGCGCACACGAACCAAGCCTACGGAAGCCAGGAAAAGACCTACCTGGCGGGTCTCCGCGCGGAATACAACCGCGGGAACCACCACTGGCGGGCCGGCGACCTGACGGTCCAGGAGTCGGAGTTCACCGTGGCCGGAGCCGGACGGCGCGGCTCGGACTACACCTTCGATAACCAGCACGCCTATGTGCACGCCTTTGCGGTCAACACCCAGCAGCTCCAAGGACTGGATGGCGCGGCCTGGCCCCATGCCGATACCCGACTCTACGGGGGCGCCCTGGGCTACACATTCCTGGAGGGAAGGTGGAAGTGGAAGGTCGTCTACGTGGACGGTAAGGACGATCCCGGGCAGGCCGTCAACGGCGGCTCCGTGAATTCGGGGCAGACCCGCGAAGGCTACACCGTGGCTCTCGTCCAGGAACTCTCGCTGATCGGCGACCGGCTCAACCTGACAGGCGAATACGCACGCAGCCGAGTGGACCAGGACACCTCCGATCACGAAGGCGACAGCACGGGCCAGGCTTGGCGCATGGGCGGTGTCTACACGCAGGGCATCTTCACCGGCCGGGCTTCCTATCACGCCATCGGGAAGCGCTTCGATACCCTGGGCCAGACGGGCTTCGTGGCGGACCGCGTGGGGGCCGATGCGGCCGCCTCCTGGAACTTCAAGGACTGGGGTTTCAACCTGACGGCCCTGGATGACGAGACGCACCCAAGTGCCGGGGTCACGGCACGCAACCAGGCCCAGACCGCCGATGTCCGCTGGAGCCTCAGCCCCATCGTGAACGCGAGGCTGGGCCTGAGCCATGGCCGCCAGACGTCCGGTTCGCCCACCGATCCGCAGGTCCCCTTCAGCGATAGCGAGCGAAAGGGTGGTTTCGCGGGGCTGGACTTCGCCTTCGGTCCCCGGGCAAGCCTCACGACCAACTACCAGCTGGAACGCCTTGAGAGCTCGACGGGCAGCACCGGGCGGTCCGAGACGGCCGTCATCGGAGGCTCCTTTGCTCCGCACCCCAAGGTGCGTCTGGCCCCGAACCTGACGTGGTCCCGCATCGAGAACCAACCTGGAGAGCAGACGACCCGGGTGTTCAGCGCCTTCCTCACCACGGATGTCACCTTCGTCTCCGACCTGCTCACGCTCTCCCTGGCGGGCGGGTACAGTCGCACCCACCAGCCCACGGGCGAGCGGCTCACTTCGATCACGAGCGACGCTTCGCTCCAGTTCCTGCTGAACCGCTACATGCCCAAGGGCACCTGCGTCCTCGGCCTGCGGGGACGCACCTCGCGCCAGGACAATGAAAGCCAGCCCGTCCAGACGGACAACAGCATCGCCCTCACCTTGACCTTCTCGATGTAGGAGGAACCATGCGCCGCATTCTGGTTCTGCTCTCGTTCCTGATCACCTTCGGGCTCTCTGCCGCTGGAGTGATCAACGTCTCGCCCGTGGCCCCCAAGGTTGCGGCACCGGTTTCCTTCAATGTGACCGGCATTCCTGCTGGCGTAGCCACCGTGACCTGGTATTTCGGTGACGACTCTCTGGTTGTTGGAACCCGCACCGCGAGTCACACGTACGCCGAACCCGGCAAGTACCGGGTGCGGGCGACCTACTTCTGGGATGGCAACTTCACGGTGGAACGCTGGATCATCGTGGATCCTGCATACCAGACGGGACCTTCCGCGCCGCTGAACCTCACGACCCTGATCCTCCGATGGAAGGATGGCAAGAGCATCACCTCGGTCGCCAAGGGCTTCGAAGGGCTGGTGGCGTATGCGGACATCAAGTTCGAAGGCACGGGCCCCTTCCAGGCCCAGTGGCTGGTGGACGGCCAGGTGCTGAAGACCGTGTCCCAGACCCTCAGTTTTGCGGGCCGCACGACGATCGACTCCGGCACCATGCCCGCCCTGTACACGAACATTCCGGGCCCCCATGATGTGACTTTGCGGATCCTCAGCCCCGGCACGAACTTCCGCATCCCCGTGATCCGCTACGAGGTGAGCCCCGTGGCTCCGCCCGCCGCGCCGCCCATGGTGGAGAGTGTCTACCCGCCCACCGTCTATTCCGGCGAGGAAGTCGAAGTCCAAGTCACGGGCCAGAACCTCACCGAGGACATGAAGCTTGACTTCGGTCCCGGCATCACGCCGGTGGGCCCCGTCACCGTCATGTCGCCCATGTCTGCCAAGGTGAAAGTCTTCGTGCCTCCCACCACCAAGCTCGGCTTCCATTCACTCTCCATGCTGAAGGGCAAAGACCGGCTGGCGAGCAAGGCGCGGCTGGAGGTTCGGGCGCGCTCAGGGGGGCAGAAGTCCATGTCGGGGGGGATGCCGTGCCCGGATGAGCAGTCCTTCCAGAAGGATTTGGTCACCCTAGAGGCGCCGAGTTGGCATGGTGGTGCGGATACGGGTAAAGATGGCAAGAACGCAGAGCAACCACCCCCCTTGCTCACCGACTTCACCGTCTTCGAATGGTCCGAGCCCGTGAAGGGTGCAGCCGAGTATTTCGAACTTCGCATCTACGATAAGACCGGCAAGAACCGGATCCTGACCCAGAAGCTGCCAGGTGGCACCAAAGCGTGGAATGTCACAGCGGACTTCGTGCCCAAGCTGGTGAACCTTGTGAAGGGTGGGGGAGGTGGAGCCGCCACCTTCAGCGCCAAGTCCACCATCCCTGGGCTGTCCGCGCCATCAGGTTCCACCAGCGCAACGAAGACGCTGGCCTCTGCACCTTTCAAGCAGATGGTGCCGCTGTCGAAGTCGTCGCCCATGATCAAGCCCGGTCTCACGACCGCAGCTTCGGCCGCGGCGGAGAAAGCTGTCCAGGACGCTCAGCAGAAAGCGCAGAAAGATGCAGCTCATGCGGCGCACCTGGCCGAGATCGCGGATGTGCTGTGGCAGATCGTCGGTATCCGCGAGTACACCTGCCTGCCCAAGCCGGAACCCGAGTCCGGGATCCGACCGGAAGCTGGCCAGCAGCCCGGCCGGACGGGAATGACCCTCCAGGTTCCTGCAAGCCCTGGACAACCCGGTCAAGTGGAGCAGAAGGGAAACCCCCTTCAGGGGCAGACAAAGACTCCCGGTGCGGATTCCCCCAAACCCACCAAGCTGGCGCTGGAAGTGGAGGTCTCCGAGTTCTGGCCCCTCAAGCTGCCGGATCAGGCCAAGGGCATCAGCCTTGGCTCCTGTGACATGGTCGCGCAAGGGGGGTCAATCTCAGCTCAGTGCATCGAAGGCAGTCAGGGTGGCAAAGCCTATCCCGATGACCGCTTCGTCGTTTCAGGCACGTTCACGCTGAAAGGTTCACCCTACGGATTCAAGCCGGCCGCCGTCGATAAGGAAAAGCTGCCACCTGGTTCGAATCGCTGGCCAAACGTTATGGGATGCTCCTTCGACAACGTCTTCCTCGATTGGGGAGACGGCACGAATCTGGTTCCCCTGTCTCCGCGTTTGAAGACGCCGGATATTAGCTTCTCGAGCGATGATCTGTTCGAGCTCATCGATGCCGAGGCCACTGAATCGAATGGGCGCATGCATCGATACAAGAAGGACGGCTCGTACAATGTGCGCGTCTTCATGCTCTCCGAGGATGATGTCCAGCTCGCGGGCCTCAAGTCGGATGCATCCAAGGCCATGGCGAACAAGAAGCTGGATGGGACGGCCTTTGACAGGTTGCTGAAGACCGCCATCGAAGTGCCGAAGGGAAGCACCTCTCCCGTGCCGAGCTTCGTGCAACTGGGTGGCGCGCAGGTCTCCACGAGCGCTGTCGCGTCGGCCCTGCAGGGCATGAACCAGCCGTCCGTCCAGCAGATCCTGAGTCGGGCCTATGTCATCTATTGCAAGACGGTGGATGTCAGGCCCTTCGATGATCCGTGCGCCTTGAAGCCGCTGGAGCTGGTCTCGCTCGATCTGAGCTTCGACCAGCCCAAGGTCAGCACTTCTTCAACCAAGACCTTGAAAGCCGCGCCCAACAAAGTGTTGGCTCCTGCGCCAGGCGCCAAACCTCCAGCATCCCCCGGCGTCCAGATCAACCTTTCCAGCCAAGGTCCCCTGTCGATGAACGCGGGGGCTGCCCAACCAGGACTGTCCACTGCTGCCGTCAAGGTGGATGCCGTGACCAGTACCTGCAACGAAGCCTTCACGGTGCAGACCAAGCTGCGCTACCACGGGAAGGGGTACGTGAAGGTCATCTGGAAGGTGGACGGCGAGAAGGTGCATGAATCCGAGACAGAATTCGCGGACACCATCGCCCGCACCGGATTGACCAAGGAACAATCCCAGGACAAGGACTGTTCGAAGGTGACGCCCGCGGAGAAGACCTTCAACCTCCCGGGCTATCTCCCGGTCGTAACCGCAGGTATTCATTTCCTGACGGCTGAAGCAGTGGTGCAGCCGAACCCCCCCGGCAAGATCAACCTGGAACAGACCGCCATCGACCTGGAAGCACTGGCTGCTGGGCGCAAGGACAAAGTCACCATCGCGACGATCGCTCTGCTGGGCGATGACAAGAAAACGCCCCCCAAGGTGGGTGTCCTCAACCCGAGTCTGGCGAGTGGGCTGCCCCATGCCATCTATCTGAACGAGGTCACACCGGCCCTGTCCAAGGTCCAGACGGTTAGCGGGCCTGGGATCGGGAAGTTCGGACTCGACCTGGAAGCCTTCAAGAAGCCTCCCTTCCGTGTGGAGGCTGGCCAGAAAGTGTATCGAGTTGAGCAGGCTGATCCTGCGGAGGCCTGCAGCATCGATTTCCCCACCAAGGGGGGAGCCTTCCGCGTCACCAACCTGTATAAGAACGTGAAGACGGAAGTGGTCGGAGGCATCACCCGCATGACGGGAAACGGCATCATGAAGGTTGCCATCCGCAAGACCGAGGACGCGACCGACGAGCGGCTGGGCATCCCCGTCTCCCTGGAACAGTGGGAAATCGACGGTACTCAGGTGGTCAAAGGGGATGTGAACCTCCCCAACCTGAAGCAGCCTGTTGAGCTGCCGGGCACTACCGGGACCTTGAACTCCCTCAAAGGCAAGATCCTCGGCAAGGGCAAGGTCGAGGACATGATGGCGAGCCTGACCCTGCAGCCCAGGGACTCGAGTCTCACCTTGCGAGGTGATGAAAGCCTTAGGCCCATCTGGAAGGCCGAAAGACCCCTCTCCGCCGAGGGGGACTTCTATGCTGATAAGCTGAGTCTTCCCGAGACCTTCCTGGGCAGCACGCCATGGATCATGTCGAGCACGGACGGCGTGGTGCTGGATTACAGTCGAAAGGAAGGTGAGGGACCCGCAGGGCAGGGGAACAGCTGGGTGGGTGTGCGCCTCAAGAAGCTGGCGCTGAAGCCCTTCGATTTCGGACTGGTTGCCGTTTCCGCTCCGCTCCCTCTCGTCGATACGTGGTTCCTCGGCAACGACAATGGGGTCGCAGGGCTGCATGGCGTCGTGGACTTCAAGAACTGGGAAGGCAAGTTCCAGGATGGGTCGATCAAAGTAGGCACCATGCACTTCGAGGCTCTGGGTGGCGGGAACTACAGCGCCAACTACAAGGCAACCGAGGTGCGTGTCCCTTGGTTCCCTTCACCCCTCAAGGGGGACATCGCCCTGACGAAAACGCCCGACGGCTTCATCTGGATCTACAAGAACGTGAACCAGCAAGGCCAGGACTTTCCGGCGGTAGTGAACGGCGGCTTCTCCCTGAAGCCCGCGAACCTCTACTTCGCCAACGAGAAGAACATCGCCTGGACCGTGAAGGGCGATGCCATCCTCGACTTCAAGGCGGACGGCCGGCCCTTTGCCTCCTTCACGCTGGACCGCTTCTGCTATCGCTTCGATGGTCGTGCGAGTTTTGAGCAGAATCTCCGTTCGAAGACCCTTCCGCTCAACAAGAAGACCACTCTGGGCGACACCCAGGCGGACATCAAGAGTGTGGATATCAGCATGCCGACCTCGGGATCGAGCGTGGTGGACTTCGCGTTCAACACGACCCTGCGTTTGTCGGACAGCCCGCTGCTGCCCGCCGCGGATACGCAGGTCAACTACCGCCTGAACCAGAGCGGGGCAGCTTACTCCGCGCCCCCGGCGGCCACGGCTCCCTTCGAGCTGGCCCTGGCCTTCCCCATGGGCTCCCCCACGGTGAATGGGAAGATCCACCCCGTCTACGCGCCGGGTACGGGTGGTGGTGCCAGCACCCGCTACACCGGCGAGGTTGACCTGGGCATGTTCGGCGGCCCGCCCTTCAAGACCCAGTTCGTGCTGGGCTACAAGGGGAACAAGGACTACTTCCTCTGCCGGGCGGATATTCCCCTGGGTCCCACGGGGCAGGTCCTTGTCCCCGAGCTCCTCACCCTCTACAAGATCCACGGGGGCCTGGGCTACAACTTCGGGATCGATGCCATCGAAGGCACCATGGGCATCTTGGACGCCCAGCCGGACATGAAAGGCAATGCCATCTTCTCCGCCGGCATGCGGGTGGGTTCCAGCGACGGGTTCGTCTACATGCTGGATGGCACCATGACCATCAGCACCGCCGCCGCGGCCCGCATGAAGTACGATGCTTGGCTCCTGACCCATGACCACAGCGGGAAGGGGCAATTCGAGGGCTGGATCCAATACGGGAGCGGCAGCTTCGACGGGAAGATGTGGGGCGGGCTCAACATGCTGGGCGGGCTCGTGCAGTTCTCCCTCGGCAACAGCGAGGCCGATGCGGCCGTGGACATGCACCTGGGTTCGGACAGCTGGCACATCTACGCGGGCCAGCGGAACGGTGCGCGCATCAAGGCCAAGGTCATCACCAGCGAATCCGACTCCTACCTGATGCTGGGCAGCCAGGAGGGTCTCGCCATCGGTGGCGCCCAGCAGTACAACCTCGAGGTCAGCGCCGGGGGCGTGGCAAGCGCCTATGCGCGGGCCTACATGGATATGGGCCTGCAGGTCACCCCGCAGCCCAAGATCATCGGCGACTTCAGCGCCGGGATGGAGGCGGGCGTTTGCGTCAAGGGCGTCTGCGTCTCGGGCGGCGTGAACGCAGCAGTCCACGCCGAAGCCCTGCCTCTGGATGTCCGTGCCACGGCCAACCTGGACCTGCCCTGGCCCCTGGACGACGTCACCTTCTCCGTGCACATGTGAGCTGCGCCATGCTGAACCTGCGATCCACTTTCCTCGTTGGCCTCCTGGCTATATCTGCCGTAGCCCAGACGCCCAAACCCGCCGCCGGAGGCCTCATGGCCTGCTCCGACGGGAACGGGACGGTCCGGCTCCTCTGGATGCCGGCTCCGGAACGCATTCCCGCCGGGGGCTGGCGCATCATGGACGAGAAGGGCAAGGTC
>Ga0129297_10002119_pt1 | contig 10101 bp, 7 predicted proteins | sample I18A1metaG_FD_94708 | JGI IMG/M metagenome (GOLD analysis project Ga0129297, IMG submission 94708) | Lake sediment bacterial and archeal communities from Gulf of Boni, Indonesia to study Microbial Dark Matter (Phase II) - ​I18A1 metaG | ecosystem: Environmental > Aquatic > Freshwater > Lake >... | reverse complement strand
TGAGAAAGCACAGAGCCTTGAGCCATCCGAAGTAGCCAAGACTTGGGAGAAAATGGATCGAATTCAAGCCTCAACTGGTATTGGGAAAATGGGTGGGCAGCAGTCTTACGGGATCAATCATATCGGAGTTCTGCCTTTTGCCGTTACCAGAATGATAAACGGTGAACTGGAACATGCCGGGTGGTTTATGCCAGAAATACCATAGGCCGCAGTGTATGCTGTAAGTACAGAGTAAGAACAAATAGCAGTTTTCAGCTTCCATATGAAGTGCAAGCTGCAAATTGCCCAGGATAGGAAGAGACATAGCGGGGCTTTCTAACAGGGTAAATAGGAAAGTCTAACCTTAATATGATAGCACAGAATTTACTGAACGGGTTGATGTCAGGCTGGATTTACATCCTGGTTGCTTTGGGGTTAACCCTTGTCTTGAGCATTGTGGGTATTGTCCAGCTCGCACATGGCGAGATATATATGATTGGTGCCTACATTGTTTATTACTTCTGTGTCAGTGCCGGTCTCAATTTCTTCCCATCTCTGCTCATATCCATACTCTGCGTAGGTCTGCTTGGGGTAGTTATCGAGAGATTTTTCTTGCGTCCCTTTCGCGATGACGTGGAGGGGGCTATTATCACTACAATTGCGCTGATCTTAATCCTTCAGACGGCAATGGTGGCCATTGCCGGTGAGAGTTACAAAGATATTCCAAGCCCAATTCAAGGGGTGTTAACCGTTCTCGGGGCCAGACTCTCCTGGGAGAGGTTGCTCACCATTCTGGTGAGCATTGCACTGGTTTCTTTACTCCTCATTTTCATTAATAAGACTAAAATAGGCCAAGCGATGGTCGCCGTCTCGGAAGACCGGGAGGCTGCCGCTCTCCAGGGAATAAATGTTAATCGTGTTTCCTCTGTTGCCATGTTCCTGGGTTGTGCTCTGGCGGCAGCAGCTGGAGGATTGACCGGAGCGATATTTGATGTAACCCCGTTCATAGGTGGTTTCGCCCTGATGAAAGGAATTGAGGTGATTATCCTGGGAGGCCTGGGGAGCATTTCTGGCGCCATTATCGGGGGACTGATTCTGGGTCTCGTAGACGGCTTGGTCACTCCGTTGCTTTCTGTTCAGATGGCGGGGATCATAAGCCTAGTCGTCATTATTCTTATTCTGCTCTTTAGGCCTCAAGGGCTCTTAGGTCATGAATAAGAGAAAATTAATCAAGCCATTAAGCTACAGTGTTTTGATAGTCGCTCTACTTTTGGTTCCCCTATTGATTACACAACCCTATGTTCTTCACATCCTAATCATGATGGCGGTCAATATCGGTCTGGCGAGCAGTCTCCGTTTCATAGCCACAAGCGGGCAGTTCTCTCTCGGTCATGCAGGCATGGTGAGTATTGGTGCTTACACATCGGCTTTACTGGTGATGAAGCTGGGACTTTCATTCTGGCTGGCTTTTCCTCTATCCGGGTTAACAGCAATGTGTATCGCATTTTTAGTGGGTTACCCTTTTGTTAGGTTAAAAGGAATATATTTCACAATGGTCACCTTATTCTTTACCGAGGTGATCAAACTCACAGCCGAGCAGTGGAGGAGTTTAACTGGCGGGGTTGCCGGCATCATAGCTATCCCTCGACCTAATGCCATCATTATTCCTGGGTTACTGAATGCAAATTTTGCTTCCAAGGCGGATTTCTATTACCTTGCTTTGATGATGGTAGTCTTCACCCTTTTGATTCTTTACGCTATAGAATCTTCCCGTATCGGTATGACCTTCTTGTCTATCCAGCAAAGCGAGCCCCTGGCGGAAAGCGTAGGTGTAAATAGCTCCGGGTTCAGAGTTCTTGCCTTCAGCATAGGGTGTTTCTTTGCCGGTTTAGACGGCGCTTTCTATTGCCACTATCTTTCCGCTATTGCGCCCGCCAGTTTTGGTTTTCTTTTAAGCATTAATGTCTTTATCTACACGGTAGTAGGTGGAATGCGAAGATTCTCTGGTCCGATTATGGGAGCTATTATCCTAACACTTATTCCAGAATTGGCCAGAGGGGTTAAGGAGTATGAGCCATTTGTATTCGCTGGGATATTGTTGCTCGTGATTTTCTTCTTGCGCGGGGGTGTCGTCAGTTTGCCTGAAAAACTCAGCAAAATCATTAAAAGGAGGGTTGCCTACGCTTGAAGTCAGTGGGTTGACCAAGTACTTCGGTGGGCTGGCGGCTGTTAACGAGCTCGACTTTCATGTTCGTCACGGGGAGATGGTGGGCTTGATTGGTCCCAATGGCGCCGGGAAGACCACCGTCTTTAATCTAATGACCGGTTTCCTCCGGCCAACCAAGGGAAAGGTTGTATTTAAGGGAAAGGATGTAACCAGCCAAAAACCTCATTTCATCGCTGAGACGGGAATAGTCAGGACTTTTCAGGCAACCACTCTATTCTCTGACTTCAACGTCCTGAAAAATATCATTGCAGCTTGCTATCTCAAATCGAAGGTTCGCTTCTGGGAAGCTACATTCCATACCTCCAACAGCCGTAAGAAAGAGGAACACGTTTTAAGCCGAGCCTTGGAAATCATGCATTTCGTGGGGTTAGATGCTGTCAAAGACCATCCTGCCCGAAGGCTGCCACACGGATATAAAAGGATACTTGGCATTGCTGTATCTATGGCTGCCGACCCCCAACTGCTGTTGCTTGATGAACCCTTATCCGGGATGAATGTTGAGGAAGCTGATAAAGCCGTTGCACTCATTAGAAGGATTTGGGAAAGGGGGACAACTATTCTTCTCATTGAGCACAATATGAGAGCAGCGATGAATCTGTGCCAAAGGATAATAGTCTTAGAAATGGGCAGGAAAATCGCGGAAGGCACACCAGAAGAGGTGAGGGCAAACGAAGAAGTCATTCAAGCCTATCTTGGAACTGGGAAACATGCTACTTAAATTGAAAGGGGTAACCATACACTACGAAACAGCCGAGGCGGTGAAGGGTGTCTCCCTTGAAGTGGACGAAGGGGCTGTGGTCGGCATCATCGGTGCTAATGGGGGGGGTAAAAGTACTATTTTGAAGGCTATATCCGGATTAGTGCCATTGACTGAGGGAGAAATATACTTCAAGAACGAGCGCATAGATGGGCTGGCAACCCATGAGATCGTGAATCTCGGTATCATCCACGTTCCTGAAGGCCGCAGACTTTTCCCCCATATGACCGTATTAGCTAATCTTAAGCTGGGTGCCTATTTGCGGAAGGATAAGGCTGCTATAGAGTCAGACCTTGAAGTTATCTTTAAGCTCTTTCCCAGGCTGAAGGATAGATATCATCAAAAAGCAGGAACCTTGAGCGGTGGCGAGCAAGAAATGTTAGCCATATGCCGGGGTCTCATGTCCCGACCGAAACTTCTTTTAATGGATGAGCCGTCATTAGGGCTATCTCCTATAATTATTGAAGAATTGGCTAAGATCATCAAAGATATCAACAAGAACGGGATTAGTGTTCTCTTAGTGGAACAAAACGCTAGCTTAGTCAATGAAGTAACGGATAGGGGTTATGTGTTAGAGGTTGGTAAAGTCGTTCTGGAAGGAAATATAACGGAATTGATGGCTAACAAGCTCGTGCAGAGAGCATTTATTGGCGGATAAGTATAGGGTTTAGCAAGGGGGGTTGGGGGGATCTGAATTCAAGGAAGGAAGCGATTATGCACCTAAGTGAAACCATAGCAAGTTTCAGGGATGGGCTTGCCAAGGTCGTTAAGCCCAAGAACATTGTGGACGATTCTTCGGTTTTAGAAGGATATTCAAAGGACTGTAGTTTTGTCGCCAAGGGCAGCCCCCTGCTCTTGGCATACCCTGAGAACAAAGAGGAAGTCCAGGGGATAGTGAGGCTGGCTAATCAAAGCAGGATGCCACTGGTGCCAGTTAGTTCAGGCCCTCCCAGATTTCACGGAGATACTGTACCCAGCCAGGGTGGGGTCATTGTGGACTTCAGTAAAATGAAACGTATTGTGAAGATAGACCCTCTTAACCGTTATGCCATGGTTGAGCCTGGGGTAACTTATGGAGAACTCATCCCGGAGTTACGAAAGCAGGGGCTAAGACTGAATGCCCCCTTGCTACCACGAGCCTCGAAATCAGTCGTGACCAGTCGCCTCGAAAGAGAGCCTGTTTTCATCCCCAAATATCAGTATGATTATGTTGACCCATTGCTGACCCTGGAGGTTGTTTACGGAACGGGTGATGATTTCAGGACCGGCTCTGCATCCGGTCCCGGACCTCTGGAGAGGCTAAAGGCAGACAAAGTAAATCCCTGGGGGCCAGGAGCGATTGACTTCTTCAGATTCGTATCAGGAGCCCAGGGAACCATGGGACTGGTCACATGGGCAATAACAAAGACCGAGGTTTTACCATCGCTGCAGAAGCTTTATTTTATCCCCGTTGAAGATGTGGAGAGATTCACTGCACCCATGAATCACCTGTTGAGGAGAAGGGTTGTCGATGAATGCCTGGCACTGAACCATATTAACCTAGCAGCCATACTGGCTGAAGATTGGTCCAAGGACTACCAGGAATTGAAGGCCAATCTGCCTCATTGGACCATTATGGTCTGCGTGGCGGGCTACCAGAGACGGCCGGAAGAAAGAGTAAGCGTACAGGAAAAATACCTGATGGAAATTTGTAAAGACCTGAGATTGAAACCAGAGACGACGTTGCCTGGGGCTGAGGGCAAGGAAAACACAGTCCTTGAACTCCTGTCCAATCCCTGGAGTAAGGGGCCCTACTGGAAACTGCGCTACAAAGGGTCGACCCACGACATCTTCTTTTTGACGCCCTTGAGTCAAGCTTCGAGATTCGTCGGTCTTATGAAAGAGGTTGTTTTGAAATACCGCTATCCCGGCGATAACGTTGGATGTTACATTCAACCTATGGTTCAGGGTCGGGGATGCCACTGCGAGTTCAATCTGCCCTGCGATGAGTCCGATGCCAAGGAAATGGCTGAGGTGAAAAAGTTGTTCATGGACGCATCTGAAACCCTCATGAAGAACGGTGCATTTTTCAGCAGGCCATACGGCCCGTGGGCGAACATGGTCTACAGGCGATACGCCGAAGGAGTGACGGCATTAAAGAAATTGAAAGGCATCTTTGACCCGAACAATATCCTGAATCCGGGCAAACTGTGCTTTTAGGAGGCAGAGTATGGATACCCTAACGGATTATATGTATACCATGGAGTCCTGCAACCATTGTGGACAGTGTAAGTGGATTCTGGGACCGAAAACGAGAGGCTGGAAATATGCTGAGATCTGCCCGATTCACATGAGGTATAATTATGATGCCTATTCAGGACAGGGATTAATCAATATTGCACAGGAACTTTTGGAAGGAGAGCTGAAATACGAAGACGGCCTGATAGAGCACATCTACACTTGCACCACCTGCGGTGCCTGCGATATCAATTGTAAATCGATCAGAGACATGGAGGTCCTGGACACCATTCTTGCACTCAGAGTCAAATGTGTTGAGGACGGCCAGGCCCCTATGCCTGAGCAGAAGGAATTTGCCAGATTTGTTGAGAGTAACCACAATATTTACGGACGACCCCACGACCAGAGGTTCAACTGGCTGCCCAAAGATCTGTCACTGTCAGAAGAAGCCAAAACAGCCTATTTTGTGGGCTGCACCACCTCCTATCTCCACCCCGATATAGCCTGTAATACAACAAGAATATTGAATGCAGGCGGCATGGACTTCAAGATCCTGGATGCAGAAGAGTATTGCTGCGGCGCACCCTTATGGCGAACAGGACAAAGAGAATCAGCAAAGAAACTGGTAGAGCACAATCTTGATGCCCTGAGGAAGCAGGGGATAAAAACAGTGATAACCAGCTGTGCCGAGTGCTATGGCACCTTCAGGGGATTTTACCCGAGAATTGCAGAACTGGACTTTGGGGTACTGCATATCACGGAGGTTATTCAAAAGAGGTTGAAACAGGGCAAATTAAAGCTGGGCAAAAACCTAAATATGAAAGCAACCTATCATGACCCATGTCTATTGGGCAGGCTTTCGGAGCTCTATATTCCTTGGAACGGAGAGATCAAGGCATTCGGCTATCACGACCCACCGAAGCAATGGCGACGGGGAAACAATGGTGTTTATGAAGCCCCTCGTGAAGTACTGAAGGCAATCCCCGGAATTAAATTGGTGGAAATGACCAGAAATGAAGAGAATGCCTTCTGTTGTGGCGGAGGCGGTGGGGTCCCAGTGGCTTTTGCCGATTTTGCGCTATGGACAGCCTCGGAGAGACTCGATGAAGCCAAGTCCACAGGTGCTGAAGCGATTGTTTCCTGCTGTCCATTTTGTGAATCGAACATTGAGAAGGCGATAAGGGCCAACAAAGATACGGTTCGTTACTATGATCTCACCGAGCTTGTCTTAAAGGCACTTTGATATAAGAGGGGAAATTTGTCATGAGCTTACCTAAACATATCTATAAGATGCTTGAGAGCGTTGTGGGGCCGGAATACATAAGTGACCGCGAATATATACTGGCTGCCCATCGGCGCCCCATGCCACAAACAAAGAAAAAACCGACCAGTCCTGAGGCAATCATTCTGCCGGGTAGCACAGAAGAGGTTCAGGCGATCGTCAAGATATGCAACACATCCAATATTAAGTATATTGCAACTGTGACGAGCCTTATGCCAATGGCCTTCGCCAGTGGACCAGGGACAGTGATTCTTCACATGAAACGGATGAATAAAATTCTGGAGATAAACGAGGAAGACCGCTATGCGATTATTGAACCTGGTGTCAGGCACGGTCAGCTAAAGACTGAGCTCATGAAGAGGGGCTTGAGCTATCCGGTTGCCTCCGTGGGGCCTGGAGCCTCTGTTTTGGCTAATTTTGCCTGTACGAGTGGGGACCACCACATACAGCATGGAACTTCAAGAACCAATCGCTATCTCTTGGGGTTGGAGTGGGTCCTACCTACAGGTGAAGTGCTCAAAGTGGGGTCACTGGGGAGCGACGCTGGATGGTTCTGTCCTGACGGACCGGGTCCCAGTCTCAGAGGATTGGTTAAAGGCTGGGGCGGCCAATGGGGAAGCCTCGGAATTTTTACCAAGATTGCCATTGGGCTCGATGCCTGGAAAGGGCCTGAGGTAATGCCGACAGAAGGACATACCCCCTCTTATAAAATACGGCTACCGCAAGATTGCCACAAACTTTTCATATTCAAGTTTCCCACTCTGGATAAAGTTCGGGATGCCATGATAGAAATTGGAAAGGCGGAAATAGGCCATGCTGTCTTAAAATTTTTCAATGCCACTGCTGCCTTGCTGGCAACCGAATCGGCGAACGATTTCTGGGAATTATGGAACAGCGGGCTTTTCCAAAAGGAGTTGGCCCGACCTCTTTACGTCTACTTGTCTACTTGGTCGCCTAAAGAAACGGCATACGAAGAGAATGTCCTAAAGGATATCATCAAGGAGACAGGTGGCGAGGAAGTGGATGAATCAATACGGCGTATCTATGAGGACAATATGGATTTCTTCATCATGGTAGGCTTCCTGCAACGGACGCTGCGCCTTGGAGGTGGATGGTCGCCTTCCAAGCTCAGTGGTGACTCTATCAGTCACATGTTTGAAGTGGGTAAGGCGATTCCTGAGTTCATGGGTGAGTTTATAGAGAAAGGGTTGATCCTGAATGCTCCGGACAATTGGCAGGTTATTCCTATGGAGTATGGTCATTTAGCTCACACCGAACTGCTATTTATTTACGACCGAGGTTTGCCGAATTGGGGGGAAATCCCCTTAGCTTTCATGCAAAAATCGGCAGAAACTGATATCAAGCACGGGTATCATGCGTCGATGCCTCCAAATAGTAAATCTTTGATGGAGCAACTCGGCCCACTCTACAGTAATTATCATGTGTGGGCGACAAAGATAAAAGAGGCATTTGACCCCAATATGGTATCAAATCCTTTACCTTAGCCTTTGCCATAATACAGGGCTCATCATATTCATGGGTGCGGTATACCTGGCATGGTATCGCTCTGATTACACCGATTAGTAAACGATTACACTGATACGAAACATAATGAAAAATCTGCGTAATCATCTTTTGAAATCTGTGAAATCAAGAGAGCGTTTAGTAGTTTCTCAGAGCTCTCAAGAAAAATACTTGACAACTCATTTTATAAAGGTTTAAATAAATGCGGCACCTCCTGAGGTGCTGGATAAAAGAAAATTAAATCAGTGATATCTAGGTGAAGGGAACCCCGTGATTCCCGCTATGGTGGGACAAATCGGGGACGGACCCGCCGCTGTAATCCCGCCCTTTTCTGAAACGGAAAAGGGAACCCTTTCAGCAAATGAGTAGCCACTGTTCTTCGACAAGGTCAGGACGGGAAGGCTGCTGAAAGGGCGGGAGAGTCAGAAAACCTGGCCTGGGTATTCTTCACGGAGAAGTCTTCGAGGATAAGGCTGTGAAGGGTTATGCGGGTAAAATCCCCAGTCTTCTTTGAGGAGGCTGGGGATTTTTTTTAAACCCTTCTCCTCGGTCAAAAAAATTTAGTTAAGGCCCTCATGGGCCGAGGAGGTCCCTATGAATTGCTGTATTTTCTTTGCCGCTGCTTTGGTCCTGTTGATTTCCATCCCATTCTCTCTGCAGGCACAGGAAAAGGAAATCACTCTTGAAGAAGTAGTCGTCACCGCTACCCGAGACATTCAAGAAATCAGAAAGATTCCTGCCAATGTTACTGTCGTCACTGAAGAAAAGATCAAAGAGTCAAATGCTCAAGTCGTCACGGATGTATTGAAAGATGAAGTGGGAGTTGTCGTCCGTGATTATTTTGGAACAGGGAAAACAGCAACCGTAGACATCAGAGGTCTTGGAGAAACAGGGCCTCTCAATACACTGGTCTTGGTGGACGGGAGAAGGGTAAACGAAATTGATCTCAGTGGTGTGGACTGGACACAGATTCCCCTTGACCAAATTGAACGAATTGAGATCGTCAGGGGTCCAGGAAGTGTTCTCTACGGCGACAATGCTGCTGGGGGTGTTATCAACATCATCACGAAGAGACCTGAAAAACCTTTCTCTGCGAGTGTGGAAGGTGTGATTGGAAGTTACCGCTACAATAAGGAAAGCGGTTCGGTCAGTGGAAAATGGGGACCTCTTTCCGCCATTCTGAGTGTCAGCCACAATGCTACAAATGGATACAGGGATAATGGTTTCTTAAGAGCTGAAGATGTAGGAGGAAAATTAATCTATGATTTGAACGATATGGTGAGTTTCAACTTCGATGGAGGCTTCCATAGGGATAGCGCGGGACTTCCCTTCGGTCTTAAAAAAGACCTTTATCTATTGGACCGGCGGGCGACAATCCATCCTGACGACAAGGCTGACACAGACGATGGATATGGTCTCTTTGGAATCAAGGCAAAGCTGTGGGATTTTGGCAGAATCGAGGCCGATCTCTCCTATCGGCATCGAGAGGTAGGCGACTTCTTTGTCTCTGCTCAATTTGGAGACAAAAGAAATGCCGATACATGGGGATTCACGCCTAAGTATATCTTGGACAAACCTTTGTTGAACTTTCCCAACAAACTTACCTTCGGATTGGACTTCTATAAATCAAATTCGACAATCTTCTCAGATTCAGTCTTTTTAGGACCTAATCGATCAGAGGTGACAAAAAAATCGACGGGAGTCTATGTACTGGACGAACTTTCCATTCTCAGAAACCTGATTTTATCCCTTGGGTACCGGCAAGAATGGGTCATCTTCGACATTGCTCAAGACGCACCGCGGTCAAAAGATACAGCAAGAAACAATGAACCTGCCTGGAATGTTGGTCTGGATTACCTGTTCGCTAAAAATTCCTCTGCCTTCTTTAGCTATAAACGAAGTTTTCGATACCCGGTTTCTGACGAATTGATTCAGTACATCTTTTCCCCCGGGACCTTTGAGATTCTTGGGATTCAAGCGAACCCTGAAATGAAACCTCAAACCGGATACCACTATGAAGCTGGAATTCGCCATGCATTCACCGATCAAATCGAAGCGAGCCTGACCCTCTACTGGATCGACCTTCACAATGAAATATTTTATAATCCCTTCACC
>Ga0129297_10002117_pt1 | contig 10103 bp, 8 predicted proteins | sample I18A1metaG_FD_94708 | JGI IMG/M metagenome (GOLD analysis project Ga0129297, IMG submission 94708) | Lake sediment bacterial and archeal communities from Gulf of Boni, Indonesia to study Microbial Dark Matter (Phase II) - ​I18A1 metaG | ecosystem: Environmental > Aquatic > Freshwater > Lake >... | reverse complement strand
GCTGAAATCCGAATGGCTGTGCGAATCGATGAATCCGGGGGAAACGATCTTTCCAGATGCGTCGATGGCTACCTTGGCGCTGCGTGGATCTGTTCTTCCGATTTTGACTATCTTCTCGCCTTTGACGGTTAGATCTCCCTTGAACCAAGGGTTTCCCGTGCCGTCGACTATTTTTCCGTTCGTGATGGCTAAATCATACAGTTTCGGCATCTCTCTTCGTCTCCTTTGCTAACCTTCGATATGGGACTCTTTCTAATCACAGCTTTCTATCACTATCGGAGACGATCTGACGAGGTGAGATGAGGATCGTCATTTCACAAGACGGTGCGCACAAGAGAGTCAGTCGAATGAATGGATCTCATCTGGGTTCGAGAATGGTCTCGTGGGGTGTGAGTTCTTGAGTAGAAATGTCCTAGGTCTTGAGGATTCTTCTCTTCCTTCGGCTTAGAAGTATAGCGGCGCCGGTCGCCACTATCACGAATACCATGATTGGTATTGCCAGCTGCACGCCTACAATTGGCCTGTACGTTGACGTAAGAGCTTGAACTGGGCTAGTGGTGTACGTGGCCCCAGTCAATGTCATCCCTGTTATTGTTACTTCTTGCTTTGTCTCGTAGACTATTTTGCCACCTACGATTGTGGCTTCTACGGTCAAATCCTTCAACTGGCTGGTCGGCATCGAATAAAGGTCGTGTGACCAGACAACCATGTCTGCCACTTTTCCCACTTCAATGGAACCTTTGATATTCTCCTCAAAAGAGGCGTAGGCTGAACCCATAGTATGTATCCTCAAAGCATCTCCTATGGAGATGCGCTCCTCAGAAGCGGGCACATAACCTGACGCAGTTGCTCTTGTCACTGCGCCCACAAAGGCCCACCCTGGCTCAAGCATGATCGTTGCGGGAACGTCACAGCCGAAAGCAACGTGGATGCCCATATCTAACATGGTTCGTATTGGTATGAATCTCTGCATAGTCTTCTCGTCGGTTGAATCTCTATAGCCGGCTCCATGGAAGGAGATCCACTGTGGGCTTGTGGAGACGACCACTCCAAGTTTCTTGATGCGTTCCAAGGCCTCGCGGGTCGGGAAAATGACATGTTCCAATCTGTGTCGATGATTCTCTCTTGGCTTTTCCCTTAGGGCCGCTTCTATAGCATCTAGAGCCATGTCGATGGCTCTATCGCCTCCAACATGGAATGCGACTTGAAAACCTGCCTTGTGCAGCATACTTACGATTCGGTTAAGGGTTTCTTGGCTATGATAGAGGTATGAACGACTTGCAGCAGGAAGACTTGTATTGTACATCAGGCTTGTACCTGCAGCGGCGCCGCCGTCTACCGCCAACTTCCAGCCTCCAAAGGCCAGCATTTCCATCTTGAATGGCCCTACAATTCCCAAGAGGTTTCTGGCAGCTTCTTCAGACCCAACGTACTCCATCAGGTACAACCTCATCTTGAGGCCATTTTCCTCAGCGGTTTTCCTGTATATCCAAACGTGTCTTGGCGCACTCACTATTACGTCGTGACCGCTCGTGTAGCCTGCAGCCAAGCATAGATCTTGTCCTCTCTTAACGTCGTCTAGGAGTTCCTTGTCTGTTCGTTGCCCATATCCTGTAGCTAGCCTCCCAATCAGATTCTCAGCGGGGTAGTGGAATAGGACGCCGGTTGGTTCCTTGGTGGCGGGATCTCTTGCGATCACCCCTCCGTAAGGATTTGGAGTATTCTTGTCTATGCCTGCTAGGCGAAGAGCATAGCTGTTGACAACTGCATATTGTCCGCTCGAATGTCGAAGATAGACTGGGTTATTGGGCGCAGCGGAGTCTAGCTCCCAACGGTTCGGGGTTTCCTTCATTGAGAGGTGGAAGCCTTGGTTTCCTGAGATCCAGTAGCCCTCTAGGGTTACTTTTGCTCTCTCGGCCACCAATCTGAGAAGGTCTTCTTTTGAACGAACCGCTGGAAACCGTATGTTCAGGTAGCCGTTCCAGAACTGACGACCATAGTACATCACATGAATATGTGAATCGACCAAGCCTGGTGTAACCGTCTTCCCTTTCAAGTCTAGCAACTGGGTTTGTGGGCCGACATACATTCTGACATCCTCATTCTTTCCAACCTTTGCAATCTTTCCATCGTTGATGGCAACTGCTTGCGCAATCGCGTCCTTGGGATCCACGGTTATTATCTTGCCATCTATCAGAACCAAGTCCGCCTCCTGCGTAATAGCAGCAAGTGTTATGGGCACTTCCGCACATCCACTCAACGTGGCCGATGCCACGATCAACACAGCGAGGAGTATCCATTGGCTTTTAGCTAACATATGGAACCCTCAATGCTACTGCAGACACAAGGAAATGAATCTAATCTCCTTTGGGCAATTTCCTCTTTTGGTCGGTGTGTTTTTTATATGTGCGCATCACCACCAATTTGACAATGTCGGTGACCTGAGCAAGCCTTTTGTCTCAGTCATGAACATTCAACAAGACATGTGCCCAGTTGAGCCTCTGGTAGCCTACTTGTTGCTCTTGGTTGATGTCGGTAGCGAACACACAGTTGCCAAGGAACTCAGAAAACTTCCCGGTGTGACAGAAGTGCAGGTCGTCTATGGAGAGTTCGATGTCGTGGCAAGACTGGAACCGGGGGACATCTCGTTGATGGATGAAACGGTCACGATGGCACGCAAGTTGCCTGGCGTCACCAAAACTTCGACCCTGATCTCTTCTCCGATTCAATTTCTCGGTTGACCATTTGACTTGCTCAGCCCGGCTGTTGTCTCCCGTAAGCGCACAGTGATCGCCGTCGTAGAAGTAGCAAATATGTGTGAGCACCTAGTGATCTGTGTGTATTCCCTAGTGCGGCCGATGGAAATTCAACCGTCAGGTTAGTAGTCATGCGTGTGTGGGCGTAGGGCGGTGCGCACACATTTATTACGAAATGAACAACGGACGACGATCGGCGCGTGAGGTTTTTTCTTTCACCGCTTCCCACGTTAGGCTAGACGAGGTACCTGCTACTGTAGGGTAGCCTAGGTCTTGCTGTGCTTTCCTCTTCTTCGCAGGGCAATCATAGCGGCTGCTGCAACAACGAATATGATAACTATTATCTCCCATGGGAAAGTCGATGTCGCGGATGTGGATGTTAGGGTCGTTGTTGCTGTTGTGTATGTTGATGGCGTTACTGTTCGACTGCTTGTTGCTGCAGAGGTGGTGATCCATATCGTGGATGTGACTGTTACCTCATCTCCGTATGAGAATGATGTGCCTCTCTCCTTCATGGATACCGCTTGAGAACTTGTTTGGTCTTGCACAAGCTTAGCGAAGGTTTCACCTTCCGTATAGTCGCCAAATGAATGCATTGGGAAAACTACCTTTGGAGCCAGTTCTTTGGTCGCCCACAGTGCTCCTTCTCGCACGATCGCTTTGTTGGGGCTTCGAGGGCCAAGCGGCAGAAATGCAAGATCAAGCTTGGTGCCGCTTAAAGCAGCTACCACTCTCCGTATCCCATTCTGGTATTCTCGCTCAATGCCTTCTCCCCAAAGTGCGTGATCGCCAGCATGAAACATCGTGATGCCATCAACCTTGACCAAGAAGCCCACCCCAGAGTCTGTTGCGACTATGGTGAAGACAGAGAAGTCCTCCCTAGAAAGTTCGCTACCTGGACTAATCTCAACCAGTCTATCTCCAATCTCCGCCGCAAAAGCGGGATGGGTCCTACACACGATTGGCGGAACAATGTACTTGATGCTTCTCACGATGTTTCGCCACGATGAGATCACTGGATTGAAATGATCTGCATGTTCGTGGGACACGAACACCAACATGTTTTCATCTTTGATCTCGTTCGGATCAACGATGCCGGCAGCTAACCCTTTCTTGTCCACCCTAGTCGGTCGATCATTCGAATAGTCGAACACAACGAAGTGGTTCCTCGTCTTGACTGCAAATCCACTATGGTCAAGATACCATATGGTTGCCTTCGTTGTGCGTAACGTGGAGACAACAGTACTCACAGTCACATTGCCATCTGAGAAGGTGTAGTATCCTTGATTCGGAACCTTCTCACAGTCGCCCATACGATAGACATGTGCTTGCACGAGAGCTATCCTATTACATACAACCAGGCTAACAATAGCCACCAAGAATGCGAGTCTAAACTTTTTCAAATAAGCGTCCCAATGCTATTCGGTTTCCCTCACTTATTAGCTGAGCGGAGCGCAGAGTTGTCTCTCCATATTCGCAAACCCCTGTTGTGCTGCAAGGGTCGTAGCACCACGGATGGTGCGCACACACGAAACTATTGACGACAGTTCAAATCTAACAGGCCGCGCCATATGATAACACACAAGGAAACAACCACGGCTGGTGCGGCCCGTACAATTCGAACGACTGATTTCACTGATGTGGATGAAGAATGAAGATCCGGGCCGAGCTGACGTCTCTTGAGTTCTCATGTTCAAAGAGCTAGAGTGATGATTCTCACTCAAGAAAATGGTCTTCGCTCTACACGCCGCATGCTTCGATGGCCATGAGGCCATAGATTTTCGAGAAGTCTAGGGGTCTGTCAATGGAGACCCATTCGTCAGGCCCGTGTGCACCCGACAGGTAGTTGTCGCCGGGGCCAAAGGCCATGGCGGGTATGTGAGCGACGTTCGTCAGCCATGACGTGTCATTGGAGCCCGTAAAGCCTCTGGGAGTCAACTCGTATCCTGTCACGGTCGCAACCGCGTTCTTTGCGAGTTGGAAGAGCTCCTCAGATGTGGATATCTCACTTGGTGGCCACCAAGATGTCGGTGTAACCTCTGCGTTGATTGTGGGATCTTGCCGTCTAAGAGAATCGATGACCGCTCTCACTTCCTCTAGGATACGTTCACTCGTCATTCCTGGAATGATGCGAATGTCACATGTTGCTTCGCACAGCTCCGGAACTATGTTCTCCTTTGTTCCGCCTCTTATGATGGTGCCAGGGGCTATGGTCGGTTCAGGGAGTAGATGATGAGGCTTGAAGCTGAACCTGTGTTCGTTCAGGGTGAGAAGGATCTTGCACATATTCAGTACAGCGTTGACTCCGTCTTTGGGCCTGCTGCTGTGAGCAGCCTTCCCCTTGACCACTATCTTCAGCCATTGAAGGCCCCTTACGGCTGTTCGGGCATAGATCCTATTGTCGTATACAGATGCCTCCCCCACAACCGCCATGTCCACTTTCTCTCTGGTCTCGTATCCATTCTCCACCAAATGTCTTGTTCCGTACTTTGATCCTGTTTCCTCGTCGGCAACTGCGTGAATCAACATGTTACCCCTCAACCGTGCTCCAGCCTGTTCGAGAGCTTTGGCCGCGATTATCATTGAGGCTATTGCACCTTTCTCGTCACCCGAGCCTCGCCCGTAGATCCTTCCATTCTTGACCAAGCCCTCAAAAGGATCAACAGACCAGAACTCACAGTTTCCAACGGGCACAGTATCATAGTGGCCGTTGAAAAGGAAGCTTCGTCCTCTCCCTTCTCCTCGTAGAGTAGCTAAGGTGTTCACCCTCCTCTTCTTGGGCTCGACGAGTTCAACATCAAATCCAAGAGACTTCAGTCTGTGTGCAACCAACTCAGAGATCCTGCTCTCATCACCCGGCGGGTTCTCACTAGGGATTCGAACCATTTCCCGAGTTAGATCGACAAGTTCTGTTGAGAGCGAATTCACCTTCTCCAAGAATCTTGTTCTCAGTCCCAATTCCGAATTCAAATAGGACAGAGGCTTCTACTCATATAACGATTCTAAGCTTCTCTGCAATCGATCAGGCCGTATTCATGAAAGCTTATCGAGGAGAAGGCTTCAATTTACCGAGGCTCTGGCTGTACGGCAGGCCCGATGTCTAATGTCACGCATGTTCATTCGCTTCGGTGACTATTCTGCGCTAAGGAGAGAGGTCTTCCTCCTTATCTTGGTCAACTCGATCTTCGGATTTGCCTACGGCTTCGCAGCGCCTTCGGTTGCACCATTGATTGTCCTCGTAAAGGTTACGATGACCTTTGTCGGAAATACCCGTACTGCAGCAAGAGGACTCGGGACCCTTATCCGTCCTTTGCTAGGTCCTTTGATTGACCGATATGATGCGAAACCCTTCTACCTCATAGGCGGAGTTCTCACCGTAGCTGGCTATGTATCATACGCGGTGACTGAATCGTGGGGTCTGTTGGCGGCTGGTCTCCTACTCAGCGAACTGGACTTCTATGTGAGAGGATTGGCGCGTACTGCTGCAATAGGCAGTTGCTCCGACCCCGAGACGAGAGGTAAAGCCTTCAGCCTTGATCTAGGCCTCGCAGAGATGGCCTCTGCAGTTGCACCACTCGTCGGCGGCTACATGGCGGGAAGCCTTCAACTATCCTTCCGATGGATCTTCTGGATCTCAACTGGACTGACCGTGTTCAGCCTCATCTTGATGGCGACAAAGTACTCCTCTCCAAGGATATCTGACTCCATCCCAACAACCTCGGTCAGAGGATACCTCAGACAAGCATTCTCGATAGATCGCCGTCTACGCGCCATTGCCTTTGTCTCTGTCCTAGACTCAGTGTTCTGGAGTTTGTCATTCCCCTTCTACAGCCTATTCATCTACAAGGAGCTTGGCGCAACCACCGAACAACTAGGAATCGCAGTAGCGATCATGAGCGCGTCACCAGCCATCTCGGCTCTTACTCTAGGCCCAATGCTTGACAAGTGGAGAACGACAAGTTTTCTTGCGGTCAGCGAGTTCATGGCGTTAGGAGCGATAATCCCAATCCTTGTGGCTACGAGGCCCGAGGTGGCATATTTCGCCTCCATCTTCTGGGGACTGGTCTACAGCCTATGGATACCTGCGATGAACTCTCACGTGCTGGACGTAGTTGGAAACGAGAACTTCGCACGCGCAACCGGAAGTCTTTCCGTGCTGACAGGAATCTTTGCCATTCCCTCGCCTGCAATCGCTGGATGGCTCTATGACTATGTCTCGCCGAAAGCCCCCTTCATTATCACATTGGTTGCCGCTATGGCGATTGGAGCACTGATACTTGCCCTATTCAGAGAAGGTGGGAACAGAAATCAGAAGACGGGGGAAATTCGCAACCGCATCTGAAAGCGTTTAGACAAGCTCACCAAATGTTGGGGCCCGAAGGGTTGGTAGAACATGCCTGAAAGAGAAAACAAATCAAAGAAGACTCAAGAATTTCCAACGATCCGAAGGTCAATGCTCTTTGAGAAGCTAGCGGCTGATCATGTGCGATGTGGAATTTGTGAGAGAAGATGCCTCCTACAGGTCGGCCAGGACGGATTCTGCAAGACACGAAGAAACATAGACGGCGACTTATACACTCTAGTCTACGGAGACATATCGTCGATCTCCGCAAATCCGATCGAGAAGAAGCCGTTCTTCCACTTCTGGCCTGGCAGCTATGCTCTGACAGTTGGAACTTGGAGCTGCAATTTCCTTTGTCCTTGGTGCCAGAACTGGGAGATCAGCAAACACCCACCGAACCCTCAGAAGGCTGAATGCGTCGACCCTGAACAACTTGTAAAGATGACGCTGAAGGAAAAGTGTCAGGGAGTCTCAATTTCCTTCAATGAGCCGACCCTTCTCTTTGAGTACAGCCTTGACCTCTTCCCTCTCGCTCGCCGCAATGGGCTCTACAACACCTATGTCTCAAACGGCTACATGACTTCAGAGGCCTTGAAGGCACTTCGCAACGCTGGCATGGACGCGATCAAGTTCGATATGAAGGGTACCGCCGAAACATATCGTGAGTATTGCGGTGCCAACGCCGACATCGTTTGGAGGAACATCGCCGAATCAAGGAGGCTTGGAATGCACACAGAGGTCGTAACCCTTCTGATTCCCGGAGTGAACGATAGTGACAACCAGATTCAAGAGATTTCCAAGAGGCACGTGAAGGCTGTTGGACCTGAGGCTCCTCTGCATTTCACTCGTTTTCACCCGAACTACAAGATGACCAATAGGCCCAGCACTCCAGTGAGTACCCTTGAAAGAGCTCACAGGATAGCGAAGAACGAAGGTGTACTTTACGTCTACATTGGTAATGTTCCGGGGCATAAGCTGGAGAACAGCTACTGTCACAGTTGCGGAACATTGCTCATACAGAGATACGGGTTCGCTGTGGCAAAATACGCAATATCAGATGACGGCAAGTGTCCCAAATGCAATGAAACGATTCCGATAGTGGGACACTACGTAGGATGATGTGTCTGGGCTTCAAACGCATCGGGTTTGAACTTCAACGAAGCAACGAAGAGAACTGGAGAGCCCAAGCAGATTACCACACAGTTAAGGCTTAAGTGCAATCTAGACAGTTGCCAGTAGTTCGAAGATGTCCATTGTTGAGAGAGAATCCTAGAGCTCTGGTAGGCTACTGTGGCTTGTACTGCGGCGCCTGCGGAATACGCCAAGGAAGGATAAAGCAAGCAGTCGAAAATCTATGGAAGGTCATAGGTGCCTACGGCTTTGACAAGTTCTCCTCGGAACTGGCTAAATGGGAGCCAGCTTTCCAGCACTATCCCGAATTCGAGAAAGTCATGAACGGCTTTGTCAAGATGTTCGCTGAATGTACAGGATGTATAAGTGGTGGTGGAGATCCGAACTGTGCGGTCCGCATATGCTGCAGGCAAAAGGGATACACGACTTGTGCGGATTGCTCTGAGATGAGTGTCTGTGGAAAACTGCAACGATACGATTGGCCGTTGAAGGTCTTGCCGAAGATCAAGGCTCTCGGAGTTGACAAATAGGCAGAGGAAATGCAGGAAAGAGTGAGTACAGGCTTTTGCTACTTGGATGAAAGAATGAAGTGACTCTTTCCCGCACGATCTATTGAACTCACCGTATCTCTGCCGATAGGGCATAGGTCTTTTCGCTATAGCTTTCTTCCGTTGACACATACAGCTTCAGCAGTAATGGCACCGGCGACAGCCATGCGCTCTATCCAGCTAGCCAAGCTTTTTCTCTCTAACCTCCGCTTCTTTCTCTTCATGGTGAACTTGACATGCTAGAGAAGGTCCTCTTATGGGAGATGACTCGAGAGGAAGCAGAAGAAGCGATCAAAGGGGCAGATTTCGTCGTTCTTCCGACCGGGAGCATAGAGCAACACTCAGTCCACCTGCCCGTTTCGACGGACAGTATTCGGGCTGAGGAACTGACCAAGTATCTGGCCCTCCACTCGGAAGGGCTAAGGATGGTTGTACTGCCCACTCTAACCTATGGGGAGTCTCTTCATCACATGCGCTTTCCCGGCACAATATCTCTGAGAAACGAGACGTACATGCAAATCGTCAAAGATATCGCTTGGAGCGTGAAACAGCAAGGCGGCAGAAGGCTGCTGGTCATCAACTATCATGGAGGGAACATGGCCCCAATTCAACTTGCGAGGACCGAGATTGAGCGCGAGATAGGGTTGAAGGTCTACTTCGTCGGGTGGACAAGCTTCGCAGCAGATCTAGTCAAAGAATGGTTCCCGGGGGTGCCTTACGGGCATGCGTGCTTCTATGAGACGAGCATGGTTCTTCAGTTCAGGCCCGACCTTGTGTACAAGGAGAAGATTCGGAAGCAGGAGCACAGGCATCGGTTCGAGACTCCGAACAGGCCTGTTACTCGGGATCCGGCCGCTGCGTACTTCGGAGATCAGTATGTGACTGGAGGAATAGGTGACCCTACCTTGGCGAAGGCTGAGCTGGCGCAGAGAATCATCCCGGAAGTCACCGGGCGTATAGTCAAAGCCCTGAAGGAAGACATGAAACACGAATAGCCCTCTTTCTCAGTCTCTGCTATCCAAGGCCTTTTCACGATCGGATGGGGTAGCGAGGCTGGTGCTTACTGCTCCCAAGCTCTTGACAGAATTAGGGGCACTGTTGATTCGCCTATGTCTGACTTGAAGGCAATTCGGCCTTCTAGTCTACCCTCGATCGCGGCCAAATCCAGTTTAGCCTCAAACTCTTCTGCGCCCCAGCCAACGTACTCAGGAGGGATCTTTGACCTGAAGACACCCGTCACCCTTCCACGATCTGCCTTGAAATCACTGAGATATTCAATGTTTCCAACCATGTCTGTAGTCGAGGCACGCGCTTTTCCTTCGATTC
>Ga0129297_10002115_pt1 | contig 10104 bp, 9 predicted proteins | sample I18A1metaG_FD_94708 | JGI IMG/M metagenome (GOLD analysis project Ga0129297, IMG submission 94708) | Lake sediment bacterial and archeal communities from Gulf of Boni, Indonesia to study Microbial Dark Matter (Phase II) - ​I18A1 metaG | ecosystem: Environmental > Aquatic > Freshwater > Lake >... | reverse complement strand
CCATTCAGTTATCGATTCGTGCTGCCTCTCTGAGAGTTCTACCTCTACCTTTCCCTCTTTCAGTTCCACGATTCTCACTTCCAGGGGGAAATCATCGTATAAGTGGTACTTGTCTATGCTCTGTCTTATCGGCAGTTGCTGTCCTTCCGTCAATTGGGCTCGAATTGAATGCAGAGGGTAGAGGCCGTCTATCAGCTTCGGCTTCAGTACGCCTATATCAACGTACAGCCCGTAGCCGATCTTTCCTGAGTCTATGATGAAGCTTCTACAGATGTCGCTGAGTTCCAGATTTGATAAGTCTATTGGAGCTATTCCGTATCTACGGTGAATCATCTCGCGGAAAGCGTCTTCGTCTTCTCCGCCAATTTCGAGTTTGATCAGTCCTCTTTCTGTCAGTCCGACGATTCTATGTCTTACATGAAGTCCTGAAGCAAGTTCTTTGAGTAATTCGTTTAGATCGCGTAGTCCTCTAGGGAGGTCGCTTTTCCGCAGTTTCTCTAGAATCACTAGTTCCAAGTTGATCTGCCGGCTAGAGTGGAGATCTCTCTATGGAGGTCTCTGAACCTGTTCAGTGCTGGGTGGTTGGATCCAAGAATTTTAGAGAATTCTTCGATGACCTCATCTACTCCTATTCGCCTTTTTCCTTTCACAAGTTTATCCGCGTAGGCAACAATCTTCTCCTCTACGGTTTGAGGCATGAAGTTTCTCTTGGGCAATCCGATTGCTTCAGCTTCGTCCGCTGGAATTCCTGCGCCAACGTGAGTCTCTATTATGCGCACGATCCTCTCGTCGAAGCCGTTCGCTCTTGCTAGGGCGCTACCTATGACGCCGTGTCTGACATCGTGGGTTAAAGATCTTCCGGAGTCATGCAGCAGCGAAGCTATCTCCACCAGTCTGACGTCGACAGGGGTTCCATTTCCTTCGCAAGCCTTCGCTATTGCAGTAGCAAGATTGGAGACGGCGATGCAGTGGTCTATCACTTTCTTCGGGGTTCCTATCTTGCTCAGGAATCTGATCGTATTGGTCCTTGTTGGAAGCTTCATTCAGCTAGCTCTCTTTCAAGCTTTGAGATAAGGTTCAAGAGGTACTCTATCGTCTTAGTATTATCGATGCCTGTGAGTTGTCCTCCGCACTTCGGACATTTGAAGGCGGACTCCATGGCTTCTTCAAACGTGATTCGAACATCAGCACATTTCTTGCAGATGAAGAAGCTGTGGGCGCGCTCGTGTTCCAACCTCGACTTGAGCTTATCGAGGGTTCTTCTCTTCCGGCTTCTGATGAAGGCGTCGAGCTGATCCGGTTGAAGTCTCCAATAGAATATGTACCAGCCAGTTTTATCGTCTCGAATCCTAGTCGCCGACACGAGAGCGTGATCATAGAGCTTGTACAAGATCTTTCTGACAGTATTCAGCCTGACGCCTGACTCTGCGGCTATAACATCGTCGGTTCCTTCCTTCAGCTTCGCCAAAACCTGGACTACCTTTACCGCGTCCTCCCCTCCGAACAGGCTAGCGACCTTGGTGAACTCTTCATCGAGGAAAGACAACTCGGAGCCTCCGACAGAAGCCAACAACAATATTAGAAGTGGTTGTCAACAAATTAATCTTTGGTGTTCCTCCGTTTTCCTAAATTGAATCTCGTCTTGCGGGTTCAGCAGCATTCTTGGCGGCATGGAGGTCTCGAAGGTTTCATCTGTAAAGAGAAAGATGAATCCCACTGCAGTACATACATTAATCACGTTTTCAAGAGGCATATGCGCTTAAGTGGCTAGCATGTTAGATGTAGGGCTGCGATGACGTTTCTAGATTTGGAGAGGTCATTGTAGATGTTGCATGCCTTCTCAGTTTTAGCCGCTATCAATTCTATTCCTGAAGACTCCAGATACCTCTCTGTTTGCGGATGGATCTTCATCAAGCCGGAGTAGCCTGTTCCGACTACGAGAACCTCAGGCTTGGCCTCAACGATCTCCTTGACATCGTCTACACTTAAGATATGCCCTTCTTTTCTCCACCAGTTCCCGTTAACCCTGTCCGGAAAGATTATCAAGTCACTTCCGAACTTCCTTCCGTTGATTACAATTCTACCGAAATCATAAGACTCAATCATAGCTCTTCCCCCCGGCTGCTTGAGTGGCTTGTTGATATCAGCACCTCAACTTTCAGCGGTATTCCTCGGTCGTTCTCTAGAAACTCCAAAGCTTCCTTTTACACCTTTTGCGTCAAAACGCTCTCGATGACAGTCTTTTTCTTTGGCTCGTGCCTCGGTTCTCTTCTGCCCAAGTGTAGCCGCAGTCTTCACATCGGAACCTTCTGCTCACTCTCCCGTACTTGGTCTTCATTCGTCTTGCGACTTGTTTGACATTTCTCCTGTTGCATTTTGGGCAGATGACAGCCATTGGTCGTCAGACTTCCCCTGCTCTTCCAGTTTTCTCTCTTTCTTTTATTTTTTGTTCAATTCAATCTTCGGCTTTATAGAATTCAGCCGAGTTGCGTACATGTTGGCTTAAGCGTCCGTACAAGAGGCATGAGGAAAAGGCTTAGATGTAAGCTTGGCCCCGGTGTGGGACGGCAACATCAACTCTAGCGGTTTCAAACGTTATAAAGCTGAGTTGATTTCAAATTAAGGACTGAACAACAACCCGTGTCGTTGTGGGTTTGTGGAGCATGAGAAGATGCACAGTCAGATCTCTGAGATTGAGAAGATAGTCGCCAGAGAGATTCTTGATTCGAGAGGAAACCCAACCGTAGAGGCGGAAGTGTACACCAGAGGTGGACGCGTAGGTAGGGCGGCGGTCCCTTCAGGAGCTTCAACTGGAGTATATGAGGCACTTGAACTTAGAGACAGTGACCAGTCCAGGTACGGAGGCAAAGGTGTGACGAAGGCAGTTGAGAACATCAACAGTGGAATCGCGAAAGCCCTCATAGGTCTTGATTGCATGGACCAAGAGCTGATTGACAAAACGATGCTTCGCCTTGACGGGACTGAAAACAAGGGAAGGTTGGGTGCAAATGCTATTCTAGCGGTTTCTATCGCAGCTGCAAAGGCCGCTTCGCATGCGAAGGGTATACCTCTCTACAGGCACCTCGGAGGAACCAAAGCCAAGAAGCTTCCAGTACCGATGATGAACGTGATAAATGGGGGTAAACATGCAGGTAACGAGTTGAGTATTCAAGAGTTCATGATCCTTCCTGTTCGTTCAAAATCGTTTAAGGAAGCCCTTAGGATGGGAGTTGAAACATACCAGCAGTTGAGAGGGATACTCAAGAGAAAGTATGGGGCTTCCTCAATAAACGTTGGAGACGAAGGCGGATATGCCCCTCCGATGAGAGCTACAAATGAAGCGCTCGAAGCACTTACAAGTGCGGTAGAGGCAGCAGGCTATAAACCTGGAAGAGACATCTTCTTGGGGATAGATTCTGCGTCAAGCAGCTTCTACGATACTAGTGCCAATAAGTATATGATTGACGGTAAAGCCTTGACGCTTGGAGAGATTATCGATTACTACAAGGATCTATGCGCCCGGTACGCTGTTCTTTCGGTAGAAGACCCCCTGTACGAGGACGATTTCGAGGGATTTGCCAAGCTTACACGTGAACTCTCGAACAATGTGCGAACCGTCGGCGACGACCTCTTCGTCACAAACGTGAAACGACTTGCCAAGGGGATCTCAATGGGCTCGGCAAACACTCTGCTACTCAAAGTGAATCAGATCGGCACATTGTCTGAAGCTGTGGCGGCGGCCAACCTAGCTTTCGAAAGCAGCTACCATGTTATCGTAAGCCATAGATCCGGTGAGACCGAGGATCCTGCAATTGCAGACATCTCCGTAGGAATTGGAGCCCAAATGATAAAGGCTGGAGCCCCGGCAAGAGGGGAAAGGACTGCGAAGTACAACCAACTCCTCAGGATCGAGGAAGAATTGGGTTTAGCAGCCGAATACTGGGGCGACGACCTGCTCAAAACCTAGCTAACTTCGACTCGCCCATCAAAGCGGAAGAACGCTGTGAACGGCTACACTATCTCCTAAGACGCAGAATGACTCAGCGATCCAGTCCATGGACATACGGTACTCTTCCCCAAACCGTTCAAGATCGCTTTATCCGAAGATTACTCCTGTCTATGCAACAGTTTTCTGATGCCGATCGCCAGTAGCAAGGCTACGGGGATGAAGACAACAGTCAATATGTTGACTATGTCATGGGCTATAGTTTCGAATACAAGTCGCGCCATCTCTGTGATATAGAAAGCAACGACGAAGATCTCAAGTTTATGAAGAACCTCTTGAAGGTTGACCATTCGCGCCAAAAGTTTCTTTGTATCTCGCTGCTCATCGACACTTACATTCTGCTGTTGAATCCCAACATGAGTTCTGATCATATCCAGCAGAGTATCCAGCTGGATCCTGAGGGCCTCCAGTCTGTCAACATTGTCGCCGAATGAGTCAACCATCCCCTCAAATCTACTTATCTCGACAGAAGAATTGGTGGGATAGTTGATCACAGGTTTCTCATCCCAAGAGTTGAATATCCCTCTTATTCCGCGAAGGTAGCTTCTAGCCAAGATATGGTCACGTCTCATAGAGCTGGTTATTGTGGTCAGTCGGGAGAAGATTCCGCTAACCTCCGTGAGCATAGATCCTAGATCAACCGGTTTTACTTGATCCGGAGGCCTCCTTATGTTCCCCAGCATATCTTGAATCCTCTCTTGAGTATTCTTCTCTGATGATTCTATTTGTTTGAAGATGACGGCGCGTTCTCGAAATAGTCTATGCAGTCTTCCAGTAAGCGATGCATAGTGGGCTATGTCTTCTACAAAGTTATTCAGCTCTGCAGCAGCTTTGTCAGCGCTATCCTCTAGTGAAGAAAGCAGCATACTTCTGCGTAAATAGCCCTCGGCATTCTCGATATCCTCTTTCAGAATGGCTAAAAGATGATTCTTAGCTATACCCGCACTCGTTACCGGTTTGTTGCTGAGATGAAAGTACTTCTCGAGCTCGGCAAAGCTTTCATCCAGTCCACGTGAGTGTCTGGTCATCGCTGTGAATTCTGAGATTGGATTTTTCGGGAAGGCGTCGAGCAGTCGACGAATCTGTGGTGAGAGTTCGTTCAGACCTAAGAAGGCGTTTTCATTTTCAAGATCTCTCTTATCTGAGAAAACGGACACTACGTAGGTTCTTGAATCTTCGTCATCTATCTTCCTGATTTTGCAGATATGAGAATTGACTGATATTGTGAGAGGGTGCTCTTTTGAAATGACTTTGCAGTTGTCGGATAATCGGTTTAGGATACCCTCTTCCACTGGATCGGATTGAACCTTTGGCTTGAACCGCTCTGGTTCAAACTGATAACTAACGATATACATTATGGCTGGAAACTCGTTCGCCGTCTCACTCATAGATCGTGAATTATGCACCATATATCATCTGTGCTATTTCCTTCTTATCTCAAAGATATGGAAACAGTAGGGGTCCCCTTTAAGTCTCCACTTGAGTTCCTCTGGAGCTATGAATACAGCCTCAGGGTTGACAGCATGCGCTAGACCAAGGAAAAATGGCCATCCCATTATCTTACACATCTTCTCCCAAGGAAGATTGAGCGCCAGAGACGTTTCCATAACAGGACAGAACCCCTCATTTATCAAATGAACCTTATCGCCATGAATCTCTACCTTCGCAGTAGGTTCATACTTCAGGACGGCACCTAGAACAGCGGCTATGGCCTTCACATCATCCCCTTCGATGCCCATTCTCTCAATCAACGTACGGGCGAACGCTTTTCCTTGCTGATAAGCGAAATCTTTCGCTTCCCCCTCAGGCTTGTCCTTATAGTCCTTATAGAATTTCTTCGCGTATTCTCCCCATTCTTCACGCGTCAACAAGTGCTTAACAAACTCCGGTCATCTCAGACAAAGGGTTGTAAATCAAAGGGTTGATTTAAGCGTTATAAGCACTTTCCCTATTGACCCAAAAACAAAGGGTACTACCGGTCTAGGATAAACCAAGAGTTTGGACGGCCGTTCAATTTCATCAGAGTTAAGTTCTGTCCGGAACTGATCATTTCTTCTTTGATGTTCACCTTCTCCTATGCCTTGAATCCGTTCAGCCTCTTATTTACTGAAAACCTTGAGCTTGCTTGAAGGTGGGGTTTCTTCACTTCCTTTGGAGGACTCTTCTTCAAATGAGCTACCGATATTATCAGAGGTCACGACATTAACGAAGCCTTAATATGCGCTTCCCTCTCTCTTGAGGTACCACTTGGATCTTTGCTCCAAGAAACCTTTTTTCAAGCTCTCTTCCTTGAAAGAGTTCATGTAGAAATATAGCAAGTGCGCTACATTCAGAGTGTGGTTGAGAAGAGACTGCAAGATTATAGTCAGCCATCCTGTAAATCTCGCCCGGAACCTTTGTTGCTCCAATGACGACCAATTTATCTTTAACCGATCGTCTAATCTTGTTAATCACTCCAGACAAGGGTTGGCCGTACATAGTCAGGTGAATCACTTCTCCTCCCCTGCTCTGCCAATCTTTCACGAATTTTTTCCACGGGATCCCCATATTCACCTCAAAGCGGCCGCCCCAATTTGCCGAAATCTCGTTCAGCGTCTTTTTGAGTCTCTCATCTGTCACGTCTGCTATCACGATTTCATCTGCACCAAGGGCTCTCGCGGCTAATCCTACATGCGATGTGAGTCTCGCATCTCTTTCGAATCTGTGGCCGAGTCTTAGCACAGTTATTTTGGGCATTGTTCCAATGCTCTTCTTTACAACGATTGATCTGACCGACGTTAGCTACAGCTGTACCTTTTCCTTGTCGCTCTTCTGTTTGAATTGAACCAAGTCTCCTAGTGTGAGTTCAGGAGGAGTTGTCGCTTGACCTTCAAATCCCGTCGGCTCTTTTCTCGGCAACAGCAATTTGACTCTGAGGACGTGCTCTAGGAATCGTGAAAGTTTCATATCTGGAATAATTTTTCCAGACTCTATCTTCTGTATGATGGAGAGCCTTTCCTTGACGCGCTTCGCTAACTCCTCTTGCGTTAAGTGCAGTTTCTCTCTAGCAGCTCTTACCCTCTTTGCGAAGTCTTCAGGCAACTCGTATTCAGCGACTTCTCTAGGTAGATCTTGTAGTTTCGGTTTCGGCTTGAGCATTGGTCTAGCTATAATGCCCCGCGGCCTTTCGGGCTGCCATGTCTCTTTGCCGAGTTCGCCGCAGTCACCGCATACCACAAGCTTGGCTCCTTCTATTATCACTCTCATCGGTTTCCCCAGAATTCTTTGTCCGCAGACTTCACAGTTCAAACTCGTTTGCAACTCCTTTGACTCAGTGGGTTGATCGATGCTTAAATTACCTCCCTTCCTCCCTTATCAATTAGCCCAAGCGTAAAAGAGACACACCTGAAACTCAAGAAACTCAGATGTTTATGAATTTCTAGAAGATGAGCAGGTGAAAGGTGAAGAAAGCATGTCTTTGAAGGCATTCTGACCGTTTAAAGAAATTCAGCTTCTGAAGCAGTTGCTCACCTCTGTAACCAATTCACCGTCCGCTAATTTTATAAATCAATTGAAGTTAAGCATGGTCTGCGCGAGAGCGCCGATGAAATTGATTGAATAGATATTCGAAGTATATCTGCTGTCTTGTGCTCACTGGATTTTTCTTCATCGGGATGACAGGTGCCGTCTTCTCCACGGTTCCTCTTCCATGGCATATCGCGATAGAACCCGATACAGTATACATTGGCCCTCCCCATTGTAGTGCATCTTTCATCGCGCATGTTACCAGCGTATATAAAGACAAAGCGATTACGATCATGATCGACGAGAGAACGGATGGTGATTGGAAGGGACCTGGGAGTCTTATATCCGGTCTCTTATTTGATGGAAAGCCAAGTATACCGAGCAAAAATCCAGACTATGACACAATTGTAACAATATTGGTCGTTTCACCTTGGGAGAAACCAGCTGGGAGATATAGAGTAAGAGTGTATGCTTACCCGACTGACACAGACCCATACCAAGGCGCGTATGCGCTTCTAACTGTAGTAATTGAGAATACCGGAGTCAAGACATGCGACCCCAACTGGACGCCGCCACCTCCTACGCCCACTCCTCCACCTGAATGCACTGAGGGCAAGGTCGAGGTCTTGCAGTATTGTTCTGATGGCGTTACATGGAAGGTGAGGAGGGTATGTCATAATGGTCAATGGGTGATGGAGACTCAGGGTTGCCCGACTCAGCCTCCGGAGGATTGGTGGCATTATTGGTACTGGTGGCGTTGGGATTGGAGTTGGTGGCGGTGGCCTTGGGTTGCCCAAGAGGCTTTCGACTTCGCCTTGGAGGCTACGCCTGCAACGCAGTCTATAAAGGCGGGGCAGCCGGTCACCTTCACCGTGAACGTGATGCGTCTCTCCGGGAACCCGGAGCCAGTGACGTTAAGTATTTCAGAGATCTGTTGCGGCTCAACATATTCCTTCAGTTTAGCCACAGGCTCACCGACGTTTGCTTCCGCCCTTAAAGTTGCAACCCCCGCCTCCTTGAACCCAGGAACCTATTCACTGACTATCACCGGAAACGGAGGTGGTAAAACACATTCTGCTGTCGTAACACTGGAAGTAGCCGAGAATAAGAAGGAGAGCGCCCTCACACTCTCGGTCAGCCCTTCCTCCCTCGAAGTCGGTGAACAGGCCTCTGCAGGCGGGGCACTCTCTCCCGCCTCAACTACGACTGTTGAGCTTGTCTATACGAGGCCGGATGGGTTTGAAATGATCAAGCATGTAACCACATCAGCTGGTGCTTTCTCAGATTCCCTAACTCCAGAGATGCCGGGCTTATGGTCGGCTAAGGCTAGATGGCCGGGGGATACGGATCACTATGGCTGCGAGAGCCAGCTGGCAAGCTTCTTCGTCGAGGCGACTCCAGAAAAACCCCCGTCCTTCTGGGAGCAGATACTGGTCGGGCTTGCAGTGATAGCGCCATTTGTTATTATCCTAGTGATCGTGATCGCTGTTGTACTTCTTTTGAGGCGCCGCTCAAAGAGTAGGAGAGCAGCTCTGAGTAGGCTTGCCAAGTTCTGTATTAAATGCGGCGCCATGATCCCAGAAGGATCTGACTATTGTCCAAAATGCGGGGAGAAAGCGCAATAAGCAAGCATCCGTTGCTGCATCAACCAACCAAGTCATGAAAGTCTTTACAGTGCTTGCGACGATCTTCCTCCCTCCAACACTCATAGCAAGCATATATGGAATGAGCTTCATCCATATGCCAGAGCTTCGTTGAGAGGTCGGCTACCCAATTTCACTAATGCTGATGTCTCTCGTTTCAATAATCCCTTTGGCATACTTTAAGAAGAAAGGTGTGATCTAGCTCCATCAACTAGCACCTCACCGGCGCCGATCAGAAGAAATATCACCACCAAGCTCAACAGCACCTTAAGTATGTCAAAGGTGGGCTGAATTCGTAGATTTCATAGGTGAAGCGGGTGTTCTGGGTCCTGCAATTGGTTTCATTAGGCTACGTACATCGGTCAGAGGTCTACTCCTGACTGAAGACCCATACATTCCGCAGCGTACACAATACAAACTCAACCAGACGTTCGACTTAGGCAAGATAGGGTGTTTCTTCCCTAGACGGGTTGTAAATTGTTTGTGTGTGTGCACACCAAGAGATACACACAATTCCTGTGGTTCAAATCAGGATGGACACATCCTTAACATCTTTGACGCTTCGCCTAGCCTATCTGAAAACGCCTAGCATAGTTGTGACGTTAGACAAGAGAGATTTCAACCTCAGGTGGATGGACTAAGGTGTTGTGAATTGTGCAGTGTTTCGCTGTCCTGAAGAGTGCCGGTCTGATGCTCTCAGGAACCTTTAGAGGCAGGTTGACATTCGCTCTGATCCTCGAAATCCTGGTAGGATTCTCTCCTGATGCCCATGACAGATCGATCCTCATCCCATCGGCAGCGATCTTATGCCTCTCGCAAAACCAGACCATGTATGTGCCGATACAAGCGCCTAACGAGGCTATGAAAAGCTCAACCGGGGTCATTCCTCTATCTTCTCCACCCTCCTCCTTAGGCTGGTCAAATATCACTTCATGCTTCCTAGTTTGCGCT
>Ga0129297_10002114_pt1 | contig 10104 bp, 14 predicted proteins | sample I18A1metaG_FD_94708 | JGI IMG/M metagenome (GOLD analysis project Ga0129297, IMG submission 94708) | Lake sediment bacterial and archeal communities from Gulf of Boni, Indonesia to study Microbial Dark Matter (Phase II) - ​I18A1 metaG | ecosystem: Environmental > Aquatic > Freshwater > Lake >... | reverse complement strand
TATCATGGCCTGCTTTCCGACCGGTATCCTCTCAGTTTCTCCGTAACCTCGGATACTCATGTCTATTTCCCCCAAAAGGTGAGCCTTCATCGATGCTTTCTTTTAAGACCTGTAATACTCCCTGTCTGGTATGTTTTCCATTCACAAGTTCTATGGCTATTGAAGACCATTTTCGCATTGAAACTATTACTTCTTCACCTTGCACACTAACCCAAACGCCCACGCGCTTTAACCTGTAAGCTAATCTTCCCACAAGCCATCCAGGGTGAGCTTTCAAGATTGCTAACTGTTCTGCGGTGAATTCGGATGTAGGGTATATGAAGTGTTCTAGCCCTCGCAGGTCTATCATCATTCTTCCCAGAATTGTGGAAAATAGTCGGCTATTGCGCTTGTCAGGTTTTGCATCACGTCTCTTGGTGGGTTGTACGGGTCCAGGCTGTCAAACCAGAGTACAAGTGCTTCGATCAGTTCTAGAGCTGCGAGCATTAGGCTGCGGCGTTTATATTCCATTTCGGTTCTCAGGGTTGTGTCCTTGAGGGTGTGAAGGTTGGCTAGGTATCGGTCGCGTTCTACTTGATAGTTGGGTTGCTGCGTGTTTTCTCTTATTTCGTCCCAGTCTCCTTCTGTCAGGGTTGAGAGTGGTGGCAGAGCGATGGTTGCCACGAGTCTCTCCCACTTTTCCATGACGTAGGTGAAATGAGCGTTAGGGTTTCTGTAAAAGCCTCCTGCCATTTCGCGGAAAATGTCTCCGGCATTGGATAGTCTGGTGTCGATTATCTGCGCTTTTTCGTGGGGAAACTTGTTTTCAATCAAGGTGTCTTGAAGGTCGAAGAGAGCAGCTAGTCCTGGGGGTAGTGTAACAACTGGGGAGAAGAGTGTTCCGGGTGGGTCGAGGATTTTCTGTCCGTCTTCATACACACTTGTAGTTGCGGTTATCAGCTGAGCAAGCGTGATGTTCAGGCGTCGTGAGAGTCGTTCTAGAGCGTCCATGACGTCGTGAGCTGTCTGTATTTCCGCATGTTCTCCGCCTATAGTTATGATGAAAGTGTATTGTTTTTCCGGATGTCCACCTAGCCTGAGTCTTTCGATATTTCGTATTGCCGTATCTACGAAGGATCTCATGTTCTGAGGTTTCTCCGGAGTCTGTTGATGTTTCGTCTTGCTCTGTTGACGGCGCTGTATGTTGGCCGTGTTCGGGTCCATGAAGGGCCGAGGGCGGGTTGTTGTTTGCTTTCGACGTGAACTAGGTCGTCTGGGAGGTATTCCTGTTGTATTCCAATGGGCTGTGAGGTTCCAGGTGCGTATAAGTTGACGTAGACCTTGCCTGCATAAAAGCCGGTTACGGTGCCCTCGTAGTCTTCGTATGACCGTGAACGGGATGGATATTCCTTGAACCCTTTCACGCGGACTCTATTGCCTATCTCAAAGGGGCGAGCTTCTACAGGTTGGATCTCTGTGACATAGCTTTTGTCCACCCAGATATCCAGTCGCGGGTCTTCACTGCGAGCAATCCTAACTAATGTTTTTCCAGTGGGCGCATCGTACCGTAACTCTCGTACTATGCCCTCTGTTCCCATAAGTGCGCCGGAAGTAACTCTCACCCACATTTCACGTCGGATCTCAACCTCTGGGGGTCTGATCACTCTCCTTGGGCGTTTGGGTGTAAATTTGGGTTCGACACCTTTGACCTTGAGAGCATCGTAGAGATCCCAGGCGGTCGGTCGGTCTCTTAGGCGCCAGACCAGATAGGTTAGGTAATCCCTTGCGTTCTCATACTGGGGAGTATAGTCTGAGGCTCCCTTTGCCACGTGGTGCGCATACTCGTGAATGAAGGTTTCAACTGCCCCATGCTCGTTTTGCATCTCGCTTCGCCGTATGCGAACCACATCGGCAACGTATTCGCCCGCGCTTGGTAGCTCCGTGAATACAGTGATATATGTCAGTGGGGTCACTGGAGCTCTCTCCTGGTACATTGTGCGCAGTTTCCCTTCAAGCCACCAGCAGAGAGCCAGATGAATTTGCTCGTATCGGGTGAGGTCGGATGGATTTATCGGTACTCTTTTGGCGCGAGCGTCTTCCTTGACTATGTCATCATCCGTCCTCACTCCACACCTGTGCAGGGTGTTCGTGATCGTTGCAGGTAGTCGAATAACATTCTTTCCAAGGTGCACAGCAAAACCGGCAGCTTCCTCATTTGTCCAGAGCACCGTCTCTGGCGAGAAGAGTTCCCAGAATGTCTCAAGCCAGATACCCCTCTCCTCAGGCTTTGAAACCCATATACTGACTTCTTCACTCAACTCCACAGGGTATTGACTCGGCAGCAATGCAGCGACTATAACCGCCCTTGCTTGTTCAAGTAGTCTTTTGATGGCAGCTTTGGGAGCATTACCCTGCCACATTGTAGCTATGCCATCTGGTACTTCAGATGGTTCTTTAAGTCCCACTCTGTCTGGATCGAGTTGGATACGCCAAAGATTGTAGCTGAAAAGGCTCGGTCGATCGAGGTCACGTACGTAGATGTCTCTTACGTAGAGCCATTTTCTTTGCACCAGATATTTTGGGTAGTCCAGAACCTGTTCGGTGTACTGGTGTTCTTCGATGAAGTCTGTACGTGTCCAAACCACTACGTCTGCGGGTAGCTTATTGATGAATCTGTCCTTGTATAGTTCCCCTTTGTAACCGATGATGGTTACTGCGGTTCCTGTGATCTTCTGGGGGAAGGAATGGAAGACAAAATGTAGAACAGGGATCTCCTTCCGCTCTAGTGTTATGGGAACCATCACGGGTCGGATTATGCTATTAACTGTTAAGATTTCAATCGGGTATCCGTTTCGCAGACACACTAGGCATGCGATTTTTAGTCCTTCTCCAAACTGGCCTCTGGCCCACTTGGGCTTTTCTCGGTACCGCATCAGAAAGTCCACCATGTGTACGCCTGAGCCGTTGTCCGATATCTGCAGTCCCTGCGGCACCAGTTCGATGCTGAAATCCCCTGTCTCGTCAAGGCTGTTCTGGGCAAACTCTCGGATGGAGTGAAACATCGTCCAGTCTGGGCGGTAAGTGAAGGGGATGTTCGTGGGGAGGAACTCCCAACCTGCACTGACCAACTGGTTCAGCTGGTCTCGAGTGATCTGCGTGGTTGGAGTGAAGACTGACATTTTACTCCATCTCGCTATCTATCTGGTCTAAGAACGTTTTCTGCTGAATAACCTGCCTTAAATGCGGCGGCAGCTCACCCTCCATGTATGGCTCTCTTCCTGGTGTGATTGCTATCTGTGGGGATCTCTTAACCATTAGTGCGGGGCAAATCTCAATATGTCTCGGCATTTCTCTCGAGGCAACGTATGCACCGCAAAAAGGACAGTGATTACATTCTGAAGTCAAAAACTCTGTCACCTCCATGCATACTCTGCCTGTTCGAAGAACATCACCAAGTCAACTATCTCCACGGTTAAGGCATCGCCCTCAGGATTGGAGATCCCGCTTAACAGGACCGCATGCTTTTCTGCAAGGACTTCCGCCACTCGACTGAAGTCTAGAATCGGGAATCCCAACGGTCCACCGTGCACATGTTGAATATAGTGCCAAAACTCATGAGCTAATGACCAACGTAGGACCCGCTTCGCTTTATTCGGGCTTAGGATGTATCCTTTGGCATAATACTCGTTGATGTATATTGTCTGATCCGTTATATGATAGTGTATAGCGGACCATTCTGGTGTCCATTTCCACCGTGGTGGAGGCACACGTGCCATGGGTGTCCTAGCTAAGTACTCGTCAAGCCACTGTTTGATAAGCTGATCTAACTCCATCTTGGCAGCATTCAGTCTTGTCTCAGGGATGGTTAGGGACATTCTATTACTTCCTCCACCCTAAACAAAACTGTGCCTTTTTGTCCTGCTCGGATTTTTCCCTTGAACCAAGCGACGAACAATCCGATGGTCTCTATTACTTCGGTTGAACCGTCAAAGAATATCAAGCGGAATTTCCGAAGAGGCAAAGCCAACTCTAGACCCTACAGGTTAAGATATGGAGAAGGTAAATAACGGTTGCTTCCTACTCAGACGGAACCTTCATTATTATAAGCCTGCCGTCTTTCATATGAATCCATTTCAGTCTATCTTTGTCTTTTAACCCCAACTTCTTGAAGATACCTCTTGGAATGGTGGTTCTGTGACGATAGCCTCTAACAGTGACAGATGAAATTTCAAAATCTCTGCTATGTTTGTCTAAGTAATTCTTGCGGTGCATCCTCAAGTGGCAGGATTTACACAATAACTTGAGGTTTGTTATATCGTTATTGCGCCAGTTTTCATCTATGTGCTGGATGTGCAGGTCTTCCGTTCGCCCACAGTTATTACATTTTGCTCCCAAAAATCTGACGGCTAAATCATGATAGAGCATGATCTGAGTAGATAGCTTCCTAGATGTATTGTCTGTATTATGGTTTGTTACCAATACAAGAACTTTCCTAACATCAAAGTGTTATGACTATTCTTAAATAGATTACGAAAACTATTGGTAGACCATTGGTAGATGTTTATGCTTGACTTTGCCTCTCTGCTTTTGTTGGCCTTCATTCTGGAAATGATTGATAATGCATTGGGCGGTGGGTTTGGTACGATCTTGTCTCCTTTGCTGGTGATTCTTGGGTTCCAGCCTAAAGTTATTGTTCCAGCTATTCTTGTCAGTGAGACGATCAGTGGGCTTTGGGGTGGCGCCTGGCACGTTAGGTTCAAGAACGTGAACTGGAAGGCTGTGGCAGCCACGCTGTGTGGAAGTCTTGTCGCGATGAGTTTGGCTACGTACGTGATGGCGGAGTACCTTTCTCCAACCCTTCTCAAGTACGTGATAAGTATCTTCGCCGTGGTCATGGGGATCTTCGTAGTAATACGTTCATATCTTGTAAAGAAGCTTGAACACATGCAGAACAGCCATAATCCACTGTGGTTTACAGCGTTAGGCTTTCTCATAGGCTATCAAAAAGGGACGTCTGGAGGCAACTATGGACCATTCAGTGTTACGGCCTACATGGTCCTAGGTTTGTCAGCTGCAACGGCCATAGGGACCACCACGATAGCGGAAGGGATTGCCTGTGCCCTCGGGGTTGCCATGTACGCGCAGATGACGGGAATAATCCTGTCTGTGGCAGCTCCACTGGCGATTGGATCATTCGTCGCCGACCCAATATCAGCATGGGCGAATAACCGTCTTAAAAATAAGCTTTCTCCGCCCTTTCACGGTCGACTAATCGGCTTATCCATGACCCTGATAGGCCTAGTTGCCCTGCTGAAAACTTTTGGATTCATCTAAACTCTGCTACTCAGAGTCTTGACATTCACATCGAATACCTCTACATTATCGAACAGTGATTCAAATCCTTCATATTTCTGGAACATTCTTGCTGAGTGTTTATCACGATTACGTATTTCATAGAATGTGATTTGACCATCAGGGCTAAATGCAATAATATCGGGTATAGGCATAATCCTGATTCCGACCGGCTCTCTGAAATACTTTGCCACAGAAACTACATACATATTGATTCATAAAAAGTGGAGGGGGGTGTACCAGCATATAAGGCTACTGGTACATCTTATCATTCTGCCATCTTTGCACGCCAATTTGTTGCCCATTTTGCGGGGTCGACTCGGTGTGTCGCTGCGTCGATGGCTGCGTTGTAGTTTGCCTTTCTTGTGGGTCCGAAAGGCGTAGTACCGTAGGCTGTCTTCATTCTGGGCTTTGCGGCGTTGTAGGATGAGGTCATCTGTGCGGCTTTTCTTGTCATTTTGGCCTGTCCTGACGAAACCATTTCATCAAGAGAGCGTGGCATTTTTCAAACACCTTTAGTCTGAACTCCTGATTTTCTACCTTATAAATTAAACGTCTATGTTGCACAAGAAATAAAGAGAGGGAGAGGGCGGCTAAACAGTTAGGAATGTTCGGAGTCTGGCAATGGAGTCTCGCATTCTGTTTTGAGTTTGTTGTAGGAGATTGATAGCCTGTTGGATTCTCTGCTCGGTTGTTGAATACTTACTCGGTACTGCGAGAGTGTTAATGGCAGAATTAAGCTCTCCTGAAAGGTCAGTTGCATTCAAAAGTCTATGAGCTTCAGCAAGAAAACCAGCCCATCCCACAGACACTTCACTCAGTTTATTGTTTAACTCTCTTGCTGTAGGCATACTTTAACCTCAACAGTTTTATTATATAGCTTCTCTTTTAAGTTCTTGTAGAGAGAAAAATGAGCTCAACTATTGACCAAGAGGTCTATAACACTATTCTCACTGTTCTGTCTCAGGATACCGATGGTAGCATGAAGAAGCTGTTAGAGACTGTAGTGGAATGGGAAAAAACTCATCCACCAAAAAACGATTATTATGGATTCGCGTGGAGTGATGTGTACGCGGATCCTAGAACTCTCAACAGCCTAGTTACACGAAGAATCCTAAAAGTAGTTTTCAAATCGAACAAGTATTGCCTAACACCTGATGTATTTGTGCTCTTAAATCCAATTCCACAGAGAATAAGTGAGGTAACAATAGGCTCTCAGGTCTTGGGCTTAACAAGAAGTGAAGTTGTCAGAACCTTTTCCCGTGAATATATTGGACCAATGATTGGTATAAAACCGTCCTTTTTTGAAGAAGTATTTCTCACACCGGAGCATGAGGTATTTGTGGTAAAAGGACAACACTGTGTTTACAAGAGCCAGCGGATGATGTGTCGCCCTGACTGTTGTTGGTTACAGAAGTTTAATCCTCCAAGTTGTCATATGACAAAAGGGTTCAAATTTGAGCCTAAATGGATGGAGGCTCGGGAGGTCAAAGAAGGGGACTGGCTAATTGTTCCGAGGTTTGATGTAATAGAAAGTCTAAACACTATTGATTTAGCTCAATACATCACGGGTAATGGATATGCTATCGAGAACGAATACATCTCCAACATTCACTCTAAAACACATATCAAAAGGTTTCTCTTCTTAAATGAAGAGGCTATGGAATTTTTCGGCTGGTATGTTGCAGAGGGTTGTGTAAGTGGAAACAACGCTAGGCGACTTATGCAGATTCGCTTGGCTTTAGGTCGCAGTGAATACGATGTGGCTTTAAGACTTGTTGACCTTATTAAACGAGTCTTTGGAGTGAGAGCGAGTTTAAGACCGCGACGAAAGGATGGGTTCAATATAGACTTCAGCAGTATGGTCGTCGCGACTTTCCTTTATCAAAATTTTGGGCGCCGTAGCTACGAAAAAAGAATTCCTGAGTGGATAATGTGTCAGAAAATTGACAAATTAAAGGTGTTTCTAAACTCTCTGATAAGTGGAGATGGTCATTGGTTTAAAGACAAGCAAAGAAGCATGGGGTTAGCATCATTTCTTACGACTTCTAGAACACTAGCTTATCAATTTTCAATACTAGGGGGAAAATTAGGATTTTTGCCTAGTATGTATAAACAAACAACCAATCGAAAAAGACCATCGTTCACACTTACCATTGGTAGAAGAGTTAAACATTACTTTTTTGACGGAGAAAGATTCTATGTCAAGGTAAGAAAAGTAAGAGAAGTGTCCTATGAAGGAAATGTGCGTAACCTTGAAACAACGGACAATACATACGCAGCACCCTTTATCGTGCATAATTGTGCGTATCGAGCTTTCGACCTGCAAGCCTTAGAGAAGGCTTTAGCTGACTATGAAGGCTCTTTCATTCAGGAAGCTGTGGCTGAAGAACAGATGCCCAAAGACCTGTTTACTGTGGTTATTGGACATGATGATAAAAAAGACATAATCCTCAGAAGTCTTAGAGCTGAGAAGCCTGTTAGTATTCTTCTTTGGGGGTCGGTTGCCAGTGCTAAGACCCTCATGCTCGAGGAGCTGTCTCGGCTGCCGCAAAGTAGACTGATCTTGGGTTCAGCCTTAACTAGAGCTGGCCTATTCGATGTCCTTTTCAATGAAAGACCCAAGCACCTCATCATCGATGAAATAGAGAAAATTGACTCCATAGAAAACCTAAGTGCCCTCCTCTCACTCATGGAGCGTGGGCTGGTAACGGAAACAAAATACCGGCGCCACCGCACAATCCGCCTGAAGACATGGGTCTTCGCGAGCGCCAACGAGATTCAGCACCTTCCAAGAGAGCTACTCAGCCGCTTCCTGCTTCTACGCTTCAGAGACTACACACCAGAAGAATTCCGAGAGGTAACCGTTAACGTGCTGAGCCAAAGAGAAGGGGTAAACGAGAACTTAGCTGTCTACATCGCAGAAAGAACCCTGAACGAACTTAATAGCCGTGATGTTCGCGATTGTGTGAAGCTGTGCAGGCTGTTGAAAACCCAAAGCAAAGAAGAAGTGGACAGGATCATTGAAATCCTAAAGAAACAAAGGTGAACGCCTGAAAAACAACTTTCCCAAAGTTAAGGTAGCCAACGAAGCAACAATGACAATGACAAGAGCCGAAAAGGCTTCTGGTGCACCTCTTCAAGCAGCTTAACCCTGACTAGCATCCTGTGCTTAAAATAGCCTTCAGGCACGCTCCCACACGCTTACGCAACAACGAAACAATTTCTCCCCCGGGTGAAAGCACTCATTCTTTTCCCCCACTGAAATGATACAACTATACGAAGGAGTCAAGAAGCTAAACCGAAGAGGTCAAACTTCTTGAGGCTTTAGCAGCCTCACCAATTCGCGTCAACCACCGGTCTGCAACTTTCAAGGATTTAGGGTAGATATGCTTTATAACAGCTTCTCGTAATTCTGGTGGTGCAAAAGCGCTTGACATTGATAGAGTCCATTCCGTCGACAAGTCTTCAGCCATTCTAATTAGGTTTTCAGAGTATCCTCTGCGGCGCCACTCTGCCTTCTTCTCTTCTTTTAGTCGGTCTATTTCAGCGTCGACTCCTTTAACTCCAAGAGCTTCAAGGACCTTGGGAGAATGGTACTCACTTTCTAGTATGGTTAGAGGTCTATCGGACATCCATACTCCGTCAGGTTGAAGAATGTACCTTCTATCACATCTGGGACAGTCTATTGCAGGAACTGGAACTAAAGTTCCACCAGGTCCCGTTCGATAACCAGTCTTAATAATGGGCGTAAATTCTAATCCATCCCGCTCGCAGCGAACTTTTTTTGGGACTGTTTTAGAAGACCACATACGCTTTAGCAAGGGCTCACGATCACGCAACCAACGACGAAGAGGTCCTTCTTCAAACAAGTTTTCTATAGACCTCCTCCCATTTTTCCTTTAGTTTTGGAAGTAGAGTTTCTAACTGCTGAGCGTGACGTCTTTCTTCTTCTGAGATTGCTAAAAGGACACCACTACCGTTTATGGCTTGGATAACTGGATTCTGACTTTCCGTGTAGTATGCTTGAGCGGCTTTTTTCTGGTCTTCAATGAATTCTTGGATACCACGAATTGTCATGTCAATATGGGATAGTGTGAATTCCTCCGGTGAACTCTTTATTAATCCCTTCAGTAATCCCTTCTCTCTAAGTCTCCGTCGTATTGGTCCTTCTTTAAACAATTTTTCCTTCCCTCTCGAGCATCGTGAGTATGCCCTTTAGTTGTTGAGCATGGTGTTTCTCGTCATCTGCTATTTCGAGAATTGTCTTCCGTGCAGTTTCATTCTGCATCATGACCGGGTCTTCTGCGAGACGCCTATACTGTATGTCAGCCGTCTCTTCTTCTGATATAAGCCTTTCAAGATATGTTCTCGAGAGAACAGGTCCTACCTGATGATCCATTTTTATCGTCTCCTTGGTGGTCTTGTCGGCGCTGGTGTTGGTGTTGGAGCCCATTCCATGCTTAATGCTCGGGCTGCAACTTTGTGTGAGACGTTGTAGACGCATCGGTCGTATTCAGCTGAGCCCGGCGTCAATCCTACGTATCGTGGTCCGCAGACGCCTTGGGCTAAGCCTCGAGCCCAGCTGCTTCCTGCCATAACTTCTATTGCGTCTTCAGGTCGAACTCTGTCGACGGTTGGCGGTGGACCTTGGGCGAATTCTCCGATGATGTCTCCCCAGACATCGTGGCAGCGTTCGGATGGGTCTATTCCGAAGATGTCGACGAGTTTTTTGTGGGGTACTAATGGTTCTCTTTCATGGAGGTATGTGCG
>Ga0129297_10002112_pt1 | contig 10111 bp, 14 predicted proteins | sample I18A1metaG_FD_94708 | JGI IMG/M metagenome (GOLD analysis project Ga0129297, IMG submission 94708) | Lake sediment bacterial and archeal communities from Gulf of Boni, Indonesia to study Microbial Dark Matter (Phase II) - ​I18A1 metaG | ecosystem: Environmental > Aquatic > Freshwater > Lake >... | reverse complement strand
GTTCTCTACCGCCGCAAAGATGGAAATTATGGCTTGATTGAGCCCGAATAAAAGGAATATTTTTCTCAAGGCGAGCGAATCGTGAAACTTCATGACCTATTGACGGAAAAGATGATCATTCCTGAACTGCAATCTGAGGACTCGGAAAGTGTTCTCAAAGAAATGATCATTTTTTTAAAAGCGAATAACAAGATCACAAAAGAAAAAGAGCTGTATGAAAAGCTTATCCAGAGAGAAAAGCTGGGAAGCACAGCCATCGGAGAGGGGGTTGCCATCCCCCACTGCAAAATAAAAGCGATTAAGAATCCCATTGTCCTTCTGGCTATATCCAAAAAGGGAGTGGACTTTAAGTCCATCGATGGAAACCTCTCCCATATTTTTTTCCTTGTCGTTTCTTCTCTTGATAATCCGAGCTTAAATCTTCAAATTCTGGCCGCCATAGCTCAGCTGGTTCGCAAGGCAGATTCTCTGAAAGAAAAAATTCTCAAGGCGGGAAATCCAAGAAGCATAACAGATATCATTCGCCAAGCAGAAGAAAAATTGAATGGCTAGAGAGCGAAGAAAAAAAATTTCTGACCAGATTAGTGTCTATGGGGGACTACTTCAGATTTTTGATCTGGGAGTTCTCATTATCGGTGACAGCGGGATAGGCAAGAGTGAGAGCGCTCTGGAACTTATTTCCCGGGGATGCCGTTTTGTTTCAGATGATGTGGTCGAAATTACAAAGATGGCCAACGGCGAATTGATAGGAAAGTCTCCTGCCCTCAGTCGCTATTTCATGGAAATAAGAGGATTGGGCATTATCAATATCAAAGAGATTTTTGGCCTCAAAGCCATTTCTGAGCAGTCAAGAATCGATTTGGTCATTCAGCTCAAAAAATGGCGCCGAGGAAAAGAATATGACAGGCTTGGCTTGAAATTTCCTGAAGATTATGAAATTTTGGGGACAAAGATACCCCAGTTGAATATTCCGGTCGCTCCTGGAAGGAATATCGCTACTCTGATTGAAGTGGCCTGCAAAGTCCATCTTCTCAGACAAAGAGGATACCTTGCCTCCCAGGAAATAGTCAAAAAACTCAATCGGGCTCTGACTTAAAGGCTGGAAGGTAAAAAAATGACCAAGGACGATAGATTCCTCATTATCACCGGACTTTCGGGGTCGGGCAAGACTGTGGTCAGCCGCTATCTGGAAGATTTAGGATACTACTGCCTGGACAACTTACCTGCCAAACTTATCCCAACTTTTGTTGACCTCTGGATGAGGAAGGAAGTGGAAATAGAGAGAGTCGCTCTTGTCATCGACATCAGGGAAGCTGGATTTTTGACAAAATTTCCAGAAGTCTTGGAGGAGATCAGAAAAAAAATATCGGCAAAAGTGATCTTCCTGGAAGCCTCTGACGAGACTCTTGTCAAGAGATTCAGCGAAAGCCGTCGCCCCCATCCTCTGACAATAAAAAAATCTGTGCTCGAAGGCGTTCGCTTAGAGCGCAAAAGGCTAGCTCATATAAAGAAATTGGCTGATGAAGTCATCGATACGACGACGATGAGCATTTCTGAATTGAAAGAGAAGCTGACCAACAGATTTGTCAAGAAAAAGATGCAGAAAATGCAGATTGCTATTGTCAGTTTTGGCTATAAGTACGGCATTCCTCTGGATTCGGATCTGGTCTTTGACACCAGATTTTTGCCCAATCCCTTCTACATCGATAGATTCCGAAACACGACCGGTAAGAAAAAAGCTGTCAAGGATTATGTCCTCAAATCGGCCGAGACAAAAAGTTTTATGGGGAGACTTTTTTCGTTTATTGACTATCTGGTTCCCAAGTTCATTGACGAAGGCAAGAGCTACCTGACCATCTCCATCGGCTGTACAGGAGGAAAACACAGGTCTGTGGTTATCTCCGAAAAATTAAGAGAATACCTTCGGAAGATGAAATATGATATAAAGATATATCATCGAGATATTTTTAGATAGAGCTAGATTTGAGGCAGAAATGATTGGAGGAATCATCGTTTCTCACGGGAAATTGGCTGAGGAGCTTTTAAACGCCCTGACCATTATCCTTGGCGAAGCCCCAAACATAGAAGCTATTTCGATTGGGTGGTATAACGATGTCGAAGATTCCAAGAAAAAGATCAATCAAAGCCTGAAAAGGGTCGATCAGAAAAATGGTGTGTTGATATTTACCGATATGTTTGGCGGGACTCCCTCCAACCTGAGCTTCAGTTTCCTGAAAGACAATCAGGTGGAAATCATCACTGGAGTAAATCTTCCCATGCTCATAAAATTCGTCTCCCTCCAGAGAAGCAATAATCTCAAGGAAGTGGCCAAAAAGGTTTTAGAACAGGGAAAGAAGAATATCCACCTCGCCAGTGCTCTCCTCAGTTCCAAACAGTAAAATGGCCCACTTGAATGGTAGAAAAAAAGATTACTATAAAAAATAAATTGGGACTTCATGCCCGGGCGGCCGTGAAATTCGTTAATATTGCCAACCGCTTCAGTTCCACGGTCAAAATTATCAAAGATGGAAATGAAATTGACGGCAAGAGCATTCTGGGAATTCTAACTTTGGCCGCAACTCAAAGGAGCCAGATCACACTGAAAATTTCAGGAGTTGATGAGGATGCAGCGATGAAAGCTCTAGCCGCTCTTATCAATAACAAATTTGATGAGAAAGAATAGCTTCTCATGGATTTTATCAGGTTAAAAGGAATCGGTGTCTCCCCCGGAATTGGGATGGGGGAAGTCATTCTCTCGGAAAGAGTGATTTTTACGACAAGGAAGGAGTCGATCCCTGCCTCTCAAGTCGGAGAAGAGCTGAAAAGGCTCAAAAGGGCTATTGAGCGAACAAGGCGCCAGCTTATCCAGATCAAAGCAAAAATCAAAGAGAAAATGGGCGAAGAACATGCTTTTATCTTCGATGCCCATCTCCTCATCCTCGAAGACAAATCACTCTATATGAGTCTGGAAAAGATTATCAAAGAAGAGAAAGCAAAGGCTGAATGGGCCCTCTCCGGAGTCAATGATAAGTACCAGAAGGTTTTCGAATCCATTAATGATGAATATTTTAGACAGCGCAAGTCCGACATCTCCGATGTCCTGGCCAAGATTTATGGAAATCTGGGGCACAGGAAGAAGAAAAAGGGAGACGGCAAGAAAAAAATATTGGTCGCCCACGACCTTCTCCCTTCTGAAGCGGCCTCAAAGCTCAGTCAGGAAAATATCCTGGCTATAGCCATGGACATGGGCGGCCAGACTTCCCACACAGCTATTCTTTCCCGATCCCTCAATATTCCGGCTGCAGTTGGCCTCCACAACATTACCCAGCGAGTCAAAAACGGAGATTATCTCATCGTCGATGGAACAGATGGAGAGGTCATCATCAATCCCCCTCTGGCCATACGAAAGGAATTCTTGAGCAAAAAGGAGAAATACAACAACTACCGCAGGGAACTCAAAAAGACAGCCAAATTGAGTGCTACAACTTTGGACGAGGTGAGGTTTTCCCCATTGGCTAATATTGAGCTCCCCGAAGAGGTTAATCTGGCCCGTTCTTTTGGAGCAGAAGGCATTGGACTCTTCCGATCCGAATTCATCTTCCTTCAAAGTTCATCTCTTCCCACAGAGGAAGACCATTTCTCCATTTATTCCCGACTCGCCAAACAGGCTTATCCTTATCCGGTTTATATCCGGACTGTGGATATTGGGGGAGAGAAAACCTTGCCTCAGTTGAAGATCGAGAAAGAACCCAATCCTGCCCTTGGCCTGCGGGCTATTCGTTTTTCTTTAAAAAACAGAGATCTCTTCAAAATTCAGCTCAGAGCGATCCTCCGGGCCAGCTTCCTGAAAAACGTCCGCATTCTTATCCCGATGATTACCGAGATAGAAGAGATAGGAGAGGTCAAACTCCTCTTCCAGGAGGTCAAGGAGGAATTTGAGGCAAAGAAGATCAAGTTTGATGAGAATATCCTTCTGGGAGTGATGATTGAGGTGCCAGCTGCTGCAGCCATAACAGACTTTCTGGCGAAAGAGGTGGATTATTTGAGCATTGGAACCAATGACCTTATCCAGTACTATTTGGCCGTTGACCGCTCCAACGAGTTTGTCTCTTACCTCTACAAACCGTTTCACCCTTCGGTTCTGCGACTCATCAAATTCATCGTCGAAACCGCTCAAAGAGAAGGAAAAGATGTTACAGTCTGCGGAGAAATGGCGGCTGACCCGCTCTCGGCCATGGTCTTGCTTGGCTTCGGGCTGACAAAGTTCAGCATGAATCCTATTTTCATTCCCAGAGTCAAGAAAGCCTTGCGTTCCATAGAGTACCGGACGGTAAAGGACATCGTCTCTGAAGCGCTAGGTTTAAAAACAGCTCAAGAGATTGAGGAATACGTGATTGAAAAAATACTAGTGAAATATCCCCATGCCTTTTTGATGGGCCAGACAACCTAGCCCGCTTAATTATTTTCTTCCATATTTATCTTCAAGGCGGAAAATATCTTCCTCATCAGAATTACCAATCCAAATCTCCATCACCCGGCCTGGCCTCTGGCCAAGGCAGCGAAGACGATGGGGAGCCTTCCTGGGGATAAAAATTTCTTCCCCTTTTTTGGGATTCCATACTCTCTCCGAAACTCTCACCTCGAGGCACTGATCTAGGACAACCCAGAACTCACTTCGATGGAGGTGATACTGAAGGGAAAGGGCTTCTCCAGGATTGACGGTGATTATCTTGATACTCTTGGCCTGCTCATGGGGAAAAGAACGGAATTTTCCCCAAGGCCGGATCTCCTCCTTTATTTTCTTCCTGAAATTCCATTCTGGATTGCCTTTTCCATCTTTGGGCATAGGCTGCTTCGCTCCTTTTCTTCTTGAATTTCCCTTTCGGATGAATGAAAGATTCAGAGGACAGGGCCTTATTGCTTAGAAGGGGACCTCGTCATCACCCTCTGTTTCTCCAGACTGACCGATATCCTCAGCGGGAAATTCGGGAGAGGCAGGCTCTGGATAGGATTCTTCGCCACCAGCCTCCTCTCTTCTCCCGAGGAGTATGATGTTCTGGGCTTCAATTTCTGTAGTCGAGCGCTTATTTCCGTTTCTATCCTGCCAGGCTCGTGTCCTCAATTTCCCTTCCAGATATATCTGCCTGCCTGGAGCCAGATATTTTTCACAGAACTCAGCCAGCTTTCCCCAGACCACTATTCTGTGCCATTCGGCCCGAACATCAGCTTCATTGGTGTTGGGTTTGATGAAGCGCTCGTTGGTGGCCAGGGAAAACCTGGCTACTGCTCTCTCTCTTTGAGGAAGATAGCGGATCTCAGGCTTTCTGCCAAGCCGGCCGATCAAGATGACTTTATTCAGGCTGTTGATATCTCTCATTTTGATGTCAGATCCTTAATTTTTTGCTGAGCGATTTTCGTCTCTTCTTCAAGAGGATATTTGAAGACAAGGAGCTTAAAGACAAGGAGGGCATCCTCTTTTTTTCCAAGCTCCGTCAGGCTAATTCCTTTCTTCAAATAAGCAGCAGCCACTTTATCTCCCTGGGGGTAATTGAGAATCAAATCATTAAACTGATTGACAGCCTGCTCAAATTTTTTCTGGCTGAAATAGCATTCGCCAATCCAGTAGAGAGCATCATCAGCAAGGGGGCTATCGGCAAACTGTTCCCTGTAGATTGTAAAACCATCAATAGCCAGGCCAAAGCTTCCCTTGAGATAATCAGAATAAGCCATATCGAAGACTTCTTTGGGAGAAAGAGAGGGTTGAGGAGGTAGCTGGGTCTTTTCTTTGCCTTGCTCTTCAACTTTCTTTTCTTCTTGCTTTTTTTCAGATTTTTGCTCTTCTTCTTTGAGAGGTGGAAAAGCACCTTTCAAAGCGGAAATGTCTTCATAGATCTTGACAAGTTGGATGTTCAGTTGTTCAAACCGATCGAGGATAATCTGATACTGAGCAGGGACTTTTTTCAAACCCTCTTCGAGGCCTGATTGCTCTTTCTGGAAAAGCTTGAACTGAGCCAGAAGTCCCTCCAATTGGTCTTTGGCAAGTTTTATCTCCTCTCGATTCTTTTCTATTTTTTGCTCAAGGGCCAAAAGCTGTTGTTTGAGAAGCTGGACATCCTGATAGATGAGCTCATAAGCCTTTTTTTCCTTATCCTCTGCCAGGGACAAAAAAGGCAGAAGAAAGAGAAATGATAGAGCGAGAAATCTTCTGAACATAAAACCCCAGCTATTTTTCTATAATCAAAAATTGAGCTCTTCTGTTTTTCTGCCAGGAAACCTCATCATGCCCGAGCTCCAAGGGCTGACTTTTCCCATAGGAAATGATCTGCATTCTATTAACAGGAATTCCCAAAGAAACAAGATAGTCCATTGTGCCTTTGGCTCTTTTTTCGCCCAGAGCTAGGTTATACTCTTCAGTCCCTCGCTCGTCACAATGCCCTTCGATGAGAATCCTTACTGACCTGAATTTCTTGAGCCATTGGGAATTTGACTCAAGAACAGGCTTGGCATCCTCGCGGATAAAATAGCGGTCATAATCGAAATGGATCATCTCCAGAGGGCTTTCTTGGTTAATCTGTTCGAGTGATTTGGCCATGAATATTTCTTCCTCGCTTAACTCAGGCTTCCTAACAGGGCGAGCTTCTTCAACTTTTTCAACTTTGGGTTGCTCTTTGACTTGCGGGGGCGGAGGAGGAACTTCTTTCACTTTTTGGCGACAGGATGCAAAGAACATGAAAACCAGGATGCAGGCAAAAAGAAGGATAGCGACTTTTTTCATCAAGCCTCCTTATATTTTTTATTTCATGATGTGAGAAAATAGAGCTTTTACCATAACTTTATACAATTAAATGTTTTTTATGTCAATCATCTGTCAAGATTTTTTAGGATGCTCAATTTTCAATTTGACCAGCCGGGCAGTTTATTTGCGCCTGAAGATGTCAGACAGCGCAGGTTTGATCCATCATAATCGATGATGAATATTTGAAGGCTTCCTTTGAGGTTGGAGGAGAAAACAAGATGTCGGCCATCAGGAGACCAGCTTGGAGACTCATTTCGGGCATTGCTTTCAGTAAGTTTAGCAATTTGATTTGTCCTAAGATTCAGGACATAGAGGTCAAAGATCTGGTCAACCCGAGAAACATAGGCAATCCTGTCTCCTGTAGGAGACCAGGCCGGTGAATCATGGTAGGTTCCTCCGAAACTCACTCTGCGGATATTAGAGCCTTCTGCATCCATGATGTAAATCTGCGGAGTGCCACTCCGGTCTGAAGTAAAGGCGATCTCCCGGCTTGTCGGGGACCAGGAGGGAGCTGTATCGATAGCATCGTTGAAGGTCAATCTTTTGATATTCTTGCCATCGCTTGAGGCCACATAGATTTCCGAGTTTCCGTCCTGAGTTGAACAAAAAGCCAGTTTTTTACCATCAGCAGAGAAACAAGCAGAGAAATTGGTACCTTTAGTCGATATTTCAGAAACTTTTCCTGCCTCTAAGTCCAAAAGATAGAGGCCTCCCACAAGTTTTCTATAGGATGTGAAAGCAATCTTTCTGCCATCCGCAGACCAAGCTGGCATATAGTCTCTCACCTTGTTGAAGGTAAGGCGAGTTTGATTGAATCCATCATAATCCATCATGTAGAGCTCATCGTTGCCATCCCTGTCTGAAACAAAGATGATTTTGGAAGTGAAGAGGGGCCTTTCTCCAAAAACTTTCAGGATTTCATCTGCCATTTTATGAGCAACTAGACGGATCAATTTTCTTTCGGCCTGATATCGCTTGCCAATGATGAATCTCTCACTTCTGACATCATAAAGCTTGCCTTCAAAAAGGAACGCTTCCCCTTCACCACTTTTAATTTCTCCGACCAAAAGCAGGTTGGCTTGAATAGAGAGCCATTCCTTGAATAAGATTTTCTCGGGATTCAAAGGCTGGATATAACTGTAGTAACTCTCCGGTGTCAGCTGAAAGATGCGGCTGTATTTAAGGTCACTGGAGAGAATCTGGCGAATCTCCTCAGCCGCAGTAGAAACCAGAGGAGAAGAAGATTGGGCAATGAACTTGGGAAGAGCTAATGGGATAGCTGGCATTCCTTCTTTTATGGTCAGGACGACTTCCTGCTGAGAAAAAATAATCAAGAAGGGCAAGAGCGATAAGGCAAAGGAGACGATAATTTTTGTTACTTTCATTTGGAATGCTCGAAGATCAAGCGGATCCCCAGATATTCATCCTCATAGTCTTTGGGCAGGGGAGGAAAAGGAGCTGATGACTGGACAGATCTGAGGGCGGAAAGGTCAAGGGATTTTATTCCGCTTGATTCTTCCACTTTCAAATCCGAGATTTGACCGCTTCTATAGATTCTAAAATAGATGACAACCTGGAAATTCCCCATAACACCAGGGTCGACGAGTGAAGTGAACCAGTTGGCTGAGACTTTGTCCATGATAATCTGAAGATAATAGGTGAAGGGAAAACTAGAGAGACCTATCTGGGAGGAATAAGCTGAACCTGGCCCTCCGCCGCTGCCAGGGCCACCAACGCCAATCCTTAAACCAGAGCCAGCCCCCGGCCCTCCACCTGAGCCAGCCTTTTTCTGGGCAGTGTCTTCGGCAGTTGTTTGAGGTTTAGTGATAACAGTTTTTTTATCTTTTTTTGGCTCTTTTCCCTTCTTCGGCTTTTCAACCGGATGGCGTAAAGTTGACTTGGGTTCTTCCTGAAGCTTCTGAACAGTGGTCAGGTCTCTGAGAGTCTCTTTTTTGGCCTCAAGCTGAGCCCCTGCTTCCTTTTCACTTCCGCCGCCCCCTCCGCCTCCTCCAGGAACGGTAACCAGGTTGATGGGCAGATAATGGATCATTCCTTTCCTTGATGGCTTGGGCAAGGAGGGAGAGACCAGGATCAAAAGGAATAAACCAAGATGGACGCTGAGAGAATAAACAACAGCCCTCCGGAAGGCCTTGTTGCTTTTCATAAGCTCGATCATTTCCTATTTTTTCTCTTTGATTTCTTCAGGCTCGGTGACCAGACCCACCACTTCCACACCCGCTTTCTTGACGATGTCAACAATGTCAATAAAATAGCCATAGGGAAGATCCTTGTCCGCCCGAATAAATACTATTTTTTTCTTTTTCCCATAAAAATATTCGGATAATTTTCTTTCCAAAAGGTTGATATTGATCACTGCTTCTTCCATGTGGATGAATCTTTCCTTGGTAACGGTTAGGGTCAGCCCTTCCTCAGCCGGAGCTGATTCTGTCTCAGCCTGAGGCAAGTTGACGCCAATCCCTGATTGCATCATCGGAGCTGTGACCATGAATATAATCAGGAGGACGAGCACGACATCCACGAAAGGGGTAACATTTATTTCGGAAAGGGATGTCCCGAGTTGTCTTCTAGAGAGAGAAGGTATTTTAAGAGCCATAAAGCCTTTCTGCAATACTCAAAAACTCTAAAGAGAAATCGTCCATCTCTGTGATTAGGTCTTTTATCCGGTGAAGAAAGTGGTTATAGGCGATAACCGCAGGAATCGCTGCAAAAAGGCCTGCTGCTGTAGCGATTAGGGCTTCAGCGATTCCAGGAGCAACTGTGTCCAGGCTGGCAGACCTTACGATTCCGATTTTATGAAAAGCGTCCATGATTCCCCAGACTGTTCCAAAAAGACCTATAAAAGGGGTTACGCTTCCGGTCGTGGCCAGAAAGCTCATCATTCTTTCCAGCTTCGAGATTTCATTGTTAGCAGCCTTGAGAAGGGCCCGGTTGAGGTTCTCCAGTTTTGATGAACTGAGGGAACTCTGGGGGTTGGATTTTTTCAGGATAGCCAGCTCTCGAGATCCGGATTGGAAGAGAGCTACGAGCGGGCTAGCTTGATACTTTATTGCTGCCTCATCTACATCAGAGAGAGTCGTACTTTTTCTAAAGACTTTCAGAAATTTTTTAGATTGGGCTTGAGCAGCCCTTAAGGTTTTTCTTTTGAAAAAAATAATTGCCCAGGAGAAGATGGAAAAAAGAATGAGGATGAAGAGAACAATCTGAACAACGAGTGATGCTTCTACAATCAACTTGAAAAAATTCATCTTTTCCTCTCAAAAATTAGCATAGGAAAGCTCTGATGTCAAACAAGAG
>Ga0129297_10002110_pt1 | contig 10112 bp, 5 predicted proteins | sample I18A1metaG_FD_94708 | JGI IMG/M metagenome (GOLD analysis project Ga0129297, IMG submission 94708) | Lake sediment bacterial and archeal communities from Gulf of Boni, Indonesia to study Microbial Dark Matter (Phase II) - ​I18A1 metaG | ecosystem: Environmental > Aquatic > Freshwater > Lake >... | reverse complement strand
GCACGCAGAGGCCCTGTCAACGAATTCGGAAACGAATTAACGAATCGCCTGCTGTAGTTTGATTCGTTAATTCGTTGTCTAATTCGCTGACAGGGGGTTCCGGCGGTGAAAACTGGCCGGGACGCTTGGGCAACACTTGATGGGGAGACCACCAGGGGGAGGAACACAGTCAAAAAGTTGGCTTTGTTGGTCACTCTGCTGACGGTCGTCGCCACGGCCTTGGCCGCCTGCACTGCGCCGACGCCGGTGCAGGTCAAAGAGACAGTGATCGTCAAAGAGACTGTAGTCGTCGAAGAGACCGTGGTCAGGGAAACCGTCAAGGAAGTGACCAAAGAAGTAGTCAAGGTAGTTACCCCGACGCCAGAGCCTGCTAAGCCCAAAGTCTTGGTTATCGGTCAGGCGCAGGAGCCGGATACTTTGTATGGATACGGTGGTTCCGCGCTGGCCATGGTCCATGTCCTGCACGCCCTTACGGACGGCCCCATTGATAGCCGCACCTACGACTATCAGCCGGTCATCCTGGAGAGCCTGCCCAGCCTGGAAACGGGCGACGCAGTGCTCAAAAAGGCGAAAGTGAAGCCTGGCGAGAAGTATGTCGAGGCCGGCGAAGTGATGACCGCAACCAAAGGGATGGAGCTGGATCAGTTGGTCGTCACCTTCAAGCTCAAAGCGGGCCTCAAGTGGGAAGATGGCAAGCCATTGACCGCTCACGATTCTGCCTTTGCCTTTTTCCTGGCCTGTCACCCCGATACACCCACGAGCAAATATCGCTGCAAGCGCACAGCCAGCTATGTCGCCAAGGATGACTTGACTGTCGAGTGGAGCGGCCTCCCTGGCTGGATGGATGCCACGTATTTCACCAACTTCTGGGGGCCTTACCCGCAGCATGTGCTGGAGGAGATGAAGCCCAAGGATATCCTGAAGAGCGATTACTCCCGCAAGCCGCTCAGCTATGGGCCTTTCAAGATGGTGGAGTGGGTAGCTGGCGATCACATCACCGTGGAAAAGAATCCGAATTACTGGCGTGCTCAAGAAGGCTTGCCCAAGCTGGACAAGGTCATCTACAAATTCATCGCCGACGCGAACCAGTTGTTGGTGCAGTTGTTAGCGGGCAAGGTGGACATCGGCACGCAGGACGGCATGTCCCTGGATCAGGTCCCCTTCCTCTTGCAGGCCGAGAAGCAAGGTATCCTCAAGCCTGTGTTCCAGACCGGCATCGTTTGGGAGCATATTGACTTTAACATCAGGCCGGTGGACAAACGGTACGTCTTCTTCAACGACATTAAGGTTCGCCAGGCTATCGCTTATGGCACGGATCGCAAAGCCATGGTGGACAAGATCCTCGACGGGAAGAGCAAGGTGCAACATAGCTATCTTCCCGAAGAGCATCCGATGTTCCCGCCTGCGGACAAGCTCGTCAAATACGAGTATAATCCGGAGAAAGCGAAGGCACTGCTGAAAGAAGCCGGCTGGACTCTTAACAAAGAGGGCTACCTGGAAAAGGGAGGCCAACTCTTTGAAGTCAGTTTGATGACCACAGCCGGCAACAAGGTGCGCGAGCAGGCGACACAACTCTTCCAGCAGCAGATGAGGCAGATCGGCATCAAGGTCAAATTGGAGTATCCGCCCGCCTCGGTGCTCTTCGCCGGTGGGCCTGACGGCCCGCTCTTTGGGCGCCGCTTCGATCTCGGCCAGTTTCCTTGGTTGACCGGTGTGGAGCCACCGGGAGAGCTGTACATGTGCTCGGAAATCCCTGGCCCTGAGAACAGGTGGGTTGGCCAGAACGAGACCGGCTACTGCAACCCCAAGTACGACGAGTGGGTGAACAAGGCCAAGAGCACGCTCAAGAAGGATGAGCAGAAGAAGTTCTGGGCGGAGGCACAGTATATCTTTACCCAGGAACTGTCCGTGCTGCCGCTGTTCGCCTGCATCAAAGTCGGTGCTACTCGGCCGAACGTGACAGGTGTCATCATGGATCCGACCGAGAACAGCGAGATGTGGAACATCGAGAATTTCGACATCGTGCAGTAGCCTGAGAGTACGGCTACAGGATGCGCTTGTTCCCCTCCAGGGCGTGATCTTTCACGCGCTGGCATTCCTCTTCGGTAAAGTATCCCCTCAGCATAGGGTAGATTGAGTTGTTGTGCAACAGTGGATCAGCATCAGGGGCGATCTGGCCTCCCTGCACCGCCCGCTCCCATTCCGCCGTGCCGGGGATCGGCGAGTATAGCGTCAGGTAGGCCCGCACGCCGCACTCGTGGACATAGTTAATGCTGTCTATGACCTCTTGTAGGGGTTGGTTCGGGAGGCCCATCAGGACGTAGACGCCGATGTCATGCCCGGCAAAGCCTGCATTCTTGAGGTTAGCGGCAGCCTGGCGCACATCCTCCTGCGTTACCTTCGGCCCGGTTTCCTGTTGCCGCGCCCTATTGACTGTCTCCAGGCTCATGCGCACCGTTTTGAATCCAGCCGCATACATGTTCTCCGCCAATTGAGGATCAATCAGCCGCGCATGGAGGCCGTTCGGGGTGTGGAAACGGCAAGATAATCTCTGGCGCAATATCTCGTCCAGGATGACGTGAAAGTGCTTCTGGGAGTGAACTAGCAAAGCGTCGTCGTAAAACACGATGTCCCGGACGCCGTATTCTACGTGCCAATAGCGGATTTCTTCGACCACGGCATAAGGATTGCGTTGCCGGAATCCCTTAGGATGAAGCAAGTGGGAGGCGCAATAGGTGCAGCGCATGGGGCATCCCCTGGAGGTATTGACGACGACAAAGTCCAGCCGTCGCCGCAGATCGTGAGCGGGATAAGGTAGCTCGTCCAATGTGTCATAGAGCGGCAAGGGGGCGTCTCCATGGCCCGTGAGTTGGTTCACTAATTGCAGAGCCTGGCGTTCCCCTTCGCCAGCCACCACATAATCCGCCCCCGAATTAGCGACGGCGTGGGAATAACAGAGCGTGGCATAGATGCCCCCCAGGATGACAGGAACCCCAGGAAAATAGGCCCTGACGCGGCGGATGACCTCGAAGGGGCCTGGGTACCAGTAGGTCATAATGGAGGTAACCAACATCACATCCGGCCGCTCCAGCTTCGCTAGCTCGCGGTCAAAAATATCCAGCGGCAGTCCATATCGCCCGTAACGGCGTGGCACATTTCGCAAGACTGGCGGCTTGTCCAGAATTGTCTTATAATACTTGCCAGAGCCATAGGGTGTGCTTTTGGGCATTTCGCGCCCCAGCCGCCGTAAAAGCTCGGGATGATGGCGGTCGAGACAGTCCAGATAGTTCACTTCATAGCCCGCTTGCCGCAGCACAGCGGCGATATAAAGCAACCCTAACGGCTCCGCCCAGAGATCATAGGCGGCAAAGTCGTAAATCCAGGGATTGATTAACAGCACCCGGCCTTTCATTAACCCGCTCCTCCCCTAATCATTGTATGACAACTCGCCAGAAGCACCAAGCCTGGTCTCCCAGGAGTACCGATTTTGTGGTTTGTAGTGAGCGATTCATCGCTTTTGCCCTTCTCTCGCCCGCGATTTGTGGCCTGGCGAGCACTGCGAGCCTTTGTGAAGGGAACTTTTATCCTGGCAGAGCGTCTGAACGGTAGAAGTGAGCGCTAGGAGGTTGACGATGCTCAGACGAGCCTTGATCGCTTTGGCTGCTGTAGTCATACTTTTCTCTGGGGTCGTGGCAGGGCTTTGGATTTCACGTTGGGGGCAGAAACCCTCGCCTACTCCGACAGTTTCGCCAACCCAGACACCGTTTGTGGACCCTTCTCTCCGTCTGGAGCCGAATAGGGGTAAACCAGGAGCCGTGACCACTGTCATCGGTGAGGCTTGGCCGCCCCGCGCTGCCGTCTCCCTTTATCTAGGCTATTCGCGTGCGGATGCGCTAAGCTCCCAGCCTTTCGCCCAGGTTGTTGCTGATGGCCAGGGCCATTTTGAGGCCAGGCTGAACGTGCCGCCCATGGAGATATGGGATCGCGCCCTGGATTGGTTCGTCCTGGCTCGCGCCGGTGGATTTGAGATTTCCGCTTTGTTCTCCATTCCTAACCCTCCTGCTACTCCCACAACAACGCCCAAGGCAACTTCCACTGTGCAAGCCATCCGTCTGGAAGGTACTGTCGAGACCATCGCTGTGGAAGTGCGCCTGATCACAGTCAGGAGCAAAGAGGAGAGGACCTACGCGGTCAATCTGCCGCGCGAGGCGGCGATAACAGCAGTGGATGGCAGGCCGCTTTCATTAGCAGACATGCGGCGCGGCGACAAAGTAGTGGTAGAAGGTTTTGTCACGGCCAGCGGCGTCGTAAGCGCGACCCGCGTTATCGTCGGCTTGCAGCCGCCCACGTCCACGCCGACACAAGCTGCGGTTGTGCCGACGCCCGTTGCCGGCTGGCGAGGTGAGTACTTTAACAACGATTCCCTCGCGGGACAGCCGGCCCTGGTGCGCATAGACGAGGCCATCGCCTTTGACTGGGGGCAGAATGCGCCGGCACCTGGCATCAACCGGGATCGCTTTTCCGCGCGCTGGACGCGCACCCTCGGCTTCAAGGTCGGTGGTTACCGCTTTTTCCTGCGGGCGGATGATGGCGTGCGCCTCTGGGTGGGCAACCGCTTGGTTCTGAACGAGTGGCGCGAGTCCGCTGCTAAGGTGTACACGGTAGACCTCTATTTGGCCGCTGGACAACATGCATTGCAGGTGGACTATTTTGAAGCGGAGGGAGACGCTGTCATCGCCGTATGGTGGGAGCCGATAACTTCCTACCCGGACTGGAAGGGGGAGTATTATAACAACGTGACCCTCAGCGGCGATCCAGCTTTGCTCCGCAATGACCTTGAGATCAATTTCGACTGGGGAAGCGGGTCGCCAGCAGAGGGGATCAACACGGATCTCTTCTCGGTGCGCTGGCGGAGAGTGGTCAGCTTACAGGCTGGGAATTACCGCTTTTACGCCCGCGCCGATGATGGCCTCCGCCTGTGGGTGGCGGGCGTCAAACTGCTGGACGAGTGGCATGATGCGGCAGGGGCTTCCTATGAGGCAGGCATTTCGCTGACCGGCGGATCCTACGAGATCGTGGTCGAGTATTACGAGAACGCCGGCCAGGCTCTAATTCGCCTCTGGTGGGAACGTCTTGAGGATCGGACGGCGACGCCCACCGCCACCCAGGCTCATACATCTACTCCCTCGGCGGTGCCGACGGCAACGCCATCTTCTACAGGGACGAGTGCGCCGACGAGTACACCTGTGGTGACCTCCACACCCACTAACACGCCGATAATAACCGTTGCCCCTACCGGCACACCGACGGCAACGTCCACAGTTACCCCTATGCCGACGAGCACACTCACGCCCACCCGCGTGCCGACAGCCACACCCACGCGCACTCGCACCTCGACGGCGCCACCGATACCTACCTGGACGCCAAGGCCGGCCTTCACACCGACCCGTACGGCGACAGCCGCCTTCACGCCTACTTCTACTCGCCATCCGACCATCACTTATGTATCGCCCGTGGATGCTTTCCAGACGCGCTATTTTCCCTTCGCGCGGACTTCTGGCATGATCTCGCAAGGGCAGGTCAGCCAGCTCGCCGGCCGGGTATACAACTGGCAAAGCTCCGATTTCCCGCAGGCCCCATTTTTTCGCTTCGATCTGCGACTGGACAGCGGCGAAATTCTGACGGTGGAAGGGGGGCCAGAGTTAGTAACGATGTCCTTCCGCCCTGCGATGCCCTCTCCTCCAGTGAGGGAAACACCGATCCTGCCCGGTAAGGATGCAGCGATATCGGTGGAGCAGATCAGCCCCGAGCAGCAGACGGCCACGCCATTAGCCGATGGAACGAGGGCCTCGGTCGTTGGCTTTTGGAATGGCAGGAGCTTGGTGGCGGAACGTGTAGATATCCCACAGGGAGCGGGCACGTCGGTCTGGTACTACCGCAGCTTTTTGCTTGCAGAGGAGCTAAGGCCAGAAACGGTGGGCTTTTTCAAAGACCTGGCGGTTTATGTGCGCGCAAAAGGCGCAGATGTGGCCGCCCTGGCTCCAGAAGTGGATGCTGAGGCGATGGCAATCTATCGCGAGCGGGCCGTCATTGTCCATGGCGTGTTGCGCGTAGGCCAGGGATGGCAGTTGCAGAACGTCCGCGTATACACCCTGGATCGGATGTTTTACCGGCGCATCTATCCGCCGGAGGAAACCAAAGGGCGGGTGCTCTCGGTTCCGGGTTTGCTTCTGGAGGGCGGCTATGCCAGCGAAAAAGGCGCCATCCCGTCTTTTGAGATAGGTTTTTACTACTAGCTGCTCCGCCAGGAGCGACGGCCCGAAAGAGCTGTCGCTGGAAAGGGCAAGCCAGCCTCAGCTCGTCTGGCTGATGGATGTAAGCAACAACCACTCATGTATCAGGCCTGCTTCGTTGTAGGCGTGAGGAGGGAAACGGCCTGCTCGGCGATATCGCGGAGTCTGCGAGCCATCCTGGGTTGCCGCGTTTCCAAATCCGAAGCGATGGCGCGCATGGCAGCGACCAAATCCTCGGTCACCTGGTCTGCCTGTTCCTGGAGCAACTTTTTAGTGCCCTCCGGATATTCTGCCGCCAGGAGTTGATTGATGAGCCGCAGCTCCGGCGGCATTTGCTGTTCCAGGAAAGCGACAACCCGTTGTCGCAAATCTTGGAGTTTGTCAGCGAGATCCTTCTGCCCCATTTTGTTGGCGCTTTCCATCATGCTGCCCAATATGATGAAGAAGAGAGCATCGTAGCCTTCCGGATGCTCGGTCACGGCTTTGTCCAGGTCCTGGCTGGCCAGTAATTCGCTGATCAGGGCAACCGTTTCTTGTTGGGCGGCCCGCACTTCTTTATCCAACCTGTCCGTCACATCGAGTACTTCGCCGCGCAAATCTCGCAAGCGAGCGGCTTGCGCCGTATCGCCGGCATTCTCCAGAGCTTCGATACGTTCCGTGAGAGCCTGAAAGAACAGATAGTCCACCATCTGGTGGTTGCTGATGACGAGGCCCTCCAGAGCCTCCTTGTTTTCGGCGTTCAAGAGTTTCTCGATGAGATCCTGACGTGTAGCTCCTGCTGGCAGGGGTTCGGGAATAGGCGGCGCGATAAGTTCGAGGAGCCTCTCCCTCAAGTCCAGCAATTGCCCAACGCGGCGCGCCTCGCCCTCCTGATTCGCTGCGTCAATAGAGGCGCTCAGAAGCAGAAAGAACTCATAGTCCAGCTTATCCCGGCCTTGTTCAACGAGAGCCTTCAAGCTGTCGGCATTATCCTTGGCGGCCAGCAACTCCTGTATCAGGTTGATCTTCTGGCGCTGCGCCTCGATCATCTCTTTGGTGATGCCATCGGCCTGTAGAATCTCTTCCATGAGCCGCTCCAAGGCGAAGAAGGTCTTGGGCTGCAGCAGGTAAGCCTTCCTTTGTTCGGCGGGCACGGTGCTGATGAGAGCATTCACCAGGCTGCCGATGATCTTTTCCCGCTCTTTGACCTGCATATTCAGTTGATCCGGCACAAAGACGAGCAACTGTTCCTTTTCGGGATCGTGATAGAGAAGGGGCGTGGCCAGCACCCCTCTTTGGCCGCATTTAGGGCAGGCGGCGATGTTAACCTGGCCTTGCAATAGCTCTCTTTTCAGCTCCGGCTGACGCCCCACATCCACGATGTTTTGTATGCGAGCGACAAAAGGCGTGCCGCAAACGGGGCAAGTGACGTTAATAGGTAATGCAGAAGCCATGATTCAACTCCTTGATTGACATAATATGCAGTTGTCAGACAGCCCTTACTCGGTTTCTGCCGAGGAGCGTCGGCGAGAGCTCCGCAAGCGGTATCGGGAAGTGAAAGCGAAGCCAAAGAGCACCTCATAAAACGATAGGAAGAGGATATACCAAAAGATGTAGCCGAAAATGGCGACCAATGGCACGTTCCAGACTTTTGGCTCTAACCAAAAGAGATTCTGATATACCCAAGAACCCATGAGGCCATTCAAGCCTTCCCAGGCGATGACGAAGATCAGCGCCGGGGGCAAAATCGCCAGGGCTGGCCACCAGCGGCCCTCCAGCCAGAAAGCAAGGATGCCGCTGCGGTTGCGGTGCGCCGCCAGACCTTCGGCTGCTAGCCAAAAGCCAGCGAAACTGAGGATGATCGGCCAACCCGAAACGCCGGGCTGATACATGCGCAAGAAGAGCGGGATGCAGATTAGTGTAGCCCCCGCGCCAATGAGGATACTTCCAGTTTGGCGAATAGTTTCTTTCGCAAGCAAAGGGTGGCCCCAATGGTGCCAGAATGGCCGGATGAGATGTTTGGCGTCTTCGACGGAGACCTGTTTATTCCGCCGCGTGCCAAGATTCAAGAACACTTGATAGGATTCGTAGATAGCCGGAAGGCAAAGTCCCCAGCCCAGATACATTTCGAGCGCAGTGATGATGTTATCCACCGCCAAAAGGCGCAAGATTCCTGTCACAATGATCATGTGAAAATCCAATAAGAGGCCGGCCAGGCCGCCCACCAAGATAACGCCCAGCGTATGTGCCGGACTATGCTGCGATAACAATGATGTGCCACGATGCGCAGAGTCCAGAGCGTCGAAGAAAAGCCAGAAGCCCAGAGGGAAGAGAAGGTGCGCGTGAAAGGAAGCGGTGCGAACGCCAACGAAATAAGAGAGAGCCAACAGAGCCAGGCCGAGCGCAGCTTTGAGCATCATGTTCCTCCTGGAGCTTGGATGGCGAAATGCTGCCGATACTATACTCTGAACCAGGATTTTTGTCAACGAGGGAGTGCCAAAGACAGGGCTTTCCCAAACTACTGTCATTGCGACCCTGAGCTTGCGAAGGGGAAGCAATCTCACGCCCGTCGCTGTCTGAGATTGCTTCGTCGCACACGACGCTCCTCGCAATGACAGGCCACCAGAGGTGGCTCGCGACTTTGGGAAAGCCCTGTGCCCAAAGATGCTCATGTGGAATCTTGTCGAGGGTGTATTACGCCTTAGACCTCCGAGGTTTCCGAAACCTCGAAGGTCTTGAGGGGTGCTGCGGGGAATGCTTCGCTATTTTCTTTATTGAATCGTTATGCTCCCCTTTCTACTCCAAGTCGTTCCCGCTCCCAGGTCATCTGCGCAGCGCAGGAATGCGCCATAGCTCCCCGTAAAAGCGGGTTTGAAACGGATGGACCAATTGACCTGTAGGGCTGTGCTGGAACTCGCCCTGGCCCACGTTCCTTGCACGTTTACGATAACAAAGCTGTTCTCGATTCGTCGCCCAGGGGTTCCCGCTTCATATCCTCCTAGCCATCTCTGGCTCGTTTCATCCCACAGGTAAACCCGGTTGCTGTTTTGGTTATAGCGCAGGCGGATACCTTGCGCGGAGGCTCCCCAGCTTTGCCCAATGAAAAGCTCCACATTCGCCAGATGCGCATAGCCATCGCCGTCTCGATAATAAGCCTTGAAATCCTTGAAGGTAGCGATAGATCCCTGCGCGTCTGCGGGCATAACCTTCCAGGCCGAAGGCCGGTAGTTCACAGTCCAATTGCTCAGATGCTGCCACCCCTTGCTGGCGCCGCTCACATCTTCGGCGCGCAAGAGTTGCTGATAGCGGCGCGGCGACAAGCTGCTCTTGAAAGCCACGGCCCAGCGAACCGTCAGGGTATTTTCCTGGGCAGTGACCTGGGTATTCGCCGGATAGAGAATGGCATATGTGTTGCTGATCGGCGTCTGCGTCGTGGGACTGCTCAGCCATGCCGAGTTGTCATTGTTGCGCAGATAGACCTGCTTCGCCTGGCGGTCGTAGCGCGCATAAAGGCAGCGGGTTTGTTGCGTCGCTGAGGTGCTAATCAGTAGCTCCGCATAGCGCAAGTCTTCGCAGCCATCCGTATCTGTATAGACGGCTGTGAAGTGAAGAAGAGTGTTCGGCGCGGAGGATGCATTTCGTGGTGAGACGCTGACCGCTTCGGGTACGTGATTGGCGGTGCGCTGCGCAGTTACTGGGCCATAGTAATACTCTCTTCCCGTCAAGCCTAGCACGCCCAGCCAGTAGTAATAGGTTGTCCCCGCCGCGGCCCCGTTGTCGGTAAAGCTGTATTGCCCGCCACCAGACCCCTGGCTGGGGATCAATGAGGCGTTCAAATTC
>Ga0129297_10002108_pt1 | contig 10118 bp, 7 predicted proteins | sample I18A1metaG_FD_94708 | JGI IMG/M metagenome (GOLD analysis project Ga0129297, IMG submission 94708) | Lake sediment bacterial and archeal communities from Gulf of Boni, Indonesia to study Microbial Dark Matter (Phase II) - ​I18A1 metaG | ecosystem: Environmental > Aquatic > Freshwater > Lake >... | reverse complement strand
GATCCATATCGGCCGGGTGGCCGTTTAGGTGAACTGGCATCAGAGCCTTCGTCTTCGGCGTAATTCTTTTGCGTGCATCCTCTGGATCAATGTTGAAACTATCGTAGTCTATGTCACAGAATACGGGCCTCGCTCCTACGAATAGAACACAATCCGCCACAGAGTGGAATGAATGAGAAGGGGTAATGACTTCGTCCCCAGGCCCTATCCCACAGGCGATAAGCGCAAGATGCAGTCCTGCTGTGCCGGAACTGACTGCCACTGCGTATTTTGTTCCGACATGCTCAGCAAACTCTTTCTCAAATCTCGCTATCTGTTCGCCGTAGAGAGGATACCTAGGCGTGCGAAGAACCTCAAGGATCGCATCAACCTCTTCTTGAGTCACTCCAAACATCTTGTTGATGTACATTTCAGAAGCAACCTTTGTCATGAGCTCTAGCCTCCAATCAGGGATGGTCTCATTGCAGCTTATTAGCTTAACCGACTATGGCGTGCCAGTCAGTGCAGTCCTTTTAAGGCGCGTTTTCTCGGTGGAGTAATCAATGAGGTAGTTGCTCTCGACGTGAATACAACAGACCAAGGGGAGCCCGTCGATTTCTCAAGAACTCTGAGGAGTGAAAGATCATCGTTCGCGTGCTAAAAACTTCGGAGAGTCGAGCATGAGATCAACTCCACTATGTAGGCGCAGTACGCTCGTCTAGCGAGCAGATACTTTTGACTCTGTTCTGCGAGAGCGAGGGCAATAGCGCGAGCAGATCCTTTGCCTAGGGAACAAGCTCGAGTGCGACAGATCACCATGTCTTTGCCGAGGCCGCCAGACAGCGGCGGCGCGCGCGACGGCTACTTGAGAGCGTCCCTGACATTCTCAGCTATTTCATGAATCTTCGCTTCCGAAAGAGACGGATAAGTCGGTAGAGCGATTCCTCTTCTCCAATGGCCTTCTGTGATGGGCAGCATGCCTTCTTTGAGGCCAAAACGTTCTGCAACGTATGGCAATAGATGGATAGGCGGGTATGGTATTCTTGTTCGAATGCCTTTCTTCTCCAGAAGACTTCGCAGGTGATCTCGTCTGTTGCAGCCAGTCATGTAGTGCAGGTACACGTGGAAAGCCCATTCCTTCTCAATTGGCAGATCAAGGCATGCATCCTTAAGGAGATCTGAGTATGTTCTGGCGTATGATCTCCGCTTCTCATTCCATTCATCGAGTTTCTTGAGTTGTAGACGGCCGATCGTTGCTGATATTTCGCTCATTCTGTAATTGAAGCCTAGAATCTTCTGCTTTCCCTCTCTGTCTCTCCCATGAAGCCTAAGCATCCTTACCGTGTCGGCAACTCTTTCATCATTCGTGGTTACCATTCCGCCATCACCGGCGACGGTCATGTTCTTGGAAACGAAACTGAAGCATGTTGCATCCCCGAAGATCCCTAGTCTATGCCCTTTGCATTTCGCGCCTGCAGATAGACAGGCATCTTCGATGACGGCCAAACCGTGCCTTTTGGCAATGTCCAGAATAGCGTCCATGTCGGCTGGGTGTCCATACATATGCACTGGGATTATGGCTCTCGTTCGACGAGTGATGTTTCTCTCAACGGAACCGGGGTCCATGTTGTGTGTTTCCCTTTCAATCTCTACAAAGATGGGTGTCGCACCGACATGTAGTATGCAGTCAGCACTTGAGCTCATGGAGTTTGATGCTGTGATCACTTCGTCGCTTGGGCCTATTCCACAGGCGATGGTTGCCAGATGAAGGGCTGCTGACCCACTGCTTACGCAGACAGCATACTTGGCGCCACAATATTCAGCAAATTCATCTTCAAATCTTCTGCACTGTGCACCGCCGGGATGAAAATCGCCGTCAAGCGTGTCCATAACCGCTCTTTTCATTTCTTCCGTGATAATTGCTCGCACCTGAATCACATCTGGATTTGGCCTTTTTCCTTGGCTATGCTACCGATTTAACGATATCCAAGAAACACGGATCTAGGTGGAGATAGAAGGAAAGCAGGAAGCGTTAAGAATACCGGAATGTGGAATCAGGCGTTCAGGAGAGATGGTGTTGGCTCAGCTTGCTCTGGATGAGGTAATGCTTTACTATGAGGAGAGTGGCCTTGGTGATCCGTTCGTGTTTCAGGCACATGAACATCGAGGCTGGCTTTTTGAGATCGCCTACTTCTCAGCCTTTTTCCGAGTCGTCACCTTTGATAGAAGAGGGACAGGACGATCGAGCAACCCGCCAGGTCGTTGGACGATGAAATCCTTCTCAAACGACATGAAGCAACTCTTGGACAAACTAGGAATTGAGAAGACAATTATAGCAGGGCATTCGTTAGGTGGCAAGATAGGTCAGCTGTTTACGCTTGAACATCCGGAAAGAGTGAGCGCGCTAGTCCTGTCTGGTTCGACATATTACGTGAACGATCTTCTCAACCAGTGGTATGATGAGGGAATAAGATTTGTGGAAAAAGGGGGATCGATCTCCGAGTTCCTAGCACGTCAATCTAGATTTCCCTTTGAAAAGGAGGCCCCTCCGACTACGAACCCGGAGTTCTCTTCGTCATCAATAGGCAGGTTCTTGGCGAATCTTCCAAAGGGAGGAGTCGGAGAAGGAGACGCGGGGCTCAAGATGTTGAGAGCAGGCAAAGAATGGGATTTCAGGCCCTATGTGCCGGAATATCGAAAGATGAAATGCCCTGTACTCATAATGGTTGGAAGCCAAGAATCGCAAGCAGTGATTGAAGCATCGTTCGAATTGTCAAGGCTCATCCCTAAGTCTGAGTTTCGAATAGTCCACGGAGCATATCACGGACTGCCGAGAGAGAATCCGGAGAAATACTGCCACATTGTAAGAGACTTCCTTGAACGTCACGGTTTCTGGCCTCAAGCTGCGTAGCAGCCAAACTGCACCTAGGCGATGTTCCGTAAGGATTCTTCTCCTGAGGCCCATTGGCGCTTGAGTGGGAGAAGCGATGAACGTCATGGCAGTAGTGGTCGATAGTCATTTCTGCAAGGAGGGCCGAACGCGATCCAGAACTCTCGATCGGCCGGCCGAGCCACCTCAGATGAGATTGTGTACCATCCACCGTGACCATGCCTACATATTGGATGAGGCAACTGATGATCCCTCAGAAATCGTTGAGTCAGATCCACATCTATTCTTCCAAGGTTGGATGTGAGCAGTTCATTCATTCTTCTCTTTCGAGCGTAGCTTGCCGGATCTTCTTCCGGCGTGGGCCCTACCCTACTCAGTTTGGAGGATGCATAGTGGTTTGCTGTGCTAAAGGCAAGATCTTTCGGATCGGAGCTGTCAGTATCAAGATAGGCGATGTTCATGGCAGCATGTGCGATCTCTGCATGAGCAGAGCCCTTTGAGTCACTAACGACCCAGTTCACTCCGTGCACCGCATTCAGATATTCGTTCTTACAGTGGGACAGGGCATCACCCACAGTCCGGGAATCCCGAAAAACGTGATGGGTCCATTCAGGTGAAACGTACATCGGGCCATTGCCTCGCAAGAATTCCTTTCGTCCCCTCTGGACAACCCCCGACATCACTATTACTAATCCTTTCTCATTCATTCCTTCGCACCCGGGCCTGCCAATTGGCCCAATCGTGACGAATCGAAAACCGTCCTTTGGTCTGGCCACAGTCACAACGATATTGTGGGAGCTGATTGCCCGGGAATCCCAGTTATGACCTATCGTCGTCTTTCCATGTGAACTTGCTGTGGCTCCTGCAACACAAATCGTACAATTCGTCTGAACGTCGTGATGAACCAATCCGTCTCGCATTTCCCTCTGCACACACGCATCCATCATAGACTCGTATGAAACACCTGCACCTTCAGCCATTCCTCTAATCTCTTGGATGATTTCTGGTGCGCAGCCACCAATCCCATCCTCATGTCTCTCACGAATCTGTTGAACCTCCGCTTCTGAGTAGCCGAGCTCATGGTAGAAGCGTTTTGCCTGGAGAACAAAGTCGCGAATCAGATCAGCTGTTTGCCGTCCGTATGCACGACCCATCTCAAGCGGTGTCCCCTCAACTCTGATGATTCTGAAGAACTCGGACATGAAGCGGACTGATCGTGACGAGGCTATTAAGAATGACGACGTTCTAGCCTTTGACCGTTGCCAGATCTCGCAGAGCAGGGATGGACTGAGAGAAGGCTGTCTTAATGCCCCCTAGCAAGAGTGGCCCGTACTGGCTATCCCGAAAGTGATCATGGCCACCTAGTTCTCAGGGAAAAGCAGATGATCGGTGTTGAGAGTTCCGCTGTCAGTCAGTTACCAGATAGCATTCCGGTCTTCTGCCTTTGAGGCTATCCTTTCCCGTTCCTTCATGCATATCAGCCTCAGCCATGGCCAATCCTTCTCTATAGCCAGTGTCTGAGATGATTCTTCCGTCGGGATTGACGACGCAGCTATGACCGTAGCATTTTTCTTCAGATCGGGTAGCTGCTCCGATCTGATCTGCGCTCACGAACCACACATTGTTGAAGCGGGCATTTGCCCGGGTCATCAGATCATAATCGTAGCCACCTGGGTCAGTTCTGGGGTCAGCTTTCCTGTTCTTCATGCCCCAGGCCGTAGAATTCACAATGATCTGCGCCCCTTGTAGCGTGAGACTTCTCACGGATTCCGGATAGCTAATGTCCGCGCAGACAACCATGCCAATCCTGCCAACTCTGGTGGAGACGACAGAGAACGAGGAACCTGCAGAGAAGATCGGCGTGGGTGCCATGTGGACCTTTCTGTGAACTCCTAGAACTCCCTTGGGGCCAATGAGCACGGCCGAGTTGTAGATGACAGGTTTGGCCTTCCTACTCGCTTTTTCTGCCATGCCTATCACAACATACATCCCGTGTTTTCGAGCCAGCTGTGAGATGAATGAGGTGCTGGGACCCGGGATCTCTTCAGAATTCATTTCAAAGTATTCTTGTTGTTCTCTGTCTCTTCTGTAGATTCTTCTCTTGAAATCCCATGTCCATGTGTATCCTTGAAGAGAGCATTCCGGGAAGGCTAGAAGATCTGCACCTCTTGAAGCAGCCAACTCCATGTAGCGCACGTATTGTTCAAGATTCTTCTCCTTGTCATGCGCTACTCGCATACAGGCTGCGGCCAAGGTGACCTGGTCTCGAGGTATTATAGCTTCACCTCACTGTCTTGATCTTTTCGTGATGAACTCACTTGACTTCCAGATTTATGCACTTCCATTGAGATTGGTGCATGCTCAAAGCACGCATGCTTGAGTGTGTCTTGTTTCAATTTGCCTGAACTTGTTCAACTGGGGCAGTCGAAAGTGCGGTAGTCGTTCTGACATGGAGTTCCAGTTAGAACGTGCAGTCTTCTTTTTGATGGTTCTACAATGAAGGCTGAATTGGTGCAGATCGAGTTTCCGTGACGACAGATTGAGCGGTCGCTCGGTCCATCTAAGTGGTCTCTTGTGAAGGTCCTGAATTTCGCAAGATCGATGTTTCCGGCGCTGGATCTGAGCAAGTTCGTTATGCGTCGGTGTCTCCGATAGCTGTTCCAAACCTGCTCGAATTTAGGATCTGATTCAGGTGGCCCAAGATTCTTCATTTCGGTGGAAGTGAAGTGATTTGTGACTGCCAGCAAGTGGCTTTCAGGCCATTGGTCTGGGGTCGGTATCTCCGTATTGCTCGAGGAATAGGACCTCTCGATCTTCGCAGCGTTTCCCTGGCGGTCAAGCAAAAGAATGTTGAGACCCATGTATCCTCCTGGCCTCGATACCGCGTACTTCAGGGATTCCTGCACTGAGCCACAGCGCTCCATTACCAGTTTGCTGATAGTGGAATCGGTCAGCCCTGACGGTTGTCCCGACTTGAGAGGGGAGATGCTGTCTGATGTGTACACCGTCGGTGCGGCAAGGGTTACACCCTTTGAGTTGACGCCGTAACCTCCGTTCAGGGTAGGTCTCGAATGAGCTACATAGCTGTTGCCGCCTCGAGGTTTCGCCACGACGATTATTCTCGAAGTAACCCCGGATGGGGAGCTATCCCGAGTCTGAGCCAGTATGGGTGACCCATCAGTCGTGGCCTTGCCCCAAGCTAAGAAAGCAGTGCATCCGAGACTGGTGTTCCGTGGGGCATCCGATTGTCTTTGAAGTATCTCGTGTAGAGGGAGCGCAGATTGTATCTCAGGGGATAGATAGATTGCTAAGATGTCTAGGTACGTCATACCGGATCCGTCGGCAACTCCTTTGAGCTCCTCAATGAGATTAGGAACGGTGTCTTCAATTTGCTTCTCGTTTGTTGCCAAGACTAATGCTAGTTTCTCTCCAGTTAATCCGGCTCTCTTGTATGATGATTCGACTGAGCTCTTTGACCGTTGGATAAGGTCTACCAACTGTCTACCGTGCTGGATACCCATCTCATATGGTGACCCTTGTACCTTCACTACGCGGGGAGCAGGATAGTTCCTGTTCATCAAAATCGCGGACATGATCACATGCACCAAGTGTGTCTTTGGTTACCATGAGGCGGATGCGAGTTTCTGTGCGTCATCGCTTTCCTTTCCTCTCTAGGGTGATCTTGGGGGTGTGGATGACAGCTCTGCATAGTTCTTCAAGATCTCTATGAACGATAGTTCTGCCTCTGGTATTCCCGCCACTTTTCCTTGACGTTCAACCACTAGGTACTCAGTCTCTCCTGATCTTCCTGCCCTTCCAAGCCCTCCTACTCCGACTGGAGTTCCAAGAAGATTATTGAAACAGTTGGTGGGTGAGCTTGCCGGGCCGGACGGCCAGATCTTTGGGTCATTAAGACCATGATCTCTGTATGTCTTGAGCAAGGCTTGAACAATGGGTTCATCGAGTGAGGTTCTTCCAGGCCCGAAGCCGTACAGTCGTCTTATAGCTATGTCCTTGAAGCCGCGCTTGTCGAGGTGAAGCCTGATCTTCTTCAGAATGGAATCGGGGGACTGGCTATGCACTATTCTTGACTGGAGTTTCGCTTTGGCCACGTGTGATACGACCCCCACAGGGTCGATAGAGGTGTATGGAATGCCCTCAATGTTCAGTGTTGGCGAGTAGAGATGTCTCCTGAGCACTTCCTCTCCCTCTATGTTATCGATGAAGTAGTTGACGCCCAGTCGCTCCTTCATCTCCTTCTCGTTGAAATGCTTCTCCAGATCCTGAAGCAGTTTCTCCTCCTCTGGCTCTGGCTGGACGACGTCGTCATGGAATCCATCAATGAGTATTTTGCTTCCGTCAGGGCTTGTCATAGTTGAGAGTGCATGTAGAAGGCGCCACATCGGGCTATCCACGACGGCTTTCGTGCTGCTGTGCACATCTCTTCTTGTTGGCCCTCTTCCCCAAGATGCTCCACTACATTCCAACTCAAACCCCACGAATCCCTTTCCACCCAAGGAAAGGGTCTCAACGTTACCATTCGGATCTTGTGCTAGGTTGGGATAGAAGAGAGCTTTGACTGAGGACAACTTCTTCTTTTCTTTCTCGATAAACCACGGTATGTGAGGGCTTCCCCACATCTCCTCTCCTTCAGATACGAAGATCAAGTTGAATGGAAGTCTCCTCTCTATTCTGATCCATGCTTCCATAGCGTTCAGAAAGGCTACCGTAGCGCCCTTCGCGCCTGCACCCTTACCGACAAGGCACCTGTGAAATCCATCGAGATTCTCTACGATTTTGCCTGAGTGCGGCGGTGCTATCCATTTATCTGGGTTGTCCGCAGGCATTGTGTCGAAATATGTGTAGACTAGTAGCGTCCTGTCTGCATTACAGTCATATTCTCCAATCACAAGCGGACTACGATCCGTCTCCACCAGATCTGCAGATTGAAATCCAGCTAACGTGAGGTATTTTCTAATCAGTTCGGCGCATTTCCTAACATTCTCGAGGTCATCAAACACGCTTGGCTGCCGCATCACTTCGATGACCCGTTCTAAGTGTCTCTCCAAGTTAGACGACAAATACTCTGCTATCTGGTTCATAGCTTGACTACCTCTTCCTGTTTCACAGCCCACATCTCAGACATTTAATGCTGATGGAGCACACTTCTCGGATACAATCCTCCCCCGCTACCTGTGTCGCCTTACCAGCACACAAAGAAGTCTTAAATCATGATCGAAATCAATATGCGCCAGGAGATGTCGGATCAGTGAATAGACTGGTTCATCTGTTTCAGAGTGAATTTTCAGGTGAGAACGCTAAGCAGCACGCGGGCTATATGACTCAGTTCATGAGAACGCCAGGCTCTTCAGGCATAAGATCAGCAATTCTGTACGCGGAAGAGTATCTGAAGAAGCTAGGCATTGACAGAGTGTATCGCATAGAGTATCCTGTCAAGAATGGATGGGATGTCACCGATGCCGATGTGCGAATTGTTTCTCCGATTGAGGAGTGTGTCGTGACTTATTCGGAGGCGCCTACATGCATCCAATGGTGGTCAGTCGCCACCCCCCCTGAAGGGGTCACTGCTGAACTGGTTGACGTGAATTCTGGCCTTCGTGAAGAGGACTACTTAGGCAAGCAAGTCTTTGGAAAAATCGTACTCGCAGCAGGAGATGGTCACGCAGAGGGAAATGATCATGCGTACAAGCTGGCCATTGAGAAATTCGGATCAATCGGTCTCCTTACAGACAGCCTCCTGTACCCTCAACCCCCGTTCCGGACCCGTGTAAACATGCCAGACGCGGTACAACTGCTCAGAACGCCTCGACTAGGCAAGGGATGGGCTTTCTCAATTTCGTACTCAAAAGCGCAAAGACTAAGAGAGCTATTGAGAGCCAGCCCAGTCCGACTGAAAGTAAGAATCGATGCGCAGAACTTTGAGGGGGTTGGACACACACTCGTTGTGGAGATCAGAGGAAAAGGAAATCCTGATGAGGAAGTTTGGTTCGTCGCTCATTGTTCAGGAACAAAACCTGGCGCGAACTGTGCAGGAGGTGCAGGCCTCTGGATCGAACAAGCGAGACTAATTGCGAATCTCATTCGGGAAGGAAAGATACCACCACCCAGGAGGACTATCCGTTTCATCATGGGAGCAGAAGGAGGAGGGCTGGAGGGATACTTAGACGCGCAGAAAACACAGCTGCCAAAGGTACACGCGGCATTTGTCTACTGTAGCACAGGCAATGATCAGGATAAATGCAAATCCTCACTCATCCTCTTCAAGTCACCGGAATCAATTCCTTCATTCCTGAATGACCTATGCATAAGTACAATCAAAGATGTCTCCATGGATGCTCTCGCCCCTTTCAAGGACGTCAGTCGAGACATCGGACTGATCAGATTCAACGTGGCCCCGTACACGCCTTGGAGTGACAACAGCAGACTCATGAGACTGAAGATACCATGCCCTCTCTTCATGTCCTGGCCAGACATTTTCTTCCACACTCAGTATCTGACCGACGACAAACTCGACCCTGGAGTACTGAAAAGGTGTGGAGTCGTCACATCTTATGTAGCCACCATGGTTGCCAGTGCAGGCATAGCCGAAGCAAGACAAATACTAGATAGAGTTGAGAGCGTGAATCGCTCTAGGATAACCGAAGCGGCGATCAAGGCCCGACAGGAAATACTCGACCTGCAGATCAATGGATCATCGAGAGAAGCAGTACAAGAGAGACTTGCGGATGGAGAAGGGGAATTGGACTACCTTCTAGAAACCGCTCTGAACTCCATTAGGTCAATAGAAGACTTGGTATGGCCCTCGTGTCAAAAGGAAGATGCGGCCGAATACAGAGACGAGGCGGAAGAGAGTGTGAAAGTAATTCAGGAGCTCGCCAGCTCAGAGAAATACAAGATGCGAAAATGGGCCTCCAGGAGCAAAGGTGTCGCGAAATGACACGCGAGGGCTCGACTAGCTTGATACCAATTGACCTTGGAAGCATGCGCTTCTCTCTTGATAGATCGAGACGTTGGGATCTATGTAACAAGATGAAGCAGGTTGACCCAAACGTGAATTTCTATGGAATGCGCCCCCTGACTGGAGAGTTTCTCAATTCTGCCGACGGCAACCGAACTGTGGCCGAGATCGCACGCAACGTAGGATACGAGTACCGCATAGGGATCAAGCCCGAACACGTGCTAGAATTCTTCAAGACAGCCGCAGAGCAGGCTGCGGTGAAGTTCAGAT
>Ga0129297_10002103_pt1 | contig 10135 bp, 9 predicted proteins | sample I18A1metaG_FD_94708 | JGI IMG/M metagenome (GOLD analysis project Ga0129297, IMG submission 94708) | Lake sediment bacterial and archeal communities from Gulf of Boni, Indonesia to study Microbial Dark Matter (Phase II) - ​I18A1 metaG | ecosystem: Environmental > Aquatic > Freshwater > Lake >... | reverse complement strand
GCCAGCACGCCGCCACGGGACGGCGACTTCAACACCGTCAACCGGAGCGCCGGCTCCAACTTCGCCAAGGATGGGAGCAGCGCGCCGCGGGGGGATTTCAACGCCGTCAACCGGGAGGCCGGGTCCAACTTCGCGAAGGGCGCCAGCACACCGCCACGGGACGGCGACTTCAACACCGTCAACCGGAGCGCCGGCTCCAATTTCGCGAAGGGTGCCAGCACACCGCCACGGGACGGCGACTTCAACACCGTCAACCGGAGCGCCGGCTCCAATTTCGCCAAGGATGGCAGCAGCGTGCCCCGCGAGGGGGATTTCAACGCCGTTAACCGGGACAGGGGCTCCAATTTTGCCCGTGTTGAACCGGAATCATCCCGGGAGATGGATGCCAACCGGGCAAACCGCGACGCCAACTCCAACTTCGCCAAGAGCGGCATGGGTTCGCCGCGGGAACCGATGCAGGGGATGAAGTACAATGTGGACCGGAACACCTTCGGCGCTGACCGGCGAATCAGCGAAAACGACGACCGTTTCGCCGGACTCTGCCTCAAGTGCCACACCAAGGAGAGCCTTACCTCCCGGAACGAGGCAGGGATGATCCACCGCACCGTCAAGGGGTGGGGGAGCAACAAGGAGCACTCCTTCCCCTGCTCCAAATGCCACCAGGCCCATAACTCGGGCCTGCCGAGACTGATGCAGACCAACTGTTTCGAACAGGGGCCCAGCGGCCTGCGGGAAAGCAGCGGCATCTCCTGGCTCCCCTACAAGAAGGATGAACCGGCACACGGCAGCATAACGGCCCAAAACTCCGCTCCCCTCCAGAGCAACAAGATCGTCGGCTGTCATGTGAAGCAGTTCGGCAAAGCCATGGCCGGTGGACAGCAAGGTAATGGAGGGGGGAACTGGAAAGAGGTCACCTCGTGGTAAGGGAACTCGCCCTGCTCGCCCTCACCCTTGCGGTGACCGCTCCTCTCCAGGCAGGGGAGATCCGGTCGGGGGTGACGGCTGTTCCCGCCGCCAGGGCCGACAAGGGGTTCACCGAGCCGTTGACCGGCATGGAGTTCGTCACCGTGCCGGGGGGGTGTTTCACCATGGGGGATACCCATGGCGATGGCCAGGGGGATGAGAAACCGTTGCACCGGGTCTGCCTGGACAGCTTTTCCCTGGGCAGATACGAGGTGACCAATGCCCAGTTCCGCAGGTTCCGGCCGGAGCACGACAGCGGGGCTTACGACGGGAACTCTCTCAACGGGGACGATCAGCCGGCAACCAACGTCTCCTGGTACGACGCGGTTGCCTATGCCCGCTGGCTGTCGGCCAGAACCGGCCGCACCTTCCGTCTCCCCAGCGAGGCGGAGTGGGAGTATGCCGCCCGGGGGGGGACCGACGGGAGGAACTACTGGGGAGAGGATACGGCCGTCGCCTGCCGCAATGCCAACGGTGCCGACCTGAGCGCCAGGGCCCAGTGGCCCGAATGGACCACCACCGACTGCAATGACGGCTACCGCGTATCCGCCCCCGTGGGTAGTTTCCAGCCCAACGGCTACAGTCTCTACGACATGATGGGGAACGCCTGGGAATGGACCAACGACTGGTACGATGCCGGCTATTATTTCGACTCGCCGGTCAACAACCCGCCTGGCCCTGCGAGCGGCAGGCTGAAGATCCCCCGTGGCGGCGGCTGGGGGAATGCCTCGGAGTGTGTCCGGGTTGCCGACCGCAACGGTTTCGATCCCGACTTCACCATCCTTTTCCTCGGGTTCAGACTGGCCGCTTCGGCTGAACAGCCTGCCATGCCCCCGGGCTCTCCCCGACTGACCACACCAGGAGCACCATGATCCGACAGCTGCGCATCATCCTCGTCACCCTTGCCACGGCCTTCTTCCTGACCGGCGCACACGCCGCAGAGGCCGGCACCGGACCGTTCAGGGACCCCTATACCGGCATGGAGTTCGCCCCCGTGCCGGGGGGATGCTTCATTGCCGGAGCCACCGACGGCAACAGCGACGAGAGACCTCCCCACGAAGTCTGCCTCTCCCCCTTCTACCTGGGGAGATACGAAGTCACCCAGGGCCAGTGGCGCAGGGTGATGGGTTCAAACCCTTCCCTCTTCGCCGCCTGCGGCGATGACTGTCCGGTGGACCAGGTCAGCTGGAGCGACGCCCAGGAGTTCATTGCCCGCCTGAACAGGCTGACCGGCAGGGGCTATCGCCTCCCGACCGAGGCGGAGTGGGAGTACGCTTGCCGGGGAGGGGGGGGGCCGAAACGGTATTGCGGTGACGATATCGATGCCATCGCCTGGTATGACCGCACCAGCGGCAACCGGGTCCACCCGGTGGGAAAGAAACATCCCAACGGCTTCGGCCTCTATGACATGAGCGGGAACGTCTGGGAGTGGGTTCAGGACTGGAACGGCCGCTACCAGCCCCGGAAGCAGCAGGACCCCACGGGACCGGGGACAGGTTCCAGCCGTGTCCGCCGGGGGGGGAGCTGGCAGTACGGTGCGGACAAGGCCCGCGCCACCTGGCGCAGCAGCGGCTACCAGGAAGACCGCGCCATGGATATCGGATTCAGGGTAGCCCACCCCGCACAGAGCCCGACGGCAAGGTAAGCCGGGGCTCTCCTGGCAACGCCCGTTCCGGCTCCAGGGGGAGCCTGCGGCGGAATTTGCCTCTGGATTTATGAAGAGCCCCGTGATAATTTTGGCCATGAGTTGGTAAACAATGACGTTTATCGTGCGAAGGAGTACTCATGGTTGACCGTTTTTCCCGCAACACCCTTCTCTGCCTCGCTCTCCTGACTTCATCCCTGTTCTGTTCCGTCGGCACTGCCGTGGCAAAGGTGTGCCTCGACTGCCACGAAGACATCGCCGGCCAGTTCAACACCGGATCCCACCACGTCCAGGGAATCACGATATCCTCCACGCAGTGCTATGCCTGCCACTGGGAAGCCGGCGCCGACGGCCAGGTCGACCCGACCTACCACCAGCAGGACAGGACAAGGGTGGATCTGGTGATCTGGGGTGAACATTCCCGGCCGAAGGAGTACCAGGCCGGGAGTACGGCGGTGGTTTTTTCCGCTGGCGCCATGGGTACCGGGGAGGAACGTACTGCCGTGGGGATGGTCTCCCGCCACTGTCTCGGCTGCCACAGCGACCAGAACAATGCGGCCACCCCCTTCGGTGACGGCAAGACCCCTCGCCAGTATGCCTGGGACGGCCAGAGTATCGCCTCCCGCTATGGGAACCGGCAGACAACGGCATGGGGCAAATATTCCACCAGCGCAACCAACAAAAAATACCGGATCACCAAGGCGCTGTCAGCCCACGGCAATGCCGCCGCCAACCAGGGAGGGTGGAGCGCCGGCAACGGATACGACGGCGACATGCCGCTCACCCGGGGTGGTGCGGGAGCACGGAATGTCGAATGCTACGACTGTCACAATGCCCACGGTTCGGCCGTTACCGGAACAACATCGAGCTACCGCACTGCTGACGGCAGCTATGGTGGCGGGATCCTCAAGCAGACCGTTGCCGGCAGTGGCGGGTACAAGACCGGTTACCAACCGGCCGGCAATCCCGACACGACCAGTCCGAACCCGTACAATCCCGGGGCGGGGCTCTGCTTCGACTGCCACGAATCGGCCGCAGCCGGTGCTACCCCCTGGGGCTACCGCGACACCTTCGGAGCGACCCAGCCGATCATCGGCTACAAGGACACCCTCCGCTTCGGCCCGGGGGTCAAGGGGTCAACATCCCGTTTCAGCGACCGCCAGAGCCGCACCACCATCGCAAGCAGCCATCTCAAGGCCGGCAGGTTCCTGAACCACTCCGCCCACGACGTGATCAGGGGTCTCTGCACCCCCTGCCATGACCCCCACGGGGTCAGCCGTACCCTGGGAGAACGGATGCCCTACTCGGTACCCCTCCTCAAGGGGACCTGGCTCACCTCCCCCTACAAGGAGGACGGCCCGCCATCCGCAGCCCAGCAGAAAGAGGGGGGACCAAAGGGAGCGGGGACTGACAGCCGGGGGATTGCCTGGGAAAAGGGTGACTTCAGCTTTACCAACCGGGAGATGAACGCCAACTTCGGCATCAACGGCGGCGGTGCCCCCCGGGAGCCCATGTCCCGCTCCGGGATGAAATACAACGTGGACCGGAACACCTTCGGCGCAAGCGGCCGGATCACGGAAAACGACGACCGGTTTGCCGGCATCTGCCTCTCCTGCCACACGAAAACGAGCCTCACCGGCAACGACAGGATCGGCCGGATTCACCGCACCGTCAAGGGGTGGGGAAGCAACAAGGAACACGCCTTCCCCTGCGCCAAATGCCATCAGTCACACAACTCGGGGCTGCCGCGGCTGATGCAGACAAACTGCTTCGAAGTCGGACCGCCGGGCCTGCGGGAGAGCAGCGGCCTCGCCTGGGTGCCGGAGAAGAAGAACGGCACGGGGGACGCCCCCAAACCGGAGACGACGAAGCAGTCTGCAAAGGGTAAGAAATCGACCAAGGTGGAGATTGTCGGCTGCCATGTCCGCCAGTTCGGCGGCAACCCGGCCAAGCAGGGGGGTGGAGGAGGGCAGTGGAACGAGAAGTCGAGCTGGTAGGAATTCCGTAAAACAAGAGGGGGGCATGGATAATCCATGCCCCCCTCTTCATGTGCCGTGACCGGTCCGCTCCCGGATCCGGGACTACTGGCGGGCGGCAACGTCCGGCACGCCACCGCGCACCAGCCTGACATAGAACCGGTAACTCTTGTTGTTGCCGTCACTGATGCCGTAGGGGAAATAGACATTCCAGGCATAGGCGGGATTGCCGTCGTAGGGGGTGCTGGACCAGAAGGACATGGTTGGTGTCGCGGGGAAAACTATTTCGTTGATCGCCGGCATGGTACACTGGCGTTCGATGATGGAGTTCAGTTCCTTGATGTTCGGCAGACGCCAGTCGTTTTTCCCCGCAAAACGGCTCTCCGCCCCGGCCTTGAGGGCCTCCTGCCAGGTAAGGGCCAGCGGTGACCCCTTTTCACAGACAGCCCCCTCCAGCCCCTCGCTGCAGCGTTTCCAGGTGAGCCCGGTGACCGTGTCGGTTACCGTACCGTCACCGTTCTCCGTGAAACGGTTGATGGGGGTCGACGGCTTCGGCCAATAACTGTGGCAGGTCTGGGCGGCCGGGACAGCGGTGGCGGACAGGGTCACCAGTGCCAGCAGGATGCAGGCTCTTCTCACGTGCTTCATTTCACGTCTCCTCGGGCATCAACAGCCCGCCCTTTCACCAGGCGGACATACAGGAGGTAATTCTTGCTGCTGTTATCGTGGACCCCGTCGTTGAAATTGATGTTCCACGCCCCGTTCTGGTAGCCGGCATAGGGGGTGGCGGACCAGAAGTTGGAGGCCGGCGTCCCCGGGAATACCGTCAGGTTGATGGACGGCATGGTGCACTGGTACTCCAGCAGAGTCGCCAGTTCGCTCACCGTGGGCAGACGCCACCCGTTCCCGCCGGCAAAGGTGCTTCCCTGGGCGACGGCAACGGCATCGCTCCAGGTATAGGTCACCGCCTTGCCGTTGGCACAGGTTTCTCCCCCCTGCCCTTCGCTGCATCGTTTCCAGAGCAGGCCGGTAACCTTGTCCCTGATGGTACCGTCACCGTTAACCAGATAGCGCTCCGGGGGGGCGGAGCGGGGGAGGTCTGCCGTACGGCAGGTCTGGGTGGCCATAAGGGGAGCGGGAGCGTGCAGCAGCAGGGCTGCAGACACCAGTATCAGAAAGGCTTTCCTCATGGGGCATGACTCCTTTGTCAGGGGTTCGGTCATTTTTTCCCGCTGCGGACCAGGCGCAGGTAGTAATTCCAGCTTTTCACGCAGGTACCCAGGTAGCCGTCGTCGAAAATGACTATCCAGGCGTAGGACGGTCCGGCAGCTGAAGGGGTGCTGGACCAGAACCCCGCCGGCATGATGATGTCGGGGAAATAGGCGGTGGAGATGGCGGGGAGGGTCCGGCCGTAATCGACGATGGTGGAGAGTTCATCCACCGTGGGCACCCGCCAGTCATGGTAGCCGCACCAGCCGGCGGCGTTGACCGCCTCGGCATACTTCATGGTGTCGCACCCTCCCCGGACAACTGCCGGGGATCCGCAGGTTATGTCGTCGGGCTCTCCCTCCCGCCCCTCGACCCCGTTGTTCACCCTTTCATCGGGATTGAACCAGGTGTAGGTATGCTCCTTGCCGTGCAGGCCGCCATTCGCCTCCTTGACCTCCCAGACCAGACCGGTAACGTTGTCCCGGACGCAGTTCCAGGCAGGAGCAGTGTCGGGCAGGGCTTTCCCGGCAGCATCGAGCTTGGTAAAGGAGAGCCGCCGGGGATAGTCGGCATCCTGGCGCGGAAAAGCGGGCTGGGGGAGGGGCAGGCGGGTGGCGGAACCATCCCCCCAGGCCGTCACGCCGGTACCGGTCAGGGGAGCACCGGCAGCCAGGGGGGGCAGCAGCAGGAGTGCGCTGGCAGAGGCGAGGAAGAGCGTCCGCCTCATTTTTTCCCTGCCGGTGAATCGGGGATTGCCACTGCAGGATTGATGTCGTTGACCCGCTTCCATTTCTTCTCCGGTTTGGGCTTGCCGGTGGACCCGATACCGTCGAACACCTTCACATTGAGGATCACGCCGGTTACCTTCACGCCGCTTTCGATGGAAACCATGAGCGGATCGAACTCATCGGTGGTATTGAGGCGCTCCCCCGCCTCGGGAGCACCGCCACCGATGACCCCCCGTACCCGGAGCCAGTAATCGCCCCCCTCGGCGACCCGGAGGGAAAAACGCCCCTCCTTGTCGGTCCGGTCAGAGATGAAGGCCGGCCGTCTCCTGGCCTCCCTCGTATAGAACGCAAGCACCACGACATTGTCCACCGGCTTTTTGCTCTCCAGGTCCACCACCACCCCTTCGATGGCGGTGATCCCCTTGGTCCGCTCCGACATGTCCGGTGTCCAGAAGAACGACCCCTGCAGCTTTCCCAGGTTGACCGGGGAACCGTTCACCACCGTGATCGGCTTCGGGTTCCCCTTGGCATCGGCATGGAAGTAGAGGTATTCACTATCCAGTGGAGGACCGATCTCGCCGTCCATCTTCTTCTGGGCAATCATCAGGTAGTAGGTCCCCTCGTCCAGGGGGGCAAAGAACTTCCCGTCGGCATCGGTGGCAAAGACCATATCGGGGATGCGCCAGTATTTATACGGGTTCGGGGGTGGGCCGCTGTAGTCGCTGAAGAGCAGGACCACGCCGTTGGCCATCGGCGTTTTGTCATTGATCATGACCTGCCCGGAGACACCGTTCCGCACCGGGGGTGATGCGTTCTCCGCAGCCCCGAGCGGTACGGCGATGGCGAGCAGGATGAGAAGCAGCAAAATGCGGTACACCTTCATGGGACACCTCTATCTCGTTACGAGCGCTTGGTAAAAATCAGGAAGTCCTGGTAGGGCAGAAAGAGGAAATCGGCCTCAAGCGCGAATCCGGCCTTTTCCATTTCGGCAACGGTCTGTTCCTTGGAGACCATCTTGTGCCGTGGCGGGGCCCCGGGGATCTCCGCCTTGTAGTTGAAGGAGACGATCGCAACCCGACCATGTGGCTTCAGCCGGTCGCGCAGGCGCAGCAGGTAATCCCCCCGGTTGTCGAAAAACAGGAAGGTATCGCAGATAAAGATGAGGTCGGCCCCCCCCTTGGGGAGACCGGGGTCATCGAGTGCCGCCAGGATCCCCCTGACGTTGCCATGCCCCTCTTTTTTCGCCCGCTGCTCGATCAGGCTGATCATGCCGGGATCCACATCCACGGCATATACCACGCCGCCCGTGCCGACCCTCTTTGCAAACTGCAGGGTAAAGTAACCGGTGCCGGCGCCGATATCGGCAACAACGTCACCCGACCTGATCAGCAGGTAGTCGAGCACCTTCCCCGGCTGCTGCCATTCGCCCCGACGGGGGTCATCCATGTAGGCCGTCGGCACGGAGACGGTGAAGGAGTTGCCTTTCCCCTGCCCGGCGGCGGGTTCTGCGGCCTGGCCCCTGGTCGCCATCAGGAGCAGGAGCCCGATCAGGAAAATACGTTTCATCTCACCACCTTTGGCCGGTCCTGCCGCACAAGGCGGAAACCGAGATAGCTGCTGCGGTACTCGGGGACGGCAAAGTCCCGGTAGGAGGCGCGCACCCCCCGGGCATCGTAGAACCAGCTGCCTCCGCGAAAGATCCGCTTCGTCCCCTCTCGTGCACCAGCGGGATTGTCCCGCGGGCTCTGCCGGTAATATCCCTCGCCATACCAGTCGGCAGTCCACTGCCACACGTTGCCGCTCATGTCATACAGGCCGAGGGCATTGGGCAGCTTCTCCCCCACCGGGTGGGTCCTGTTGCCGGAATTGGCTCCGTACCAGGCGACCGCGTCCACGTCGTCCCCGCCGGCATACCGTTCGATCCTGCCGCCGCCACGGGCCGCATACTCCCACTCGGCCTCCGTCGCCAGTCGATAGGAACCACCGTCCCGGTCCGACAGCCAGGTCGCGTAGGCAACCGCATCGTTCCAGCTGACACAGACCACCGGGTGGCGGTCATCCTGGGGGAAGCCCGGGGCACGCCATGTGGCGGCAGGGTCCTTTTTCCACTCCACCCCGTCGTAGACGTAACAGCCGTCACCACGTTCGGCGTCGGTGCGGTAGCCGCTCTCTCGCACGAATCGGGCAAACTCTCCCACGGTTACCGAAAAGGTGCCCATGCTGAAGCCGTCCAGACAGACCTCATGCACCGGCTTCTCGATATGGTAGCCGTCACTGAAACCGTTACCCATGAGAAAACATCCCGCCGGCACCTGGGCGAAGCGTGCATCGCCCCTCTCCGCGGGACGAACACCGGACGGATGGTGGGCACTGCAGCAACAGCAGAGCAGCAGGCCGAGCAGCGCAACGGTTATTTTCACGAGCACGCGGAGCCCCCGATCGATCCTTTTCAAAGGAGATATTATTGCATTTATGGTTTTATTGGCAAAGCATATTTGCAGGAACGACCGACGGGATTCAGCGTCCTCCGGGGAAATAGCGCCGGACGAGGTCGGCGAACCGGCCGTCACTCCTCACCGGCATCAGCTCAGGGTCGTTCATGATCCCGGCATAATCGGCATACCCCCGTTGCAGCGCCCGCTCCAGCCATGCCACCGCTCCCCCCGTATCTCCCCTGAGAGCCTCTACCCTGGCCAGCTCGTAGGCGGTCGCCGGGTCGGACTCCTTCTGCAGCCCATCGAGCCGCAGGTAGACGGAGAGGGCATCATCCAGACGATTCATCACCACCAGCAGATTCCCCAGTTTCCTCTGCACCTGCTCCGCATCGGGCTGCAGCTCCAGCGCCTTGAGATAACGCTGTTCCGCCTCCCCGTACTGCGACTGACGGCTTGCCAGTTCCCCGTAGGCAGCCCACCCCATGACATTCCTGGGGCTGCGGCGCAGCAGCTCCCTGAAGGTGGCATCGGCGGAGACATAATCCCGCTGCTCGGTGTATGCGACCCCGAGATTGTAGCGACTGATGTCATTGTCCGGACAGAGCTGGAGCGCCCGTTTAAAGGCCTCTTTCGCTTTTTCGTAATCAGGGGCGGCGTTGTAATACTGGTACGATTCGCCCAGCGCCTCCCATGCCTGGTAAAACCCGGGCACTTTCCTGACCGTGTCCTCCCAGAGCGTCACGGCATCCCGCCAGACCGGGACCCGCTGCACCGAACCCAGCGCCAGCAGCAGGACCGGCACGGCCGGCAGCACCACGGCCAGTGGCGCCGGCAGGCGGGAGCTTTTCGCGAGGACGCCGACCCCATGGGCGACCAGTGCCCCCGCACCGATCATGGGGAAATAGAGATAGCGGTCATTCATCATGGTGACCAGCGGCACGATCTGGGAGACGGGGAGCAGCCCGATGAAAAAGAAGAGCGGCCAGAACGCCAGGGGCCTGTTGTGGCGATAGAGGCGGACGATCAGCCAGGCCAGGGCAGCAAGGAACAGGGTTGCCATGATGACGGCCAGGTCGGGATACCGATGCAGGGGGACCGTATAGTAGACGCTCAGGTCGCCCGGCCAGACCACCATGCGGAGGTAGCGGCAGAAGACGATCAGCATGGTGAGGAACGTGG
>Ga0129297_10002102_pt1 | contig 10135 bp, 15 predicted proteins | sample I18A1metaG_FD_94708 | JGI IMG/M metagenome (GOLD analysis project Ga0129297, IMG submission 94708) | Lake sediment bacterial and archeal communities from Gulf of Boni, Indonesia to study Microbial Dark Matter (Phase II) - ​I18A1 metaG | ecosystem: Environmental > Aquatic > Freshwater > Lake >... | reverse complement strand
TACTTTATCCGTTTCATAGAAGTGTTTTCTAGATAGAGCGTCTAGAAGCTGAATCTGTTACTGTTATTCACTAATTATTAATGCGGCTAGGTGCGTTTAACGTAGCCGTGATCAGAGCTCTAGGCGGCCTCGTCTTGAAGTTCATAGCTCGGATAGTGAGTGACGGGAGAGTTACGATTCCGGAGCAGATTAGGAAGCTGCTCGGACTTAAGGAAGGCGATTTTGTATCTTGTGACATTGAGACTGTCAACAGCCCTTCAGCTCAGCCGCCTTTTAACCAGGATGCTCAAGCCGTGCGAGAGCGGGTTGGCTCGGAGAAGTGATATGCAGAATGGATCGTAGTTCTTGCGCCTCTAGCGTCTCTTTGAGAAGCAGCACTTCGGAGGAGCGTTTGATGTGAGGTATCTATGCATGTGTTTTGATTCCTATCCGCTCCGGTCAAGGAGGGATTGATTAGTGGAGACTTTGGAATGGAAAGAATTGTTTGACGAGTTGAGGAGGCAGTGGGCTACGTTGTGGCGTGAGAGGATCGACGATAAGGTTAGGGCTGAGGGGATAGCTAACAAAGACTACGACAAGTTGTTTGTTGAACGCGGCTTAGTCATCGTCGCGACCAGGAACTTCAAGCCTCTAAGCTTCTCTGAGGTTTTGGAGAGGCACAGGCCGGGCGACATAGTCGATGCGGTTCCTCCTAATCCTTCTGTAGGCGGCTGGGGCAGGTTCATTAGGAATGTGCTGAGCAAGCAGAGAAGGTTCACTAAGAAGGCGAGACCCGTTCCCTTCGAGCGTAAGGAGAAGCAGCAGCTCAAGAAGAATGGGCGTGGCTGGCTTCACATTGAACATGGAACTTAGAGTGAGAAGAGGAAGGATGCGGTTTCGGGTTTCGTAAGTCTTGCTATAGCGTTTCTACCGGTGGTCTGTTTGGGCCCTAATGGTGTTAAGGGTTTGGTTCTCTGCGGTGGTGAAGGCGCTAGGCTTAGGCCTCTCACGTACCACTTCCAGAAGAGTATGATACCGATCGGGGCCGAGCAGAGGCCTTTGCTGGAGTTTATAGTTAGGTCTTTGAAGCGGAATGAGATTACGGACATATGCCTTCTGGTTGGTTATAAGTGGCAGCAGGTCTGCAATTACTTCGGTGATGGTAGCCGTTTCGGCGTGAAGATTACGTATGTGCTTGATGAGCCCGAGTATAAGGGCACCGGAGGCGCTGTTCTGAATGCTTGGATGCAGGGTCTTTTAGACCGTAGAGAAGTCTTGCTTGTGTACTACGGGGATATTCTCTCGAATGTGGATCTTACGGAGTTATTGAAGGAGCATTTGAAGAATGGGGCTGAGGCTACGGTGGCTTTGAGCAAGGGCTACCAGCTTCCTGTTGGAGTGGCTGAGCTGAATAGCGGGAGAGTGGTGAAGTTTGCGGAGAAGCCTTTGTTCGATGTTCTTGTTGGGATTGGGATCTTTGCCCTTGAGGGCAGTGTACTGGCTGATCTGGAGGGGCTGCATAGGGAAGGGGAGGAAGTGGATTTGATGAGGGATCTCCTCCCAATATTGATGAAGAATGGTCGACATGTTAGAGGCTATGTAACTGATGCGTTTTGGTATGATGTAGGCTCAACCGAAAGATATGAAAAACTGGAAGATGGCATCATAGAGAAGCATCTTGAATGTTTAGCGTAAGATATGGGGCTTCGTCTTTTCGTGTTTGATGGTTTGTCTGTTGAGTAACATTTTGCTTGTTTGAAGTTTGTAGGGGGTGTTTTGCGTGTACGTGAGTAAGGATGATGTCACAGTTGTGGTTCCTACTTTGAATGAAGAAGAGGCAATTGGACTGGTTATTCAAGAGATAAAGCAGGCGGGATATCATAATATTCTTGTTGTGGATGGGTATTCAACTGATAGGACTGCGAAGATTGCCGAGTCGAATGCTTGCTCTGTTATTTTCCAGCACAGTAAGGGTAAGTGCGGGGCCCTCGAGACGGCTATTGAGAATGTGATGACGCCCTACATGCTTGTCATGGATGGTGATTGCACATACGATCCGAAAGACATCGAGAACTTTTTGGTTCATGCTGAGAAGTATGATCAGATAATCGGTGCGCGTGTCAATGGAAGAGGAAATATTCCACGCTTGAATCGCTTTGGAAATTTGTTGATTACGAATGCGTTCAATTTGCTCATGGGAACCAAGCTGAGTGACGTTTGTTCCGGGATGTATTTGATTGACACTGATGTGGCTCGTCAGCTCGAGTTGAATACTAGGGGTTTCGATGTGGAGGTGGAGATTGCTGCTCAGACCGCCACGAGCGGCATGGTTACTGAGATTCCGATAGCGTATAGGAAGCGCGTGGGTTGTCAGAAGCTCAGCAGTCTGAAGCATGGGATCCAGATTATTCGTACTGTTTTTGGTCTAGCTCGTACCTATAATCCGGCTCTGCTTTTTTCGGGTCTTGTGGCTTCGGCTGTTATTCCTGCGTTGTTTATCCTCGGGTGGGTGGCGTCTGAGGTGCTTTTGCGCGGCGTTTGGCATAGCGGGTATGCTCTTACTGGTCTTATGTTGCTGGTCTTGGCGTCTCAAGGCTTGGCTGTCGCTACTATAGCGCTTCTATTGAGAAGAATGGAAAAACGCATGATGAGGAAAAACGATCTTGTTGAGAAAAACGACCATTGTCCCTTGGAAATTCCTACTTATTCTCGCAAGAGGTTGGATGAAAGAAGCTGAAGTTGAGGTATAGAAGTTCATGTTTTAATACCGTTCCGCTTGACTTCAATAAAGAAAAGACATCCACATCTGACCACGAATTCTCACGTACTAACCTTAGTGGTGGCAGTTTTGACAATGTTGATGGTTTTGACTTGATGGTTCGCATTTTGATTTTGTCCGTGAACATTTGAAGGATTTGACTTAATAGTGAAGTTCGGCAAACACTCATGAGCCATTCTGAGGAAAGGTTAGAAATCAAACTGAGTTATTGCCGAACGCAACGGGCGGTACACCAGGTCCGCTTCAACCCTATATGAATATCGATTCTTTGCTCAAGATGGCAAGAGCCGGGAGAGCCCCTTGACCTTTTCAATTTCTGATGCTTCCGTCCGGCAAATCGGTCTTCAGTTGAATCTCACCAGCAATGCATGGTCTTTAACTTCTACGGTTGAGACATAAAGTTGCGTTTTGATTCGTGTTTTTGAGGTTTTTCAGTTGCTTTAAGGCAAAAAAGGGAATTTCGGAAACATATGGCGTCGGTTAGCAATAAGAAACTCAGAGTGGCTGTGGTTGGACTAGGCAGGATGGGGTTGCTCCACGCTTCCATTCTGAATGTATTGCCCAGTGTTCAACTTGCAGCCATGTGCGACAAGAGTTGGCTTATTCGTAAAATCGCAAAGCGCACACTTGAAACTCCGTTGGTGACTGACAAACTGGATCCACTGCTGGATTTAGATCTTGACGCAGTTTATGTTACAACGCCTATCCCTTCTCATTACAACGTAGTGAAAGAGGTTTATGGAAAGAATATTGCTCGTAACCTGTTTGTGGAGAAAACTCTAGCATCAACTTTTGCTCAATCTGAAGAATTGTACAACTTGTCCCAGAGTTTCAAAGGGGTTAATATGGTCGGTTACATGAAACGATTTTCTGTCACTTTTAGGAAGGCTAAAGAGTTGCTGAGCAAGAAGGTATTGGGGCAACCACTGTCCTTCGACGCCTATGCGTACTCTTCTGATTTTGTTGATGTGAAGAAAGGCTCTTCGACCTCTGGCGCTAGGGGTGGTGTTGTCGAAGATTTGGGATCGCACGTGGCAGATATAGCACTTTGGTTTTTCGGAGACTTACGTGTCGAATCGGCTAAAGTACAATCATCGATCGCTCTAAATTCGTTGGATTCTGTTAATTTTCAAGTTAATAACTCAAATGGTCTCGAAGGCAACTTTCTGGATACTCTGCGCTTTCAACCCAATGAGCACTCTGGGTAAGGAGAAAGCCCTATTAGAGCTCCAATTGTCCTATTTGGCAAATCAGCTTGTTCCAGTATTGTATCTGGCGTTCCTTTTCTCTTGGATCTGGACTCCGATCTTATTTCTTACCATTAACAGATCTGGCAAAAGACGGTTTCGCGAAAGATTCTTTCAACTACGATCTATCGTTCACGATTTCTCTACCAGTCAGAACGGTTCGCTGTCAGGAGGGACGAAGGTCAAACGGCATACGATCGGGTCAAGGATCATACTGCTCTCCTCACTGCTCATCGGGATTTTCTTCGCATATTATCCTTACTTCCACGGTCCAAGTTGGCTCGTCGGCACAGATACGTACTGGAGATATCTCGACCCCCTTCAAAAGACAATCGAAAGCGAAAACAGCTGGAGGGCTGCGTTCCAAGAGAGACACCCAGCCTACTTGCTCATTCTACTTGGTTTGAAGACAATTACATCCTCCTCCAGTTTCTTGGTCGTGAAGTTCATGCCGATGTTTTCGATTCTGCTCTTGGCGTTGGCGACCTTCTGGCTTGTGAAGATCAGTACGAACAACGAATATTTGGGGGCCATAGCTTCCGTTTTCTCAGTCTTGTCGATCACCACGACCGAGGGAATCTACACTGGTATTCTCGCAAACTGGTTCACACTAGTTCTCTGGGCTCTATTCTTCGTTTTCTTGTTCAAGGCTTCGAACAATGAGATCTTCCGAGAGAAATCACGAAAGGTGCAGCTAATGTATTTCTCGATTCTCGCGGTCTTGTCTCTAGGAATCTTCTTCGTCCACCCGTGGACATGGGGAGTATTCATGGCGGTTTTCATTTGTTATATGGGCTTGACCTTTCTTCGCGATAGATCGGTCGACTGGAAAACGGGCGTCATGGGTATCTCAATTCTTCTCCTGAACATTGGCTCGGCGATTCTCAGCGTCTTTCTTTTGTCCAAGGTCCAAGGATGGCGCCTCGTAGAAGCCCTCTCCACATATGAATGGTCCTTCCAGCACCCAGAAAGCCTCTTTCAGTTTGGCGATGTCCTGAACTTCATCGTCAAGGTTTGGAGCGCGTTCCTCAGCCCCTTATTCTTTTTCCTAGCCGTAGTCGGAATGGTCTTCGTCACCACTAGAAGAGGTAAGATTGGAAACTTGGTCATTTCATGGACAGCAGTCGCTTCCGTCGGCTCAATCCTCGCAGCCCCGCTCGGCTACTCGTCCGACTTTCCAACGCATACAGAACTTATCCGAATGCTCTTTATTACTCCCTTTCAAATACCGGCGGCGATCGGGCTATGTTCCATATTGAACGTGATTAAACAGTCCTTATCGCATAGCGGCGACGGAAAATCGACTAGGCGCATCGCTTCTTCACACTTGCTAGCGCTAGCATTCCTCATGTCTCACTACGCAATTCTCTCTCAGCTATTTTTGACCGGCCACTTAGCGCTGGGGTTGATCTCCATGCTGGTCCTAAACTTCGCAGTTGTTACCGTCCTACTCTTCTACTTTAAGGGATCTCTGCAAGTGTTCGCAACCTCGCTTATAGTGATGATCGTGGTCCTCTCATTGGTCAACTTCTGCTTCAACGGGTTGTCCTCATTGCTAACAGACCCTCACTATTATCGTCCGTGACTTGATATTTCGCACGTAGAAAACTCTTTCACAATTCTTTTAAACTTCGGAACAGCCTTCACGAACAAATGAAGGATCGTGAAAATGAATATTCGGTCAGTAGCCTTTCTCGTGTTATGTCTTACATTTTCAATATTGGCGGTCACGCCCACGGTTGAAGGTGCAGCAGAGGGCAATCTCTACGTCGTGTACGTAGACGCCCGCCCAGAGAACGTCGCTCTTGGAGATAAAGTCACAATCTTCTTCAACGTCATCTACTACATAGAAACACTCTATTGCGGAAACATCAGCATGCCTGCAGTTGGCCTGAAGAGCGCGTCCTTCCAGCTCTCCAGCGCGACTGGATCGATAACCTTAAGCGACATCCCAATCTACCCGACACAGAGAGAAGGACAGTATACCACCACGCTCGAGATCAAACCCGACTACCCAACCGGGAAGATCACAGTCTACATCGACGAAAACAGTCTCAGCATAGTGATTGAAGATGTACGTTACATCGGCCCTGCCTTGCCGGTGAGCTCCGTTGAAACAGACGATCAAAGCGACTACTCGATAGTCGACGTTTCAACCCCTTCCCCAACTCCGACTCCCACGCCGACGCCAACTCTTCTACCAAGCACCTGGGTCTTGCCACTCACCATTATCATCTTGGTGATAGGCGCAATCCTAGTTTACTTGGGCTTCAAAGTCTCCAGGAAGCCTCGACATTCAGAGTAACTTCGCCTCCTCCTTATCACCATCCCTCTTTTCATATTGCCAGATGAGCCGAGTACATGGAGCTTGTACCGAAGCTCAAACTATTGAAGACGTTCAACACAGCGTTCAGTACCGCCCGGTAATTCTGCTGGTTTGCAAAAAGAAATCCAGCGACCGGCGATACCTAGCGTCGAGGATAAGGCCCTAAGACGACTGAATGCCATCTTCTCCAAACCTATCCCCCAAATCTATTCCTACGAGCCGCTGAAGCCGGGTAAGAGTTAAGGAAGGCTATCAACGCTCGATAGAACTTTCCTTGAGCCCGAAGAGAACAAAGGAGCTCCTATGCATCTTCAACTAAAGCGTTCACTATAGTGGACCTTCATACTTGAGACAAACATTGGCGAAGTTTTAGTATTGGATGCCTCTCTTGCTAAGAGAGGGAGTATTGTTGAGGTTCGCTGTCGTAGTTGAAAGGGATGAGGATGGATATTACATCGCCTCAGTCCCAGAGTTGCCAGGGTGTCACACTCAAGCCAAAACGCTTGATGAGTTAGCGAGCAGGATTAAGGAAGCAGCTGAGCTATACTTGGAGACTGGAGGCATTAGAGCTGAGGGTAAGATTGAACTCGTTGGAGTCCAATTCATAGAGGCTCCCGTCAAGTGAGCTTGAGACCTTTACCGGCTAAGAAGATCGTCAATATTCTGAACAAAATAGGGTTCGAAACTGTAAGGCAAAAGGGTAGCCACCTCATTCTGAAACTAACAAGAGAAGAGTTTCTCAAGCTGCTGGAAGAAGCGCAGTCAAGGCTAGAGAAAGATCGGCGGCCATCGATGTGAAAACGCCTAAGATAATTTCCGGCATCCGTCGGAAAGCCAGTAATAGGTTTTTAAGTCTGATCGGAGGGTCTTTTTCTGGTAAGATCTATGAGTCTGACGATTCAGGCGTTCATCGGCAAGAAATATGCTATCTACCTCCCTAAAGCCGTAGTTAAAGCTCTCAATCTGAGCGAGGGCCAAAGAGTACTATTGAGGGTTGCCGGAAACAGCTTGGTCTTAGAATTCCTTAAGGACCCCATCCAACTCGCCCTTTCAGGTAAGAAGTTTGCGTCCATAACACCAAAGCAGGTTGAGACGATAAGCCTTGAGAAGCAAGCAGAACACGTTAAAGCTTCTCCTTGACACAACATTCATACTCCCCTCGTTAGGGGTCGATGTCGGTCAAGAGATTTCGAAAGGCCTCGAGAAGCTTGCCCGCATCGAAGCCGACATATACTGCTCCCGATTCAGCATACTAGAAGCATTATGGGTTGTAGCTAAGCTCTCAAGCAGCGGAAACTTTAACGAAGAAAGCTTCAGGCAGGGCTTGAGAAGCATCCTAGAAAGCGGCAGATACAGGAAGGTTGAGGAAGATACGGAGATATTCAATGAGGCGCTTAGGCTGTATATGCTCGGTCACAAAGACATGATAGACAACATGCTCTACGCGAGTTCCACCCGCCTCAACCTCAAGCTACTAACGTTAGACACAGAGCTCAAGGAGTTTATACGTAACAAGGGCCTGAACGATACTCTCATATTCCCAGATCAGATCCGCTAACCATTCGTAAGACCGATTATCTAGGCATGAACCAGCTAGCGCGGTGCCTTGGAATGTGAAGGCGATGTTATGCCAAGAAGCTACTCGAAGATCATCGTGACCGGGGGAGCCGGATTCATAGGCAGCCATATAGTTGACAGAATACTGAAGGAAGGCTATGAAGTCTTGGTCATAGACGATCTATCCCAAGGGAGGCTCGATAACATATCACAGTACCTCAGCGATGAGAACTTCAAATTCATCAAGGCTGACATCCGAGACTCTGAAAGAATCAACACGATCGTTAAAGATGCGGATGCGATACTCCATCAAGCTGCTGTCGTGAGCGTCACCAGATCGCTTGAGGACCCAGCGTACACCAATGATGTGAATGTGACAGGAACATTAAACCTACTGAAAGCGTCCACCAACTCGAACGTCAAGAAGTTCATCTATGCTTCATCATGCGCCGTATACGGCGACGCAAAAGCGCCTCGCCAAAGTGAAGAGACAACGACCTCCCCCAAATCTCCATATGCTGCCACAAAGGTCGCAGCTGAGAATCACTGCAAGACCTTCAACAGGCTATACGGATTGGAGGCGATCCCCTTAAGATACTTCAATGTCTACGGCGCAAGACAATCCTACGGCCCGTATAGCGGCGTAATAACGAATTTCATCGATCGCCTCATTAGAGAGGAACCGCCAGTCATACATGGCGATGGAGAGCAGGCGAGAGATTTCGTCGATGTAAGCGACATAGTAGAGGCCAACATATTAGCTCTAGAAAGAGCTGGCGTTTCAAGCGACCCAATTAACATAGGAACTGGAACAGCAACCTCCATCAAAGATCTAGCGAACCTCCTCATAGATATCACGGGCAGAAGAAACTTGAAACCTGCGTTTGATCAACCTCGAACCGGAGACATCCGCCATAGTTGCGCAGACATCACCAAAGCAAGAAGAGCCCTCGGCTACGAGCCCAAGGTTCCGCTCAGAGAAGGACTCGTGAAACTGCTCGCTTTCACCAAGAGCCAAATCTCAGCTTGAAATTCTCCGCGTCCGGAATCGAGAGGCTACTCTCAACAATCTTCCTCTTCTCGTCAACCATCCGAGAATGGTGCCTCAGCTCATAATACTCTTTCAAGAACTCCAACCCTTTATCAGTCGCTGAGTAGAAGGAGCCGCCTCCACCGACTTTTATTAGGTTTGCTTGCTGGAGCAGCCGCAGATACTTCATCAGCAACTCAAAGCTCAAGTTAGCTTGATACATTATGTTCGTCTTCCTAGTATCGTTCCTGCAGATCTCCAGAATATCCGCGACGATCTCAACCTTATGACGGTTCGTCCGAAACTTCCCCAAACAAGCATCCTACTACCTGAGGGCAACTCAGGCAGTTCTATATCAACAAGAACAGAAGAAAAGGAGTTGTGAAAGAGGCTTCCAGAAAGCTATTCTAGCTCCATCTTGAACAAAAGGATGTGTCTTGTGAAAGAAGCGTCTCCAAAATCATGGCCAAGACATGCGGCGACATCGCACCTTCTTGTAGCATCAAGGAAGATGAGTTCGATCCGACTCTGACAAAACCATATCGGACGAGAAACGCTATCACCTCATCAACGACCGCCTGAGGGAGACCGGTCCTGCTAGCCAGCTCCGTTAATCGGAGACCTTTTCTATTGACAAGACATGCCAAGATGCCGTCTAGCGCGCTGGCGTCCTTCATGATTCAACCTACCATGAACGTCTCTACGTATGTTGGTATATGGCTCAAATGTTACCGATGTTCAGAGGTCTTCGTGACAACTGCTCTATCGCCACGGATTGAACAAGGTTCTTCTTGCGTCGGCGCTTTAAGCCTGTATGAAATATCTGTGCCGAATTTTCTATAGGATTGAATAATTTATTGACATATCCGTTCTTGACGAGCATGGGAAGCCGAGTCGGTTGCATGGTAGCTATGCTGAGATCAGATGTAGCCATGGCTGAAGACGGTGCCTTTGGAGAAGAGTGTTCATTCTGATTCTTCATCTACTACCGCCTCATTGAACTCTTTAGCCTCGCGTAGTCCTTGAGGAACTGAAGGCCCTTCTCAGTCACCCTGTATCTGGGCCGTGCATCTGTCGAATCTGTCACGACGGTCAGGAAACCCATCTCAAGCAGACGGTTCAGATAACGTGTTAGCTGCCTATGGCTTAGGTTGGCCTTATACATTATGCGAGTCTTGTTCGGCTCATCCATCGCAACCCTTAGGATGTCTGCTATT
>Ga0129297_10002101_pt1 | contig 10138 bp, 9 predicted proteins | sample I18A1metaG_FD_94708 | JGI IMG/M metagenome (GOLD analysis project Ga0129297, IMG submission 94708) | Lake sediment bacterial and archeal communities from Gulf of Boni, Indonesia to study Microbial Dark Matter (Phase II) - ​I18A1 metaG | ecosystem: Environmental > Aquatic > Freshwater > Lake >... | reverse complement strand
ATTTTTCTTATCTCGGCGCCCACCTTCTGAAGTGTTGCCGTGTCGTTGGGGTCCTTCAGGCGCTCTAATGCGGCAGCTATCTTGCTCTCCAGCCCGTTCTTGGCGAGAAATAGCCTATACGCATCAGCCGTCAGAGCGAAACCATACGGGATTGGCACCTTAGTCCTAGAGGTCATCTCGCCGAGGCTTGCTGATTTTCCGCCTACCAGTGGAACATCCTCTTTGCCGATCTCATTGAACCAGAGCATGAGAGGACCAATCGATTGGGAAGTCAGTTTCCATCGCCTCCAAGGTACTGCATTCCAGTCGAAACCGTCGGGACGAGTAATACCTTGTCTACGTACGATAAATACATCAGATTACACTGAATAGCCTTAGACTTTTCGCAGCGAATTCCCTTTCTTGAAGGGTGTCGCATTAAACAAGTTTGCGTATCACAGGTTTCAACTATGCGGCAGATGCAACGCCCATCGATCAGATCTTAGAGAATCTCGCCCCCCACGTCAGCAGAGGCATGGTGCGAGATTGTCTCAAGCAGATAATCCAAGGCTATCTTCATGCTTTTGTGGTGGGCCGGGAGAGACTTGAACTCTCGACCACCTGCGTTCCGCGATGCTGGTTGCTTGTCAGGCAGGTATCCTAACCAGACTAGACGACCGGCCCGAAGTGCCGCGTGAATGCGGATGCCAGAGAAATAAAGGCTACCTAGCTTTATGGTTGCTCAGGCATTTTGGTGCGTTGGCTAGCTTGGACCGGAAATCTGTACGCGATCGCACCGGATGTATGGGGCGACGCATCCGAATGAGTAGCCAGAAACAATTTCGGGTTTGTCAGAGATGGCCGAGATGTTTTGTATGAGCTCTAAAGCTGAGCCACTTAGGGTCCCGCCGACTATCGCGTCGCCTAGTTCTCCGTTTCTGATTTCTCGGGCGTTTCGAATTTCGGATCCGAACCTAGTTGTGATCGGATCCGGATTGAGCCAAGCGACGTGATGGATGAGCAGACCCTCCTTCACCTCTTGTATTAGCGTTTCAAGGCTTTGATCCCCAGGTTCGATTGAGAGGTTCGTGGTGTCGTTTGCTGGAGGAACCAGATAACGGTCATCCACATCGATCGCGAAGGCCTTAGGTCTAATCCCGTTTCCAGTGGATTTGGCATGCATTGTGTAGGCGTGCAGTTGGTCGTAAATGTGTTGTCTGAACACTCCTTTTTCGATAATCGACGTCTTCCTCTGTGGTTGACCTTCGTCATCGAACGGGTTTGTGCGTAATCCAAATGGGTACAGGCCGTCGTCGGTTACGCTCAGCTGATCAGAGCCGACTTTGGTTCCTTTGCTGAACTTGGACAGGTTCAGTTTCACAGCCTCAGCTGCTGAGTGGAAACCGATTGTCGGAACGAAGATGTCGCATACGATTGAAGGAGAAAATATTACTGTTGTCTCCTTGGTTTTGGGTGCTCGGCGTTTAAGGCAGCTTCTCGCGATGTCCAGCCATTGAGGAACAAGTCTGTGTGGGTCTGCGTCGCTGATTCTTCTGGCATATCGTGTTGGCCAGAACTCTGTGGGATTGTCGCTACCGATCTTGAATGTCATCTCTAGGTAACAATATGTGCCTACTGATTCGCGTGATAGCCCTCGGCTGTTGGCTATTCGGTTCTTAACTATGTAGGTTCTCACCTTGCCGTAGGTGAGCGAAATGTCCTTCTCATCAGCGATTATTGATTGAACGGCCTCTGCATAGTTGCTTGCTACAGCTTCTTCATCATCGAAGATCTTTTTGTCTACAGTCTTGGCTGAAGGGAGCCTGCTTCTCTCGGGCAATTCGAAGAATGGAGATCGGTTGACCTTTGCTAGATCGTGAGCCTTTTTCGCTGTTGCCTCAAGTTCCTTTTCGGAGTTGCATGAAGCGAAGCCGACTCCCGCACCGCCTGTTCTGGGAACTATTACTCTGATCCCGTATCCAGTGTTCTCTTGCCGGATCGTAGCTTCGGTTCGGTCCTGTCTAATTTGGAGATCCGTCTTGCGCGAATGCTGTATGAAGACCTCCCATTGTGCTTTCGTAGATCTTTCTAGAATTGCCGGGATGTTCATGCGATCACCGCCGTTGTTCTCCACCATGTTCCGCCAGCGCCGACTGGTACGATATCCTCAGGTCCTTTCCCGCAGTTACCCGGATCAGTTAGGAAGCCATCCTTGCTGACGGCGTCTACGGCTCCTAGAACCTCAAGAACGCGTCCAGTGAGAGTGATGGATTTGAGTGGTCGCGTCTTTCTGCTGTTCTCTACTAGGTAGCCTTTCATAGAGACGACCTGCATTCCTCCGCCCAATGGGTCTTCCATCCCATACTGCCAATGGGCCATCATCACGCCATTCCTTGTGTCTTTGATAATCTCGTCAACTGTCCAATCGCCCGGTTTCGAGTAGGTATTACTCATCCTAATGAATCGCCTGTGGGCAGCGTTCTGAGTTCTAGAACTTGCCGTCAAGGGCGCGTTCATGGCAGCGGCGGTTTCCACATCATGCAAGAAACTGACTAGTGTTCCTTTTTCGACGAGCGTGTTCAAACCTGATAAAGCGCCGTCATCGTCGAAGCAGTAGCTCCCATGGCCTCCCTTCAAAGTAGAATCCTCACAGATTGTCACAAGGTCGGAGGCAACCTTCTTTCCAAGCATGTCCTTCAGGTAGGATCTTCCCCTGATGGCTTGGTCGGCTTCGAGCCCGTGTCCGAAGGATTCGTGGCAGACCGTTCCAACGGTTCCCGGATCCAAGATGACCTTTTGGGGGCCTCTCGGAGGTGGGATCGCCTTGAGCTGTTCAACAGCGCCTTGGACGGTTTCCCTAATCATCTGTTCTGTCACATCCTCGACGACCTCAAACCCCATGGTGCCTCCGAGGTTAAGGTAGTCGTGGTCTGTGACTCCATTTTCCTTTGCAACCACCTCCACAGCTATTCTAGTTCTCGGGATGACCTGCCTAGCCCGTGTTCCTCGAGATGTTACAAGCGCCCGTTCCATTATCGTCTCATAATAGTTCACTCGAACATCCAATATCCTGGAATCCATACTCCGCGCGAGATTAAAGATGTCACGAACTCTCTGCAACTTCTCCTCCAAGGGAACTTGCTGAGTATCTTTCTCTACTGGTAACTTTTCATCGACCTTGATTGCACTGGGTTTCGCCAACCTGGCTGTCGCGCCACCCGTTGACTTTGCCAGGGTGCTGGCGAGTTTGCGAATCGTTGTTCGGTCCGTCTTGTTTGAGCTAGAGTACAGCCATCCCTTGGCGGCAAATCCTCTGAACGAGATACTCGTAATGGATCTTGCGCTGGTAATCTCCCGATCCTTGTTCTTGCGAACCATTAGATCTGCCTGCCAATCGTAAAGTCCGTCGGCGTAAGGCAGCTCAATCAGTTTGAGCGCTTGCTGAAGATCGCCGATAACGCTGTTCGACTCCCTAACGTTGCCGTTGCCCATGCTAACCACAGTATCGAGTAGGGCCGCTAGTGCACAAGGTAGATTAAAGCCAATCTTCGCTCTAGGAAAGGCGGCTGGTGAAATTGTTTTGCGTGATCTCGCAGCAAAGATCTTGGACCTCTCAGCGGGATCTAGAGTTGTAGTCCTGAACGGCAGGGATGCCGAGCAACTAGGCGTCGTTGCATGGGATAGAGTCCGAGTTAGGGGTCACAACGACAGGTTTGCCATCGCTGTGGTAGACATTACAAAGTCCATCGTACAGGCGAATCAGATCGGACTTCCAGGGCCAGTCGCTAAAGAACTCAGGATCAACGAAGGTGAATCTGTTTTGGTTCAAGCGATCCCCCCTCCAGTTTCTGTTAGATATGTTCATGAGAAGATGCGCGGAAGAAAGCTAGGCCGTGAAGAGCTCTACTCGATCGTGAAGGATGTTGTCGATAGAAACCTCAGTGAGGTCGAGATGGCCGCGTTCCTCATGGCCGAGCAATATCACGGAATGACTGATGACGAACTTCTTTGGTTGACGCGGGCGATTGCTGAAACTGGAACTCGTATAGACTTTGAGAAGCCGGTCTTTGACAAGCATTCGATCGGTGGTGTTCCAGGGAACAAAGTGAGCTTGATAATTGTCCCGATAGTTGCTGCCGCTGGGCTTCTGATACCGAAAACCAGTAGCCGCGCAATTACGAGCGCTTCTGGAACAGCTGACACTATGGGCGTCTTGGCACCCGTGGAATTTTCGGCTCAAGAGCTGCGAAATATGGCGAGCAAGGTCAATGGAGCAATTGTATGGGGTGGAGGATTGAACTTGGCTCCTGCAGATGACGCATTCATCACGGTGGAGTACCCGCTTCAGTTGGACCCCGAGCCTCAGATGATTGCGAGCATACTTGCAAAGAAGCTGGCCGTCGGGACAGATTTCCTAGTTCTTGACATCCCGACAGGGGAGGAAGCGAAGATTCTGACGGCTGAAGAGGGTCGACGACTGGGAAACAAGTTCATCGAACTGGGATCAAGACTGGGGATTAGAATAAAATGTGGGATCACATACGGCGGTCAACCTGTCGGACACGCGGTCGGACCTGCCCTCGAAGCGAGAGAGGCTTTACAAGCGCTTGAAGGAACAGGCCCAACAAGCCTAGTTGAAAAAGGAACAGCACTTGCAGGTCTTCTGCTCGAGATGGCGGGCAAGACGGCAAAGGGAAGCGGCCAAGAAATGGCGAGAGAGATTCTCAAGAGTGGTCGGGCCTTGAGAAAGATGAAAGAGATAATTGAAGCCCAAGGCGGTGATCCCAACATCAGGTCTGAGCAAGTCACGGTTGGTTCGTACAAGATGACGATAACTGCGCCCTGCGACGGCTATGTCACACATGTTTCAAACGCAGCGATCAGTCAGATTGCAAGGACCGCGGGTGCACCAGGTGAAAAAGGCTCTGGAGTCGTTCTCTTAGGAAAGAGAGGGCACAAGATAGCAGTGGACGAATCTGTCTTGGACATATATGCTGAACGACAATCAAAACTGGAGGAAGCATACTCACTGGTAGCCAAACTCAAGCCTGTCACAATCGAGGGGATGTTGCTGGAGGAGATTCCTGAGTTCTAGCTCAATTTTGCCCATCGTAAAGTCTTTGTGTAGAGACGTTACACTCTGGATCTGCTGGTAAAGTTGGCGCGGCTCTACAATCGAATCATGAGGTTCGATAAGCGCATCCGCTTTGCCGCCGTCGTGGACGGCAATGGCAGAATCCTGGAGGGTGGAATGAGAGAAGGCGTTGAACCTATCGAGCCGCTTGAGAAGACTCCACAGCTGATAGCAAGACTCGTCTCGATCCAGAAAGCCGAAGATCTAGCCGACTTTCTTGGTAAATCTGAATACTCAATCCTAGTTCATGAGAAGATAATCGCAGTAATCTTTCGCTCTGGGAGGAAATTCGTACTAGTCACTGCGGATAGGAAGTTTGCTCTGGACAAGGTTACGAAATTGTCGAAGACGCTCGCGTAGAGAGCTCAACCTGACGCACTTCGTCTCCTTTCAATCGAGTCCCAGAACTGTCGAACTCCGTCCCATATTTTTTCATGCTGCCGACCGGCTTGCAGATCCAGCAGACATTAGAGTCGAAAATCAAACCAAGGTGCAAAGATTAGGGGGATTCTGGAACTACTAGTACTCCTACTAGGATGAGGAAAAGCTGACTTGACAATTCAAAGGACAGAGTAGGTACTCGCTCTCCACCTAGCTGCTGTTGAACTTAAGCTTCGATGACTTCGCACTTCACTTGCTTTAGCAGTTCCGCCGCCTTCTCGGGGTTCACACGGATCGTGTAGAGCTGTCTAGGAGTTCGCAGTTTGAGCTTCACCACATCCTTGAGCCTTTTAACACGGCACTCGCTGGCCCGCTCCGATATTCGAAGGAACTCTTCCGTGTCTGATACTTCCGAAGGCATTCCTGGGTCGCGCTCTCGCCGACTAGACAACTGCATGGGGCATATAAATCTGAAACCTACTCACGAGGAGAATACGAGCAGTTCTTCCTCGTACCGCCTCCCATCAACGATCGATCCGGGATCTTTCCTTTCAACTTGTCTTTCGGCGAGCAAGTTGCCGAGTTTTCGGTCAGCTTCCTGCTGAGAGATGGTCGCGTCTTTGAGTATCTGTAGGGGGACATTGATGTGAAGAGGGCGGGAGGGGATCACATGGCGCGTGACCTTGTGAGGTAGCAGAAGCCCGCGCTGGCCCAAATCCCGGATCTGCCTCTTGGTGAACACGGGAAGCGAGATAACCAGATTTCTCTTTCCAGATCTGAGATTTTGGATCGCAACGATCTCAGAAAGATATTCAGCTACATGTCCCAGTTTGGCCATCGATTTCTCTACCAAAACAGCGGTTCTTGCCTGCTCAACTGGTTCCAACGGTTGTGTCAAAGAGAAAGCCGTCTCAGTTGATGTCAAGATGATAGTCTGTGTTTCGCAAGTCATATCATCAAACTTGATTCTCTCTCTCGAATAGCGCAACTTGTTCTCAGTTAGCACTTTCTCGGCAAGTGATTCCGGTTGGTCAACCGCGAATAGTCTGAACCAAGCGCCAACTCTGATCAAGGGGCTATCATAGTCAACAAGGCAACAAGGAATGAACCGGCATTTCAGCGATTTCAAGGAACTGTAACGATGCATCCCGTCAAGTATCACGCACTCCTCTTGGTCCACAATAAGCGGGTCGCGAACCTTGCCCTCTGTAAGCATGTCATTGGCAAGGAAATCAACAATACTATCGACTACTTCTTCATGCGCCTTCAGCGCGTCAACCTCAATCAGTGAAATGCGAAAACTCAGACTTGACGAGCTGATCTCCAAATTCCCAAAACCTCACACCAAAACGCAGTTCGATAGCGAGGGCTCTAAGGATTTCTGACAAGTACTCGTTTTGAAAAGGGAGGGAGAGTTCCCCAAGAAAGATTGGGAAACTAGCTCAGACCACTGCGAGAAGATCTACTACGGCGCGGGTCCTATTTTGTAAACTTCGTCATCTTGGTGCCGCAGGTCGGACATATAGCCCGCAACATGTTGCGCCCCTTGGCAGTCTTCTCCAAGGTCGCCTGATCGTCAGGCACCGTCTTCTTCTCCTTACATTTCACGCAGAACATTTCAACCAATGAATATTCCCTCCCCTATCTGAATCGAGTGGTGTTAGCGCATATCGAGGCCATAAAAGGCTTTGCTAGTGAAACTCAAAGACTGCAACAACTCTTAACTAACCGGCCGAGAATTGATGAACCAATATAAATCGTTGCATTCTAACCGCGGATTTTTTGGTGTCGCATTAGTTTGAAGAATCGATGAAACCATATTCAAGTGCCTGGTATAGCAGCGTCCGTGCAAAAGTTGTCTGCGCGAAAGTTGATCTCAATTATCGGCACAGGTAAGCTGGGAACTGCCGTAGCGCTTCAAGTCGCCAGCAGAGAACTAGGGGATCTTAGGCTCATCGACATAATCAAGGGGTTACCGGAGGGAGAGGCGCTCGACCTCGGTCAGATGGCTGCAGAGCAGGGGACCGATGTCGACATTATCGGCTCAAACGATTACAGGGACATTTCGCGTTCAGACCTTGTGATTGTCGTTGGCGGCCTGGGCAGAAAACCAGGCATGACCAGGCTTGATCTACAGGAGAAGAACGAGGAAATAATCCGTAGCATCTGTGAAAAGATAGTTGAATATGCTCCCAAGTCCTTGGTCCTGATGGTCACCAATCCAGTGGACGTGATGACCTTCTTGGCTTGGAAGGTTACGGGGTTTGAAGCGTCCCGAGTTTTCGGCCAGAGCGGCATGCTGGATACAATGCGGTTCAAGTATTTCATCGCTAAAGCCTTGGGGGTGTCAACAAGCTCTGTCCAAGCGGTAGTGATAGGCGAGCACGGGGATTCGATGGTTCCACTGCCAAGATTCTCAACGGTGAGTGGCGTGCCGATAACAGAACTGCTTTCAGCCCCCCAGGTCAACGATGCTGTCGAGAGGACGAGAAAGGTCGCAGCGGAGGTGATCGCACTCAAGGGTGCGACGATCTATGCACCGGCCCATGGAATCACGCGCATGGCCGAGAGTGTGATCAAGAACAAGAAGATGGTGCTCTGCATGACGGCGCACCTGAACGGTGAATATGGCGTCAAGGATGTTTACGTCGATGTGCCAGCGGTTCTCGGTGCTCGCGGTGTCGAACGAGTCATAGATCTCAAATTGAGCCCTGAAGAAAAGGCGGCCTTCCTGAAGTCCGTGGAAGTAGTGAAAACCGCGGTCGGCCACCTGAAAACTGTCAGAGTCTGCTGAGTTCAACCAGTCTATGGTCCTTCGAGCTCAGGACACCTTTCTGTCAGGAAGGCTTCCCTTACGTGCTCGTGCGACCCGATTTGCTATCTGGGCGGCGACAACGCCTGCGGCAATTCCAGAGTCGATGTTCACCACCGCAAGACCAAGCGAACAAGCTTGCAGCATAGCCATCAAGGCTGCCCGTCCTTCTCCACCATAACCGTAGCCCGAAGACGCCGGCACCGCAATGAGCGGTAGATCAACGAGCCCAGCGACTACAGTCGGCAGTGCACCTTCGCGTCCGGCTACCACTATCAAACTATCGACATCATTCTCCATCATTCGACGGAGCGGTTCAACCAAACGGTGAATGCCTGCAATTCCAGCATCAGCTTCGAGGAAGGTTTCGCATCCCATTTCCTGAGCAATCATCTGCGCTTCCTCTGCGACAGGTAGGTCTACAGTTCCAGCCGTTATGATGCCAACTCGCCCATCGGTTTCCGCTGTTCGGAATCCTCTCCTCTTGATGACCAATGATTTCGCGTGATCGAACTGTTTCAGTTGATGGCTGTGCCCGAACTTATTCTTCAATTTCTCAAGCTGGAGGTCGTTTACTCGGCTAACGATCGCGCGTCCTGTCTGCTCAAGCATGCTCGCACAGATCACCATCAGATCTTCGTCTGCTTTGTCCTCGGCAAGGACGATTTCAGGAACGCCGCGCCGGCTCTCCCTTGCTACATCAAGCCTTGCAATGTTTGCTATTTTCTCAATCGCATCGAGCTTCAGTGCCTTCTCAGCTTCTTCTACCGAAATCTTTCCTTGCGCAAGTCTTTCCAGAATATCCCGCAATGGTTTTCTCCAGCTTGGAAACGCCTAAGTACCATGAGCTATGTGAGCTAGAATAAAATGTTAACAGGAAATAACGACGAGCTTCTCACTGGAGTCAACCGAATCTTTCCGGAAATGTCACCGACTTTGCGTTACAAGACCGAAAGCGTTCTGAAAGAGATCAAGAGCTTCGCGAAGGTAATTGTCGCCTTCTCCGGAGGAGTAGATAGCACCCTAGTCACATTCCTCGCGAAAGTCGTGCTTGACGAAAATGCCATCGCTGTCACCACAGACTCGCCGAGCCTACCTACAAAGGAACTAGATGAAGCAAGGCAGCTTGCAAAAGAGATCGGAATCAAGCACATGATTATTCGCACCGATGAACTTGAAGATCCAAGCTACCTCGCCAACCCTTCCAACAGATGTTACTTCTGCAAGAAAGAGTTGGGCAAGAAACTCAAACTACTAGCATCGGATATTGGGATATCTGTGATCATTGACGGCACCAACGCGGATGATCTGAAAGGGCACAGGCCCGGTGCAACGGCTCTGTCTGAGCAGGGCGTTAGAAGACCGCTATCAGATGTGGGCATGACCAAGGCCGAAGTCAGAGAACTCTCGAGGCTGCTTGGTTTGCCGAATTACGACAAGCCTTCGATGCCATGTCTATCCTCAAGAGTTCAGTACGGTCAAGTAATCACTCCCGAAAGGTTATGGAGAATTGAGAGATCGGAGAATTTCATCCGGTCCGTCACTGGCGTCAAAGACTTACGTGTCCGCGATCATGGGAACTCGGCAAGGATCGAGGTTGGAAGAGACGAGCGACATCTTTTCTTCAACGAGGACCTGCTCGATAGAATAGCAAATGAGCTTCATGAATTCGGTTTCACATACACCTCCTTCGACCTATTCGGATACAGAACCGGAAGCATGAATGAACCTCTAGCTGACGGTGTGAAGTCAGAGGTCAAGCAAACGAAGTAGATTTCACCAGTAGGCATCTCAGCCGCCATGCGCCACTGGAAGTAGCGCCAGTTCATCGT
>Ga0129297_10002100_pt1 | contig 10140 bp, 11 predicted proteins | sample I18A1metaG_FD_94708 | JGI IMG/M metagenome (GOLD analysis project Ga0129297, IMG submission 94708) | Lake sediment bacterial and archeal communities from Gulf of Boni, Indonesia to study Microbial Dark Matter (Phase II) - ​I18A1 metaG | ecosystem: Environmental > Aquatic > Freshwater > Lake >... | reverse complement strand
GGGTGACGGGGGGCGAGGAGATCGCCAGGCGCACCCTGAACGCCCGGCTGGGAGTCCTCGGCGGCATCTCGATCCTGGGTACCACGGGGATCGTGGTACCCTACTCCACCGCCGCCTATCGGGCCTCCGTCGCCCAGGGCATGGACGTGGCGCTGGCCCAGGGCTGCGCCCACCTGGTGCTCACCACCGGCGGTCGCAGCGAGCGCTTTGCTCAGGCAGTCCTGCCGGAACTGCCGGAGGTCGCCTTCGTTCAGATGGGCGAGTTCCTGGGCTGGTCGCTCAAGCAGGCCACGCTGCGGCCGGCGATCCGAAAGGTCACGGTGGCCGGCATGGTCGGCAAGCTGTCCAAGGTGGCCCAGGGCCACTTTGCCCTGCACCAGAGCCATTCTCAGGTAGACCCCCTCTTCCTAGCGGGGGTGGCTGCGGGGTGCTGCGCTTCGCCCCAGGTGGCGGAGGAGATCAAGGGCGCCAACACCGCCCGCCACTTCCAGGAGATCTGCCAGCGGGAAGGCATCACCCGGGTCTTCGACCGGCTGTGCGAGCTTTCTTGCCACGAGATGCAGGAGTACGTCAAAGCTCCCTTTGCCATTGAAACCATCCTGCTGGACTTTGACGGGACGGTGCTGGGCCGGGCCGAGACGCCGGGGCGGGAGTACGATCCGTCCGAGGTGGAAAGGGCCCGCGCCGCCATTCCCGATGGAGATGAGGACGAATGAACGGCTCCTCTCAGACGGGCGGCCAGGCCCGGCCGATGGTGGAGATTGTCGGCATGCTGGACGACGGCCCCGACAGCCTGACAGGCAAGGCGCTGCGCATTGTGGAGCAGGCGGAGGTCCTGGTGGGCGGAACGCGCCACCTGGCCTTCTTCCCCGGCCATCCGGCGGAAAAATGGCCGATCAGGGGCCCCCTCGGCCCGCTGCTGGAGCGCCTTGACGCCGAGACCCGGCGCGTGGTCGTGCTCGCCTCCGGTGATCCCAACTTCTTTGGTATCGCCGGCACGCTGGCCTCTACCTTGGGGCGTGACCGGATCCGCATCCACCCCAACGTCAGCGCCATGGCCCTGGCCTTCGCCCGGGTGAGGGTGCCCTGGGACGGCGCCGTGTTGCACTCGGTGCATGGCCGGTCGATGGACGGCCTGGTCGAGGTGGTGCGGGGTGCGGCGAAGGTGGGCCTCTTCACCGACGCGCAGAACTCCCCCGCCGCCGTGGGCAGGCTGCTGCTCGCCGCCGGGCTCACCGGTTACCGGGCTTACGTTTGCGAGCACCTTGGCGGGGTGCAGGAACGGGTTGTGGAGACGGACCTGCCTGGGCTCTTGCAGCAGGAGTGGGCGCCGCTGAACGTCCTCGTCCTGGTCCGGGAGTGAGGGGCGGCGGCACAAGGTTTCTGGAGGTGGCAGCTAAGCTATGAATTTCACCCTTGGCGTTCCGGACGACCGCTTTGAGCAGCGCACCCCCAAGCGCGGCCTGATCACCAAGATGGAGATCCGCGTGGTCAGCCTGGCCAAGATGAGCCTGCGGCCGGGGGACACCGTTTGGGACATCGGAACCGCCACCGGCTCCGTGGCCATCGAGGCGGCCCGGCTGGTGGCGCCGGGGCGGGTCTACGCCATCGAGAAGAACGAGGAGGACGTGGGCATCGCCCGCCGCAATGTGGAGCGCTTCGGCCTGGACAACGTTGCCGTGATGCACGGCAGGGCCCCCGCGGGCCTGGAGGGCTGGCCGGACCCCGACGCCGTCTTCATCGGCGGGTCGGCGGGCTCCATGGCCGCTCTGGTCCGGCTGGCGGTGGAGCGCCTCCGGCCCAGCGGCCGGTTGGTGGCCAACGCCGCGACCCTCGAGAACTTGCAGCAGTGTCTTACGGCCCTTCGGGAGCGCGGCTGGCGCGCCGACATCGTCCTCATGCAGGTGGCCCGCTCCAAGCCCATCCTCGACCTGACCCGCTTCGAGGCCCTTGACCCCGTCTACATCGTCACCGGTACGGCCGAGATGCCGCCGGCGGGAGGAGAGGAGTGATGGCCGTGATGGAGACTACCGCCGTCCGGCGTGGCACTCTCTTCGGAGTGGGTGTAGGGCCGGGGGACCCGGAACTCCTGACGATGAAGGCCCACCGTCTGGTCACCACCAGCCCGGTGATCTGCGTGCCCAAGCGGAACCTGAAGGATGACGGATTCGCCGCGGGCATTGTGCGGAGGTACCTGCGCCCCGGGCAGCAGGAGGTTCTTGACCTGGAGTTCCCCATGACCCGCGACTGGAGCCGCCTCAAACCCTACTGGGACCGCAACGCCGCCGCCATCTGGGAGCGGCTGGAACGGGGCCTGGACTGCGTCTTCATCACCGAGGGCGATCCCTTTCTCTATTCCACCTTCATCTACCTCTACGACTACATGCGGCATCAGCATCCGGACCTGGAGGTCGAAGTGGTGCCCGGCGTTTCATCCTTCCTGGCCGCTGCCGCCCGGGTGGGGATGCCCCTGGCCAACCAGTACGAGCGCATTGCCATCATCCCGGACGTGGGAAGCGCCGCGGAGGCCCGCGCCCTGCTGGAGCAGTTTGACACGGTGGTCTTCCTGAAGGTGAACGGGTACTTTGAGCACGTCTACCAGGCCCTGGAGGACCTGGGCAGGGTGGGGGAGGCCCGCTTTGTGAAGAAGGTGTCCGCCCCGGGGCAGGAGGAGGTCGTGGCGGACGTTCGCCTCCTCCGTGGGCAGAAGCTGGAGTACCTCTCGCTCCTGTTGGTGGGGAAGCGCCGTGGGGGGTAAGGTCTACTTCATCGGGGCCGGCCCCGGCGACCCGGAGCTGGTCACCGTCAAGGGGATGCGCCTGCTCCAGCAGGCCGACGTGATCGTGTACACCGACTCCCTGGTCAGCCCGGAACTGCTGCGGTGGGCCCGGCCGGACGCCGAGGTCTTCGGCAGCGCCGGGTTGACGCTGGAGGAAATCATGGCCGTGCTGGTGACGGGGGCGCGGGAAGGCAAGACCGTGGTCCGGATGCACACGGGGGACCCCGCCATCTACGGGGCTGTGCTGGAGCAGCTTGTGGTGCTCAACCGGGAAGGGATTCCCTATGAGATCGTCCCCGGCATCTCCTCCGTCTTTGCCGCCGCCGCCGCCCTGGGCGCCGAGCTGACGGTGCCGGAGCTGGCGCAGACGGTGATCCTCACCCGCATGGAAGGCCGAACCCCCATGCCCGAGGGGGAGAAGCTGCGGGACCTGGCCGCCCACCGGGCCACGCTGGTGCTCTACCTGTCGGCGGCGCTGATCGGCCGGGTCGTGGACGAGCTGCTGGCGGGCGGGTACCCCGCCGGCACGCCGGCGGCCATAGTGCAGCGCGCCAGCTGGCCTGACCAGAAGATCGTGCGGGGGACCCTGGCAGACATTGCGGAGAAGACCCGGGCGGCGGGGGTCCGGCTGCACGCCCTGATCATGGTGGGGCAGGTCTTTGACCCGAGCTTGTCCGTTACTGGGGAGCAATACCGGTCCCGGCTGTACGACAGGGATTTCTCCCACAGGTACCGGCGAGCCGACTGGCTGAAGTTTCGGGATGCGGCCCGGGCCAAGGCCGGGGTCGCCGCCGACGTTCCGCCGGAGGAGGGGTAGCATGGCTGAGGCGCGCGTCCTGCCGCCGGGGGCGGAGCAGCCCGGAGGTCTCGTGGGCGCATCGGCGCGGCCGCCCCGGTTCGCCATTGTGGCCATCACCCGGCACGGTGCCGCCCTGGGGGCCCGCCTGCACGAGGTTTTGCCCGAGACCGACCTGTGGGTGGCGACCAGGTTCGCCGGAGCGCCCGCTGCTGGGGTCATCCCCTTTGAGGGTTCCCCCGTCAGGCTGATGGGCGAGCTGTTCGCACGCTACAGCGGCCTCATCTTCTTCGTATCTCTGGGCGCCGTGGTGCGGCTGGTCGCGCCGCACCTCAGAGACAAGCACCTGGATCCCGCTGTGGTCGTGGTGGACGACCGGGGGCAGTTCGCCATCCCCGTTCTCTCGGGCCATTTGGGAGGGGCCAACGCCCTGGCCCGCCGCATCGGCGAGATCCTGGGCGCTCTGCCGGTGATCACCACGGCGTCTGACGTTAACGGGACCATCGCCGTGGACCTGCTGGGCCGGGAGTTCGGCTGGCGCATTGCCGCCTGGGAGAATGTGACCGCGGTCAGCGCTGCGGTGGTCAACGCCGAACCCGTGGCCATCTACCAGGATGCCGGGGAGAGGGGCTGGTGGCCGGCGGGCCGGCCCCTGCCCGCCAACATCCGGCCGGTGGCCGACCTGGCGGATTGCGAGGGGTACGCCGCCGCCCTGGTGGTGACGGACCGGTTGGAGATCCCGTCGCCTGTGCGCCGCAGGGCGGTGCTTTACTACCCCAGGTCGCTGGTGGTGGGGGTCGGCTGCAACCGCGGCACACCGGCCGACGAGATCGGGGAGGCGGTGGCTTGGGTCCTGACCGCCCACGGCCTCGCCCCCCAGTCGGTGCGGAAGTGGGCCAGCATCGACGTCAAGGCCGATGAACCGGGGTTGCTGGCGGCGGCGGCGAGCCAGGGCCTGGAGATCCAGTTCTTCGGCAAGGATGACCTCAACGCCATCGCCGTGCCCAATCCCAGCGACGCTCCCCTGCGGCACGTGGGCGCCCAGGGGGTGGCGGAGCCCGCCGCCCTGCTCAGCGCCGGCGCCGGGGCGATCCTGGCGGTGCCCAAACAGAAGCGAGGCAACTGCACGGTGGCGGTGGCGCGGATTCAATGATGGGAGGGTGTTCCCATGCACATCATGGAGGGCTTCTTGCCCGCCGAGCATGCGGCCGGCTGGACGTTGGCTGCAGCGCCATTCGTGATCCGGAGCGCCCGGGCGGTAAAGAGGAAGATGGAGGCGCATCCACAGGCCAAGCTGCTGCTGGGCCTCGCTGGAGCCTTTGTGTTTCTGCTTTCGGCCTTAAAGCTTCCTTCTGTAACGGGCAGTTCCTCTCATCCCACGGGCATCGGCCTCGGCGCCATCCTATTCGGGCCCGAGGTCATGACCCTGCTTGGCGCCATGGTGCTGCTGTTTCAGGCGCTCCTGCTGGCCCATGGGGGCCTGACCACGCTGGGAGCCAACGCCTTCGCCATGGCCATTGTGGGACCATGGGCGGCCTGGGGGGTGTATCGCCTGTCTCGCTGGAGCGGCGCCTCGCTGGCTGTTTCCACCTTTCTCGCCAGCGCCCTCGGCGACCTGGCCACCTACATTACCACCAGCATTGAGCTGGCCCTCGCCTTCCCCGACCCCGCCGGCGGTTTCCCGGGCGCGGTCCTGAAGTTTACGGGCGTTTTCGCCGTTACCCAGATTCCCCTTGCTGTCAGCGAAGGGCTGCTGACCGTGTTGGTGATGAACCAGATCGTTATGTACAACCGCGATGAGCTTCAGGACCTGGCCTTTCTTTCTGATGAGGCCTGAATAGGAGGTGCCCCCATGAGGGTGAGGAGCGGCGGGGCCGTGCTGGCGCTACTGGTGATCTTGCTCGTGGCCATTCCTCTGGCGCTGCCGGCTGCTCACAGCGGGGGCGATCGCTTTCGCGGAACGGACGGCAAGGCGGTCGACGTCATCGTCCGAATGCGACCGGACTACAAGCCCTGGTTTCATTCCCTATGGTCCCCGCCCAGCGCCGAGGTTGAGAGCTTGCTCTTTGCCATAGAAGCCGCCGGTGGCGCGGGACTGGTTGGCTATGCCCTGGGGTTCGCCCGCGGGCGGACCCGATTGCAGGAACAGGAACGCCGACATGTACCTCATTGATACTTACGCCCACACCAACCGTTGGCGCCGCTGGCATACGCTGGAGAAACTGGTGCTGTCCGCGGGGATGCTCCTTCTCAGTCTCATCCTGCCTCCATGGCCGGGGGCGGCGCTGGTCTTTGCTGCCATGACCCTGCTTACGACCCGAGGCGCAGGTGTGCCTTTTGGATTTTACGCCAGGCTGCTGCTTCCACCCCTGGGGTTTATTCTGGCCAGCGCCGCCGCCCTGGCGGTAAGCGTCACGGTGGGGCCGAGGGTTGGCTGGCACGTTTCGTTTTCCCCCACCGGGGCGGCGGTGGCATACCCTCTTCTCTTGCGCTCCCTGGGCGCAACCTCGAGTCTGTACTTGCTGGCGCTCACCACGCCGGTGGTCGATCTCCTGTCGACCTTGCGGCGCTGGGGGCTTCCGCAGTTCGTACTGGATCTGATGCTCCTTTCCTACCGGTTCCTGTTCGTCCTGACGGACACAGCGCGAGCGATGGGGACGGCACAGGCATCGCGCCTGGGGTATGGCGACCTGCGAACAGCTCGCCGCTCGCTGGGGCTTCTCATCGCCTCCCTCATCAGAAGGGTGCTCGTTCGTGCGAACCGGTTAGAACAGGGGTTGGCCGCGCGGGGGTACGATGGAAACCTCGCTGTGCTGTCGCCGGAGCAGGCGCTGGCGCCTGCCAATCTTGGTCGCATTGTAACCCTGGAACTGCTTGTGGTCACACTCAGCCTCTACCTTAAGGAGCTGTGGACATGGCCGAGGTAATCCTGGAGGCACGGCAGCTGGACTACCGCTACAGTGGCGGGGCGGCCGGGCTGCGCGGGCTGGACCTGACGGTGAAGCGGGGTAGCAAGCTGGCGGTCCTCGGCGCCAACGGAGCGGGTAAGTCCACCCTGCTGCTGCACCTTAATGGGGTTTTGCGCCCGACCCGCGGGGAAATCCGGCTGGACGGCCGACCCGTCCGGTACAGTCGGCAAGAGCTGTCTCTTTGGCGCCAACAGGTGGGAGTGGTGTTGCAGGACCCTGACGACCAGCTATTCGCCGCGAGTGTTTTCCAGGACGTGTCCTTCGGTCCTCTCAACCAGGGCCTGTCACCGCCAACGGCCAGGGAACGCGTGGCCGAGGTGCTGCACGCCTTGGGGATTGAGAGCCTATGGGATCGCCCCACCCATTCACTCAGCTTCGGGCAGAAGAAACTGGTCGCTCTGGCTGGGGTCCTCGCCATGCGGCCGCGGGTGTTGGTGCTGGACGAACCTACCGCGGGCCTGGACCCCTGGGGGGCCCAGCGGTTGGTCGAATCCCTGGAGCTCCTGCACCGCGCCGATACCACCCTGGTTATGGCGACCCACGACATGGATCTGGCCTATGGTTGGGCGAGCGAGGTGGCGGTGCTGGACCGGGGAAGAGCGGTGCTCCAAGGCGCGCCGCACCTTGTCCTGCAGGATGAGCAACTGCTGGCCGGCGCCCATCTGCGTGCCCCGTGGACGCTACAGATGGGACTCCGGCTGCAGGAGTTGGGTTTGTACCCCGCGGCGCGGGTTCTCCCCAGGACACCGGAGGAACTGCTGATGTGTCTAAAGTCGCCTGAACTGGCTTGAGGAGGGTGAGCTTACGGTGCAACGCGGCAAGATCCTGTTGGTTGGGTTCGGCCCTGGAGCGGTCGAGCACATGACCTTTCGTGCCCGGGAGGCGATTGAACAGGCCGGCGTGGTCATCGGTTACAAGACCTACATCAATCTGGTGCGCCACCTGTGCGAGGGCAAGGTCATCCAGACCAGCGGCATGACGGAGGAGGTGCGCCGGGCCAAGCGGGCGGTGGACCTTGCGGAACAGGGCCGCACCGTGGCCGTGGTCAGCTCCGGCGACGCAGGGGTCTACGGGATGGCGGGCCTGATCTTCGAGGTGCTCAAGGAGAGAGACTGGGACCCCGCCACCGGCGTGGAGGTGGAGGTGATCCCGGGCGCCAGCGCCGCCAACGCCTGCGCCGCCCTGGTAGGCGCCCCGCTCATGCACGACTATGCGAACATCTCGCTCTCCGACCTGCTCACCCCCTGGGATGTGATCGCGCGCCGCATTGAGGCAGCCGCAGCCGCAGACTTCGTCATCGCCCTGTACAACCCCACCTCGGTGCGGCGGCAGCAACAGATTGTGGAATGCAAGGAGATCATCTCGCGTCACCGGGCGGGCAGAACGCCGGTGGCGATCGTGCGCTCGGCCTACCGTCCCCGGCAGGAGATCACCCTCACCGACCTGGACCACATGCTGGAGTATGACATGGGGATGCTGGCCACGGTGATCGTGGGCAACTCCCAGACCTTCGTGCACAGGGGCTACATGGTCACACCCCGGGGTTACGCCAGCAAGTATGAGCTGGATGGCGACGGCTCCGGCCAGGCTGTCAGGCCCGGGCAACGGCCCGGCCACGCGCTGGCTGCCGAGGCCGGGGGGGTGGACGTGTGATGACGCAGGCGCTGCTGCTGGTGGGGCACGGCAGCGGAGAGGCCGAGGGCAACGCCCAGTTTCGGGAATTGGCGGAAAGGGTAAGGGCAGCGGGCGGAGAGCGTCCCGTAGAGCACTGCTTCATCGAACTGGCACAGCCGGGTATTGATGCGGGCATCGAGGCCTGCGTGAAGCGGGGCGCCGACCAGGTTGCGGTGCTGCCCATCACCCTCTTTGCCGCCAACCACGCCAAGGTTGAGGTTCCGGAATACCTGGACGCCGCCAGAAGTCGCCATCCGGGCGTGTCCTTTCACTACGGCCGGCCTTTTGGCATCGACCCTTTGATGATTGGCATTCTACGCGATCGCTTCGCCGAGGTGGAGGCTGCGCACGGCCCCTTTGATCGCGCCAGCACCGCCGTCATTCTGGTGGGACGCGGGTCCAGCGACGCCGACGCCAACTCCGACCTGGCCAAGGTGGGGCGCATCTTTCTGGAACGTGAGCAGGTCGCCCTGGTGGACATCTGCTACACTGGCGTCACCCGGCCGGACCTGCCGACGGTCATGCGGCGGCTGGCCCGTCTGGGCGTAGAGCGGGTGGTGGTGCTGCCCTATTTCCTCTTCACAGGGGTGCTGGTACGCCGGATTGAAGGTTGGGTCCGGGCCATGCAAGCTGAGTTTGAGGCTGTCCCCATCCACCTTGGCAACTACTTTGGCAGTCATCCGGATCTGGTGAAGCTCATCCTGGCCCGGGAGCAGGAGGCCCTGGCGGGGACTGCCCGCATGAACTGCGACCACTGCCGGTTCCGGCTACTGGCGCCGGAACTCCTGGGCCATGGGCACGATTGAACCTAAGGAGTCCCAACCATGTAAGAGGTTTGGAACGGCGCGGAAGAGGGGGTGCAGCAGGTGCTGGGAACCGTTTACCTCGTGGGAGCAGGGCCCGGCAACCCCGACCTGATCACGGTCCGGGGCCTGGAATGTCTGCGGCGAGCGCAGGTGGTCGTCTACGACCGCCTGGTTTCCCGCTCATTGCTGGCCGAAACCGCTCCTGAGTCTGAGCTGATCTATGTTGGCAAGGAGGGCGGGGGGTTCCATACCCTGCCCCAGGCGGCCATCTCGCAGTTGCTGGTGGACAAGGCCAGGGCCGGCCTGACGGTTTGCCGCCTGAAGGGCGGCGATCCGTTTGTCTTCGGACGCGGCGGCGAGGAGGCCATAGCGCTGCGCCGCGCCGGGATCCCCTTCGAGGTGGTGCCGGGAGTCACCGCCGGGGTGGGCGTCCCTACTTTTGCCGGAATACCTCTTACTCATCGGGGCATGGCCTCCACGGTGGTGTTCGTCACCGGGCATGAGGCGGCGGAGTTACGTTCGGGTACCGACTGGGCGGGTCTGGCAGCCAGTTCGGCCACTCTGGTCTGTTACATGGGCCTTGGCCGGTTGGCCGAGGTCCGGGATGAACTGTTGCGCTACGGACGCCCCGCCGATACCCCCGCCGCGGTGATCCACTGGGGAACGCGGGCGGAACAGCGGGTGGTTATTGGGACCCTGGACGACCTGCCGGAGCGCGCCCGGGAATTGGCCCAGCCCGCGATCGTCGTCATTGGGCAGGTGGTGGACCTGCGGGAGGTCATGGACTGGGCGGAGCAGAGGCCGCTCTTTGGCCGGCGGGTGCTGTTGCCTGCACCCCTGGAGGAACCCGCGGAGGCCGCTGCGGAACTGGCTATGGCGGTGAGGGACCGGGGCGGCGAGCCCTGGGTCTTCCCGCGTCGTCCCGAAGCTCCTGCCTGGAGGGAGGTTGAGCTGCTCAGGCAGGAACTATCCACGGGCGGCATCCACCTTGCCGTGGTGACCAGTCCCTCCGCTGCGCACTTTCTGTTTCACACCCTGGGCGAGTCGGCTTCCCTTCTTCACGAGGTGCCGTTCTTGTGCAAAACCCCGGAGACGGCCGCCGCGTTGGCCAGGTAT